>Ga0247837_1004147_pt1 | contig 23747 bp, 27 predicted proteins | sample LaCtaG_2_FD_187115 | JGI IMG/M metagenome (GOLD analysis project Ga0247837, IMG submission 187115) | Freshwater microbial communities from meromictic Lake La Cruz, Castile-La Mancha, Spain - LaCruzMarch2015_14.5m | ecosystem: Environmental > Aquatic > Freshwater > Lake | place: Spain: Castile-La...
TATATATTAAGAAAATTAAAAATTACAAAACAAAGTTTAAGTAGAGTTCTGCAAGATCTAATAAAAAAAAATATTATATCACAAAAAAAAGGAACAAAAGACGGCAGACAAAGAGAGTTAGTGCTTACTGAAAAAGGCATAAAACTGTGTGATGAAATATTTAACAAACAAAAAAAAAGAATAATTAATGCGCTTAAGAATTCAAGTTCAGATGAAGTTTCAAATTTTAAATCAATAATGAAAAAAATAATTCATGGATAATTCAAAAATACATATTTTGATTGTTGATGATGATGACAAGATAAGAGATCTATTGAAACAATATTTAAAAAATAATAATTTTTTTGTATCTACAGCGATCAATGCGTCAGATGCAGAAGAAAAATTAAAGATTGTTAAATTTGATCTAGCAATTATTGATATAATGATGCCTGGGAAAGACGGGTTGCAACTTACAAAGGAAATTAGAGAAAATATTGATTTACCCATAATTCTACTTACAGCGAAAGGCGAAGCCGAGGATAGAGTTAGAGGATTAGAATTGGGTGCAGAAGATTATTTACCAAAACCTTTTGAACCAAAAGAACTTTTGTTAAGAATAAAAAATGTAATCAAAAGAATTAAAAAAGATAACCATATAATAAATGTCATTAAGATAGGAAAAGCTAATATTAATATTAAAAAAATGGAAATCCAAAAAGATAGAAAAATAATAAAAATTAATGCTAGCGAAAAAATTCTATTAGAGAATATGATTAGTTCTGCGGGAAAAATATTTTCTAGAGAAGAAATTTCAAAAATCACAAACTTAATACAAGAAAGAAGTATAGATGTTTTAGTTACAAGACTGAGACAAAAAATTGAACCAGATCCAAAAAATCCAAAGTACCTACAAACAGTCCGCGGTACCGGCTATGTTTTGTGGCTAGATTGAAATGCTAAGAAAAATATTTCCTAAAACTTTACTTTTTAGATCATTATTAATTGTAATAGCTCCGATAATTCTTATTCAAATTGTCGTTGGAGGAGTTTTTTTTGATAGTATTTGGTATAAAACAAACAGAGGTTTGGTTAGATCTGCAGCTAACGAAGTAAATACATTCTTGGCTCTGTACCCTGAATACAAACAAAAAAACAAGACTAATGAATTAATTAATATTTATAAAGATAAAAGCGGCTTAATAATTTCAATCAAAAAAGAAACTCAGCAACTTCCATCAACAGAAACAGTAAAGTGGTACAGTTTGTATGACAAAATTGTCCTAGAAGAATTTACAGATAAAATAAAAAATCCCTACTGGCACAATGTCAGATTTAACAGTTCATTCGTTCAAGTATTAGTACTGTTAAATAAGAACGAAGTTATTGAATTTTTAGTACCAAAATCAAAAATAAGATCTACATCAGGTAGAATATTTGCACTTTGGATTACTGTGCCTTCGTTAATATTTCTTTTTATTTCAATAATTTTTCTACGTAATCAAATAAGACCTATCGTTAATCTTTCTCAAGCAGCAGAAAGATTTGGTAAAGGTCAATTTGACACTGATTTTAAAGTATCGGGTGCTCTTGAAATTAGACAGGCTTCTTATGAATTTGAAAGAATGAAAAGAAGAATTTTAAAACACATTAGTCAAAGAACGGCTATGTTATCTGGTATTAGTCACGATCTAAAAACACCTTTAACTAGATTAAAATTACAAATCGAACTTCTAAACAAAAATCAAAAATTAAATTCTCTAAAAGAGGAAATAACTGAAATGGAAAAAATGATTAATGAATATCTTGATTTTGCAAGCAATCAATATTCACAACCTTTAGAAAAATTTGATATTATCGAATTAATTCAAAATTTAATTGGTAAAAGTTTTAAAAAAAATATTAAAATAAAAAGTCCTAAAAATTTAATATTTTCTGGAAGAAAAAATTTAGTTAGAAGATGTATTGCTAATATTATAAATAATTCTCAAAAATATTCAGAAAATATTTCAATTACATGCAAAAAAATAAAGAAAACTATTCAAATTAATATTGATGATGATGGCCCAGGAATTGCAGATGAGCACAAAGAAAAGGTATTTAGACCATTTTATAGAGTAGATAAATCAAGATCTCTTAAAGACAATAGCGTCGGATTGGGTCTTTCAATTGTAGAGGATATTGTTAATTCACACGGCGGGACTGTAAAATTATTAAACAATCCAAAAGGCAAAGGGCTACGAGTTTCTTTATTTTTTCCTAACTGATTTTTGCAGTCTTTCTATTTCTAAACTTAATTTATTTATTTTATTTTTTAATTCCTGCAAATCTTTCTGTGAGGAATTATTAAAATAATACATGATTTTTTCTTTTTTGAACTGAATAATGTTGTTTATTTCTTGCTTAATGTCTTTTGCAGTTAAAACACCTAATTGAAATAAATTTATAAAATCATTAATAACTTTTTTATAATTATTCATATATTCTTTATAATAATGTAGTTATAAATAATTCTAAGATTATTTAAATGTTTATTCACAATCTAAATCCCGTCATCATAAATTTCGGTTTTCTAGAAATACGCTGGTACTCTTTGGCCTATATTGTCGGCATATTCTTAGGTTTTTACTATGCAAAATATTTAATTAAAAAATATTGGGACAAAGAAAAAATTAATACTCAAAATCTTGATAATTTTTTAATTTATCTAATTTTGGGAATTATCATTGGGGGCCGATTTGGATATATACTATTTTATAATTTTAATTATTACTCTCACAATCCTATCGAAATATTATTTTTATGGCAGGGAGGGATGTCTTTTCATGGTGGAGCGATAGGTGTTTTTATTGTTTCAATAATTTTTGCAAAAAAGAATAAGATTAAAACACTTGTCTTAACCGATATAATTGTTTGCGTTGCTTCGATTGGCATATTTCTTGGGAGAATTGCTAATTTTATAAATGGAGAATTATATGGAAAAAAAACCTTTTCTAATTATGGGGTGATATTTCCTAAAGTAGACATGGAACCAAGACATCCATCACAACTATATGAGGCTATTCTTGAAGGTTTAATATTATTCTTTTTGTTGAACATTATCTTAAAATATAAAAAAAAATTATTTAACGGTGAGTTATCTTGTTATTTTTTAATTTTTTATTCTGTATTTAGAATTATATCAGAAATGTTTAGGGAGCCAGATAAACATATAGGCTATATAATTTTCAATTTATCTTTAGGAATGTGTATAAGTCTATGTTTTTTAATCTTTGGAATAATTGCATTTAAAATAATTAAAGATGAATCTTTTAGAAAAGTTAATTAATAAAAAAAAATTTATTCCATTAAATCAATTTATTAATATCGCCTTATACGACAAAAAATTAGGCTACTATCAAAATAAAAAAATATTTGGTCGAGGTGGAGATTTTATAACATCTCCAGTCATATCTAGCATTTTCTCAGAAATGATATCAGTATGGATTGTATCCTATTGGATTTATATAAAAAAACCGAAAAAAATTAACATACTGGAACTAGGTCCTGGAAACGGTCTGATGATTAAACAAATAATGAACTCAATTAAAAAAATTAAAACTTTTGATGGGGAATTTAATGTTTATTTGCATGAAAAAAGCGAAGAATTAATAAAAATTCAAAAAAAAAACTTAAATAATTTTAAAAATATTATTTGGGTAAAAGATATTAATAAAATCAATCATCTTCCAACAATAATTATAGCAAACGAATTTTTCGATGCATTTCCTATAAAACAATTTTTTAAGGAAAAAAATAATTGGTATGAACAATGTATTGCTTTTAAAAATAATAATAAAAAAAAAATTACTTACTACAAAAATAAAATTAATAATATTACTCTTAAAAAATATTCTAAATTTTACAATATTAGTAAAAGTAAAATTCTAGAATATCCAATCAATATCGAGACTTATCTTAATTCGATATCTAGGATTATAAAAAAAAATAATGGAATTTTTCTAATGTTTGATTACGGTTATTCAAGTGTTCTTGGAAAAAATACTATTAGAGCAATAAAAAAACATAGAGTTGTTGATTTGCTAAAAGAATATACTGATTGTGATATTACATTTGATATTAATTTCAATATATTAAAAATTATATTTAAACGAAATAATATCCAAAATATTGGACCTGTTTCCCAAAACTTTTTTTTACAAAAATTAGGAATCATGGAAAGAGCAGATCAAATAATCAAAAAACAAAATGCCATAACTAGTAAAAACTTAATTCTAAGTATTAATAAATTAATTAATCCAAAAGAAATGGGGGATACTTTTCATGCATTGGCTTTTTCTAATAAAAATTGCAAATTTAATCTTGGATTTATTTAATGATTTTTCATTCAAAAAAAATTAACAAAATACCTGGTTTGAAAAGTTTTTTTTTCACAAGAAAAAATGGACTTTCTAAAGGAATTTACAAAAGTCTAAACTGCGGATTAGGATCTAATGATAAAAAAAAAATTGTTAAAAAAAATATTACAATTATTTCAAAAAAAACTGGTTGTAAATTAAATAAACTAATTATGTTAAAACAATATCATAGTAATAAAATAATTAATTTTGATAATTTTTTAGTAAAAAAAAGATATAAAGCTGACGGAATTATTACTACATATCCTAATTTTTCTTTTGGAATTTTAACTGCAGATTGCGTTCCAATATTAGTTGCTGATAAAGACAATAAAACAATGGCAGCTATTCATTCTGGATGGAAAGGTGCAAATTCTGGAATTATTGAAAATCTAATAAAAAAATTTAAACAAATGAAATCAAAAATATCAAATTTAATTGTCGCAATTGGACCCTGCATAGACCAAAAAAATTACGAGGTAAAAGAAGACTTTATAGAAAAGATTAAAATTAATAATTATGATTATAAAAAATATTTTATAACTAGGGATAGAAAAATTTACTTTAATCTAAGATTATTTGTAAATAACAAATTTTTAAGACTAGGAATCCCAAAAATAAATATTGATCATATTAATAAGGATACTTATAGCGATTATAAAAACTTCTTTAGTTATAGAAGATCTGTGCATAACAATGAGTCGGATTATGGAAGATGCATCTCTGTGATTTGTAGATATTAATTGATTAAATAATTATAAAATTATATAAAAAGTTCTCATGAAGATTGTATCTGGAACAAGTAGTATTTCCCTAAGCGATCAAATCTGCAAATATTTAAAAACAAAACCAACTCAAAGAGAGATTGTAAGATTCGCAGATTCAGAAGTTTACGTTGAGATTAAAGAAAACATGAGAGGTAACGATGTGTATTTAATACAATCAACTTCTTATCCCGCTAACGACAACATTATGGAACTGCTAATATGTATAGATTCTTTAAGAAGATCTTCTTCAAAAAATATAACAGCTGTCATTCCTTATTTTGGTTATGCAAGACAAGATAGAAAAGTTGTACCAAGATCTCCTATAAGTGCAAAATTAGTTGCAAACTTAATTACTAACGCCGGTGCGCACAGAGTTTTAACGATGGATCTTCATGCAAATCAGATTCAAGGTTTTTTTGATATTCCTGTTGATAATTTATACGCAGCTCCTGTTCTTTTAAAACATATATTAAAAAATATTGGCACTAAAAATATTGTTTGTGTTGCCCCTGATGTTGGAGGAGTAGAAAGAGCAAGAGCCATTGGTAAACGATTGAATGCAGGTTTGGCTATCATTGATAAAAGAAGAGAGAGCCCAGGACAATCTGAAGTTATGAATGTCATTGGAGAAGTTAAAAATAAATCTTGTATTATAATTGATGACTTAATTGATAGCGGCGGGACAATCTGTAACGCTGCTGATGCTTTAATGGAAAAAGGAGCAAAAGAAGTTTACTGTTACGTTGTTCACGGTGTTCTTACAGGTTCGTCTATTGATAAAATTAAAAAATCTAAGATGAAAAAGATTGTTATTACCGACACAATCGATAATACAAAAAAAATTAAAGGAGTTTCTAAAATAGAAGTAGTTAGTATTGCGCCGCTAATTGCTGAAGCTATCAAGCGAATATCCCAATCAACTTCAGTTTCAAGCTTATTCAAATAAATAACAATAACTTGTTTTTTTTTTAAAGTTAATATAAAACAAGCGATCTTGATTATATGGAAAATTTAAAGCTCGAAGCATCAGAAAGAAAACTTAATACAAAAGGAGATCTTAAAAAATTAAGATTAGAAGGTTTTCTTCCAGGCATTTTGTATGGTGACAAAGAACAAAGCCTACCTTTGTCAGTTAAAAAAATATCAATTAAAAAAATGTTAGAGTCTTCTAACTTTATGAGCTCTGTTATTGAAATGAGCATAGGCGGATCAAAACATAAAGTCTTAACTAAAGATATTAATTTTCATCCTCTAAATAATGAACCGATACACATAGATTTTCAAAAGATTAAGCCCGGAACAAAAGTAACTGTTAACATCCCTGTAAAATTTATTAACAATGAAAATTGTCCAGGATTAAAAATGGGTGGAGTTTTAAACATTGTAAGAAGAAAAATAGAATTAAGATGCGCTGCTGAAAATATTCCTGCTGAAATCGTAATTGATTTAGCTAATAAAGAAATGAATGAAAGTATTCACATATCTTCTGTAAAATTACCTGAAGGAGCAAAACCTGTAATTAGCGATCGAGACTTTACTATAGCAACAATTGCTGCTCCTACAGTTGTTAAAGAGCCTGAACCGGCTGCTGCTGCGGGCGATGCTGCCGCTGCTACTGGTGATGCTGCTGCTCCAGCTGAAGGCGGAGTTGCTGCTGCAGGTGATACTAAAGCTGCTGATGGAAAAGCTAAACCGGGGGATGCAGCAAAATCTCCTGATGCTGCTAAAAAACCTACTGCTGCCGCACCTGCGGATAAAAAGAAATAACATCTAAATGTTATTATTTGCGGGGTTAGGAAATCCAGATCCGAAACATGCCAATAACCGACATAACGTAGGTTTCAAGCTTATAGATGCTTTAAATAAAAATTTTGGACTCTCAAAACAAAAACCAAAATTTAAAGGTCTACTAACTAACGGTCAAGTGCAGGATAATAAAGTAATAGTAGTAAAGCCATTAACTTTTATGAATAATTCCGGAATGTGTATTAGAGAAATAACTGATTACCATAGAATTAAAACTAATAATATTTTTGTATTTCATGACGACATGGATATTGAAATTGGCAAAATAAAAACTAAGATTGGAGGATCAAGCGGTGGCCACAATGGCATTAAATCAATAGACGACTCCATAGGTACTGATTATAACAGAATTAGAATTGGTATAGGTCATCCTGGTGACAAAGAATTAGTAGACAAACATGTTCTAAATGATTTCACTGAAGAGGAAAAAATAACGATAGATCAAATTATTAAGAAAATATTTAAAAATATAAATCTTCTTATAGAAAAAAAACTAGACGATTTTACTTCTAAAAGTAATCAATAAGTCTGTATGAGTTTTAAATGTGGAATCGTAGGTTTGCCCAACGTTGGTAAATCAACGCTATTTAATGCTCTTACAAAATCTAAAAATGCTCAAGCGGCTAACTTCCCTTTTTGTACCATAGAACCGAATATTGGCGTTGTTACCGTCCCTGACGAAAGATTAGAAAAACTTTCAAATATCGCAAAATCAGAAAAGATTATTCCAACATATATAACTTTTGTAGATATTGCAGGACTAGTGGCCGGAGCATCTAAAGGAGAAGGTTTGGGTAATAAATTTCTTGCAAATATTAGAGAGGTTGATGCTGTAATACATATGCTAAGGTGTTTTGATTCAAGTGAAATACAAAATGTCAATAAAACAGTAGATCCTATAAGAGATTTAGAAACAGTAGAAACTGAAATGATGATTTCAGATTTAGAATCTGTTGAAAAAAGATTGTCTCAAAAAAAGAATAAAAACACTGAATTAAATAAAGATACTTTTGAGATTTTAGAGCATGTTTATGAATTTCTCAAAAAAGGAATTAGACCAGAGAAATTGGAGGAAAAATTCGAAAAAAAATTAATTAAAAATTTAGGTATTTTATCAACAAAACCTAGAATCTTAGTCTGCAACGTAGATGAGAATAGCGTCAGTTCAGGCAATACTTATTCTGAAAAAATAAAAGAGAAATTTAAAAATGATATGGTGGTAATTGTTTCTGCTGAGATTGAACAGCAAATTACTGAACTTCAAGATTCGGAGGCCAGTGAATTTATGAAAGAAATCGGTATAAAAGAATCTGGATTAGATCAAATAATAAAAGCTGGATATAAAATTTTAAACTTAAGTACTTATTTTACAGTAGGTCCGAAAGAGACTCACGCATGGACTGTTGAAAAAAACTGCAAAGCTCCTGATGCGGCTGAAGTTATTCACTCTGATTTTAAAAAGGGCTTCATTAAAGCTGAGGTTATATCTTATTCAGACTATATTCAGCATGTAGGTGAAGTGGGAGCTCGAGATAATGGAAAATTGAAAATAGAAGGAAAAGATTATGAAGTGGCTGATGGAGATGTTTTACACTTTAGGTTCAATACGTAACCAAATTTTTTTCTTAACAAGATAAACTAGCACCGTGAGAATTAATAAATAAATTACAGTCTTAAACCCTATTCTTTTTCTAGCTTCTAAAGTAGGTTCTGATGCCCAGGTTAAAAAAGTCACTACATCTTTTGAAAGCTGCTCTTGCGTTGCTACGGTTCCATCTGAATAATTTACAGAATCTTTATTCAATGGTTTTGCCATTTTAATTTTATTACCTGACATATATTTATTATAATAAACTCCATCATCAAGCTTAACTCCCTTTGGCGGTTTATCGTCATAACCCATTAAAATTGAATAAATATAATCGGGCCCACCTGCTCTAGCTTTTACTAAAACTGACATATCAGGAGGGTATGCTCCACCATTTGCTGCTCTTGCTGCTTTTTCATTAGCAAATGGACTTGCGAATTTATCAGAGGGTTTTCCAGATCTTTTAAACATTTCTCCATTATCATTTGGACCATCTAAAACTTCAACTTTTGACGCTATTGCCTTAACTTCTTCTTCTGAAAAACTTGGCCCGCCCACTTCTGATAAATTTCTATAACTTAGAAGATTCATTGAATGACAAGATGCGCAAACTTCTGTGTAAACTTGATAACCTCTTTGAAGAGATGCTCTATCAAACTTTCCAAATAACCCATCAAAAGACCACGATTGTTTTAAAAGTTTTTCCTGCTTTTCAGCTGAATGCAAACTAGAGGATGTTATTATAAAAAATAAAAAAAAAGATGAGAATTTTAATAAAATACTCATAATTTATTTAAAAAATTTTTAGTGTTTTAATTTTTCCTTGCTTTTTCCAATCCTCATACTCATGAATACTTTTAGGCATCGGTAAGGTTTTTTCCGTTAAAGAAACCAACGGCGCTATAACTAAAAAAAATAAGAACCAATAGGCCGTTCCTACTCTGCTTATCAAAACGTAAACACCTTCAGCTGGCATTCCACCAACGTACATTAATATAAAAAAATCAAGAACAAACAAAAATACACATTGTTTCCAAATGGGTCTAAAAACGGAGGATCTAACTTTAGATAAATCTAACCACGGTAACAAACCTAAGACAGCAATGCTGCTTATCATTGCGATTACTCCCATGAGTTTATCTGGAATGGCTCTTAATATTGCGTAAAAAGGTAAAAAATACCACTCAGGAACTATGTGAGCCGGAGTAATTAAGGGATCAGCAGGAATATAATTATCAGGGTGCCCGAGGTAATTCGGCGCGTACATTGTAATTATTACAAACGCTAATAAAAAAATTAGCATTGCAAATAAATCCTTGCTCGTTGTAAATGGAGCAAAACTGACCGTGTCTCTAGTATCAATAGGTTCAATGCCTGAAGGATTATTGGAGCCAACAATATGTAAGGCTATCACGTGAAAAATAACTATGCCTAAGATTCCAAAAGCTAAGAGCCAATGCAAAACGTAGAATCGATTTAATGTTGAATCTCCAACTGAATAATCTCCCCATAACCATGTAACTATTGCCTCTCCTACAAACGGAACGGCTGAAAAAAGATTTGTGATAACTGTAGCTCCCCAGTAACTCATTTGTCCCCATGGCAAAGTATAGCCAAGGAAAGCAGTTGCCATCATCAGAAAAAAAATAACGATACCTATAAGCCACATCAGTTGGCGCGGCTCTTTATAAGAACCGTAATAAAGTCCTCTAAAAATATGAATATACACAGCGATAAAGAAGAAAGAGGCAAAGTTTATGTGAGCGTATCTAATCAACCAACCGTAGTTTACATCTCTCATTATTTTTTCCACTGATGTGAAAGCCTCCGCTGAAGACGGCTTATAGTGCATTCCAAGGACTAAGCCTGTAACGATTAAAGATATCAGACAAATCATTAATATTCCTCCAAGACTCCAGAGATAGCTTAGGTTTTTTGGAACTTGAAAATCTAAATATTCGTATTTAAACATTCTAATAATTGGAAGACGATTATCTATCCAGCCGACTACACCTTTAAATGGAGAACCACCTACCTTATTTGTATGGACAAGTTTGATTTCATTTTGATTAAAATTAGAATCTTTTTCGCTCATAATATTTTTTAACCTAATTTAATTTTATTATCTCCAACAAACTCATAAATTGGAACTTCTAAGTTGGTTGGGGCTGGTCCTTTTCTAATTCTTCCTGAACTATCATAATGAGAGCCGTGACAGGGACAAAACCATCCACCATAATCACCTTTGCCGCTAATGGGAACGCATCCTAAATGAGTACAAACTCCAACTAAAACTAACCACTCAGCTTTTTTAACTCTTTTGCTATCAAGCTGAGGATCTTTCAAATCTTTAATGTCAACTTTTTCAGCACTAGCAATTTCTTCTTTAGTTCTTCTTTTAATAAAAACAGGCTTGCCTCTCCATAAAACTGTTATTTCATTTCCTTCTTTAATTTTTGATAAATCTACTTCAATAGATGAAAGGGCTTTTACTGATGCGTCAGGATTCATTTGACTTACAATGGGCCAAACAACTGCCCCAACTCCAACTGCACCAACAGCTGTAGTTGCAACAGTTAAAAAATCTCTTCTATTTTTGTTATCTGACTTATTATCGTTTTCTGACATAAATATTTAGTTAAATTATTTCTAAACTATTTTCTTTTCCATAGCCAGAATGACGCATAAATAATAAATTTCTTATATGATTAATATTGCATTGTTTCAGCCCGATATTCCTCAAAATACAGCTGCAACCATAAGATTGTGTGCATGTTTAAATGCAACTTTAGAAATTATTGAGCCTTGTGGATTTCAATTTGATGAAAAGAGACTCAAAAGTATCTACATGGATTATTATAAAAATTGCAAAATTATAAGGCATCAATCATTTGATGATTTTATAAAAACTAAAAAAAATAAAAGAATAATTTTATTAACAACTAAAGCAAAAAAAAATTATTATAATTTTAATTTTAAAAAAAATGACACAATATTATTTGGAAGAGAGAGTGCTGGAGCACCAGAATTTGTACACGAGATAGCCGATGCAAGATTAAAGATACCTATCTCAAAAAACACAAGATCTTTAAATGTTGTAAATTCTATTTCTATTGTGTTATCTGAGGCGCTTAGACAAAATAATTACTATAATATTTAATAATGGATTTAAATTTACAAGAAAAAAAAATTATTGCTAAAAATTGGTTTGAAACTTTAAGAAATTCTATTTGCAGAGAATTTGAAAGTATTGAATATCTTAAGTCTAAAAAGAAAATTTTTTTTAAAAAAAAAGGGTGGATTGCTGGCGGAAGTTCTAAAGGCGGAGGAACCTTTGCATTAATTGAGAATGGTTCTGTTTTTGAAAAGGTTGGAGTTAATATTTCGACCCTCTCCGGAAAATTTGATAAAGAATTTAGAAAGAAAATTCCTGGTGCATTAAATAATCATAATTTTTGGGCTACTGGAATATCTGTTGTAGCTCATATGAAAAATCCAAAAATTCCAGCATTTCATTTTAACACTAGATTTATAGTCACGTCGAAATCTTGGTTTGGTGGAGGAATGGACATGACTCCATGTATAAAAGATTTAAATCAAAAAAAATATTTTCATTTAGAAATAAAGAAAATGTGTAATCTCCATGATAAAAATTATTATTTACAGCACAAAAAAAATTGCGATGAATATTTTTATTTGCCTCATAGACAAGAACCTAGAGGAGATGGCGGAATATTTTATGATTATCTTAATTCCAATAACTGGAATAAAGATTTTAATTATACCAGAGATGTTGGAATGACTTTTTTAAAGGCTTCTTCTAAGATAATACAAAAAAAAATGTTTTTAAGATGGAATGAGAGAGATAAAGAAAAACAATTAATTAAAAGAGGAAGGTACGTAGAATTTAATTTGCTATACGATCGAGGTACTAAATTTGGTTTAAATACTAATGGTAATATTGAAGCAATTTTTATGTCGCTTCCTCCACTTGCAAAATGGTAAAAATCTAAATGGACAAAGAACCAATTACTCCTCAAGGGCTAGAAAAAATTAAAATAGAATTAAAAGAAAGAATTTCTGTAACTAGACCAAAGATTGTCAGTGCTATTTCGGAAGCGCGAGCTCATGGTGATCTAAAAGAAAATGCTGAATACCATGCAGCGAAAGAAGAGCAAGGTCACAATGAAAGAAGAATCCAAGAAATTGAAACAACAATAGCAACTGCAAACATTGTAGATGTTGCAAAAATTAAAAATGACAACAAAGTAATTTTTGGTTCAACAATTATATTATTAGACATGGAAACTAATGAGAAAAAAAAATACAAAATTGTTGGCAAAGATGAAGCCAATGCAAAAGAAGGTTTGCTATTTTATAAATCGCCAATTGCATTGGAACTAGTTTCAAAACATACTGGCGACTTCGTCTCTGTAAAAACACCAGCTGGAGAAAAAAATTATGAGATTATTGAGGTTAAATATATTTAATTTAATAGTTAAATATTACGAAAATTTAATTTAAAATTATTTTTAATCCAAGAAGCTTTTAAAAATTCTAATTTTTTTCCGAGTTTTTTTCCTTGTTTAAATCCCTTTTTAATTAAAAAATCTCCAGAAATAGGAAATTTAGGAACTTTAAATTTTTTTATAAATAGTCTGTACTTTATAAAAGTTTTTAAACTAATTTCTTTTTTTAGACAAAAAATAAAATTTAAAAAATCTAAAGCTAAATCCTTTTTATAAAAATATATCTGACGTCGAATTGTCTGATAACTATATTGTTCTTTTTTTAATAACTTAAACTGTCCGTAAATAAAATTAAGATGGTCTCTATCTTTATTAGACAATCGAAATTCTCTAGAAAAAAAGATATTCTTTTTATCATTTCCGACTAATAATATTGAAAGTAATTGGAGATAATTTAAGTCGAAACCTAATTTTTTATTCAAAATTTGAACTCTATTTAGTCTTTCGAAAAATTTTAACTTATATACTTGGTTAATAATCTTTTTAAAATAATTTTTATTATAAATATTAAAAAAATTTTTAAGTTCTAAGATTTTTTTTAACTCCATAAATAATCTTTCTTGCGAGATAAATCTTAAAAACTTAACGTTTTTATTAATAATTTTTATAACATTATGATTTTCAATATTAGAATTGTATTCTAATGAAAATCTTATAAATCTTAAAATTCTCAAATAATCTTCTTTAATTCTTAAATCTGCACTTCCTATAAAATTAATCTTTCTATTTTTTAAATCACGGGTTCCATTTACTGGATCAAAAATCTTTCCAAATTTATCACAATAAATTGCATTGATAGTAAAATCTCTTCTTAAAGAATCTTCTAACCAATTATTTGTCCATTGAATCTTTGTATGCCTGCCATCAGGCTTTATATCTTTTCTTAAAGATGTAATTTCATATTTATAATTCTTGGAGAAGGTTGTAATAGAACCATATTTAATTGCTAAATCTAAGACTTTATAATTATTTTTTAATAATATTTTTTTAACTTCCTCTGGCTTATAAACTGTAGCCAAATCGATATCTGTTGTTAACTTTCCTTCTATTGCTTTTCTAACGCAGCCTCCAACAAATTGTGTATGTGTTTCTAAATTAATCGGATTTAAAATTGAAATTAATTTTTTATTTTCTTTAGAAAATAAAAATGATTTTTTCATTAAAAATATTAATATAATTCTATTTTACCAGAAAATGTATTATTTTGTTCTGATAATTTTTTTAATAAGATTTTTTCTTTTCTGACATTTAATGAAAAATATACATTGGCATTTCTTTCAAAGCCAAATTGTCCGTAATAATCAAATTCTCCAATTAAAATAATAAAATCAATATTCTTTTCGTTGACAGCAACCATGCTTTTATTCACTAATTCTTTACCTATCCCTCTTCCTTTGAATTTCTGATCAACTATTAAGGGTCCAAGCATTAACCCACTAATATTTTCTATTTTACAATTATAATATCTGATGCTTCCAATTATTTTCTGTCCTTTCCAATAAATTTTTGAATATTTAACATTGTGCTCGAGATTCTCTCTTAATCTAAAACTGGGTCTTGCATATCTTCCTGGACCTAGAACAACTTCTTCGAGTAAAAAAATTTTTTTGTTATCTGATTTTTTTTCTTCTCTAATCACAGCAATTATTTTTAACTTGGCTGGGGCTCCAGGATTCGAACCTGGGATGGCGGGATCAAAACCCGCTGCCTTACCGCTTGGCTAAGCCCCAATATTAATTTTAAAAATAAGGTTATATTATTTTTGCTTTCCTTATCCAATAACTTTTATAATGTTTTTTTAGAGAAAGAATACCTTCGGCTAAATATGAGTTATTTTCAAAAATAGCGAAGCAAGCTGAACCGCTACCTGTCATTCTGGCTATCTTGCAACCTTTTAACTTCTTAAGAAAAGTTAATAATTTTAATATGGTCTTATTTTTTTTAAAAGCACTCTGTTCTAGATCATTTCCTTTATAATTTAAAAATTTGAATAAATAATTCATATTTAGAATATTCTTTTTTAAAAAGTAAACTTCAGAATTATTTTTTTTTGAAAATATTTTGTTTGACAGATAAATATTTTTTGAAGAATTAAAACAATTTGGATAAACTAATAGTAAATTAAATTTAGGTTTTTTTTTGAATTCTATAATTTTATTATTGGGTCCATAAAGAATTTTAAAATTAGTATTTAAAGAAGGCTCAACATCAGCACCTATTTTATTGCATATTGAAGAAAATGTTTTTTTTTTTAAATTTAGTTTTAGATATTTATTAAAAAAATTAAGTAATACAGAAACGTCTGCTGAACCACCGCCAAATCCAGAGCCTTGCGGTATATTTTTTACAATTCTAATTTTAAATTTATGTTTATTAAATTTTGGGTATTTTTTTAAAATATTAAATAATTTTAATACCGTATTGTTAGTATTGCTTATTCCTTTAGAAAATTTTCCAGTAAAAATGATCTGATTATATGTTCTATTAGCAGATACAAAAATCTGATCATAAATATTAAAAAAACAAAATAAACTTTCTATTTCGTGATATTTATTTTTTAATTTTTTGATTACTTTTAAATATAAATTTATTTTACCATAAGCTTTAAGACTTGTTTTTATCAGCATCATCTAATCCAAAAATTATTTTTTTATTAATAGATTCTTTTAAATCCTGCTCAATATTTTTAAGCTTAATAGCATTTTGCCAAACATATCTAGCCTGGATTTGTTTTCCATTTGTCCAAAGAACATCGCCGTAATGATCATAAATAACCGCTTCTGAAGGTTCTTTTTCATAAGCTGTCTGCAAAATTTCTTCTGCTTTATCAAAATCTTTTAGTAAAAAATATGCCCAGCCAAGTGAATCTAAAATATATCCTCGTCCTTTACTTAAGTTGACAGCCTCAACTAACATTTCTTTTGCTTTATCTAAATTAATTTTTTTTTCTAACCAACTATATGCCAAATAATTTAAAACCTCAGGCTGCTTAGGTGAAATTTTAAGAGCTTGTAAAAAATTTTTTTCTGCGTTATCCCAGGCCCCTGCTCGCTCTTGGCTTATAGCTAGATTGTAATAATAAATCCAATCATCATCTCTTTTATCTTTTTTTAATGCTATTGATTTTTCATATAATTCTATAGATTTGCTGTAATTTTTATTAGCTCTTAGAAAGTTTGCTAATTCAAAATATTTTTCAGATGCAAAAAACTCATTATTTTTTAAAAAGTTTTCAAGTAAATTAATTTGCTTATCCATGTTATTGTTTGGTAAAAATCTTAATCTTGTTAAATTTGCATACCAATTAAATTCCTTTCCTAGTTTTTCAATGATCTTTATTTCCTTTTCTGATTCTTCTAAATTATTTAATATAATAAGGTTTTCTACTTTCAAGATTTTATTAGACAAAAAATTAGGATTTAAATATTCACTTAAATTTAAATAAAAATATGAAATCTGAACTTGTTCATAGTTTTGATAAAAGTTAGCAAATAAATATAATAATTCTGCTAAACCATGATTAATATTTTTTCTTTTGTAAAAGTTGTCAATTTTATAAAATTTATTTTCACGAGTGTCTAAAAAGAGCTGTTTAAATAATAAATTTTCAGAAGATATTTCTAAATTCTGCTTGATAATATCATTGATTTTATCTTTATTATTTTTTTCTAGATAATAAGATAAATAAAAATAATTATACCTACCTAATTCTTTTTTATCAGAAATTTCACTAAAATTTAGATCAATATTTTTCTGATTATCTAAATACAAATTAATTAAAATCTTTTGTATTAAAGAAACATTTTTAAAACTAGAATTTGACCTATTAATCTTTTCGTTTAAATCTTTAGTATTCTTATTTGATAAATCTGCCCACAAGCCAAGATTTTGATACAGTTCTAATAGTAGTGGGTCACTATAGCTTTGTTTTGGTAAAGAAATATAGCTTTGTAATTTTGAATATCTTTCTTTTTTAAAATCATGAACAAACAATATGAGATTAAATGGATATAACGATTGATTAGACTTATCTAACTTTTTTATAAATATATAAGCTTCTTCAATTTTACCATTATTAACTAATGTTTCGACATACTTCAGATTAAATTCTGAATGATAAATTCCTAAATTTTCAATATTTTCGAAAAAATTATAAGCTTTCCTTGAATCATTTTTTTGTAAAGAGACACTGCCAGATAAATAATTAGAAAAGTAATTAGAATTTTTAACTAATCTTTTTTTATTTTCTAAAATATTAGCATTTAAATGTGAATAATTTGCTATAAATAACAAAAAAAACACTATGTAAAAAAATTTTTTATTCATAAAAATGCTCAAAAAATATTTAAGTAATAAAACTATAAACCTACTGGAATACTATTCAACTTTAAATATTAATAATATTTTTTCCAATGATATAACTAAATCTAAACATCGGTCCTTTGCGAATAAAGAAATGTTAGTTTCGCAACTATTTAAAGAGATTAACGATCAATTAAATACAAAAAATAATAATAATTTTTTTTACAAAGGAAATCCAGATTCTCAAATTATGATACTGGGGGGTTTTCCGAACGATGATGATGTTAAAAATCAAGAAATCTTATATGGATCCAGGGGTGAACTTTTGAATAAAATGCTTTCATCAATATCTCTCGAGAAAGAGAAATATTATTTATCTAATATTTATTTTGAAAAAGATATTGATATTAGAAATAGAAATAATTTTTACAAAGATATTTTAATTAAACATTTAAAAATTATCAAACCAAAATATATTTTATTACTTGGTGAAATAGTTTTTAACTTTTTTAATAATTCTAAAAATGAAATATTAGACATTCATGGAAAATGGGATTCAATTATTATTAATAAAGATAAATTTATAACATTTACAACTTTTGACCCAGAAATCTTATTAAGAGAGCCTGAAAATAAAAAATTATCATGGGAAGATCTTAAAAAATTCAGAAATGAAATATATAAAAATTTATGAATATTTTAAATGATCTTAAATTTGGTAAAAATATAATTGGTGTAGACGAAGTTGGCAGAGGATGCTTAGCCGGACCAGTGTTTGCTGCTGCAATTAAGTTAGATCAAAACAATTTTCCTGAAGGAATTAATGACTCTAAAAAACTTAACAAATCTAAAAGATTAGAAATTTTCAAAGCACTTGTTAAAAAATGTGAATATAGCATTGGTATTTCTTCTGTTAAAGAAATTGAAGAATTAAACATATTACAATCTTCTTTGCTTGCAATGAATAGAGCCTTAAAAAAAATTAATATTAAAAATTATGTTATTCTTGTTGATGGAAATTTTTCTCCTGACAAAAATAAAAATATTAGAACAGTTATCAAAGGTGATCAAAAATGCATTTCTATAGCAGCGGCATCTATAATAGCGAAAGTTTCTAGAGATTTATTTATGGAGGAACTATCTTTTAAGTTTCCAAATTATAGTTGGGAAAAGAATTGCGGTTATGGAACAAAGAAACATCTAGAAGCTATTAAAAAATTTGGAATTACTGAGCATCATAGAAAGACTTTTTCCCCGATACACAACCTATTGATAAATTAAAAATTAAAACACAATCAATACGCAGACATAAGTTGACTGAGGGAGTCCTCTAATATTATTTTCTCTCCTTAGTTGTATGACAATAAATAGAGACACAATCGTTCTTGGGGATTCATTAAAAGAATTAAAAAAAATTCCAAATGAAACTTTTGACTGTATTTTTGCAGATCCTCCTTACAATCTTCAATTACAAAGTAATTTAGAGAGACCAGATCACTCTAAAGTTAAAGCCGTAAACGATGATTGGGATAAATTTGATAGTTTAAAAAAATATGATGAATTTTCTATTTCATGGATCAATGAATGCAAAAGAGTTTTGAAACCGAATGGAACAATATGGGTAATCGGAACTTATCATAATATTTTTAGATTAGGCAAAATAATACAAGATAAAGATTTTTGGATTCTTAATGACATAATATGGAATAAAAGAAATCCTATGCCTAACTTTAAAGGAACAAGATTTACTAATGCGCACGAAACACTAATCTGGGCTTCTAAAAACAAAAATTCAAAATACACTTTTAACTATAAATCATTAAAATGTTTTAATGATGACAAACAAATGAGATCTGATTGGGAATTGGCTCTTTGTACCGGAAACGAAAGAATAAAAAATGAAGAAGGTAATAAAGTTCATTCAACACAAAAACCCGAGGGTTTATTGTACAGAATTATTCTATCGTCGACTAAAAAAGATGATTTTATATTAGATCCTTTTTTTGGTACCGGCACAACTGGAGCAGTTGCTAAAAAACTAGGACGATACTATTACGGAATAGAAAGTAATAAACAGTATTTTCAAACTGCTGAGACAAGAATAAAAAAAATAAAAAAAATTGATGATAATTTTTTAAAAACTATAGAGAACAAAAGAAATGAAAAAAGAATACCTTTTGGTTATTTAATTGAAAGTGGAATAATAGAACCTGGGTTAAAATTATTTGATGCCAAAAATAAAATTCAGGCACATGTAATGGCTGATGGCAGCATTCTATACAAAGATATCACAGGATCTATTCATAGCGTTGGTGCTAAAGCACAAGGAACCGAAAGCTGCAACGGCTGGTCTTTTTGGCATATTAAAATGGAAAATAAACTATATCCACTCGATCACTTAAGAGAAAAAATCAGAAAAAATAACTAGAACTTCTTGGATTGTAATTAAAAATCCACCCAAACATAAGTTTTTTTGCTAAAAAAGACTTCTCTATTATCTTGAATAATATACTCCTCAAAATAATTAAAAATGGATTTTTCAAATGAAATAAAAAAACATTTAGATGTGATCTAAGAATTATTCTTCTAACTCTGCTGTTCCGTTTATTAAAATAAAACACACCTAGGTTATTAGTGACATTCTTAATAATTTGCTCATACAAAACATAGGAATCTTCTATTGCTAATGCGGCTCCCTGTGCCTGAAAAGGTACGGTGCCATGGGAAGAATCTCCTATAAAAATTTGATTATCTCTATAAAAAACTCTTTTTTTTAAAGAAAATATTGGCCATCGATATACCTCGTGAAGCGTATCTAGCGTCTCTCTTAAAATTTTATTTTCTGAAAAAAATATACTTCTAAATTGATCTGCTGGATATGGGATTGAATAATTTACATCATCGCCTGTGTACGTTGTTTTTTCTGAAGATTTGCTAATTCCTGTAAAACTTAAATCGTTCTGACTATTAATAAAATAGGTTACTAAATGTTTATTACCACTCAACCATAAACGAACCACATCATTCTCTAATGAATATTTTGAATAAAAGTTTTTTAACACGCCTCTGTAGGCATAAAAATTTGTGCTTTTAATTATATTGTTATCCAACCTTGACTTAGAAAACATTCCATCTGCGGAAACTAACAGATCACAATGGTCTTCTGATCCATCGCTAAATTTGACTCTAATAATATTATGATCCTTGATAGTTTGCACAACTTGTTTGTTATAAAAAATTTCTTTCGGAGATAAATCTTTTTCTAAAAACTTTATTAAAACATTTCTGTCGCAAGATAGGTAAGGCATTTTATCACTTACTATATTTTGAAGATTCATCCTAACTTCTAGATTGCTTGTAAAATCTTTAGAATGAACTGAGTTTATGCTTAAATAATTAATTCTATGAAAATTATTATTCAAAAAAAATCTTGAGTCTAAAAAATCTAAAATTCTTACTGCATTTGGTGTCAATTGAATTCCTGTAGGTCTTGATAACTTTCTTTCAAATCTTTCATATATTCTAAAATTATTAAAATTATTTTTTTTTAGAAAGTTAGCTAAAGTTAACCCAGCAATGCCTCCTCCAATAATAATAATTTTTTTAAACATATTTAATCTTTTTTGACTTTATTAATTCTATAAATTTTTTTGAGAAACCTGATAATAATGAATTATCCATTTTATTATAATTTATCCAGTAAAATTGATTATCCTTAATTTTTTTAATTTTTTTAAAAAGAACAATTTTAATTAACATTTTAATATTAGAAATATTATGAATAAAATTCTTTTCAATTATTTTTGGCTCGCCCTCGAAAAGAAAACTTTTTTTTTTAAAATTCATATCAAATAAATTTTTTTTATAATCTATCAATGGAAGATTCGCAAAATCTTTTAATAATTTATTTTTTTTATTAAAAAATAGAATTTTATTTTTTTCTGAAACATATAATAAATAATATTTTTTAATATTAACTTTCTTTTTATTAAAGATTTTATAATCGAAATCTTTTTTTTTAAAAGAAGTACAATTTTGCTTTACGGGACAAATATTGCATTTTGGATTTTGCGGAGTGCATACTAATGCTCCCATCTCCATTAATGCCTGTGCGAATTGAGAAAAATTATTTTTTGATTTAATTTCTTTTAATTTTAAAAAAATACAATTTTTAAAATTTTTTTTGTTATTTTTGTAGCCAAATAATCTCGCTACAAATCTTTCCACGTTTCCATCTATACCTATAAAATCTTTATTAAATGCGATGGCCATAATAGCTGATGCCGTATAAACGCCAATTCCAGGAAAACTCTTTAAAGTTTCAAAATCATCAGGCAGTGTTCCTTTGTATTTTGACTGAACTATTTTTGCAGTATTAAGTAAATTTTTTGCTCTAGAATAATATCCAAGTCCCTGCCAAAGTTTATAAACTTTTTCTAACTTTGCTTTTGATAATTTTTTTAAATTAGGAAATACTTTTAAAAACTTGTTAAAAAAAGGAATCACTGTTTTAACTTGAGTTTGCTGAAGCATAAACTCGCTTACTAAAACTTTATAAATTCTATCCTGAAAACCGCGATATCTTCGCCATGGCAAATCTCTTTGATGATTATCGTACCAAGCAAGAATTTTATTTGATAAAACATTTTTCATGGTTATGGATAAATCTTTAAATAAATTATTTACTCAAGGTTTAAGACCTTTGCAAAGTTTATTACCAGAAAATGCAAAAAAAATACTAAAAAAAGACGGCTTTGTATATTTTGAAATAATTAAGAATTGGAAAAATATAGTTGGAGAAAAAATATTTAAAGATGTGACGCCTTCAAAAATTAAAAAAATTAATAATGAAAATATTCTCTCATTAAATGTTAGTAAAGAAATAATGATAGAGATTGAATATTCAAGAGATCAAATTATTGAAAAAATTAATAGCTATCTTGGATTTAATGCTATTAACAAAATACAAATTGCCTCTAAAAACTCTTCTTTTGAAAAAAAAAAGAAAAAAATTATATTAAGTGAAAGTATTTTAAAAAAAATAGACGAAATTAAAAGTCAAAATTTAAAAGAAATCTTTCTAAAACTTAATAAATAGAATTATGTCGATCGTGACAAAAAATTATTTAAAAAAAGTATTATTCATTTCTTTTTTTATGTTATTTAGCTCTTTCTCTTATAGTCAAAATAATGACGAAATATTTATCGGTAATAAAAACGCAAAAGTTGAAATTAAAATTTACAGTTCATTTACATGTCCACATTGCGCTAACTTTCATAAGAATACTTATCCAAAACTAGTAAAAGAATATGCAAGTAAAGATTTAATAAAAATTAGTTTTATTGATTTTCCATTAGATATTGCTGCATTAAATGCAGCAAAAATTGTTAGATGCTCAACAAAAGAATCAAGTATCTTGCTAATTGATGAGATTTATAAAAATCAAAATGTTTGGTCCGCAGGAGACAAAATACAAGAAATTAACAAAAAGTTATTTTTAGTAGCTAATAAATTTAATTTATCTGATGAAAAGCTTACAAACTGTTTAAAGGATCAAAAATTGGAAGAAAAGATATTAAACGACAGAATTGATGGTCAAAAAAAATACTCTGTTAACTCTACTCCTACTATTATTATTAATGAGAAAAAATTTGAAGGAAACCTTACTTTTGACAATTTATCAAAAGAAATATCAAGAATATTAAAATGAAATTTAAAAAACTAGAAATAGTTGGTTTCAAATCTTTTACCGATAGAACTCATTTGTTAATTGAGGATGGTCTTACAGGAATTGTTGGGCCAAACGGTTGTGGAAAATCAAATATTGTAGAGGCTTTAAGATGGTGTATGGGAGAAACTTCTGCAAAAAGCCTCAGGGGTAGCGGAATGGAAGATGTAATTTTCTCTGGAACATCAAACCGTCCTTCTAAAAATATTGCAGAAGTTAATATTCTTTTAGAAAATAACGAAAATGTTTCTCAGTATAGAGATACGCCAGAAATAGAAGTTAAAAGAAGAATAGAAAAGGACAAAGGGTCAAGCTATTACATTAATGGAAAAGAAGTTCGAGCAAGAGATGTGCAAATATTATTTGCAGACCTTTCTACCGGAGCTCACTCTCCGTCAATGGTAAGTCAGGGAAAAGTCGGTTCTTTAATTACTGCAAAACCTACTGATAGAAGAGCAATACTAGAAGAGGCAGCTGGCATAGGAGGACTTCATGCTAGAAGACATGAAGCGGAGCTAAGATTAAATGCTGCTGAAAATAATCTTAAAAAAGCAGACGACATAATGAAGCAAATCGAGCTTCAGTTAAAAAATTTATTAAAACAAGCGGAAGAAGCTTCTAGATACAAAATAATATCAAATGACATTAAA
>Ga0247837_1004150_pt1 | contig 23736 bp, 20 predicted proteins | sample LaCtaG_2_FD_187115 | JGI IMG/M metagenome (GOLD analysis project Ga0247837, IMG submission 187115) | Freshwater microbial communities from meromictic Lake La Cruz, Castile-La Mancha, Spain - LaCruzMarch2015_14.5m | ecosystem: Environmental > Aquatic > Freshwater > Lake | place: Spain: Castile-La...
CTTCTCCTAGATCATGGAGAGCTTGCCCTTCTAGAAGAAATGGCAGGAGAAAGGACTTAGAAAGCTACTTCTTCCCTGCGAAAAGCGACTCCCAGCGAACTGAGCGTTTCGAAGAGCTCTCCGGAGTCCACGGCTGCCCTGACTTCGTTGAGGCCGCCCACTGTTTTGCCGCCCACTATGAGGACGGGCAGCTGGAGTCGCTCTGTGGTGATGCGCACTGTTCGAGACACTTCTCCTCCGTCGGCTCGCTGTCGTACGCCATACGCATATATTCCACCTCAAAAGCCTCAAAAGCGACTTGGTACCTCCTCAGTAGCGACTTAATCAGACTGCCTTCCTCCGATTTAACCGTAGAATAGAGCAAAACTGGGTATTTCTTCATATGCGTTTCTACGAGTCGTCTGCAACTGCTGCTGATAGGGTCAGGCCCAGCAGAGACAGAGCGGCCGAAGGAAGAGCAGTCGCACCCCATCTTGGCAATTATCCATCGAAACACAGGACTTTCCAGGGGTTTAGTCTAGGCAAGGCAGAGAGAAGGGGACTTTTTGGGTCTGGGATTGGAGGGAAAAGGGATAATTGGGGGATTGGGCGGATTACATGCACTGTGGGAATAGATATAAGAGGAGTTCAGGGTCAAAAGTCCTTCTTCCAACTAAGAAACACATACCCAACGTATAAATTTAGCCTATCCGACATCCCTCCGGCCCCACAGCCTTGTGCAAGACCGCCCTAGCCCAGGCCTCCATCTCCGGATTTACCTCAATTGTCACTCGGATTAGTCTCTCTTTCCCGCTGCTGCGCACTTGCACGAAGGGGCCTCTTGCACAGTCCTGCAGTCCACCGCCACACTCCAAGGTGGGTGCATATTACAGAGATAACAGATTGGGATGGGTGAATGGGGGTTGGGAAGTTGAGGGGTAGGGTGGACTTGCAGGTTTTCGCTAGTTGCAGTGCAGGCAGTTTCCACCTCTTCCTTCCTTTAAAATGGCCCAGCCAGGCGACAAAGTCAGCACCTACCGAACCTTCCTGGAAGCGCGAGTGCTGTGGCCTGCTGATATGCCAGATGACGTGCTTGAGTTCATCATCACTACAGCCAAGGAAGCAATGCGACAGCACGACCCCGACTCCCAAGGACAAGAAATCGCCCGCATCGTGAAAACCGCCCTAGACGAGAAGTACCTGCCCTACTGGCACATCATCCTGGGCAAAAGCTTCGGCTGCCACTGCACGCATGAGACTCGCCGCTTCGTCTACTTCTACCTGGGCAAGTTCGCCTTTATGGTCTATAAGGTAGGCTACTAGGCGGGTTCGGAGTTAATTTGCTGTGCTTTGTTTAGGACGATAACTGTTTTTTAAGGTAGTTTTGAGGTGTTCACTCTCACATTCCTAGTAACTCTGAGTCTTTTATCTAAGGAGGACTAGGTCCAGTCTGCTGAGGAAATCAGACCTGCCCAGTCTTCCATTCTCCTTTCTTCGTCTGCAGTGTGCAAAGGTGGAACGTAATTGCAAAGCAATAGAGTATGGAAGCTCCTCGAACTACCACAGAGACTGAAACCGAGACCGACACATCCCTTCACCTTCATCTGCAGCCTGCCAGACCAGCAGTCCGCTGGGCTGAGGACGTCGTCGACAACGAGGAAATGAATAAGAAGAAATCCAACAGTGACTTGTAGGCAGTTTGCTGTATCTACGCAGGCCGCAAGAAGCCCAAGCCCGGAGACTCGGATTCCTCCTCCTCTTCCAGCGGTGAAGAACACAATGCGTATGAACGGCCCCCGCACCGGCACCAGCACAAGTCTTCGCCTTCTTAATCAATCCCTAGCTTGGCTCTTGTGTTGGAATATGTTCAGCTTGAAAAGAGTGTTTTTCGTAAGTGCTATGAAGTGCTGCTTCGTGGAAGGACAGCAGTCCAAAGGAGCGGAGGTGCAGCATGAGTCGATGTCGTCGCTGGCGGGAATGATGCCAGGAGAGGGATTGACAGGGGGGGTGGCAGAAGCGGACACTCAGCGAGCGCGGAAACTGATGCTGGAGGTCCAGGATAGTCCCAGTCTCCGCCAAGGCAAATGCTTTGTTCTCACACCCTCTGGACTCCAGCAGTCCGCCAGGCCGCTCAAAGACGGACGCACAATCATCGGCACAGACGCTGAAACTTGCGATATTGTGCTCAGCCCCGACGACTCCGAGTTAGGGAAAATGCACTTCGTCATCGAATACTCCCAAGCCATCGAGAACTTCCTCATCAAAGACCTCGGCGACGGCAACGGCACCTTCATGAAAATCGAAGGAAGTCACACTCTGCACGACGGAGATGTACTGGCCTTTGGACTGTCCTACGCTGGGGTGCAGATACAGAGGCAAGGGCCTGGCTCGACCCTCACTTTGCGCTTCTACGAAGGACCGAGAGCCAGCGAAATGTTCTCATTCGGGTCGAACGACGACACTATAAAAATCGGCAGGATCGAAGACTGCACAGTTCAAATAGAGGACAGCGCCTTATCTCGCTACCAGTGCTTTATCAGCTACCTGCCCACCACAGGGTGGATTGCCACAGACGGAGACGGCAAGCGCAAGAGCGCCAATGGCACCTGGTAAGCACTAGCGATAGGCTGTACTTGGAGCGGGACTTCCGGGTGACGAGTGGCATGGTGATAAAGGCGGGCAAGACGGTGTTTCGAGTGAGAAATACGCAGGCTACTGTGGCTGGAGACAAGAAGGAGGAATAGATGTGGTAAAATGGATGAGGATGTCACGTACTCGCAGTCAGGGCCGCACCTGGGAAATCAGTACCTGGAAGACTCAGCGTTGAAAGCCTTCTTAAAAACCCTCACAGGCGGACTGCCCGAAGAGTACCAGGGCGATTTAATGAGGTTTGGGAAGCGAGTGGTAGTCGATTTGCTGCCCCATCACTTGAGATTGAACGTGCATTTCCCCAGGTTCGAGCCCTTTGATGCCTGGGGCAAGCGAGTGGACAGTGTGGAAACCGACCCTAGTTGGTCCTACATGCACCTAGTGGCTGCACAAGAACGGCTCATCTCTATTGGCTACTCCCAACTGCCGCAGCGGCGACTATACCAATTCACCAAGTTGTACCTCTACGCCCCTTCCTCAGGCATGTACCTCTGTCCTCTTGCTATGACTGACGGTGCTGCGGCGCTCACCCGGTCTATCATGCTTGAAACCCCGGGCGACAAGGAACTACAAGAGGTATTCACCCACTTGACCTCGAGCGACCCACAGGAGCTGTGGACCGCAGGACAGTGGATGACTGAGAAGAGAGGCGGCTCGGACGTAGCAGGCGGGACTAGGACTGTGGCGCAGAGAGTGAATGGAGACCTGTACAAGCTGTATGGAGTGAAGTGGTTCACTTCGGCTATACAGTCAAATGTGGCTTATACACTTGCGAGGGTTGATGGAGCGATTGGTCTGTTTCTGGTGAAAGTGCGCAGGGAGGATGGGGGGTTGAATGGGATTCAGGTCCTGCGACTTAAGGACAAGTTGGGGACGAAGCAAGTGCCGACTGCGGAATTGCTGCTTACTGGCTGCGAAGCCCGTCTCTGCTGCAAGCCCGGCCAAGGCATCAAACGCATTACTGAACTGGTCAACATCACTCGTCTCTACAACAGCATTGCCGCAGTAAGCCACATGAGGAGAATCATAGCGCTAGCGAGAGATTACGCACATAGAAGACAAGTAGCAGGGACTGTGCTGTTAGCTGAAGTTCCCCTGCACTTGCGGATACTCGGGGAAATGGAACTACGCTTCAGAGGCTGTTTGGGACTGGTATTGTTCGTAGTAACTCTACTGGATAAGGCGGAAGACGGCACTGCCAGTCCCGCAGAGCGCCAAACTCTGCGCCTTCTGACCCCTGTAGCCAAGCTATATACCGCGAAGGAGGCGTTGGCAGTGGTTTCCGAAGGACTAGAAAGCTTTGGAGGTCTGGGATATATGGAGAACTCCGGCCTGCCGGGGCTGGAAAGGGATGTACAGGTGCTTTCCATATGGGAAGGGACTACGAATGTACTGAGCTTAGATACGCTTAGAGCGCTGTCGAGAATGAAGGAACCGCCCCTCAGTTCCTATAAAAAGGCTATGCTGCCGATGCTAAATCAGTGCCAGCTGCCGATACGGGACTTCCTAACCTCTGAAATCGACCGTCTCTCCCAACTCCTCTCCTCCAGCTCCCCTGCCGACCTAGAACTCTACAGTCGCGAGCTCTCCTTCACCATCGCCCACCTGACCATCGCGGCTTTCCTGGCCTTCCACAGCCAGTGCGAGCCTCAGGACCGCGAGGTGTACGAGGCCTGGGCACAGCGCACACTGCCCTGGAAACTAGGCGGCTGTGGACAGGAGCTGAGCCGCAGACTAGCGCTGGACTTGGACAAGGCGCAGCTGCCCAGAGGGTATGCGGATGTGGATGAACAGGGGAATCCGAGGCCTCGCTTTTAAGTCTAGGGACGAGAATATAAATGGGCACTAGTGCTTGCATTAGGCTGGGAGCCGCGTCGAGTGGAATGCCGAGTGCGGAGGGCCTGCAGTATCGACCCAGTGCAGTGGTTCAGATCAAACAGCGAGACGAAAGCGGTGAAGTAATTTTCAAGGAAAGGCTCCTGTTCACTCTACCGCCCGCAGTGTTCGCAATCGCCAAGCTGTTAGTCTGGGACGGCAAACAAGTCTGTCTCTCCGCCTGCATCTTGCCAGGCTTCGACCCGCGCGGCCTCTACCCCAAGGAATGCCAAGACACAGCCTTCTTCGACTGGTTCGAAGACGGCCTGCTCCTTGGTGTTTACGACGGCCACGGCAGGTTCGGGAAGGAAGTCGTCAAAATCTGCCGCAGATTCGTGATCGCCCATTTCCGCAGCCACGCAGAGGAGTGGAGAAGAGACACACAAAGATACGTCTTCGACCTTACAAAGGCTTGCGACCGGGAGTTGGTGAAGAGAGGGTCTTTGCTGGATGTGCGGCTCTCGGGGTCTACGCAAGTACTCACGGTGGTGTATCAAGGGAAGCTGTATACGGCTAGTGTGGGCGATTCGAGGTCCATTATAGCCACTTCGAAGTCGTTTGCGGCTCCCCTGCCTCCGGAGAGAGGAGAAGATAAGGCGGTTCTTGATCAGATGAAGGTCCGTAGGACAGTGTCTGTGGACCGTCTGCTGAAAGCCTTGCAACTCTCCCAGGACCAAAAGCCAGAAGACCCCGAAGAGCAGGAAAGAATCCTCAGCATGGGCGGCCTAGTGCGCCGGCTCATGGACGAGTATGGCAACGACGTAGGGCCCTGGAGAGTCTGGAAGAAGTTCACAAACGGCCCCGGCCTCGCTATGTCTCGGTCGTTGGGGGACTCGCTAGGGAAAGAAGTGGGAGTCATATCAGACCCGCTGGTCACTGCGCATCAGATACAGGTGACGGACGACTTCTTTATTGTGGGCGCGACGGATGGAGTGTGGGATGTGATGGAGAACCAGGAAGTGGCGGACTTCGTGGAGGCGTACAGGTCGTCCTGCAAGAGAGAAGCAAATGGAGTGGAGGCTGAGGACTACGTCCGCCCCTCCAACAGCACAATCGCACAGCTTATCTGCGAGGAAGCCCGAGTCCGGTGGCTGACAATCGTGGAAGAGGAGGACGTGCTGATTGACGATATTTCCTGTGTGGTGTTCGAACTGCAAGACTCCCATCTCAAACTCGCAGTTGCACCCGACCGCCTGGGCACTATAAACCTGGCAATGACGCCGATGGAAAGGAGCTCTGGAGCCTCTGTACCGAAGTCGCAAGTGAAAGTGCGAGACCCGAGACGTGGCTCCGTCACAGAAGATTTGGTAGAGAATAAGCCATAACCGCGCTACGCAGGCAATTAGTAGGGCAGAAAAACACTCGCTAAATACTCAGTGGAGCAGGTTAATCGCTATGTAAAGACAACTGCTAAATAAGACGCCAGGAAATTGGAGCAATGTGGGAGGTTCCCTGTGAACCTCACTAACAAAATGGAGCAATCGTCACCATTCCAAGGACTGCAGCAGACACTTGCGGCATTCGCTGGAGGGCAAAGTAGAAGAAGGGATTCTGTTTTGGCCTTTTCTCAGTGCCTGCTTGACACTGTCACCAAGTACTCCCCTGCGAAAGGTCGTCAGTCCCCTTCCAGTCCCTCTCACCCCTCGCCACCAGATGGCGTTTACAAGATCCGCAACCTCGATACAGGGCAAGAAGTAGACCTCCGCGACGAAAACAAGGACAACTTCGTCCTAAGTCTCGCTCAACTCCTAGCAAATGAAGAATACAAAGAAGCACTTGAGGTCTTTTAGTAAGTCCCAAACAGCAAGGAAAAGCGGAAAATGAACCAAAGACTTTGGGAAGCTGCGAAGGAGAACCAGGTCGCGACGTGCAGGGAAGTGCTGAACTTCCATATGCGGGGGGACTTGTGTGCGCAGGTCAACTCGAAGAGTAACAACGACTGGACAGCGCTGCATATTGCAGCTGCGGAGGGCAGTACTGACGTATGCAAAGTACTGATTGAGTACTCGATGGAAGTGGATATTCACGCAAGGACCGATATGAATCAGACACCCTTACACTTAGCAGCAGAAAAGGGGTTTTTGGACATCGTCCAGTTACTAGTGAACGCAGGGGCGGAAATAAACATGCAGGACTGCTTCGACCGCACCGCTCTCCACCTAGTAGCAGTAAACAACCACGTTGATACCGCTTCCTTGTTACTAGGGAAAGACCCTGACACGTCTCTAATGGACCTCAACGACAGAACTGCCTATCAGTGCTGCATCACCCAGACAATGGCTGATCTCTTCGAACTGTATTTCACTGAGCGGTCCATTCCCTTCACTAAGAAAAGGAAACTGAGACGGGAGTTGCTGTCGACGCCCAGACAGGACCAAATCGACCGGCTGCTATTGAAAGCGCAAAATGCAGCGACTCCGAAGGCAATGGAGATATTCGCGGACAGGGCTCAAAGGCCTGTGTACGACGTGCAGTCGTCTGCTAGGTGGAAAGGGGAAGTGGACGAAGCCGAATTCCCTCATGCTGAATACAGCGATTTCGAGCCGGTTTGTCTGTTGGGCCGGGGATCCTTCGGAGAAGTGTACCTAGTCAAGAAGAGAGACACAGCCGAGGAATTCGCAATGAAAGTCCTCAGCAAGGCGCAAATGATACACCGGAATTTGACCAAATACGCAGTAGCGGAGCGCAACGTACTCATTTACATCCGTCACCCCTTCATAGTGGGCCTACACTTCGCCTTCCAGACCCCTGAAAAGCTGGTCTTGATCGTGGACTACTGCCCTGGAGGAGACCTCGCCAGACTGCTGAGGAAGGAAAAGAAGTGAGCGCTAGGCAGGTTCACGGAGGAGAGAGCGAGGGTTTATGTGTGTGAAGTGCTGCTTGCACTGGAGGAACTGCATAACAGAGGCATCATTTATCGAGACCTAAAGCCTGACAATGTCGTTTTGGACGCGGAAGGACATGCACTGCTGACGGACTTCGGCCTGTCGAAGGACGGCATTTCAGGGAAATCGCAGGCGCAGTCCTTCTGCGGCTCTGTGTCCTACTTAGCACCGGAGATACTGCGGCAGCAGGGACACAACAAGACTGTGGACTACTATTTATTAGGCGTTTTCTTGCATGAAATGGTGATTGGGCAGCCGCCTTTTTTCGATTTCGACCCTGCAGTGATGTTTCGGCAAATTCTGAAAGCGCCGATAGTGCTTCCGACCAGTCTGTCCCCTAACACCTCCGATTTACTGCAGAAACTGCTGGAAAAAGATCCCTCCATTCGGCTAGGCGCAGCAGGGGTGGCTGCAATCAAAGCCCACCCTTTCTTCGAGGGTGTGGACTGGCAGCGCATTGCACGGAGAGAGATGAGTCCCGGCCCTGTGGAAATCCAGCGAATCCGCCCCGGAGTCTGCTTCACCACTGAAGAGGTGTTTGGCATTTTACACCCAGAGGAAGAGGGCTCTGAGCCTCTGAAAGGCTGGTCCTTCATTCGGCCCAGACACTCCATTCAGTCCTGCGACCTGACAACTGACTAGTTAAAGCCCTCTAAATATTTTCTCTTGGTAGCCGAAGGCGGATAGCCGTACCAAAAATATGTTCTGGTCCACAGTTATGGACCTCCTGCCCGAGTATTGGTCCTCTCGAGCTCCTCCGCCTCCCCAGTCCATCCTAGCTCGGCTGAAGGCGGAACTAGCGGCTCTGTCTTCTGGGGAAGACGGTGATACAGATGAGCCAGAGGCCGAGGACTGGACTGCGGAGGAGGACTTCGCACTGGGCAGGTGGGCGTTGCTGTATGAAAGGGACTGGAGGAAAGTGGCGGGCAGGCTGCTGGGCAGGTCAGCGGAGGCCTGCAGGAGGCGTTGGGGCCGGGGCAAGGCAGGCAGAGTGCAGAGGGAAACATGGGAAGTGCTGAGGAAGGATTTGGAGTCGGTGGCAAGACTCAATCAAGACCTTTCCTTACGAAAGGCCACTGTTTCTTATCGAGCACTGCGTACAGACCAGTCCCCTTCGTAGAGATGTAAAGTAATGCTAACCATCTCTATGTAATTACCCGTTGCTAGTCTATCGGTACATGAACGACCGGATAGGCTGGCCGGTTTCCGCAGCCACCATTAAGACGCTGCTGTCTTCCCAAATAGAGAACCACACCCTGTCCCCTAGGAAACACGCAGGGGCCACTCCGTAAGTCCGGTACTCTTCATGGCGTCTCTGCTGAATGCGACTGGGGTGCAAGTCTGCCCCAAGGTCCCAATTCGTTAGGTCGATTTTGGTGACCATTCGACTCCCAAAGGCCACTAGACAACTGCCCTGGACTACTGCTCGAGTATCGTAGTCCTCCGGGAGAGTAAAGGGCAGAGAAGTGTACAGGTCAGAGCAGGGGCTAAAGCGCTCACAGAGGTGCGTATCCGCGCCCCCGCAAAGGTAGATAAAGTGACTGAGCAGCACTGGAGTAAAGCAGCGACGAGGAGTCAGCATTGGGGGCAGAGAGTGCCACTGGCCCTGGGTGAGGGAAAGCCGCTCAGCACGAGTGAGAGTGGCTCGGTCCAAGTACCCACCGAAGGAATAGACCCAGCCTAAGTACTGCACGAGGCCATGGCATGACAGTGGCCCTCTCATGTCTCCCAGTCTTTCGACCACTCCATTTTCTACCTCGATTCTATAGGTGTCGGCTATGTCCCTGGGCTCGTGTCCGCCGCAGATCAGTGCCTCTCCGGACCGAAGCAGCACACTTGCCGACCAGTTCGAAACTCGTATTGGCCCTGGCAGAGGGAAGGTCAGCAGTGGAACTCGCTTGCCCCAAGTCAGACTTTCACAGGAAAACAGGCGGATGTGGTCAGGCCGGATTTCGGGTATCAGTGGGGGAGGCGTAGAACCAGTGCAACTTGCAAGACTTTCTAAATCCGCAGGAAGCAGCATCTGGTGAGTGAGGATGTACGCCAAAGTGACAGGGTCTCTGCTCGACTCCTCAGTGAAGGGAGCAGTGAGCAGCAGCAAGGACAGCTGCGACACCGCTGAAAGAGTGCGGGCAGTCACTGGCTCTTGTAGGTAAAGCAGCAAATTGAGGAAAAACCGACTTCGGGCGTCCTTGCACAGCCCTTGCAGTCCAGAGGTGCACAGCAACTGCAACTCCGCTCGCTTGTCCTGCTCCAGTCCGTGCCTTTTCATGGCTTCCAGGACCCTGGTCTGCAGCCAGTCTCGGCTGAATTCCAGCTTGGAGTCCTCTCTTTGTGGGTTGAGCGGCGCTAGGATGGACTGGTATGTTAGGCCTAAAGCCTCGTGTAGACCTGGCTGCGGCTCTGCACTTGCAGAGGAGAAAAGCAGGGCTTCTTGCCCTGAGTTGAGACAGGCTGCAATGACCGCTACTTCCTCGTTTTCCCTGACTTCTAGTCCCACTCCTTTGCCTTCCTCTTCAAGTCTCAAGCTGCCTTTGACTCTTTCCAAGGCCTGGATCTCCACCCTATACTGTTCTTGTAAGCACTCAAATCGCTTGGTGAGCATCGACTCGTACATTTCCACTTTCGTCTTCACCCTTTCCAGTGCTTCTTTTCCCTCCAAATCCAGCCGAAGTCCCTGCAAAGCTGCCACGTCGTGTCTCTCTCCCCTGTGCTTCCCCCTGCAAAACGCACACAAACTGATGCTCCTGCAACTGCATTTCGAAACGGCCCAGCCCTTCCCGCAGTCCTCACAAGCACTTAACTGCACTGGGAGGTGGGCAGCCGGAGTGGAGAGATGGAGAGAAAGGCAGGAAACGCAGAGAGGCAGGCCGGAGTCGGTGCACAGGCAAAGGACGGTTGCAGGGTGAGAGGAGTGCAGGGTGCAATTGGCCATATGGACTATTAGCGATATGGGAGTTTTAGCTCTGAGTAACTGCTACTGCCTAGGAGTACTTGGCCTCTATTGCCGCGATGGCTGCAATTCTCCTATCATAGTTCACTTGTCCACTTTCAAAGGCAGTTCCGAGGAACGTGTCCACTAGCTCCTTTGCGACCTCTACACCTGTAGAGCCACCTCCCAGGGCCAACACATTCGCATTGTCTTTGGACCGACTCATAAGTACTGTGTATTGATTGTGACAAAGGGCACAGCGGATGCCTGGCACCTTGTTAGCGGCGATAGACGCCCCAACTCCAGATACACAGATAACAATGCCTTTGTGGGCCTGTCCGGAGACTAGGGCTGCTGCGACCTGCTGTGCATACAGAGGGTAGTCGCAACAGGTGTCTGTGTCAGTGCCGAAGTCACTTACTTGCACTCCTTTGCTGGAGAGGTGGGCTACTATTGCTCGTTTCAGTGCCAGACCTGCATGATCGCACCCCACTGCCACTACCTCCCCACTCTCCATATCTATTTCTCACTCATACACTAACATCTCTGCAATAGTCCTATGGCAAGCCTGTCCTACTTAGTGGAAGAGGGGCGGGCTGGGAGATGAGTGCGGGTAGCGCCAATGGCAGTTTTGAGCGGAGAGCGGCGAGAATCCGCAATGTTGGTTTTGATGAAGTTCTTATGACTCGGGTGAGCGCTTTGCAGCACAGTCCTGGGCAGGTGGTTATCAATGCGGCCCCCAGCCACATCAGGCCGGCTGTAGTGCGGATGTGTGCCTTTCACTAGATAAGTCCACTGCATGTCTTCAGTGTGGATGACCAAAGTCCCGGTTTTGGGAGCACCGTACTCTACAGGGGTGAAAGACACCACGAACTGAGTGCCTTCCCGTCCATAAGGCTCTAGTAGACCTTTGGCTGGCTGCACGCCGAAAAACGGGTCACTTTCCGGCGTAAAGAAAGCCTCGAAAGCTGCGTACTGCTTTGCATAGTTTGATAGGTGAAAAGCCACATTTGCAGGCTTGTGAATCTGCGCTTCGATCACTATTGTGTCGTCTGGATCCGGCTCCTTCGCTTCAATCACTACGTTATACCGCCACCTGCCTCCTGACCCCTTGTATATGAACAGCTCTGCTTCAGTCTTGAATGGCTTCAAAGGCTCGAAACGGACTTTGAACAGGAGCGGGTCTGTGGGATTGGACAAGATATTCCGCAGTGGAGAGAGGTGGAAGCTCTTGCTCACCAGGGCTGTTAGCTCAGGGCGAGACGCCAGCAGTTCATGTGAGAAGTTCTCTTCCTCTGGGAGACTGCCTAGGTCTTGCAGCACAATGCTGATTTCCTTCTCAAGGACAGTCCTGCACTTGGCTCGAAACACAAAGTCCACCTTGTTGCTGGGCCGCTCCGCTACTCCTCGCAGCGGGTAGCGCCAGACCAAGTCTTCACTCATCGCTACTACCAGCTGAGCCTCGCACTCCTGCATGCTTTTGGGCTGGAAGGCCACTGGAATCAGCAGGACGCCTAAGGGACCGACAGAGAACTTGGCTCGGCGGAGAAGGAGTTGGAAGACTTCAGGGTGGGGAGTTTCGAGACTGATGGCCACTGAAGCAGTGTCTCGGAAAGGGTTTTTGAAGGGAATTTGGAGAGAGTTGCTTTCGCCGACACTGGAAGTCACTATGGTCGTCTCCATTTCTGAGGGCGGCAGGCCTTTTCCCTTGACAACGAACACCCAGTCCCCCACTTTGCTGCTAGTCAGCTTGATTTCCCCTGTTTCCACGTTTTTCAGGGTCGCAGGAGTGTACTTAATCAGCACATCCACAGACCCAAAAGGCGGCAAAATCACTTTATCAGGAATTAACTCGTAATTCAGCGAGTTGGAACAGCTATAGTCCAGAAATACCTCTGTAGAACTGGGGTTTTCCAGGACAAAGGGCCGAGTTTGGGATTTCCCTAGGTCACAGGAGAACAGTTCCGGCTCAATCGGCTCTGCTGGGTCACAAATTAGCTTCAATTTGTACCAAAACTCCCCCGTGTGGTCACTCAAAAAGGCAATTGCGCCTTCACTTTCCCCTGGTTGCAGAGGCATGTAGAGCAGAGAGTAGGCCTGAGTGTCCTTGGCCGCCACAGTGAACTCCTGCGGCCCTGAGAGTCCTTCTCCTGAGATATTGACGCTGAAAGTGGTTTCTGCGTCCAGAGGGTTGTACACTGTGACTTTGAATTCAAGTGCTTTGCGACACTGCACTCGCAGGGCTTTGGCAGACTCGGGCTCGGGGGACTGGGCTTGCACCTCGATAGTGTACCAGTAGAAGTGGTTCTGAGGGTCGTAGAAAGTGACAGAGCCTGTATACGCCCCGCTCTGCAGAGGGTACAGAGACAGCTCGTAGGCAGCTGAAGAGCTGGCGGGAACTTCGATACTCGAGTCACCGGTAGCGTTCATCAGGTCGGACACAACTCGATACTGGACAGGCAGCGTCCTGGGATTGGGCACAGAGATGGTGTGGCGAGAGCGCTCCTTGACCCTGCACTGAAAAGTCAAATTGGCCTCTGCTCTCGGCTCCTCGCAACGGCCAATAACCTCGAATTCGTATGTTTCCCCTGAGGCCGGGATATCCAAGTCCAACCGAGCCCTCGCCTCACAGACCCACTCCGGCTTGAAAGTGACCACACACTCCCCTGTGCTTTTCTTCCTCACAATGAAGTCTTTCGAAGCGGAGAAACCGTCTCCGTCCTGAGTCAGTCGCACCTTCACCTGCCACTCCTTGTCACTGTTGTTCACGATCGGAATCTCTTGGGTGACTACTTCCCGGGCGTGTGCTGTCATTTCCACAGACATCTTTGCCTTTTTGGGCTTGACCTGCGCCACCACTTCGAGAGTGCGGATATCAGTGCGTCTCGGGTTGGTGAGTGTAATGAGGCAAGAGTACTCGCCAGGCTGGCGAGGGTTGAGACTGAGCAGCAGCTGGTTGGTTTTCTCAGTGAGTGAAGCTGCACTAGTGAGTGACTGCTGCTGCTTCCTGCCTCCCTTCGTCTCCACTTCCCTAGTCAGTACGTCCACTAGACTCACTTGACTGGCGTCTGGGCCTTTGCCCTTGCTGCTCTTCCCGGTGTCAGCGAAGGAGAAGGCAGTGGGACCTGAGAAGAAGGGGGAACTCAGCTCCACTGTGAAGGTGGAGCAGTCTTCTTGTGCTAGGGCTTTCAGGGTGTCGCGCAGCAGGTCCCGCTCCTTCGCACGTGCTGCCCCTCCCAGTCGCTGCATAGCCTCTGCCTTCGCCCGCTCGAATTGATGGTTTCTCACATTCACCGGGAAAGGAATGACCAGCGGCTCGCCCACTTCCCCCTTCGTTTCCACCCTGTCTGCCTTGTCCACCTTCGGCATCAGCACATTTCCCACTATTGTGTACTGCATTTCCCCCACTGCGTCGTCTGTGAAGACCAAGTAGGCCTCTGTTTTCTCGGTGTCGAAGGGCATGAAGACTAGAGAAATGGTGTTGATGCTGTTCTTTTTGACTTTCACGCGTTCGTTTTTTAGGAAAAAGGGCTTTGGGAAGGCGATCGGAGCCTCAGTAGGGACGGATTTCTTGGGCTTGAGAGCGCCTCTGGGTGGTGGAGGAGGCGGCAAAGACTTGTCCGGGTATATGATTTGGATAGTGAATTCCGCGTCCTTCGCAAATCCATTCGCAATTTCCACTTCCTCAGTTTTCAGTTCATACAAATGCGCAGTGAAATTGAGCGTCTTTTCGCTTTTCCGAGTGGTGACTTTGGACAGCAGCACAAAGACCATGGCAGCGGCATGCGCAGAACCCTCACTGACTCTGCTGGTAAAGCGTAGAGTTGCTCGGACCTGGGAGGACAGACGGCTTTGGAAACGGATTGGGAACTGCTCCACTCCTCTGGGCGCAATTGTGAATTCTGAGGGGAGGACGGGGACAAAGTCTGCACAGCCCTCGAGTTTGACCCAGTAGGTGACTTGCTTGGACGAGGGGTTGGTCAGTTCCAAGTTCTTGGTGACTGCTTCGCCCAGCGCACAAGGGAACTCGATAGTGGTTTTGGGGATATAGTGGGGCAGTCCTTGGTACAGTGACAAGCAGAACAGCACCATTTCCCTGGGACTGATAGCTGCCTGCGCCAAGTCTTTCTGAGTGAGGAATGTAGGCATCCCGATTTCACTCAGTGCCACTAAGACTTTCTCCACATTCCCCCGTCTCTGCTCCTCACTCCCAGGAGACTGCTTCAACTTGGCCAACGCACCCACCTGTCCCACATGACTCTGCACCACAGCGCCAATCACACATCCGTCCATCAAGTCTTGGTCGAAGTTGGTGAGGTGTCTGGGAGTGGCGGGGTTGGCGCTGTTGTAGTGGTGGGCGAGCCAGCACAGCACGATGTTTTCGGAAGTGCTGTAGATGTTTGAGGAAGTCATCGAGGAGTCCACGACGGCTTTATCAGGGGGAATGCCGGGGAGAGATCGGAAGGTTTTGGGAGAGATTCGGTTCAGCAAGAAGACGCGAATGATCTGATAGAGCAGGGTGATCCAGGCGTCCATTGACAAGTACGGCCAGCGGCGCTCAATCTGCCTCGGCTTCAGCTGCAGTCCCGGTGAACTCTTCAGAAACCTGCTGAAGTCAGACAGTCCCAGCAAGTACTCCGGCCTAATCGTGTTAAGCAGTGCTCCATTGGCCTTCAAAAAGGTCAGCAACTCTGTATACTGGGCTAACAACTGCTTGGTCAGTTCACGTGCCGGCAGTGAGTGGCTCTTCACCTGTCCAGGCGCCACCTTGCCTGTGAGACTCTTGATGATTTCATACACCTGCACACCATGTGCGGAAATAAAGTCGTCCGGCAGCTTATTGACAGGGGAACTCAAGGTAGTGTGGTTGAACCAGCGAGCCAGGAACTCCAGCGACTTCTCCAACAGCTGCTGTGGGATCGGGTTGAACCCAATGATCGACTTCGCACTGCGGGAAACCACGGAACTGCCGCCACTAGTCCGAAACCCCCCGGATTTGCCCTTCTCGGAGGCTAATTCTGCGTCGCTTTCTACCTCTTGGAGGAGCTGCACAGCACCACTGTCGCTCAACTCGAATCTCACCTCCTCAGGGTTGCGCTGGATGAAGGGAAAGGCGGTCAATAGACTGTTGTCTGCGGTGCCGGAGAGGGGAATACTGTAGCGGTTGTTTTCTGAGTCGAAGAAATCCAGGCGAGTTGTGAAGGATATGGGTCGAGAGGAGAGGAACGTCACTTCTGCAGGAATTCGCTGCTTTGTGACTCCCAGCTGCTTCCCATCAGGCATGTCGATGGAGATTTGGAGGTTGCCGGCGTCTTGCGGGACTGCAAAGCGCAGCTCCACATTGTCGTACCCGCCATTCACCACATAAAAGGTAGTTTTGGCGGGAATGTTCAGCGGAACAATGGGCAAAATGACCTCTCTGCGGTCAAAGGCAATCTTCGGTACTGTGCCTTCGCCCTGGAAAGTGAGAGTCATGTACGGATCTGCAGAACGGTCTAAATACAAATTGGCCTTTCCCTCGTACTCTATAGCTTCCAGCGGGTTAAAGCCCACTCTGACATTCGCGTAGTTGCCCGACTCTATCGTGCCTTCAGTGGGCTTCACTGAGAAAATGCCCTTTTGCTCGAGAGCAGTGACGTCCAGTCGCCAGGAGGTGGGGAAAGCTCCAGGGTTGGACAGTAGGAGGGTGTCCAGTGCTGGGAAGTTCTTTTCCCTGCTTATCACTTTGTTTTTGAACCGCAAAGTCGCAGGCTCCACCAAGAACCTCGGCTTCAAGCCTTCTCCGTGCACAATGCGCACTACTCCCGGCACAGCTCTGTTGATGCCCGCGAGCAGCAGGGGGAGCGTGAACTGGTAGGGCTCTGTGTCCTTGGGGGAGAAGTGCAGGCAAAGACACAGGGATTTGGTCGGCTGCAGTGTCAGTTTGAACTTGCGATGCACTTCCTCTTCCTCTTCTTCGGCGGATTGGTCTTCGTCCATCAAGGGATCGGGCTTGGGGTCATCCAGGTCCTCCTCCTCTTGCAGGTAAAACGGACTTTCCCGGTCAGTGCTCGCAGGCACCAGAATTCCGCTTTCCGCATCCGTGTCATCTCCCGTGACACTGACACTGAACTCAGGGTGCTCCTCCAGGTTCAAATACAGCACCGCTGCAATCGGACTTTCATTGACCAGTGTAAAGCGACGCTGCATAGTGCTGCCCACAGTGACTCCGCCGAAGTCGATATCAGGCTCTTGGATGCTGACGTGGGGGATTAGCGCTGTGGAGTGGAGTTGAAGGCGGAGAGGTGCTTTGCCGCCCCGCACTTGCACTTCCACTTCTCCGTTGATTTCCTCTTCGCTTTGGCAGGTCAAGGCCAGCTTCAGCGGGAACTTCCCTTCGGAAGCGATTTTCCCTCGCATTGGAGTGACAGTCAGCTGAGGTGGAGCCTTTTTCACGTGAAAAACCGCAGTTTTCGGGTCCAAATTCCTCAGAATAACCGACTTCTCGACTTTGACCCCTACAGCGAGAGTCCCAAAGTCCAGGTGCTTCTGCTGGAAGCTGCAGCGGGCGTCAGATACCTCTCCTTTCACTGTGATGCTTTGAGCTTCGCCGTTTTCCACCCGCATTACTAAGGTTTCCTCCTCGACTTTCCCTTGAGAACGTCCGGGAATGAAGCGAATCTGCACTGCTTTTTGCTTGAACGCATCGACAAAGTCGTCCAGCGGGTTGATTTCGAAGTTGGTGTCTAGAGGCAGCTGCCAAGTGAAGCGTCCAGACGCAGGACTGCGGTTGAGCACTATGACTTGCTTGGTGAGGCTTTCTTCCATGTTGTCTTCCTCGAACTTGAAGAGCAGGGCCAGAGACTGTGTGGAGGTGGAGGTGCTCAGGTCGGGAAGGGCCAGTTCGAGCAGCGCAGGCTGCACCTCTGCATGAACTACAAAGAAAAACTCATGCTTGCCGTTTATCACATACTTGACTGTGCGACTCAACTTGTGTTTGCGAGTGGACAGCACAGTGATGCGGAAGCCGCCCTTCTGTCCCGGAGGAATGACAAGAGTAGCAGGAGCGATTTGGTGGATTTCCTCCGCAGTGCTGCTGAGTTCCAAGTAGATGTTCTGCTGCAGGCCGTTGGCCACGTGGAACCACTTGCTCACTTCGGAGCGGATCACGATTTGGTCGTAGCGGAGTTCCTTCGGCCCTGCAGCGATTTTCTCCAATTCGAAAGGGCCTAAGGACAAAGAGCACTCCTTCGTCTCTTGCTGGCGTTCAGGTTTCAAGTTGAAGGGGATTTCTTCCATTTTGGTTCCCACTCCCAGTCGTCGGATAGAGTTTTTGACAGGTTTGTCTGGGTCGAAACTAGTTGTTTGGAGCATAGAAACACGCAGAGGCGGGGCCAGGGCCTCAGGACGAGAAGGCAGTTGCAGCTTCCGAGAGCGAGGCGGGGCAGTGGATAGGGACAGATCCACGTTCTTCTCATAGTCCTCGAATTTGGGTCTGGGCCGTTGCGCCTGGGCAGTCCGGGCCCGCTGCTGTCTGCTTTCCTGTAGATAGTCATTGTAGTGCTGTTTAACGTGTTGTTTCATAATAGCTGTATCAGCCTCTCTGCTCAAGTCAACTACCTGAGTTGGGAAGGTCTCCTGCATCCAGGGCACTTTGGCGTCTTCATGGGCTGCAAAGCGTCTGGAAGGCGCGAAGTCTCTGGGCAGACAGTCTGGCCCCCGCCTGCAAGTGACTCGCACAGCCTGCCTCGCTGCCTGTCCATATAACTTGAGCGGCACTTTGTACGCGCCCTTGATGAAAGACAGCTGAGAACAGGCCTCGAACTCTCCTAAGTTGGCAGGCTTGAAGGTCACTACTACAGACTTGGCTTGCTGGGGCAGCAGCACCCCCCTCGCTGGGTCTATGCTGAAGTGTGCAGTTGGAGAGAATTCGAAGTCCAGCGGCAGTTCTTCGTTCCGATTCTCCATATTCAGCAGAAAGTCCTTTTGTTCATGCACCGCGCACTCATGGAAGTGAATGGACGTATGCGACAACAACACATTGGGGAAAATGGCCCTGGCTTGCAGCTGCACTGCCAACTTCGTGTCCATGTCCGCAAAGGCAAACATAGCGGTGTAGAAGTAAGCAGCTTCATTGTCCACCACTTGCGAGGAGTTCACTTCCTCGGCAGTGTTGCGTTCCTCCATCATGTCGTGGATGAAGCCGTGAGTCTTGTCCTGCTTTTTGCTCAGACAGGTGAACAGGATTGGGAGTTGGGAGAAGGGAGGCACTTCGCCTGTGAGGGGGGAGGCGTCGATGGCTCGCTTGATGGACTGGGCTGCGAATTCTTGGGGCGTGATGAGCATGTAGCCTTCGCTGTCCACTTCCTCTTCAGCCCCTTGCACGAACCTGACTGAGTAGCGTGCAGGGAACGGACCCACGTTCACCAAGTAAGCCTGCACTGTGCGAGTCTGCCCGTGGTACATACTTCCGAAGTTGATGGCGGAAGTGACAGCCATCTGCCCAGAGACTTCTTCGCCTTCCTGCAGTTGCTCCAAACTGGAGGCCACCAGCACGATTTGCTGCTCCACGCAGTTCGCGTTGACGTCGATGTGGCGGGTGAGGTCCTGTCCCTCGATCGAGACTTCCAGCACACAACGGAAGGTGCTGACTTCCTTGGAGACGTAACTGAGGGCGACTTCGAGTTGGCCGCCCGCAGGTAGGGAAAAGGAATCAGGGATAACTGTCAGTTCGGGAGTGGCGGCCTTGTCGTAGCCGATCCTGACTTCGCCTTTCTGAGAGCCTTCGTTGCGGAACAGCACTGCACCGGCTTTGGCCTTGCCAATCACTGTGAAGCCGAGGTTCACAAAGGGGTCGAAGAGCACTTCAGGCCTAGGCTGCAGTGCATGCAGAGGGACGACTATGGGAGTGCTGAGGCCCTCCGCCCTCACCAGCAACTCATCATGGAAGTCGCCCAGTTCATCAGCTTCAAAAGTCACCACCACATTGAGCGCCATGCCCACTGCAAGAGGCCCAGCAGTGTCGTAGACTGCTATGAAGCGGGAAGTCTTGGGCGGAGTGAAGCGCACACGTCGTACAAGAGGCGAAAGGTTGCGCACACAAATAGTCACTTCATAGGTCTGGTCAGCTTCGATGTCTTTGAAGGTGACTTCAGGCGGGAACACCTCGATCGTTCCTTGACCTGTGGGAGCGTGTTCTGACTGGAGGCTGGGCTGGGACAGGGATTTGTTGGTGGAGCCGGGCGCCCCGAAAGACATAGGTTTAACTGAAAGAGCCATTATTGCTGCGGTCTTTCCTCCGAAATCTGGTCGGAGTTCTCGTACAAGGACTTCGCGGAAGCTGGTCCGTGAGACGCCCCTCCCTCTGCATCAGACTGACATATCACCATTTCCGGAATCTCCACCTTGGCTTGGCGCAGTGTCTGTATCGCCCTCAGCACGTCCTCCTCAGTCCCCACCAACAGAGCCATGCGAAACTGCTCGAGCAGCTGACTTGCCATTTTAGGTCAGACAGACAGCTACTTGGCTGGCCTTGCTTTGCTTTTCATTGGGTTCCTCCTGTCCAAACTAGCGCTCTTCGGGGCCTGCTTGGGGGTCAGTGCTGCAGGAGCGGCTTTGCTCGGGTGTCTGCTCCTGAAAGACGTATCTCGGGACCGGTGCATGAGCACAGGCTGGTACTTCTCCACTGGGAACATGTTTTGGGACTGCGTCCGGGTGTGCTCTTTCTTCCAACTCGGAGGCTTCACTGGGGTGGGTTTGCCAGTGTTGTTAAGACTTTCTCCGGTGGCTAGAGGCACAGGGGGCTCTTCGTCGCTTCCTTGTTTGTCACAAGGAGTGGTAGAGTCTGGGAAAATAGGAGGGGAGGCGGCTGGTGAGTCCAGACTCAGTCCCTTCAACCGCGCACTGAAGTTTTCAGTCTTGTTACTGGGCGGTAAAAGACCCAGGTCATCATGGTCTCTCATCTGAGTGAGTTTTTCCTTGTATTTCTGCAGAGTCTGCTCGAGTTGGAGAATGCAGCGGTCCTTCAGCTTAATTCGAGAGTTCAGCTGCCGCACAATATCAGCCTGTGGGCCTGCTCCTCCCTCTGAATCCACTCTCAGTCTCGCATTGTCCTCAGCCAGTCGATCGTACCCAGTCTGCAGGCGGACATACCTAGCAGCCAGGACTTCCGCCTTGCTCAGCACGTAAGAACTCACATGCGCTTCCGGAGGAGTGCAAAGCAAGTCTTTGTCCAGAAGCCGGTCCAACAGTTCCGCCAGTTTGAGGAAGTCGTGTTCGTAGCTCTGCAGCTGCAGACGACAGCCTTGCAAGTCGTGAGTGAGGCGAGCCTTGGCTCTGTCGAGTTCCAGGAGGTCGCTAGTGCAGGACTGCAGTTCTCGCCTCAACTCGGCATTTTGCCGTTCGTATCGAGTGGAGTAGTTCTGCTGTTCAGTCATAGTGCTGCGCTCCCTGCGTTCCCTATCCCGCGGCTTGAGCTTCCCAGCCTTTCCTTCGTCCTCAGGAAAGGCGAATCTGGGCTCGTTAGCAGGAGTGTATACCTCGAACACAATGACGTTGTCGGATGTGGGTAGGAAGACTGCGGCTGGACTGAGCAGTAGTGGGGCAGGGTGCGAGCGGTCTTCTTCACTCTCGCTGTGTGAGTCTCGGTGGGAGGACAGGGACCCGGCTGGGCAGAAGCGGTCGAGGGACTCACAGTCGAGCTTGAGGGTCTGCATTCAAACAATATGAAGTAGTGCTCGGCACTGCAGGTCTCACTACTGGCTAAGCAGCAAACTGCGGTTTCTCACCTAAAGGCTACAAACATTGTCTACAAGAAGGACTGGCGCTTACGGTCATTTTCGGTTCATCGAAATTCTAAGGCACTGCACGAATCCGTTGACACTCAGACATCGTTGAGCACGCAAGCCAGGTCTATGAGCGCACAAATGCAAGGCAATGCAGAAGTCCAATTGATGAAACAAACTGAGTGTGCGAATCCTCCAAGCTTGTAGTCAAAGAGCAGAGTCACTTAGCGGAAGCGCCAGTTTGTCTACGCAAGCATCGGACACTATCGGCCTAGAATAAATGGAGGTGCAGCGAAAGTTCGAGGTGAAGAAGTGGAACGCAGTGGCTATGTGGGCGTGGGACATCGAAGTGGAGAACTGCGCTATTTGCCGCACGCATATCATGGACCTGTGCATCGAGTGCCAAGCAAACCAGCAGTCCGCTACAAGTGAAGACTGCACTGTGGCCTGGGGAGTGTGCAACCACGCTTTCCACTTCCACTGCATTTCTCGCTGGCTCAAGATGCGGCAGGTGTGTCCACTCGACAACCGCGACTGGGAGTTCCAGAAGTACGGCAGATAAACTAGCTAAGAGGCTATGGCCTGACCACGAGTTCAAAAGTGAGGAACTGGACCTGGGGCACGATGGAGAAACTGTTCAATACTCTGGCCACTAGCGCCGATGGACGCCAAGAAGGATTCCTTCCGAATACGTCCCTCGACTTCCCGCCCTTCTGAGCGTGTGCTGGAGGAAGAGGAGGATCTGCTCAGCATAGAGCGCGCCACAGGCCTTGCGCCTGAGGAGCTCGCCACTCGCACTGCACTGACCTTCCAGTGGGACTGCAGACAGCAGTCCTTGCAAGAGCTGGGGCTCAAAGCTCGGCAGCTCCGAGAACTCAACCTCAGCGAGAGCTGTATCGAGAGTCTCCGAGACCTGGGCACAGCGCTGGTGTCGCTGGAGGTGCTCTATGTGCGTCGCTGCGGCTTGCGAGAGCTGGAGGGAGTGTCAGGGTTCGCCGCGCTCAAGGAGCTGTACGCAGCTTTCAACTGCGTTCAGTCATTATCGCCGTTGCTCTTCGTTGATACACTGGAGGTGTTGGACCTGGAGCTGAACGAAGTCACAGGTCCAGAGGAGCTGACAGCGCTGGAAGGCTGTCCCAGACTAGCAGTGCTGACACTTGCAGGCAACCCAGTGGCCTGCTTACCTGATTATCACGCCCGCGTCTTCACCTCTCTCCCGGCTCTCCTGCTTCTCGATGACCGCGGCCCTGAGGAAGAAGAAAGGCCGCTGGTGCACGCATTAGAACAGCCGCCTGAGAAGTTCACTTCGCCGCTCTACATCAAGTGGGGCGTTACCAATGAACAACTGGATGCAGCGCTGCAAGCAGAACCTGACGAAGACCAAGTCCTCAAGAAGGTACTCACCTCGCCCAAGCCACGACCACAGTCACTGCGAAGACCTGTGACTATGGCAGGCAGGGCACGTCCGGCCACCTTTCAGCTGCAAACTGGAGGCGATCAGGCGATTTCTGTGCTAACTGAGGGTGTATTTGCAGGGAATCCAGTGCGTGCGGCCCAACACAAGCGGAGCAAGTACTTCGGCGAGGGCTGCGACATACTCACACTGCTGCAAGAGTTCGGAGTGGAGGAGACGGAGGAGCTGCTGAGCAGAGACGAAGAGCCGCGCCAGCGTCCCCAAGTACTCATCAGAGTGAGCTTCACACAGACCCGCAAGTTGTCCAGACCTGTCTAGCCTAGCTCGGGTTCAGACTTTCCAGCAGTTTCTTCTCCATGGCTTCGATCTTCTCTAGCGTGATGGACTTCAGGGGCAGCACTTTGGGCTTGCACAACACTCCAGTGAGCATGCCTTTTTCAGAGAAGACGAGGCCTGACTTCGGCAGCACCTCCATCAGCTTCTTGCGCTCCATATATACAGCCTGCAGGCACTACGCTTGGGATAGCTGCCCTCAACCACCTGCAAGGGGAGGCTTAGTTTACGATATTTGAAGACATTGGTGAAGTTGTGCTGAATTGCTCGATTCTGCAGCCAGTGTTGAGACTCGTATGAGGCTTTTTAGGGCAGAGACTAACTCTCTACGATGAATTCCCTCGTTTCTGCCTTATGTGCAGTGGTAGGATGAGGTTTAGTTGCTTAGCAACGAAGTCGGCACTCGGAATAGAGGCCTCCTCCGCAACCAGTTGCACTGGCTTAGACCCGGGAGTGATTACTAGGAATAGCTTCTAGTACTCTCAGCTGCACTCTGCCCTCTTAGTCGCCATTTCTCCACACGCTTTTAGATGTATCCTTTAGATTTTTGATTCCCTCCACTAATGCTGGCTCACGAGGAGTTTGCAGCGCAGGCAATTTCTTCCATATTTGAGATTTTTGGAGAAAAATTTGCTTCTAAATCTGCTCGAAAAGGTGAATTCCTCTAATGCAAAAAGAACGGACAGGTAGGAACTGCTATAGTGCCTGATAGTCGCTTTCTTCAGCCTAACTTAGGCAGAGAGAGAATAAAGGCTGCAGAGGCCTTTGCAAATTACCCAAAAAGGTAATATTAGCGAAGTTTTAGCCATTTGTTCTACGCAACTCTCATGCAATCAAGGCCAATGAGAAGCGCAAGCCCTCAACTTTGGTCAGTAAGGCGGACTTTACTATCAGTCTCCGCAGTCT
>Ga0247837_1004153_pt1 | contig 23729 bp, 30 predicted proteins | sample LaCtaG_2_FD_187115 | JGI IMG/M metagenome (GOLD analysis project Ga0247837, IMG submission 187115) | Freshwater microbial communities from meromictic Lake La Cruz, Castile-La Mancha, Spain - LaCruzMarch2015_14.5m | ecosystem: Environmental > Aquatic > Freshwater > Lake | place: Spain: Castile-La...
CTCTACAGCCGGAAAATCCCGCGATGCCGCCTCTGACCAACATTGTCCTCACACTCTTTTGGGCCGGGCCGCCTATGCCCGCAAGATTCCCCTTTGGGAACACTCGGTGCTCGACGAAGGCCGCGGCCATATTGGCGAGGCCGGGAAAAGCGAGGATCCTCCCCGTAATTTATCGTAGCCCATCCGCCTTCCCGCACGTAAGATTCGAACTCTACCGAAAACCCATGACAACCGAAGCCAAGTGCCCGTTCCACAACAAACCCGAAAGCGGCCCCTCCAATCGTGACTGGTGGCCAAACCAGTTGAAGCTCGAACTCCTGCACCAGCATTCTCCCAAGTCCAATCCCATGGGCGGGGATTTCAATTACGCCGAAGAGTTCAAAACCCTCGACCTAGCGTCCGTGAAAGCCGACCTCGCCGCCCTGATGACCGACTCGCAGGACTGGTGGCCGGCGGACTTCGGCCACTACGGCGGCCTGTTCATCCGCATGGCATGGCACAGTGCCGGCACATACAGAACCGGTGACGGACGGGGAGGCGGTGGCCGGGGGCAGCAACGGTTCGCACCGCTCAACAGTTGGCCGGACAACGTGAACCTGGACAAGGCACGCCGCCTGCTCTGGCCAATCAAACAAAAGTATGGCCGCAAAATTTCCTGGGCCGACTTGATGATCCTTGCCGGAAACGTCGCGCTGGAGACCATGGGCTTCAAGACCTTCGGTTTCGCGGGTGGACGAGCTGATACATGGGAGCCGGATCAGGACGTGTATTGGGGCAGGGAAAAGACATGGCTGGGAGGCGACGAACGCTACGCCCATGGTGCCGAAGGGGTTGAAAAGGAGGGCGGGAGCCTCGTGTCCGACGACGTTGCGGATGGGGATATCCACTCGCGGAATCTGGAAAACCCGCTGGCGGCCGTGCAGATGGGCCTGATTTACGTCAATCCTGAGGGTCCGGACGGCAATCCGGATCCCATTGCCGCCGCACGCGATATCCGTGAGACCTTTGCCCGGATGGCGATGAACGACGAGGAAACGGTCGCTCTCATCGCCGGAGGCCACACATTTGGCAAATGCCATGGAGCCGGTGATGCCAAGCTCGTCGGCCCCGAACCCGAGGCCGCCCCGCTTGAGGAACAGGGCCTCGGCTGGAAAAGCAGCTTCGGCACGGGAAAAGGCGGCGACACGATCAGCAGCGGCTTGGAAGTCACATGGACCAGCACGCCGACAAAGTGGAGCAATGGCTACTTCGACAACCTCTTCGGCTACGAATGGGAACTCACCAAAAGCCCGGCGGGTGCACAACAATGGACGCCAAAGGACGGTGCCGGCGCTGGAACTGTGCCGCATGCACACGACCCGTCGAAACGGATCGCGCCCTCCATGCTGACCACCGACCTCTCCCTTCGCTTCGACCCGGCCTATGAAAAAATCTCCCGCCGCTTCCACGAGAATCCCGATCAGTTTGCCGAAGCGTTCGCCCGCGCCTGGTTCAAGCTCACCCACCGCGACATGGGACCACGTTCGCGCTATCTCGGACCCGAAGTGCCTTCGGAGGTTCTCATCTGGCAGGATCCCGTCCCCGCCCTCGACCACCCGCTGGTTGACGCCGCTGACATCGCCTCGCTCAAAGCCCAAATCCTGGCATCCGGACTCACGGTCGCGGAATTGGTCTCAACCGCATGGGCTTCCGCCTCCACCTTCCGCGGCTCGGACATGCGGGGCGGGGCCAATGGAGCACGCATCCGCCTCGCGCCTCAGAAATCATGGCAGGTCAATCAACCGCCGCAGCTGGCCAGGGTGCTGAGCGCTCTCGAAGGCATTCAAGCCGGCTTCAATACGTCGGCCCCCGGAGGAAAGAAAATCTCGCTGGCCGACCTCATCGTGCTGGCTGGGTGCGCCGCAGTCGAGCAAGCCGCCAAGGCTGCAGGCCACGGGATCAGCGTGCCTTTCACTCCGGGACGCACGGACGCGACCCAGGAGATGACCGACGTGGAATCCTTTGAATTCCTCGAACCCATGGCGGACGGATTCCGCAACTACCTTAAGGCCCGATATTCGGTTTCCGCCGAGGAACTGCTCGTCGACAAGGCCCAGTTGCTCACGCTCACCGCACCCGAGATGACCGTCCTCGTCGGTGGCCTGCGGGTACTGGGTGCCAATGCCGATGGGTCGAACCATGGCGTCTTAACCACCCGTCCCGGTGCCCTCACGAACGACTTCTTCGTGAACCTCATCGACATGGGTACTGAGTGGAAGCCCGTCTCCCCCGAAGCCGATACCTTTGAAGGCCGTGACCGCAAAACCGGGAAAGTCCAGTGGACCGGAACGCGGATCGATCTCCTCTTCGGCTCCAATTCCCAACTCCGCGCCCTGGCGGAAGTCTATGCCTCCTCCGACGCACAGAAAAAATTCCTTCAGGACTTCGTCGCTGCCTGGACCAAGGTGATGAACCTCGACCGCTTCGACCTCGCCTGATCCGGCGGGAGCCGGGGGCGGAGGGGAGCGTGCGGGCAGGGGGGAAGAAACAACCGCCATCGCCGCAGGATCCATGACTATTGAATCAACAGGGAGGGCGGACCCGCCCCGCTCACGGGACCTTCGTGTTCTCCATGTGTCGGAGGGTGCGGGAACGCCTGCCGTGCTACTCGGCCCTTACCGGATCGAGTCTCTGATCCCGCCGGATCAGGAGGCCGCCGTCACGGCTTACCGGGTTCGGATCGAACCTCACCAGCGCACAGCGGTGAGTTACCATCTTGTTGCCGAGGAATTGTATTACGTTCTGAGCGGGAACGCCGCGGCTGTTCTTGATGGAAAGGAATACCAGCTGCGGGCAGGGGATTTCCTCCGTTTGCTGCCGGGAGTCCGGCATGGATTCGTGACCGGTGCCGAGCCTCTCGTGATGCTGGATATCCACACTCCGGGTTCGCGACCCGATAGAGACGTTTATTTTGAGGGCGAAACGCCGCCGGGGTTTGGGTGAACATCAACTTGGCTTGAGAATACTCACGCTCTCAAACGGACGCCCCAGAATTTCCCGGGAGGGAGTCTTCAGCCAGCCATCCAGCAACGAGGCATAGACCTGACGGAAATCGATTTTATGTTTCACGTCACCATCCACCAGATCGGACAAGTCCGGAGGTTCACCATGGAGCCCGCCGGATACAGAGTCACCGAAGAGGAACACCGGTGCGGCAGCACCATGATCGGTACCCCGGCTCCCGTTCTCAGCGACCCTCCTTCCAAACTCGCTGAATGCCAAAATGCTCACCTTCCCGGAAATTTTTTGATCCCTGAGATCATCAAGGAAGGCACCCATACTGGCATTAAAGTCACCCAGCAACCGCGCGTGGCCTCCGAGTTGATCGGCGTGAGTGTCGTAGCCTCCTTGCGAAACATAGTAAACCCGTGAAGGAAATTCCCCTGCAATCAAGCTCGCGACCATCCGGAGTTGAGCGGCCAGCACACCATCGGGATATTTTCCTGTGCCCTTTTCCTTTTTGAGAATGCCGCGTATGGAATCTCCGGAAATAACCGCGTTCATGGCAGTATGTCGCAGGAAGTCGATTGTCCCGGGTTCACTGCCTGAGATCCCTCCCGTCGATTGTACCGATGCCATGCCTGCTGAGGGATAGTTGAGTTTTTCAAAAATCTGTTCCTGAACCCTGGCGAGCGTGGACGTCTGACCGCTCGGGTTCCACTGAAAGGTTGCGGGATCGTTGATGGCAATGCCCACATTCGAACGGTTGCGAAAAGCCTGCGGCATCACTTTTCCAAAACTCATGCCAATGTCGCCGGGAAGCTTGTGCGGGTCGGCACCCGCACACTGGGCATCAAAGTACCTCCCCAGCCAGCCTTCGACCTGCAGTGGGTCATTGTCATCGCTCCCCGTATGCCAGATTTCCATGGATCGGAAGTGCGACCGGTTGGGATTCGGGTAGCCGACGTTTTGGATGATGGACATCCGCCCTGCATCAAACTCCTTTCGGAGATCCGTCAACGCCGGATGAAGACCCAGGTGGTCCGTCAGCTTGAGCGCGTTCCTTCCGGAAATGCCCAGAGTCGGGCGGGCTTTGAAATAAAGATCATCGGAGATCGGAATGACCGTGTTGAGGCCATCGTTGCCGCCACTGAGTTGCACAACGACCAGAATGCTTTGATCGCGCCCTGCACCGGTGGCGGCTGCCGTTCGCGTGACAAAAGCAGGCACAAAGGCACTGGCAGCCAAAAGGCCGGCTCCCTTGAGCCCGGTGGCCAGAAATTCGCGACGTGTGTGGAGGTCCATGGGTTCAGTTTAGCACAATTGATATTCCGGGCTGCTCATAATCAAATGGACAAGCCCCCTGGCCCGCTCGTTGAAATCGGCGTCCCGGGCGCTCATGGTACGCCGGCCGCCGGAACCGTCGGTCTCGGCCAGCTGAATCAGTGCGTCCCTCAACTCCTTGGAGGGCTCGCGCTGAAGGAATTCCCGAATGAAAAAATCCACAATTTCTTTTGATGTGAACGAGCTCAAGGGTTGCCCGCTTTCTTTGAGGTGAGCCCCGGGATCCCACTCCACAGTGGCAAACTTGCGCTCGGATTTCATAAAATCACGGCGGGACTGGGTGCGATCCACTGTTTTCCGATCCAGCGTTTTAAACTCGTCGGGGCTGACTCCATGCATGAGAAAGTTCGCGAAGTTATAGCGGATAAGGAGAGTGTTGGAATTAATCCACGCGCCTCCGCCTGGCCAGCCATTGACGTCCGGGGGAAAGAACAGATCCTGTCCCATCACCCGGAGGGCTCCCAAAAATTCGTCGTCCGCGGGCATCGGTGAGCGCATCGCCTTGAGTGCTCCCAAAGCCAGGCAAACCGGAGATTTCACCACAGCATTGGCAGCACGCTCAGAATAAAAAAGCCGCGACCGGAACAGGGTTCGCAGCAGATCCCTTAGATTATAATTACTGGAACGATACAGTGCCGCCACGGAACCGATCATCTCGGGATCAGGAGCCGTACATACAAAATATTCCAGGAATTTTCGGGACATAAAATCCGCCGTGGCCGGATGAGCGCAAATGATGCCCACGATGTCCTCTCCGCGAAACGGACCGCTTTGGCCGAGAAATGTCTTCTCACCGGGATCATGGGCATCGTCGCGGAATTGAAAATTCCATGTCTCCCGGTCGACGCTGTAACCGGTCAGCGCCCGCGCGGATTCTTTCACATCCCTTTCGGAATAAGGACCAACCCCCATGGAAAAAAGTTCCATCAACTCGCGTGCAAAATTCTCGTTGGGTTTGCCGCGGTGACTCGAAGCATTGTCGAGCCAGACAAGCATCGCCGGATCACGGATGAGCGCTTTGAGCTGATCCGGAAGCGGACTGATTGCCAACGAACGAAACATCTGGTTCTGCTGCCAGAGGGGATAGGTGGCATTGATTTTGTCCTCATATCCCGTTGCAAAATGCGAGTGCCAAAACAGCGTCAATTTTTCCTCAAGAGGCGGGATCGCGGGATTGGAGAGCGAGCTGGAGGCCATACGATTGAGCCACCAGAGCTTCAGATCACGGATTTGTCCGCGTTCCGCCTCGCGGCGAATTCGCCGCTCGGCTTGCCGAACGTACTCATCCGGAATTCCACGCAGTCGTTCTTCAAAGTCGCGGTTGCTTTCCCGGGGCAACGCCGCGCATTCCGGTGCAGCGAGGTCTGTGGAAGGCTCAAAAAACACCAGGCGATCCACGGCAGAATCCAGCCCGATATCCGCCAACTCCACGGCCTCCTTCCATGTCCCGCCGAACCCCGCCCTCCACAGAAGGTGCGCCGCAGCGTATGGATTGAAATCCCGGGCCGGCAGTGGGTTTAACATGGCGGGGTGGCGGCTTCGGAGGAGCTATCGGGGACGCTGGTTTGTTCCGGCGGATTGTTGGTTGAAGTGGGAGGCCTGAAATCTCAAAAAAGCACGAGCGTGATCCCCATTGGTTGCAGGTGGTGATAGACACCGAAAACAACGGCAACAATCGCCATGCAGAGGATGGCCATGCGAAGGGAATTTTTGTAGAGCGCGACCATTGCCGAGAGAAATGCCAGGGCCAGGAGAATCAAAGGGAGAACCTGGAGAACCACGCAGGCTGCAGGCTTTGCAATAAGAAACCGTCGGAGGATGCTGTCGAAGGGCACGGGCAACAGCCTTGGGTAAATGCCCGGCGAAACGATGAGCGTGCCCCAGGACTCAATGAAAAACCTTTCGCTGCCTACCGCCAGAACATAGACGAAAAGAAAAAGAAGAGTCACTGCGAGAACATTGACCACTTTCAAATAGCGGCGAAGCCCTCTCGGAGGTGAACCCGTTTTCACAACGTGAGTTTAACTCCGGATGAGGGAAAAGTCTTCTCTTTTCTCCTTCTTTGGATTTCCGGAAACGTCTTTTCTTGCGCTCAAGGGTCTGGAAGATTCGAATTCTCCCATGTCCGCCCTAAAAACCAAGTTTCGGCTTTTTCATCGTCTGGTGGCACCATGGATCCTGGCTCCGCTGCTTCTGATCGCAATTACGGGCACCACCTACCGCATCGGGCGCTCATGGTTCGGCATGTCGAAGGAAACGGGCAACCGGATACTTCAGGTTCATACCGTCGGATGGTTCGGCGGCGACATCTCCGGGCTTTATCTAATCGTTGTGGGAGGTGCTGTGCTTTTGCTCGTCTTCTCGGGCCTTTGGATGCTTGCAACGTCGAAGGCACCGAAACCCTCTGCCCGGCTCGGTCACCGGATCCTTGCACTCCTGTTCTTTCTCCCCCTCGCCCTGAGTGCAATCACCGGCATTGCTTTCCGGGCAGGTGAGCAATGGTTTCAGATTGACGATGCAACCAAGGATTTCCTGATGCTCCTGCACCAGGGGTCGTGGCTCGGGTCCACCCTGCGACCATTTTATATCCTGCTGCTTTTCGCCGGGGTTCTCGCCTTGTGCATCAGCGGAATGCGACTGCTTCTGAGGACGGGGTCAAAGCGCGGACCGGTTTAGGGAGAGCCGAAGACGGGACTCGAACCCGTGACCTATCGATTACGAATTCATTTGTTGCCTTGTTCTGCTCTGACCCGTAATGTCAGGTCATGAATATGCAAAATACCTCGGAAAGCCCATTAAATGAGGCTGAGAGCCAAACAGGGGTTGAACACATGTCGGGTCAAGAAGGGTCAGGGGTGCGCGGGAAAAGTGGCAGGAAAGTGGCAGGTGCCACTCCCTTGGGGAAGCCATCCAAGTCGGATTCGCGGTTTTGGAAGGGGCGGCTATTCAGGTGGGAGGGTAGCGCCGCCTATTCGGTGCGGGTTCAGTTCCGGGGTGAACGACTGACGTTTCCTCTGAATACGTCGAATCGCGAGGCGGCGGCAAAGCGGGCAGCGGGGATTTACACCGACCTCGTTTCGCTGGGCGTTCAGGAGACGCTCGTCAAACACAAGGGAGCCGGGAAGGTAGAGCCCGCTGCAACCCTCGGCGCATGGATCGAGGCGGCGCGGAAGGTGTTCGATAAAAGCCCGACAACCTTTGATGCCTATGCGAGGGCCGCTCGGCATATTGCGGCGGACATTCTCTCGGTCGAGCGAACCAAGAAGCGCTTTGGCCGGAAGGGGGGGGCGTTCCGCAAATTGGCTGACATGACTCCGGTGTCCCTGTTCACGGCTCGGGCGGTTCAAGAGTGGAAAATCCGGTATGTGAAGGACCGGGGCGGGAGCAACCCGGCACGGCAGCGGGCGGCGCGGATCTCCTGCAACTCATGCCTTCGGGCGGCACGGTCCCTTTTTCAAGAGGACATCGCAAAACACCTCCCTCCCCTGGAAATGGAGGAGCGGCCATTCGCAAAAGTCGATTTCTACCCTCGGGAATCCATGCGGTATCATTCAAAGATCGATCCTGCCATCCTGCTCGGAAAGGCGCGGACCGACCTCGGGGAAGCGAACCCGCAAGCCTTCAAGATTCTACTCCTGGCGCTCGGGGCCGGGCTTCGCCGGGGGGAGATCGACCGACTTCTTTGGAGGCAGGTTGATCTGGATGGCGGGGAGATCCACATTGAAGTCACAGAGGCCGGGGGGCTGAAGTCGGCAGACAGCACGGGAAAGGTTGCCATCGATGAAACCCTTTGTGGTTTGCTTCGGGGATTCAAAGCGAACGCGGATTCCCAATACGTGATCGATGGGGGCGCGGGAGAAGGCGGATCGCGGGCATGGGGACAGCGTTACCGTTGCCAAGATACCTTCGATTCCCTTCTGGTATGGCTTCGCAAAAATGGCGTTGAGGACAGACGGGCCTTACACACCCTCCGCAAAGAAGCCGGGGCGATCATCGCCACAAAGAGCGGCATCTACTCGGCCTCAAGATTCCTCCGGCACTCGGACATCAAGACGACGGCCCAACACTACGCTGACAACAAGGAGCGGGTGGCGATTGACCTCGGGGCCTTGTTGCCGCCTGAAAACGTGACACCGATGCCGAAAGAAGAAAGCGAGGCCGCTCCGGTCGTTGGCAAGAAACCCCTGCGGGCTCGGGCCAGGAAGTAATGATTTATGAAGACAACCCGCCTTCCGAAAATCAAAACCAATCCTGAAAACTCAAGCATTCCAGCTCCGGGTGGTCGAGGCGGCGCAATGACTACCGTTCGCCTTGGACGACTGGACGGACCTTGCCTCACGTTCCGAATCAGTAAGCAGGCCGAAAAGCGGTGGGCTGCTGTCCCGAAAGGGGAAAAGGAGCATGCGCGGTTGTCTGTCCTTCGTGCGTATAAGGAAATGATTGAACTTCCGAATGCCAACATATCCGCCGCGCGGCAGGAGGAGCATATTGAATCACGCCGGGGGCTTCCCTGCCCTGGAGAGCCATGGCCGAAAGACGAACTCAGGCTTCTAGCTCTTTGGAGGCGAGGCGATGACAAGGGCGTAAGGCGAATGTTCGCGGCACGTCCACGACCGGCTAAAGAGGATGCAGAGATTGACGACGTGTTGCGCCTATACTGGTGGGGCGCGGGTGACTTTATGGCGATCACCGAGGCAGGTGAGGATGATGAGAAGTTTGTTGTCAGCCGTGAATCAACCCGCGACACCGAGCCAGAAACGCGAAAAGTTTTGAGGCGTTTGCTCCCGTCTGATGGTCCCCCCCATTTCGGCCTGTGTTGGTTCTCATTCGAGGCACTGGGCATGGTGCTCAAAGAGTGGGGATTCCCTCTACAGAGCGCGACTGCACTGGCGCGACGGTGTCAGAGGCTCGGTCTGGTGTCTCTACCCTCTCCGGTTTCGAATAAAAAGCAGGTGGAGTGCAGAAAGATGACGGCTACGATTCGCTAATTCACCAGTGTAGACCCACGACATTTTCACCGCGACGGGCTTGTCGTTCACGGTATGTCTGAACATGAGGTCAGCTTAGGCCTCGTGAATAAACAGAAGACGCAGCCGCAAGCGCAAATTGCGGTGCAATATTGGACCCGAGCTGAGTTGGCTCTGAGGTGGCGTGTGTCGACGGAGACGATCAAAAGACGCGAGCAGGCGGGAATCCTGCGGGCGCTTAAACTTGGCCGGGGCGTTCGCTACCGGCAGAGTGACATCGAGCAAATCGAACGGGATGCGGAGGTAGTCCGATGATCTCCCACCTGGCACCGGGGCCAACCCGGAAGCGAAAAAGCCCGGCCAGCTTTGGCGAGCATGGCGCGGGCGGTTATTCGACGACAATGCAAATCTCGCACGAGAGGCCATCGGCAGCAAGTCTAAAGGCGGGATGGGAGATGCATGGGCGATGGTTGCTCGCCCGTGCAAGGTTTGATCCTCTCGCCCGTGAAGCCTTCCGAATCCACCGGGCCGCGTCGGGCGCAAAGCTGAGGGCTCTGAAAGGAGCAGAGACATGAGCGGGCACCACAGCGGATTCTTTCGAGTGCCAGAGGATGGCTTGCGCAAAATCGCGGCGGCTTTTGAGGAGCCTTGGGCAAGCAGGGCGGCAACGCTCGCCTACATCACGCTTCTGCGTAAAGCGAACCTACGGGGTTCGGTGAAGTTCGAGGATCGGCTTGCCAGCATGGCCAACGACATGGCGCTGCCATACCGGGAAGCTCAAAGGGCAATCCGCCTTCTGGAATCGATCCATCTCGTTGAAGTCGAGCGCCGAAACATCGAGGGGACAAAGGCCAAACTGCCCAGCATTTACACCGTTGCAACCTTATTGCCTGACGCAACAACCTCCTGCCCTGACGCAGGAACGTTAGGGGAAGATGGGCTGCGCGGCCAATCCCCGCATCTGTACCAAGAACATATCCAAGAACAGACCAAGAACGGTAGCTCTCCTGTTTCTGCGAAACGTCCGAGCCGCCTTCCGTCATCTCAAGTCCAGTTAGTTGACGGTGCCCACATAACCGAACTGAAGACCATCTACACCCCAATCTCGGTGGACAGATGCGTTGCGGCCTGCCGTTCATGGCTTCTGACCCCGAAAGGAAAGGGGAAGGTATTCACGAAAAAGCGCCTGCAGACCTTTCTCAGAGATGCTGAGCCGATAGGCACGCCAGAAACCAAGCCCTCTGCGGAAGGAAACGATCCCACGGAACTGGCACGCAAGATAGACCCCGCGGCATTCGCCGTATTCGTCGCCAAAGAATATCCCCTTCAGACAAAAAACTGGATAACGCCTGCTGACGCCCCGGCCCGCGTCATCAAAAGCTTCACTGAGCAGAATGAATAGCCGCAACCAACTCCCACAATCCATTGACGCTGAAAAGGGCGTCCTTTGCTCAATGATGACCTCAACTCACGCTGTCGCCAACATTGCGGAAGTCCTCAATGAGTCGGATCTACACTATCCGAGCCATCGCACTTTGTGGCGGCTCCTTATCGGCATGTGGACAACTCAAAGGCCGATTGACCTCGTGACGGTTGTGCAGGCAGCAGAAGACGCCGGAATCATCGCAGATGTGGGCGGAGGCGCATACATTGCAGACGTCTTCACTTTCGTGCCAACGGCGGCGAATTGGCGGGAGTATGCTGAAATTGTTCGAAAAAAGTCCATCGCTCGCCGTGCCATTGAAGCAGCGAACCGCATCCTTGAGGCCGCATACGATCCGGCCTGTGGAGACACCATCGGAGAGGTTGTCATGGAATCCCTGGTTGGTATCGCTGACTTTTCGGAGTCAAAGGCGGAAACGAAACATATCCGCGACATCATGGCCCGGAGGCTTGAGTATTTTGAAAAGCTTTCGACTGGAGGGAAATCCCTTGAAGGCTTGTCTACTGGAATTCCGCCCCTGGATCGCGCCATCCGTGGATTGAGACCCGGCAACATGCTGGTCCTTGCGGCTGAGACCAAGGGCGGGAAGAGCGCGTTAGCTCTCAATATCGCATGCCATGTAGCGATGTCTGGGAACCCTGTGGGCTTTTTTTCATTGGAGATGAGTGAGGGCGAAATTGCGGATCGGCTTATCGCCGCACACGCCGATGTTGATCTCTCCGCCATCGCGGACGGGGGGTTGACCGTGACGGCCACCAATCGAGTGCTCTCGTCCATTGCCCGGCTGAGTGAGGCGCAAATTTTCATTCGTGACGAAAGCGTTATGAGCCCGCTCCAATTCCGGGCGGCAGCCAGGAAGCTGGCCGCACAACATAGCGTCAAGCTGCTGGTTCTTGACTACGCGCAACTTGTTCAGCCAAGCAGCCATGACGACAACCGGGAGCGCCAAGTTGCAGAAGTTTCCCGCACCGTGAAGACCACTGCCGCGGAGCTTGGCATCCCGATCATTGTTCTTTCGCAACTCAACGACAAAGGGCGCTCCCGCGAAAGTCGCGCTATCGAGCAGGACGCCAATATTTTTGCAGTAATCGAAGAAGATGACGAGGGCTGCTTTCTCAACATCCGACTTGCCCGCGACTGCGCAAAGGCACGCATCCCTTTGAGGTTCATCAGGGAATTCACCAAATTCGTTGAAGGTCCATGAGTGCACACCCGATCATTCAGCCACGGATTGAAGGCCGGACAGTTTTCACACCCGAAGGCTGGGCCGAGATTCTGCGGCGGGCCGGTCAGTTTCCAGAGGAAGGCGGCGGGATTCTGATTTTTGCCGAAATCAACAGCACCTGCAACTTCCTAACCGGCAGGATCGTCTCAATATCGCACAAGGAACGGCTGACGCTCCGGCGTGCACTCCAACGGTTCAGGAAAAATCAACCCGCGTGTGGCGCAACTCCTGCGGATCAATCGGCATGAAAGCGGGCCTTCGCGTTGCTCTGGATTGCTCCCGTTGGCTCTGGTTGGCCGCCAATTCGGCAAAGGGGCGGGCATCACTATGAAAACTGAAACACTGGACAACAGGGGACACGGACGCAAACCGCGTCGGCGGGGGCTCAATGCTCACAATTTGCGGGAGTCAGACAGGGCGCTCGCGCTGCGGCGGCTGGCGTGGAGTTACCATCTTGAAGGGCGGTCCGTCCGATGGATTGGGGTGAAGCTGGGCCGGAGCAAGTCAACTGTCTCGCAGTGTATTTGCGATATGAGGGAAATGCTCCTGCCCGAGAGCCATTTGACCCGGCTTGAAATGTGCCTTGAAGCTCGGGAGAGGCTTCTGGAAGCGATGGACCGACTGATGCCGCACATCGGGATGGGCAACCTCGCAGCGGCGGAAAAGATGACAGAACTGCTCGCCCGTTTCACAACCTTGGCCGGGCTGCGGAATAGTGCCGATGTGGCGGACGTTGAGCTTTCTGCGGAGTTTGAGCGTCGGGCGGTGGCCGCAGCTGCTAGCGGAGATTTTCAGGGCTCCTCGGAGTCGGTCGCTGGGTAGACTATCGGTCCACTGGCGGAATCTTTTCTCAAGGTTCAAGCGGAAGGTAACCCTGTATGACCAATTGCTCTGAGGTGATTCCCCGGCGGGCGCGATCCTTAAATTCTGCACCTAAGGCACCAACAAAATCAGCGTAGAGAGCCTCAATTTCTGACAACGGCATGTTGAACCGCTTGGCTATTTCCTCGATTTCGCCTCCCTGTTTGCCTTGCAGGGCTGCGATAATGCGCCTCTGTTCTTTCGGATACCGCATGGCGACATCAGAAACGATTCGGTCGCCCATAAGCTTGACCTCTATGAACCCTTTTTCTAAGTCCTCGACCGTCACGCCCATCTTGGCCAGCAGCTTTTCGATGCGCTCCAGCTTCTGTGTGGCGTCTGCGGCGAGGCTTTCCTTCTCGGCAACTTGCTGCTCCAGATGGCGGATGCATGCCTCAAGCCCTTGATCTGATTCCCGATGCTCACCGGTATGCTTCGATGGGCTGGCGTCTTCCATTTTTCAGACCGTGTGACTCAATGCTTCTTTTCTCGCCTCCTCGAAAGCTAGAGCCCGCTTGAATCCTGCCTCTGAATTCACTGTCATCGACGGAGCGAGTGAGCAAAGCTCGGAGTATCGTTGCCATGCCGATGCCATGGCTTGCGGCGAATTCGGCTCAGAGAGCATGAGTTCAGCTGCTGAACGGAACCGAGCGAGTGCAGACTTGATCTCAGGTGAGGTGGCCGCGTTCATCGGTTCAGGGTAGGTTACGGTTCCACTACCCGGATTATTGGTTCCTCCGGGTCCACTGGTGGCGTCACCGCGTGGTCCAGAAGTCTGTTGACCAGATCCTCCGGTAGTTGCTCCCACGGAATCCGCAGAGTTGCCAGCTTTTCTTCCTCGGTCACGTCCGGGTATGGCCATGCCGATTGCATCAACTGTTCTTCTTTCGCGGACGGCGGTCGCTTCATCCGGTCGTCCTGAGATAGCGATAAACTCGGGTTGACTTCGTCCACGATCAAGTTCGCCCAAGGGAACCGCTGCTTGAGGCTTTCGTCCCACTTTTCGAACGGCAACTTTGTTGTCTGTGCGTATTGCTCCGGCGTCAGCTCCACGTTCTGGAACGCGAGGGCTAAGTGGAAGTCGCCGCGATGACTGTGGGACAGCACTGGTTTCGCTTGAGTTGTAGATTCTGAGGAGTTCATGTTGCCCGTCTGTGTCCCGCGTTCATCACCCCTCGCTCACCGTCCCGAACCTCTTGTCCAGGTATGCCTCCGCTTTGCGGAATTCCTCGCGGATCGAAACGTCGTAGGAGTCCCACTCTTCCGGGGGAGTAGCGGGTAAGGAGGTAGCCTTGGATTTCGCTTCCGGTAAGGTGGGTTGACGCTCTAGTTTGTTTTGTCTGTGGTTATTTTGATGCGCCATAGCTCTCCTTCTTGGTCAGTCACGAAACCAGAATCATCCAGAGAAAGCGGTTCATCCTGATCAACTTTAACCCATCTCCCGTTGGGTAGCCTCAAGCGCTTTATCCAGATACCTCGTTCACGGTATGTCGAGGAAGTAGTCCTCCCCAAGCTATCCTCGCCAGTCTCGTAAGATACTGAGCTATTCTGAACCCTAATATCAGCCAGAAGGGTGTGTGGTGCGGATGCGTTTGCAGGTCCGGCCTCAACGTAATACTGCGCATTGTAGCTGGGCTTCTCTAGGAAGTGTCCAATGATGGGAACTCCGTAATGTTCAACCAGCCCACGCTTTTGCCATCCAAATAAAATGCACGCGAAAACCAACCAGCCAAGAACGCGAGGAAAAATCATTTTCTGAAGCGAAACGTCAACAATCGCGATGGTCACAAGAAGAAAAAGTAGGGGGACAGTGAAGAGAGAGAATATGAGGAAGGCCCCCGATGAAACAGTCACAATTTCCCGGTTTACAACCCACAGCCCGCCGAATAACCGCCAGAAATCCTCATCGGCCACACGCTCGTAGACGACACGCTCGTAGAAGATCGAGTCACCTTCAGAATTGCTTACTTTCCGAATGATGATGGATATCTCCCAGACAAGGGCAAGGGTGCCAACTGCAGCCACCGCGTCCGACAACCAAGTGCGAGGCCCCAACAGATTCAACCCAAGCGAGGTGACAACCAGCAGCCCAAGCAGCCAGTTCAGTTTGTCCTCATGGTGAACGTGGTCCGGCATTTGCTTAGGTTGCTGGGTGATGGGAAGCATTTTCATATCATTGCAACCAACCACGGATTCGTTCTCCATCCTCATTCCTAATATCAACCGGACCGGGCTCAACACTGTCCGGAACGGTTGCCCGGAGCCGTGTTCCGTCATTCAGTCGGATTGTGGCCGTTCGAGTCGATGGTTCCAAATACCTGGCAGTTCGCCTTGGGGGTTTGGGTTCAGAGTCAAGTTGGGACTTGAGTTCGCTGACCTCAGATTCCAATTCTGCGATCCGGTCGTCACGGTCGTCCGAATATGACGCACTGGAGCTCGACCGATACTCCGGGGTCACCGTGAATTCCACTTTTGGAGGCCTGGGAGCGGAGGTTATTCTGGTCTCCATGGTGCGATCTGGAAATACTAGCATCCACAAATCAGGGGAAATCGTTTCGTCGCGTCGCGGAGGCGGAGTTGGTGGCTTCACATGCGTTATCGGAGGTTTTGATGCTGGTGTTGGGTGGGGTCGCGCATCTCGCCGATTGTTGGCAACATTCCAGAGGCCGATTCCGATTATTAGCAGAGTTATGGCGGGCCAGAAAAATCCCAATTTCATAACGTCATTTGAGGCATGCCTCAATCTCCGCAAGGCGGTTTCTGAGCTTCATGGAATCTCCAATTAAATCACGGAGAAGAATTTCCAGAACTAGGTTTTCGTCACACGCCTGGCCATGGGCTTCCCGGATGTCGTTGGCGAGCATGTCGGCTGTCTGGGCGGCTTTGGTTATGGTTTCGAGTAGGGGAGAATTCATGAGTTCATTCGGAAAACAGGCAGGTCAGTTTGTCCGGGCAGGTGAGTGGTGGCATCGTTGTTGTGGTTGCTCTGCTCCGCTACGGAGCAATTCAGGTGTTTCGGCGGGATACAGTCAAGTTCCGATATGGAGCAAACCAGCCCTAGAAATGCCATCGGAGCAGCGGTCCGGCGCATCCGCAATCAGCGGGGCTGGACGCAGGAGGTGTTGGCAGCAAAATGCGAGGTGGCCGGGTGTGCGATCTCGCGCGGCACGTTGGCCAAGATCGAGGCGCAGATCCGCACGGCGACCGATATCGAGACGTTTATTCTCGCCCTGGTGCTGAATGTGGGGATTGATGCTCTCTATCCAAAGGGGTTCCCAGGCCAGTTGCGCCGGACGGGATGGGCGCGTTCCACGGTAAACTGATGCGGTCTGGGTTCCGGTGTGGTTTTCTGAAAATGCAGTTTCTCTATTTCTGATGGCTTGTGGCGCTGTCTGAATCGCCCCTCACCAATGCATTACTCGGGAATCTCGAAATCGTTCACCTTTCGGAGAAACTTTTTTCAGAAAACGGTGGTTATCCCTCTCCAGAGTCGAGCCAGCCACGAGCGGCGGGGCGGCCCTTCCCGGATAATCTGTGCCCACCTGTCGAAACTGAAAAATATCAGCAGCTCTGGCTTCTGAGTCTCACCCAGAGGCATCGTGTAGCTCGCTTGTCCATCCCGAGGACTAGCCTGAGAGCAAAGTCTTCCGCACCCGATATTCCGTGAGGTCAAATCCGCCCGCATTTTTTCAAGTGCAGAACTGACGATTTTGTGAGCCATTGTTTTGCTGACGCCCAGGGATTTTCCAATTTCTGAAAGGGACCTGCCTTGTGCCAACAATTGGACGGCTAGTTGTTCACGGTATTCAAGATCGTTCTGGATTTTTTCCAAAAGTGCGCGCCGGTCGCTGTTCGCGGCCTCCTCGTCGGGATTCATTTCAAAAATGGTGCTTGCCTCCGATGCCACAGCCTTCGGGTCGAAATCCAGCACATCCAAGTTCACTTGGATTCCTTGCCCCTTCCGGCGACGAATCTCTGATAGCATGGCATTTCGGATGACAGTGCCTGCATAGGGGCTGAATGCGCCTTTTGAGGGCATGTATCCCTCCGCTGCCCGCATCAGGGCAGATTGGGCGATGGAGCACAACTCCTCGGCGTCTGGTGTTCCTCTGCGAGAGAATGCGAGGGCGATCGAATGCGCAAGCGGGAGAAACTCGGCTACATCAATCCCGTTAATCAGTTCGTCAGGCATGGTGCTGGCGATACTGCCAACGTCTGCGGAAAAAGCCAGCGCCGGATGCTCAGCCAGGAATTCCGTGCTTCACCTTCAGTTCCAGGCTCCATTCCTTCTCATCGCGCGGAATTAGAATTCCGGAGGCTGAGTCCTCCCTGTGGAAAACTCCATTTCTGAGATATGTGCCCAGGGCTTCATGAAGGATCGCTTGTTCGCAGAAAATATACCGACGTTTATCCTCCGGCATATGGGCGATGAGATCGAGAATTTCATACTGAACATCTGGCCCGAAACTGGCGACGTAGCGGAATGTCTTGGGGATATCTTTTTTTGTGTGATCGAGGATGTAGCGCAAGTCGTCCCAGAGTTCGCGGAGGAGACCGGAGTACGCGCAGAAACTATCGCCGCCCAAAACTCCGGCGATGAACCACTCGAAATCGCCGCTTTGCCATTCTTCATTTTCGGTGTCGAAATCATTGATGGGTATGAAGATCGGGCCGAGGCGAATCCCTTGTTTGTGAAGGCGAACGTCGTTCAGAAACTCGCACTTGATGCATGGAATCGAGAAACAGAAGCTGCCCCAACCCATCTCGGTGCAGCCTGTAAGGTCATTGGTTTTTAGGGGCGGATCTGGTTCGTCTTTGTCGGCGAGCTCCACCTCGATGCTGCCCAGATACTCACCTTCGTCCTCTTCGTCGGATGGGCAATCTGGAAGCGTGCGGATTTCAAGAGTTGCCTTGTCGAACGTGTATTTATCGCAATCGTACATGTCCATTTCATTGTAGTCGCGCTCCAGGACCTGCGCGACGCTGCCGTGCCGATAAGCGATCATGTCGCCCTCAGCCTCGATTTTTACCTGAACCAGCCAGCCGGGCGGGATGTCTTTTCCATCGATATTCATGGCATGGGGTTGCAACTGCGCCGGGTTCCGGGCGGGACTTCCTTGGGGGGTTGAATGGCAAACATCGAACGAGGGGTCAGAATACCGTGGACTTCGCGGGTTTCTTTCAACACTTGCTCCTTTTGATACTCGATACCATAAAGCGCGCGGCTCCTTGCCCAGAGAAACTGCGGGACTTCCCAATCGCTTGTGCGGACTTCCAGTTCCATCTTGTTGCGAGAGTCCAATTGAACGCTGAGCTTTTTTACCGTGGCATCCGTGCGGGTTAGAAAAACAAGCGAGTCGTTGAGTGCGATCCGAAAATCGTAGTCGTAGGACGGCTTTTCTATGCTGATTGTTCCGCCAATGGATGCCTTCCAGTTCTGATGAAAATTGCGCGCGACCAGAGGCGGGACGATTTCTGCGGGAGAGTCTCCGGGGAGGATGCTGACAGCCAAGCCCAGCGCACGGAGCCATTCTTCATGGTGGTGCGGTCGTGAATGTCCGATGAAAATCGCGCAGGGCTTGTTCTTCCAGAGAAGCGGGACCGGGCTCGGAACGGGTCCTATCCACAACCGGTTATCATTCTGGATCTCATTGAACTTTTTTTTCGCCACGCCAGTCGGGGAGTCCCGGATCTGCGAAAGCACTTCAGCGATGGGGAATTGGCTCACGGTGGCCGCTTCCCCGCTGAACCAGCGAACGTCCCGGCCAAGCACGCACAGGCGCAATTTTGTTTCGCTGTGGAGGGTGGCCACTGCGACGGCGAGACAATCAAGGGCGAGTTGACGTTCTTTGGGGGTCATGTCGGTGAACCAACCGAGAACGATGGTGCATTCCGGTTTGAAGTTGTTAGAGGTCGCTGCTTCCTGCGGGGAATATAGGCGCAGCATGTGATACTGGTGCTGCCCGTGTACGCTGGATGTCACGCGGCTCACGCGATCTTTTGGCGGCGTCGCCCAGCGCAGCCTGAAGGAATCGCCGAAGTTCAGCGTATGGTCATGGAGCACGGCCCGGACATCCGACTGGTTCAAATAAACGAATATTTCATGGGTGCCGCTGATGATCGTTTCGGGAACCGCATTTTCCCTCGGGATATCCACGCTGATGCGGAGTTTCGGAAAGCACATCACTTGAATGGGCGGACTGGTGCGGGAGGATTCCGGTGATTGGGTTGTATCGGGGAAAATCCCTGCGCCCCGGTCGAGGCGTATCAGCAATTCGCCCTTGGGTGCTGGAAGAGGCAAGCCCAAGGGCAAAACCAGCTCGTTGTAGTGCCCTGATGGGTGAATGGGAATGCATCCAAGGATTCGGACGGCGCTCTTTTCGCCTGGATTCAGCACTCCCGGACGGATGCACATGATGCCTGGAGAAACCTCCTCGCAGCCTTGGAAAAAATCGCCTGCTGGCTTCAGCTCTGCATCGATCACCTTGTCTCCGGTCAGACATTTCACCGCGTTGATCGCGGCAGCCTCCGGGAAGGGAAATGCCGCCTCGGGGAGTCGTGGCTCCCTCGTCGTATTCTCAAATTGGAACTCCCAGACCGCCTCAATCCATCCTTCCGTCACCCGACAGGCAATCACGATTTCCTGCAAGAAATTGGGTGGTAGCATGGCTGAGAGCTGCTTTTCGTCGAGCGATCCCAACCGCTTCCAGAAGGCGTCCTTGCCTAGCATTTCCCGACAGCTCGCTGGCGCGGGATTGCCCTCGTCCTCCAGTCTCTCCGGTTTCGCATTTCTCCCCAGCCCGTCAAGCACCCCCAAGCAATGCATGGCCCAGTAGGATTCGATGCTTAAACCGAGGACGTCTTCGCCCAGCGTCTTTGTATGGGCCTGCCAGTTCTCCCGGACAGTCTCCGACAGGTAGCCGGGAATTTCCGGTATCCGCCTTGGGTTAAATCGCGTTGGTTGGCGGACGCCTTGTTCTTTGGATAATTCCGACGTCATAATTTGTTCCTCATCTATGCAATTACCCCTCGTCTAGTCCACTCAAGAGAGCGCACGGACTGCTCCAGAATAGAGCATCTTCCAGGACGCCTTCCACCCACGAGGCAATGCCGGGCTCCTGGCGTTCGCGTGAACCGGCAATGTTGAGGGTTCGGATTTTGTTGGCGGTGATGAACTTCAGGAGATCGAGTGCTGGCTGGTAGGTTTTGGAAAGCGGGATGTGGATATACGGCTTGCTGGCTTGACGGGCTATTTCCTGGGTTCGCCGCGAACCACCCCGGAGGTCGGGCCGGATCGTGAAGATCGCGGTTCCGTCACTGTCCCGGACGTTCCACTCGGTGCGTTGGATGTAAGTGGGCCGAGCGGTTTCCTTGAGGTGGTATCTGGCGGGGATGCGCCCGGATTCGGATCGTCGGCCCTTCGGGCACCACCCGCCGTGTGGCATGCCGTGCCGGATTGCCACATCGAGCCCCGCCCGGTCGGCACCGGTTTGGCCGCCGGAAACGATGCGCTCGATGCCGGAGGGGCTTTTCGGGATGTGGGGCCGGGTGCGCATGATGTGTCTCTCCATCCATACGCGCCGGGAGGGGAATCGTTCACCTCGACATAGCGAGGAATCACCCGCCAGCGCTGCTGTTGGGGGTATGGCCATCGCGGTACGGGAATGTTGCCTGCTCAAAAACCAATCAAGGCATGGGCAGGATGCCCTTGCTACGGATTTAGGGCCAAGTCTGCGGTCTCGTCGAAAATGGTTCCTTTGATATCCGGGTTGCCGCGCAGAACGATTTTAACGCGCCCGGCATCCATTTTGGCATGAATGAAAATACGCATGATTCGGGCGCAGATGGCGTTTGCGCTGAGTCCGCATTCAAACCACTTGCCCGAACACAAGAACGGGTCTTGCAAGTCGTCTCCTGCATCACGCACTCCTGCGATGCAAGGATTCTGCACGAGGTGTTGGTTGAATTCTTCGGCGTGCTTGTTCAAAAATGTTGTTAGGAAAGTTTGCCAGAGGCTGCGCCAAGAGTTGGTGGGGCCGATTCGTTCACCGTCGATCAGGAAAGCCAAGGGTTTTGTGAAAACGAAATTCCGGTGCAGAGGGGCAATGGTTTCTTGAACTGAATTCGTGTCAGGCAGTTCGCTGGGCAGTTGAAGCCTCGGAAGCTCAGCTATGGTTTCAAGGAGATCGTTCGTTGCATTTTGGAACACCTTGATCCGCGCGTTGATCTTTTCCTTCAATGGCAGATATGCGTGCAGGGCTTTCGTGTCGCGGTGTTCCACGCTGCTCCAGATTTCCTCGTCGAGCGAGAGGAGTTGCTCCCGGAGGTCCTCGATTTCCTGGCTGATGTTTTCGAGTGGTTTCATGCTAAATTTACTCCTACCCCGAGAGAATGCGCCGAACCCGCATGGGTTCACAATCCTCTTTTCGAGGCGGCACTTGCTTCTTCTCTCCCACGGACGCGGATGTCCCGGAGGGAGATCGAGGGTGTTTCTATCTATTCGTCAGGTTGACTATTATGCAGGCACCAACTCCCGGACGTGGGGGATGTCGCGGGTGTTGAGCGGGCGGACTTGGGCAGCTTCGAGAGTCAGAAGGGCGACAGTGTGACCGTCGTAGCCGACGAATTCGACCTCGTAGGCTTCGCCGTCACCGTGGACGAGGACGGCGGTTCCCACATCGCCCGCGAGCAGCCCATGCGCCGGGAGGTCGCATGCGAGAGCCACGGGGTCAAGCTCTTGGATGGGTTTCATGATTTTGGCAATGGGTGAGCGGTTACGAATCGCGGTATTAATGAGTCAATATACCACGCGCTGCGGATGTTCAACATGGTTCCGTCAGGGGCTTTGAGTGGCCCATCGACAACAAACCGCGTTCCGTGGCGCGTCTCTTCCTGCTCGACGACCTCATTCTCGGCGGCGTGGCGCAGCAGGGCCGATTTGAGCTCCGACCATCGCTCGATAGAAAACCCATGCCGAATGAAAAATGCCGCCTTGCTCCCCCCTGCCGGGTGCACCGGATTTAGGAGATACCCGGTGATCTTCCGATCTGGAATGGTGGCGCGTTCGACTTGGGGGAGCTTCATCTGAGAATCTGATCAATCTGCGGGTGGCTTGGCCGGGAGACGGGCTTCGATGAGGGCAATCTCTTCCGGGGCCAGAGGGAAGACCCCCGCGACGTTGCTTAGCAGGGAGTTGGTTCCCTCGTTGGTGAAAAATTTGGAGGACACGATGTATTCCTATTCGGAAGTCAGCGATATCAGCGGATTTCGTACGGTTCCTCAAGTGTAGAGCGCGGGAGGCCTCTCCCTGCCCAACTCGATCAACTGTCCCTGAAAGTTATTCCCACGTCATCGCAGATCATCCATGCCACGCCGGTGGCGCTGAAATCGCTCATTTGTCAAAAGTTCATGTTTCGCTCAGGCGGGGTTCATGCGTAGGATGAAGGCATGAAGGCGATTGTTTCTCTGGTTGCGGTTGTGGCGTTTGCCGGCAAATAATCCGCGAGAACAACATTCAGCAATCTCGCCCGCAGGCACAGCAGCCAGCTCCGCAAACCAGCGAGAAAGGTCGGCTTTTCTTCGACTACGTTGATCCCATTCGGGACCGTGGGCGAGTCGAGGTCATCGTGGATCTGGACCGTGGGACCGCAACCGTGCGCTTCCCCGATGGTGGATCGGCGTCCGGTCTGGTTCGAGCCCGGTGACGTGACTGGCACTCGGGCCAGGAAAGCTTTATGGCGCTCAGAGCACCACAGGCGGCTTGTGCCTCCGCTCGGCTTGGACCTGCGTGCTGATGCGAGCCTCACCAAAACAGGGGGGTTCAGCCGAAATGTGGCAGGAAAGTGGCAGGTTGGAAATATTTCCAGGCCCGATTTTTCTCCGTAACCCGTTGACCATCATGGAGAGCCGAAGGCGGGGTTCGAACCCGCGACCTATCGATTACGAATCGATTGCACTACCACTGTGCTACTTCGGCGTTGAAAGAGGCTTCGTGAATTTTCGTTCCGGAGCCAAAGGCAGAGTGGATTCTAGCAACGACCGCCGCCCGTCGCAATGCCAAAACCAGCAACGCTGAAAAGCGGGAATTGCTTTTAACCGAATGCAACGAGGAAGGCCCTGCCCGGTCATTCCGTTTGGCTCTTCATTTTTCCGAAGGAAAAATAATTTAGCGTGGTGCCCCCGGTGCCACGCTAAGCGGCCTCTTTGTCCTGCTTGCGGCGGAGAATCGGGGGGCGTTTGCCTTCGACGGCGGCACGGTTGACGGTGACCTCGGCGAGGTCATCGCGTCCGGGGGCGTCGAACATGATGTCGAGCATGATTCTTTCGATGAGCGAGCGCAGGGCGCGGGCTCCGGTTCCTTTCTTGATCGCCTCGGCGGCGAGAGCACGCAGGCCGTCTTTGGTGAAGGAAAGGGAAACGCCATCCATCGCAAGGAGCTTGGTGTATTGTTTGACGAGTGCGTGCTTCGGCTCGGTGAGCACCATCACCAGCTCGTCTTCGGTAAGAGGATCGAGATGTGCGGCCACCGGCAGGCGGCCGATAAACTCAGGGATGAGGCCGAAGGAAAGAAGGTCTTCAGGTTCCACGGCGCGCACGTCGGAGGGGCCCGCAGGCACACGGCTGTCGCGGGCGTGAAATCCAAGGGCACTTCCGCCGAGGCGGCGCCCGACAATTTTGTCCAGCCCGATGAATGCTCCGCCGCAGATGAAGAGGATGTTCTGGGTGTTGACCTGGATGTATTCCTGCTGGGGATGTTTGCGCCCGCCCTGGGGTGGCACGTTGCAGACGGTGCCCTCAAGGATTTTCAGGAGCGCCTGTTGAACCCCTTCCCCGGAGACATCGCGGGTGATGCTCACGTTTTCGGTCTTGCGTCCGATCTTGTCGATTTCGTCGATGTAGATAATCCCGA
>Ga0247837_1004154_pt1 | contig 23721 bp, 21 predicted proteins | sample LaCtaG_2_FD_187115 | JGI IMG/M metagenome (GOLD analysis project Ga0247837, IMG submission 187115) | Freshwater microbial communities from meromictic Lake La Cruz, Castile-La Mancha, Spain - LaCruzMarch2015_14.5m | ecosystem: Environmental > Aquatic > Freshwater > Lake | place: Spain: Castile-La...
AATGCTTCCGTACACACAACAGCGGCGGCGCCGCCACAAGTGGGAGGGCAGGCTTGCAGACGTGTGATCGGAAGGCTGAGCGGTGGCGCCGCCATTACTTCTTCAACAGTAATCGGCGTGCTAAACAGTGCTTTAGGATTGTTCGCCGCATGCCGACGCGACTTGACCGCAATCTTCGCGAAAGTTTCCGGCTCGGTGCCCCAGCGCGCTTGGTACTCCTTACCGGCGTAGCCATATATTTCCGGCAAATATGCACCGTCGATGGTGCCCCCGGCCGCGGCCAACTTCGCCAAATGCCGCCCCAGTGGCGCAGGGCGATCACCGTAAGCCATGGTGATCGCACCCGGTGCCATCTGCTCGAACCCAACCGCGAGCACGCATTCAGCTTGCCCGGACAGGATCGCCTGACGTGCGAGGAACAGCGCTGTCGAGCCAGTAGCACAAGAATTGTTCACGTTGATTAGCGAGGCCCCCGTCAGACCAAGCTGATAGATCGCTCGCTGGCCAGCGACGGAGTCGCCGAACACATAGCCCGCGTAGACCTGTTGGATATCGCCATAAGCGAGGCCGGCATCCTTTATCGCTGCCGCGGCCGCCTCGCGACCGAGTTCCGTGTAGTCAGGGCTTTTGCCGGGCTTGTAGAAGTCCGTCATACCCACGCCTGCGATCAATACTCTCATCAAAATCTCTCCTTCTCGACCGCAATCACGGACCCTGTGTTTCGTACGCTGCCCCGCCGACCCAGGGGCGCATCGGCAGATCAATGAAGCTCGCGTCGTCTCCGCCCACATCGAACGTCCAAATCGGATCACCGGAGTTGGGGTAGCGCGCGAAGGTGTCGTGATCAGCGCCGGCTATGAGCAAAACCAGCCGATCGCCCGCGCCAATGCGCGCCGCGACGGGGAACGCATCAAAACTAACGCGCGCCATCTCACCGGGGATCATGGGCTCAACGTCCGCGCGCCGGAACGTGCGCTGAAGCGAGCCGGCCTCAATAGTTGCGCGCCGGTGCAACAGCCGCAGCATGCCTTCAGTGAGGTAGATCAACTCGCCATCAGGCCGCTGAAGTGCGAGATACGCGAACACCGCCCCGTCTTCGTGCGTGGAACGCATCGTCAGTTCGATACGCATTGCCCCCGCGAGTTCGAAATCTTCCGTGAAAGGCGCAGTCGTAAAGCGCAGAAGAGATGCGTTTTGCTCCGGCCAACGCGAGTAATCGGGGATCACCCCGACATTCGCGCTCCAACGGTTTGATTTGCCCGTCGTAACGCTGAAGTCCACGGGGTAACTCAGCACCGCCTCCGCGGCATCGGCGGCAGCCTGCAAGGATGACGCCTCGTTCAAATAGAAGCGATGCGGTGCCACACCAACTGGCGGCCAGACCTCAGTCTGGCGCCACACGTCCGCGCCTAGCACGGCATAGCGGACCTTGGATTGGGGCGGACTCGCGGCAAGTGCCCGGTCGGCAAAGTCGCGCAAAATCTCGAACTGGCGGACAACCGTTGGTGTTGGCTGTAGTGGTTGACTAAGGAAAGGATCGGCACCTGCATAAGCTCCATGCGAGGCTGAGGTAATCAGCACCTCCACGTTCGGTGCCAGCATGTAACGCTCCAAGGCCGATTTCGCCGTACCTGCGTCAAGCCAGCTGCCCCAAATTTGGATGGGAATGCTGGAAGCACGCAATGCATCGCCACGCGCCGCCGTGCCAAGGTCAGCGAGTGACTGCCGCCGCCCCGGCAAGGGATCATCGGCGAACGTGATGCCGAGCAGATCTATGTCCAAGCGAGCATTGGCGAGATGTTCTCGCAAGGCGGCGCGCGCAGCCGCATAGGATGCGTCGCCATCGACCGGCGCGATGTGGTCCATACCAACGCACGCTGCCGCGTCGGCCAGACAGGTGACGCTGCGATCCTTACCCGCGACAGCTGCGCCCCAGAGATCGCGCATCATGGCATTGGCGACACCACCGGGAAAAAATAGATGCCGGTATGGGTCGCTCTCGGCCGATCGTATCAACGCTGCGCGGATCGCTGGCTCGCCAAGCGTGGTGCCAAGATCGGCGGTGTCGGCACTGTAGGAAAGTCCCATTAGCACAATCGCACCGTTGGACCATGCTTGCGCCGTCGCCCAACGGCTGATGACACCGACATCGGCGATTTCAGTATCGCTCAATTCTGACTCGCGCACGCCGGTCGAAACGCCGCTGCCGACCGAGTCAAACACAACCAACGCGTAGCCTTGCGCCGTCCATTCATTAGGAAAATGCGCGCTCACTTCGCCGCGACGTCCGTATCGGCTGCTGACTACAATCGTCGGCACACCTCCACCCGATGTTTGCGCGGGCAGATAGACGTCCACAGCGAGGCTGCTTCCATCCGACCCAGTCACATAAACCGACTGAGCACGCTGCGGTGCCAGTGCAAACACATAGTCCGCATGGCGGATCTGTAGTGCCGTCGATGGCGCACAAGCCGCCATCGCGCCAAGCGCAAGCGCCCCAACCAGGGCGCGTGCAATAAGCGTCAGTAAATTGTGCGCTCGCATCGTCAGTTCACCCTGCGAGCAGCAGGGCCCCAATAGAGGGCGCGCAATGCCTTCTTGTCCGGCTTGCCTAACGGCGTGAGCGGCAAATCGGCGGCGAACTCGATGCGCTTAGGCGCACACAGCGCGCCTTTTTCTTCGCGCACATGCTCAATCAAAGACGCCGCGTCGCAAAAATCGGCGCGCCGCGGCACGATGACAGCTAGCACGGCCTCGCCCCATTTTTCATCTGGCGTGGCGATGACCGCGGAGATCACAACCTCCGGATGGCGATCAAGCACCTCCTCCACGTCGCGCGGAAACACATTAAATCCGCCCGAAATAATCAGATCCTTTTTTCGATCTTCGATGAAGAGACAGCCGCTTTCGTCCATACGACCCATGTCGCCTGTACGCAGCCAACCGCCGGCCATCGCTTCGTTGGTGGCGTCAGGGCGCTTCCAATAGCCGTCCATAACTAGCGGTCCGCGTGCACAAATCTCGCCCAGTTCACCAAGCGGCGTCGGATTAAGATCTTCATCCATCAGCGCAACCGATACCGCCGCACTCGGAAAGCCGCAGGAGCGCAGCATCTCGGGGCGCTCCAAGTCGTGGCCAGCCTTGTTCAAAACACTGATGATGTTCGGGCACTCGACCTGCCCATAGACCTGGACGAAGATCGATCCGAACGCCTGTATTGCCTTCTCAAGCTTCACTGGTGACATCGGTGATGCGCCGTACACGAGCGTCTGCAACGGCCCAGCACCCCGTTCCCAAACCTCCGGCCGATCCAGGAGGACGTAGATCATGGTCGGCACCAGAAACGTTGCAGTAACTCGGTTCTTGTGTACGTCGTCCACGAAACCAGCAGGATCGAACTTGGCCCGCAGGATGAGCTCGCCGCCGCGCAGCAAGGTCGGCAGGATGAACAAGAACGAGGCATGACTGATCGGCGTGACCGCGAGAAACCGCATCTCCTGCGGCAAATCGCACTCGCTCGACTGAAGCAACAAATTCGTCACCAGTGAACGGTTGTTGTGCACGATGCCCTTGGGCTTCCCCGTCGTCCCGCCCGTATAGACCACAACGGCTGGCGCATCGTCACCGACGTACGCCTGCAGTGGCGGAAGCTCCACGTTGCTGGCGGCCGAATCCAGGCTCGGCGCATAATCTTGCCCGCCGAAAGAGAAGACACGCGCGCCTGGGCAAAGCGCAGCCACCTTTCGTCCATGTTCGGCGAAGTAACGATCATCGATCACGAGCAAATCGATCTCGGCGTCAGTCAACGCGAAGACGTGGTCGTCGACATTTCCTTTGGGATGGAGGGGTGTGTAGCGCATGCCCATCATCAATCCCGATGCGAGCGCAACAACGGCATCGACGCGATTCGCGGACAGAATCGAGAACGCCTTGCCAGGCGCTCCGCCAGCCGCAGCAAAGGCACCCGCATAGCGACGCATGGCCTCGCCCATTTGGCGATAGGTCATCTCTCCATACTCATCGCTCAAAGCGATGCGGTCACCAAAACGTCGGACCGCCCGAACATAGAGCTCACCGAGTGAGGTGGACGTTTGGATGCCCTCTCCGCTCATGAACACGCCCTCTGCCCAGATTGCCCCTCGAAGGCTTCAAGCGCGCCATCAAGAATGGAAATCAGCTGATCGACTGCGTCCCGCGTGGAAATGAGCGGCGGGCAAACCATGAACCATTCGCCGAACTGGCCGCCGCCAGTGCGCCGATGCATCATGGTCAGTCCACGCTCCATCATCAGCCGCTCGATTTGCGCGGGCGCATTGACCTCAAACGGATACGATTCCTTCGTCGCCTGATCGGCCACAATTTCGATTGCCATCTGAAGCCCCACGCCGCGTATGTCGCCGATAGACCGGCGCCGGTTTCGCACCACTTCCAGTTGTTCGCGGAGGTAGAGGCCCATCGACGCGCTCTGCTCAACGAGCGCTGAATCAACCAACTCCTCCAGCACCGCGCAGCCGACAGCGCAGCTCATCGGATTGGCAACATAGGTGTGCCCGTGCGCGAAGCCTCCCATGGCGCGTACTTCGTCAACCAAAGCAGACGACGTCACGAGTGCACTAATCGGCGCATAGCCAGCCCCGAGCCCTTTACCCAAGGTGACAACGTCCGGCGCCGCGCCTGGCCAATAATGAGACGCGAGAAACGCGCCGCAGCGACCAACGCCGCTCATCACCTCATCGTGGATCAGAAGAACGCCGTAGCGATCGCAAATCTCACGAACCCGTAAATAGTAGCGGCCGGGCGAAACAAGTGCTCCCGTTGACGTGCCGCCGACTGGCTCAACGACAAAGGCGAGAACAGTCTCGGCCCCTTGTTGCTTGATCTCTTCCTCAAGCGCGTCGGCGCAATGATCAATATAGGCGTCTGCCGAGTAGCCCGCCGGAACCCGATAGATCATGGGAGCCGGAATTTTAGGCATGGGCGTCATCAGCGGGCCGAAGAGATCCACCATGACTGGATCGCCCGTCACGCTCAGCGCGCCCAAAGTTGCACCGTGGTAGGAAGGAGTTCGGCTGATCACCTTGTAGCGCTCACTCTGTCCGCGCGCGACGGCGAGCTGGCGCGCAAATTTCAGCGCCGCTTCAGTTGCTTCGGAGCCACTTGAAAGAAAGAATGCGGAGTCGAAGCTTCCCCCGCACAGCGCCGCGACACGGACCGCCAATTCTTCGTCCGGCCGATTTTCCCAGATGCGTCCGTACGCGAAGGTAATCTTCTCTAACTGCGCGCGCATCGCGGCGAGCACACGCGGATGAGAGTGGCCAAGCGCGGTGACAACGGCACCCGACGAGCCGTCCAAATACTTTTTGCCGTCTTTATCGAAGATGTAGGCGCCCTCGCCGCGAACAGCCAGCGGGAACGCAGGCTTGGTTACAGTCGAAATGAAGCTTTGGGCCGTCAAAGCCATTAGTCTTGTTCCTTGAGCAAAGGATAATCAGGGCGTGGCTCCGCGGCCGCGCGATCAGTTCGAAATCGCTCGATGCCGATGTAGGCCATGCCCACGAAGAACCCGACGGCGGAATTCAGAAAGAGCGGCAGCGCCATCAACGGCTCCGCGAGCAGCGATGTAACGATGAATATGGCAAGCCCTTCTTGGCGAATAGAGTGCTCGCATACGATGGCTGTTCTCTCTTTTCGGGCCACCGAAAAGAGCTTCGCAAAGCCAAAACCCGTGAACACCATCAGCAAGTTGAGCAAGACGACCGCAGGCCAAACCAGCGCCGCCGCCTCAACAAATGTCTCGCGATGTTGCCACATCATAAGCAAAAACATGCCGATGATGACGGCCCCCGTGAAGTTGCGCAGAGGGGCTTCGACAACATCCCTCACGCGCGGCAGGAAAGCACGCACCAACATGCCGCCAGCCACCGGCAACAACGAGATGCGGCCAACGGAGACAAGCGTCTCAAACGGCGAAATGGATACATGATCGAGCCCGTCCATAAATATGGCCTGGCCGAGCGACAACCAAATAGGCACCAGCAGCACGTATACGACTGACCCCAAAGCGGTAATCGAGACAGACAAGGCAAGATCACCACGGCCCCAGAACGTCAGCAGATTTGAAAGAGTGCCGCTTGGGCAGACCGCGATCAAATAGACTCCCATCGCCAATAGGGGCGGAAGACGCCAGAAGTACGCAACGCCAACGCCAATCAACGGCACTATTAACAACAGGGACAAGAGCGCTACGCCTAGTGATTTTGGGTGACGCAATATTCGCGCGAAATCATCGATCTTGAGAGCGAGCCCAAGTGAAAACATCATAAACGCAAGCGCGATCGGTAGCGCGATGTCTTCGATCATGATCGGCTCCTACGATCCAATAGTTTCGCGCGAAAACAGCAGCCTAGCACTATTGTCTAGCGCGAAACTCGATGCCGATCGTCCGTGGTCTATTCGTCACAATCCGCGGTCGTGTCGGAAATTCTGCTGCAAGCGGCGGGATGTCTGAATAGTTCGCAGCCTCGTCCAACGCATTCTTGGCAAAAACGCTAATTTCTACTTTGCCCACCTGGATACCCGCGCGAAGATCCAACATCTGGTACGCAGCCCGCGCTCGCGGACTGGCCAAAGACGAATTGTTGGCGCTCGAGCTCTCACCGACATAATTGTAGTCGGTTCGCACATAGGCTGAGTTACCAGCTAACTCGAACTTATAAACTAGCGACCCGTTTGCAGTCCATTCCGGCACTTGTTGAAGTGGCGAGCCGATGGGGATCGCAGCGAATCCGCCATTATCTGTGATCTCTGTATCCGCATAACCGAGACCAAATCCGTAGGTCAGATGATCGCCAATATCGCCTTCAACCTCCAAATCAAGTCCAGCGATCTCGGCAGCACCCACATTCACAACGGCGGCGAAGCCGCAGCTCGAAAGTGCTATAACCTGCTGGACATCACTCCAATCGATGAAGTACGCGGCAGTACTCAGGCGAAATCCTGAGACATTGGTCTTGTATCCTGCCTCATAGCTCCACAATGAGTCCGAGTTGTAGGTGGCGGCGCCGGGCAACGATGCGAGATCAGGCGCGCAAAGATTTTGAGAAAAGGAGTTCACGCCACCGAGACGCAGGCCCTGGCCAGCGCTTGCATAGAGCATACCGCTGTCGCCGATATCGTAGCTTACCGATATTTTTGGCGTAACGCTGCTTTCGCGTTGGGCACCAACATAGGTTTCATTTGCCGTAATGAGTCCGGCGTCTGAGCCGACGAACTCAATTTTGTTATCGAACCAACGCAGACCACCCGTTATGGAGAGCGATTTGCTCAGGCTGTATGTGACTTCACCAAAAAGCGCTATTTCTGTAATTTTTTGATCAATGTTTTGACTAAAAACGTTAGTGAAGTAAGGTAAAATCGGTGTCACAGGAAACTCAGATATTTGATTTGTATCTGAATAGAACGCACCAATTGTGAATTCCAAAGGCCCACCCAATTCGGATGAATATCTAGCCTCTTGGACAAAACGGTTTTGTTCGAAGTTGCGCGTAATGAGTGCAGGGGTCGCCGGAATGCCGAAGAATAGGACGGCCAGTTCCGAGAAATCCTCATGGTCGACTCCTTGCCGGTCGAAATACCCGGTGGCGGACACAAGCCGACCACGCGGCATTTCATAGCTCGCCGTCAGCGAATAATGGCGCCACTCATCCTCGCCACCTTCATCGATATCGAACAGACGCAGCTGGGTAAAGTTGCCTTCCTGAACATCGGCAAATGGCATACCGCCGGTCTCGACCCGTTGATATTGGACACGAGGAGTTACAACAAAGCGGCCATCATTTAACTCAATACGTGCCGCCAGCGACCCGCCGGTTACATGTTCCGAATCCACATCGTTTTGTGGCGCGTAGTTGCTGGGCTGAAGCGTTGGGTCACCGGTCAAGAGAAGCGGCAAAACGCCGGGCATGCGGTCATAAATACCTGAGTTTTCGTGGCGATACATCAGTGCACGGACACCGATCCGACCCGGCACGATGGGAACATTAACTACCGCATCGAACGCACTGTTTATTCCTCCCTCCTCTACACTGGAGAGTACAGAATGCGCGGCCCATTCCGTATTGGTGACGTCGGGCTGACGAGTGATCAGCCTGATCGTTCCGCCCATCGAGCGTGCGCCATAGAGCGTTCCTTGGGGTCCGCGCAGTATTTCGATACGCTCAAGGTCAACGACGCGCGGGTCAAGACTTGCAAAAACAGGTGTGTCATCGATATAGACGCCGGTCGTGCCTGATCCGACCACGCCACGGAGCGCCACCGAGCGAGATCCGTGCTGGCCGGATCCGCTGTAGGCGAATGAAAGGTTGGGGACCAGAGCTGCGTAATCTGCAAACGCTGCGGCCCCAGTCTGCTCCAAATCTCGCCCGGTCAAAGCCGTTATGCTTATCGGCACGGTAAATATCGACTCGCTTCGACGCGTCGCGGTAACAATAATTTCGTCCAGGAGGATTTCGCTGTCGCTCTTAACCTCTTGCGCGGACGCTTCTGTTACTGCCGCCGTCGCACACAAGGCTGCCAGAATGGAAGATTTTCCCAAAGCCATAAACCTATCCCTTCGTCGTACCGTTTCCTCACTTTCATACTCATACCTCATGTTCCGTTTTGTCAAATATATTGTGACGACTTTGTTAGAAGTGGCGTAACCCCCTGATAGTAAGAGCGGAACAGCCACGGTCCATCACTCGAAACGACGGACGGAATGATGCGAGCACGGTTTACGGAAGAGCAAATCATCGTGATCCTGCGCCAGCCGGAGACGAGTGTTTCGGTGTCGGACCCGTGCAGGAAGCACGGGCACAGCTCGCCGACGTTTTACAATTGGAAGACCAAGTTCGGCGGCATGGATGGGTCAGAAGCCCGGCGACTGAAGGCGCTTGAGGACGAGAATGCCAAGCTGAAGCGGTTGTTGGCGGATGGGATGCTGGACAACGTGACGCTGAAGGATCTGCCGGGATAAAAGTAGTGACGCCCGCCGCGCATCGAGAGGCTTTGGCGCACCTGCGATCGGTCTACGAGATAAGGGAGCGGCGGGCGTGTCGGGTGCTGGGCGTCGATCCTTCGACCGTTTGCTACCAGGCAGGACGACGGCGCCTTGCGGGTTCGGCTGAAGGCGTTGGCCCAAGAGCGGCAGCGGTTCGGCTATCGCCGCCTGCACGTGATGCTTCGGCGCAAGGGCCATGCGGTCAATCGCAAAAGAGTCCAGCAGATCTGCCGCGAGGAGAGGCTGATGATGCGCTGGCGCGGAGATCGCGAGTGCGCCATGGGCAAGCGGCATCCAGGTGCAGCTGGGCGAAGGCGAACTTGGATGTCCGGTCCACGGCGACGAACAGGTGGAGCTTGCCCTCGTCGGTCCTGACCTCGGCAATATCGATGTGGAAGTAGCCGATGGGATAGCGCTTGAACGGCTGTTTGGCGGGCTTGTCGCCGGCGATCTCGGGCAGGCGGCTGATGCCGTGGCGCTTCAGACAGCGGTAAAGCGACGACCGGGTCAGGTTCGGGAGCGTCGCCTGGAGTGCATAGAGGCAGTCGTCCAGCGGCAGCAGGGTATGCCTGCGGAAGGCGACGACAATGGCCTCTTCCTCAGGACTCAGAACCGTCGAACGAACCGTCTTCGTTCCCATCGGCGCGTCCTGAACGAACGCCCGCTTGCGCCATTTGGCGACGGTCTTGTGATTGAGCCCGTGCCGCGCCGCTAGCTCTTTTGAACCGCCACGGGTCTGCCGGAGGCTATTTGGCTTAAGTTGCGCGGCCAAGGGCTGTTCGGCCGGCATGGCGTAGGAGGCAGCTTCGGCTTCGGCGGGCGGGATGTTGCCGATGGGCTCGAGGAGCCGTCGGTTGTTGAACCAGTCGACCCATTCCAGCGTGGCGAACTCGACGGCCTCGAAGGATCGCCACGGGCCACGGCGATGAATGACTTCGGCCTTGTAGAGGCCGTTGATCGTCTCGGCCAAGGCGTTGTCATAGCTGTCGCCGACCAGACCCACCGGCATGCGGCCTCGATCCGTTACCGGATGGCGGCGGCCAGACTGCCTGCCGTGAAGGACCTGGACGCCTTCGTGTTCGACGACACGCCGATCAACGACGGGCTCGTGCGCTCCCTGCACAGCGGCTCCTTCCTGGCGAACCGGCGCAACGTCGTACTGGTCGGCGGCAAGGGCACGGGCAAGACGCACCTGGCCAGCGCCATCATCGCCAACGTCGTGCGCGCCGGCGCACGGGGGCGCTACTTCAACACCGTCGACCTGGTGAACCGGCTCGAAGAGGAAACCCGTCTGGGCAAGGCCGGTGCGCTGGCGGCCCAGCTCTGCCGCCTCGACGTCGTCGTCCTCGACGAGTTGGGCTACCTCCCGTTCGCACGCTCGGGCGGCCAGCTGCTGTTCCACCTGATCAGCAAGCTCTACGAGCGGACCTCGGTGATCGTCACGACCAACCTCGCCTTCGGTGAATGGCCGACCGTGTTCGGCGATCCCAAGATGACGACGGCCCTGCTCGACCGCATCACCCACCACTGCGACATCGTCGAGACCGGCAACGACAGCTGGCGCTTCAAACACCGCAGCTGACCCCGCCAACAAGAACGCCAAGCGGGGGTTAAGCCTCCAGTCGGGCTACGCCCTCCCTACGCCCCAACCCCCGCAAGCGGTGCGCTCGTCACCGCCCTCCTGGGCCTCACAGGGGGGTCCCTATTGCACGCCGATAGGGGGTCCCTTTTAGACGCCAATTGACATGACCACTTCAACCAGAACCGCCACCTCATCAGCAGAGATCGTTTCAAGGCCCACCGCTCGGCCGCCTTGGTCGAGTGGAAGTCGCTCGAAACCTGGCGATCGCCGCCCCCGCCCTCAATGCGCCGACTGGAGACGAGTTGGCGTTGGAATGACAGCACCGAGCGACCGGGTCGAGCCCTTCGACGGGGAGCGGGGTGGCGCTAGCGCCCTTTCCATTGGGGGGTGCGTTTTTCTACGAAGGCTGAGACGCCCTCCTCCTTGTCGTCCGTCGCGAACAGCACTGCGAACGCCTGACGTTCCGCAGCCAGATGCGCTGAATGGGGCAGATCAAACGCCGCCGAGATCATTGCCTTGGCCTGACGCAGCGCCAGCGGTGCCCTTGCGGTCAGTCGGGAAGCGAGGTCGAGCGCGGCCTCTAAAGCCTGTCCGGTGGCCGAGACATGTGACACCAACCCGAGCGCGAGCGCTTGTCCCGAATCGATGGGATCGCCCAGCAGAACCAGCTTCATTGCGGCGGCGCGACCCACCAACCGGGGGAGTGTCGCTGTCCCACCCGCGCCGGGGATGATGCCGAGGTTTGTCTCGGGTTGGCCAAATTGCGCACCCTCGGCGGCGACGGCGAGGTCGCAGCACATCAAGAGTTCAAGGCCAGCGCCGAGACACAAACCTTCGACAGCCCCTACCAGAGGTTTGGGAAACCCTCGGATTCGCGACCACAATCCCCCTCGGACATCGAGAAGCGCTCCTGCGCCGGTTTTGGATGCCATTTCTCTGATATCAGCACCGGCCGCAAAGACCCGCTCGGATCCTGTGACGACGACGCAGCGCACCGCGTCGTTTTCGGCCGCAGCCCCAAGAGCATCGGCGAGTGCGGTGAGAAGACTGGTCGCCAGCGCGTTGCGCTGATCCGGCCGGTTCATCCTGAGGACAAATACGCCAACGGCCGGGCGTTCCACGATCAGAATATCCGAAGACTGGCTCATGGCGTGCTCCGGAAGTAATCTGAAGGCTGGTACATCGCTTCGCCCGTTTTGCGAGCTATGTTTTCCATGGTTCGGATTAGTCGTGCGTGGCCATAGGCTTCGGCCCATGCCAAGGGGCCAAAGGGATAGTTGGCGCCAATCCGCATCGCCTGGTCGATTTCGGCCGGTTCGGCGACCCGATCGCGAACAGCATCGCCTGCCGCATTGGCCACCTGGCCCAGTGTTCGGAGAATAATCAAACCCGGCCTATCCGCCAGTTCGAGCGCCTCGCGACCGATAGCCGCCAGTAAGCCTCTGGCAACCGGCAGCGCCGCCGCCGCGGAGACCGCGAAGCCGCACGATTCCGAATCCCGAGCGCTCCAATCCAGGAGGACCACGGGTTTGCCGTGCTGCTCGGCCCAGGTTGCGGCAAGGCGGCCGTCAGAGATGGCGACCAACACACCGTCAGCCTCAATGCAATTGCTCGGAATGCCGCCGGGGATACCGCCAGCAGCGACGACGAGGCTGGCCAACACGGGATCGACCTCCGCACCGATAACGATGTGGCCTGGCGTCTCTGACTCGCCGGGCCCGTCGACGGTTGGCGCGCCGCCGATACGATAGTCATAAACGCCGCGTCCCGATTTCCGGCCGAGCAGGCCCGCCTCGACCAGCGCCCCTTGGGCATGCTGGGGCGTAAAACGGGGCGTGCCGAAACAGGCGTCATGGACTGACCTCGCGACCGCGAAATTGATGTCCTGACCGATCAAATCGGCCAGCTCCAGCGGCCCCATGCGAAAACCGGCCGCTTTTCGGAACAGGGTGTCGAGCACCTCAGGTCGAGCCGCGCCTTCGCCCAAGGCGCGGAATCCTTCAGCGTAATAAGGCCGCGCGACCCGATTGACGATAAAGCCGGGAACGTCGCGCACGCAGATAGCAGACTTGCCCCAGGCGCCCATCAGCCGCATCGCTTCATCAACCACAGCCGGTTCTGTCGCGACGCCGCGGATCACCTCGACAAGCTTCATCACCGGCGCCGGATTGAAGAAATGAAGTCCCAGGAACCGGCCGGGGACCGCGCGAACCGCAGCCAGCCCCGACACCGCAAGCGAAGACGTATTGGTGGCCAGGATGGCCGTTTCGGCGACGACGGCCTCGATGCGATCAAACAGTTTCGCTTTACTATCGGCGTCCTCGATGATGGCCTCGATCACGAGCACCGCATCGCCGATGTCTTCAATCCGGGTCGTCCATGCGATTTTGCACGCGAACGCCTCAGCTGCCGCGGAACTCAATCGTCCGCGCTTGATCAGGCCGGCGAGGCTGGTCTGGACAGCCGTCAGGCCACGAGCGAGCGCCGCGTCCGAGGTGTCAAAGACGACTACGGAGTGACCCGCCTGAGCGGCGACTTGGGCAATGCCGGAGCCCATTGCCCCAGCCCCACATACGGCGACAAGCCCTAAGTCCATCATGCGTCATAGCTCAAGACAACGCCTTCGCCGACTGGCGTTGACTGGCAGGTCAACACGTAGCCCTGTGCCACCTCTTCTGGCGTCAGGCCGTAGTTGATCCGCATCTCAACTCTGCCCTCGATAAGCTTGGCCCTGCAGGTGGCGCAAACGCCGCCCTTGCAGGCAAAGGGCGCCGGAGCTCCCGCGGCTCGGACGCTGTCAAGAATATTGCCCTGGTCGGCGTCGAAGGCGACGGTGAGCCTACGGCCATCAAGAACAACACGCATGAGAATTCCCGCCGCAGCCTGGACTCGGGCCTTTGCCGCCTCGTCGAGGATGGCGCTGGACCCCGCGTTGGCGAAGCGTTCCAACAGGATCCTGGACGCCGGCACACCGGTAGCCTGCAGAGCTTGCTCGGCGGCCTGCATCATGTCTTCGGGGCCACAGACGAAAGCCAGATCAATTTCGGATGGTTCGACGAGACAGTCGAGGATTTCGTCGCATTTGGCTCGGTCCAGGCGACCGTTGAAGAGGGCGATCTCCTCTTCCTCGCTCGTAAGAAAATGAAAGACAGACAGCCGACCCATGAAACGGTTCTTGAGCGCCGAAAGCTCTTCCTGGAACAGGATGTTGGCGCTCACGCGGTTACCGTAGAAGACTGTAAACCGGCTTTCGGGTTCGACCAGCAGCGCGGTCTTGACCAGGGACAACACCGGCGTAATCCCAGAGCCTGCGGCGAACGCAACATAGGTCCGTGCCTTGGCCGGATCGAAGGTCGCCGTGAAATGTCCGGCTGCCTTGAGCACGTCCAGCAGATCGCCGGCCTGCAGCGTTTCGTTGGCAAAGGTGGAAAAGCGACCACCACCGACCCGTTTGACAGCGACGCGCAGCTCGCCGTCCAGTGGCGAGGCGCAGACGGAATAGTTGCGGCGAATGTCTTCGCCAGCGATCTCGTGGCGTAGGGTCAGGTATTGACCCGGTTCAAACGCCAGGACCGACGCCAGCCTATCGGGCACATCGAACAGGATGGACACCGCGTCAACGGTCTCGCGACGAACCTCGGCGACCCGTAGCCTGTGGAAATCCGACTTTGCGGTCATGATGGGCCTAGAGGCATTTAAAGCGATCAAAGGGCTCGGCGCAGGCCTCGCAGCGCCAAAGCGCCTTGCATGGAGTCGATCCAAAGCGGCTGACTTCATGGGTGCGACAAGAGCCGCACTGGGGGCATTGGGCTGGTGCTTCAGGCTTGAGGCTGTTTCGAGCCGCGTCCTTCTCCGGCGGAGCGATCCCATAGGCACGTAATTTTTCTCTGCCGGCGTCTGTAATCCAGTCTGTGCTCCACGGCGGCGACAGCTCTGTGACCACTGTCACGTCCCTAAAACCTGCAGCATCGAGCCCTGAGCGCACGCTCGCCTCGATGGCCAAGGTTGCAGGGCAACCGGTGTAGGTGGGCGTCAGGACCACTTCCCGCCCACCGTCAGGCCGTACTCGAACTCCCCGAAGGATGCCGAGATCGACCACCGTGACGACCGGGATTTCGGGATCGGGAACACCAGCGAGCACGGCTTCAAGCGCAGCGTCCGGCACGGTCAGCGTCTGGCACACGGTCACCAGACCGCGTCCGGATAGGCCCGGGAGAGGAACTGCATTTCACCCAGCATGTGGCCGAGGTGCTCGCTGTGTCGTCCGGTCCGGCCACCGGAAACGCCCCGCTTCACGATTGGAGCCGACAGGCCCGCGCGACCCAGAACATCACCGACCCGGGCATCCCATGCCGGGCGCAACGCCGGCCGGTCAACGGCCACGCCCACGGCGACCAACTCAGCTTCGGACGCATCGACCTCGAACAATTCGTCAACGAAACGCCAGGTCCAGTCCAAGCCCTCGGTCATCCGCCGCCGGCTTTCCTCGGTGCCGTCGCCGAGGCGAACCACCCAGTCGGACGCCAGACGGGCGTGATAGGTGACCTCCTTGACCGCCTTGGCCCCGACGCCCGCGAGACGGGGGTCACGGCTCTGGGCGAGCTGCTCCATCAGCAGATGCTGCCAGGTTGAAAACAGGAACTGACGCGTCATCGTGCGCGCGAAGTCGCCGTTGGGCTGTTCGACCAAAAGGCAATTCCGGAACTCCAGCACGTCCCGACGGAAGGCCAGCTTGTCAGCGTCGCGCCCCTCGCCTTCCAACTCCCCCGCATAGGCGAGAAAATGATGGGCCTGCCCGATCAGGTCCAACGCAATATTGGTAAGACTGAGATCGACCTCTAGCGTAGGGGCGTGGCCGCACCACTCTCCGAGCCTTTGCCCCAGTATCAGGGCGTCGTCGCCCAGGCGCAGCGCCAGTTCCAGCAGGGCACGATCACGAGGTGCCATCGTCAGATGTGAGTGATGTTGTAAGGGACGACATAGAAGGTCGGGTGGCGGTAAACCTTGTCTTGCGCGGGCTCGAAGAGGGATGCGCTTTCACCCGGGTCAGAGGCAGTGATCGCCACCGAGGGGACGACCCACAGGCTCACGCTTTCCAGCCGGCGCGTGTAGACATCTCGTGCCCCCTCGATGGCCATGCGCGCATCGGCGGCGTGCAAGCTGCCCACGTGTCGGTGCGACAGCCCGTTTCTGGCGCGCATGAAGACTTCCCAGAGCGGCAGCTCACTAGTCATGTCTCAATCTCCCTCGACACGTGTTAGCCGTCAGGCCGCGACCTTGGCGGCCTGTTTCCCGGCATGGACCATCACGGCCTCACGCACCCACTCGCCATCGGCCCAAGCGCGCCGACGGGCTTCGATACGCTCCTTCGCGACTGGCCCTTCGCCACGCACGACGGCGAAGAACTCATCCCAATCAACCGCGCCGAAGTCATAGCCCTTCTTGCTCTCGTTCCAGCGAAGGTCGGCATCTGGAATGGCAAGGCCGATGGCTTCCGCTTGGGGCACGGTGATGTCGACGAATTTCTGTCGCAACTCGTCATTGGTGTCGCGTTTGATCCGCCAGCGCATTGATTGTTCGGTATTCGGCGACTGATCGTCAGGAGGCCCGAACATCATGAGGGACGGCCACCACCAGCGGTTCAGTGCATCCTGCGCCATGGATTTCTGGGCCTGCGTACCGGCCGCAAGCGCCATGACGGCCTCGTATCCCTGGCGCTGGTGGAAGCTCTCTTCCTTGCAGACCCGCACCATTGCTCGCGCATAGGGTCCATAGGAAGTTCGCTGAAGCGGGACCTGATTCATGATGGCCGCGCCATCGACCAGCCAGCCAATCGTGCCGATGTCGGCCCAAGTCACGGTCGGATAGTTGAAGATGGTCGAGTATTTCGCCTTCCCGGAAAGAAGCGCCTCGGTCATCTGGTCCCGCGAAGCGCCCAGGGTCTCGGCCGCGCAGTAGAGATAGAGACCATGACCCGCCTCATCCTGCACCTTTGCGAGAAGGATGGCCTTTCGCCGAAGGGACGGGGCGCGGCTGATCCAGTTGCCTTCCGGGAGCATGCCGACAATCTCGCTGTGAGCATGTTGTGAGATCTGACGGATCAACGTTCTTCGGTAGGCCTCCGGCATCCAGTCCTTGGGCTCGATGAAGGCGTCAGCGGCAACCCTGGCCTCGAACGCTGCCAGACGGGCTGGATCCTCTACGGCGGGGCTGGCGCGCTGCTGCTCATCAGACTTCAACTCGACACTGTGCATCACGACCTCCCGACTGAGCCTGCTCTATCATTAACCGACCGTTCGGTCACCTAATTTTCTCTACCGATCAGACGCGCTCAATGACAGTTGCAATTCCTTGCCCCACACCAATGCACATGGTGCACAGCGCATAGCGTTTGCCGGTCCGCTGGAGCTCCTCGACTGCGGTCAGCAACAGGCGCGCGCCGGACATGCCGAGCGGATGTCCCAAAGCGATAGCGCCGCCGTTCGGGTTGATGAAGTCCGCATCCTCCGGCAGCCCGAGCTGGCGCAAGACGGCAAGGGCTTGGGAGGCGAACGCCTCGTTGATCTCGATGAGGTCCATGTCGGTGACGGACAGGCCGGCCCGCGCCAAGGCAGCGAGAGAGGCCGGCGCGGGGCCAATGCCCATGATCCGCGGAGGTACGCCGACGACAGCCGTGGCCAGGACCCTGGCACGGGGTGTCAAATTGTGGATTTTCACCGCTGCTTCGGAAGCGACGATGACCGCCGCAGCGCCGTCATTGACGCCCGAGGCGTTCCCCGCCGTAACGGTCCCGTCCGGACGAACGATCGGCTTCAGTTTGGCCAAGGCCTCCATGGAAGTTGTGCGAGGATGCTCGTCGCGATCCACTGCGATCGCATGGCCTGTCCTCTGAGCGATAGTGACGGCGGTGATCTCGGCGGCCAGTCGACCCGACGCTTGGGCGGAAGCGGCACGCGTTTGACTGCGGACTGCGAAGGCGTCCTGATCCTCGCGCGAGATGCCGAATTGAGCGGCGACATTTTCACCCGTTTCCGGCATGGAATCGACGCCGAACTTCGCTTTCATCTCCGGATTGATGAAGCGCCAGCCCAATGTTGTGTCGAACATTTCAACGACGCGCGAGAAGGCGCATTCGGCCTTCCCCATGACGAACGGCGCACGTGTCATGCTTTCGACGCCGCCGGCGATACAGAGATCAGCTTCCCCGGCTTTGATCGCACGCGACACTATCGCGACGGCGTCCAGGCCCGATCCACACAGTCGATTGATCGTGGCACCCGGCGCAGCCTCACCCAACCCCGCCAGCAATGCCGCCATGCGGGCGACATTGCGGTTGTCCTCGCCGGCCTGGTTGGCGCAGCCCAGCACCAAGTCGTCGAGTCGGCTCCAGTCTACCCCCGGATTACGCATGATCAGGGTTCGCAATGGGATGGCCCCAAGGTCGTCTGGACGCACGGTAGCAAGCCCGCCAGTGAAACGGCCAATGGGTGTGCGAACTGCGTCGCACACGAACGCTTCGGCCATGATTGTCACCGGAATTTGCGTGCTGGAACGGCCCAGTGCATCAGGCATAGTCCCGCGATGGCCTTTCTGCAATAATTGACCGTCCGTTCGGTCTTCTTTATGAAGCCCTCTGATCAAGCAAGGTTAGGGGTGCCAATGGCGTATGAAACCATCGATTTCAGCATCGCCGATGGAGTGGCGCGCCTCACCCTGAATCGTCCGGATCGGCTGAACAGCTTCACCGTTGCGATGCACCGCGAACTCCAAGATGCACTCTCGAAAGTCGAAGCTGACGTGTCTGTGCGGACTCTTTTGTTGACGGGTGCAGGCCGCGGCTTCTGCGCTGGACAGGACTTGTCGGATCGCGAGATAGCCCAGGGCGATGCGGCGATGGATCTCGGTGCCTCAGTGGAGGCCTACTACAATCCCTTGATCCGACGTTTGGTCGCCTTGCCGTTCCCTGTGGTCTGCGCCGTCAATGGCGTCGCGGCAGGGGCGGGGGCCAATATAGCTTTAGCGTGCGATATCGTCATTGCGGCGAGATCAGCCAAATTCATCCAATCATTCGCCGCGATCGGACTGGTTCCGGACAGCGGGGGCACCTGGATCCTCCCTCGACTTGTCGGACAAGCGCGCGCTTTGGGCATGGCGCTCACGGGCAAGCCAATCCCGGCCGAGACCGCGGAAGCCTACGGCCTCATCTGGCAGGTCGTCGACGATATAGACCTCGCCGCGACCGCTAACGCAGTGGTCGCGGGCTTCGCCACAGCGCCTACCGCCGGACTGGCCGCGACCAAGCGAATGATCCGCCAAAGCTGGCAGAACAGCCTGGACGTCGAACTCGACCTCCAGCGCGACGCCATGCGCGCATTGGGCCGAACCGAAGATTACCGGGAGGGCGTCGCCGCCTTCCTCGAAAAGCGCAAGCCGATCTTCAAGGGCCGCTGATCCTTCAACGAAAGACGCTATCCATGACCTTCGCCGTCCTGAAAAGTTACGTCCGCGACGCCTGGTACGAAGCCAGCGACGGGCTTGAGCCGGTCATGTCTGCCATCACCGGCGCAGCCGTCGCCAGCATCGGATCCAACGGCATCGATTTTGCTGCCATGGTCGCTCATGCTCGCGCCCTCGGCGGTCCTACGCTCAGGGAGATGACGTTCCACGACCGCGCCCGCATGATCAAGGCGCTCGCCGAGGCGGTCATGGCTCGCAAGGAAGAACTCTATGTCCTTTCGGCCCACACCGGGGCGACGCGTAGCGACGGATGGATCGACATCGAAGGCGGCGCCGGCACTCTCTTCGCCTATGCTTCGAAGGGTCGGCGAGAGCTGCCCAACGACACGATGCTGCTGGACGGCCCAATCGAGCCGCTGTCCAAGCGCGGCACCTTCGTTGGACAACATATCTACACGCCGATCCAAGGCGTGGCCGTCCATATCAACGCCTTCAACTTTCCGGTCTGGGGTATGCTGGAAAAGCTTGCCCCGACATTGCTTGCCGGCGTGCCCGCGATCGTCAAGCCGGCGTCCTCAACAGCCTATGTCACCGAGGCCTGCGTGCGCATAATGCTGGAGGCTGGCGTCTTGCCCGACGGCGCGCTGCAACTGATATCCGGGTCCACGGGCGATCTCCTTGACCACCTCACCTGCCAGGACATCGTTTCCTTTACCGGTTCGGCGGCGACAGCCCAGAAGCTGCAGTCGCACGTCGTATTCGCCCGCGAGAGCGTCCGGTTCGTTGCTGAACGTGATAGCCTGAACGCTACGGTCCTCGGGCCGGACGTGACGCCTGAAGCGCCTGAGTTCGATCTCTTCGTCAAGGAAATCGTTAGGGAGATGACGACCAAGGCGGGCCAGAAATGCACCGCCATTCGCCGGGCCTTCGCACCGGCAGACCTGATCGACGCGGTGCAGGAAGCGCTATCCGTCCAGTTGGCAAAGGTGGTCGTCGGCGATCCAACGGTCGAAGGGGTCACCATGGGGGCGTTGGTCAGCACCCGACAGCTTCGCGACGTTCGCGAGGTCGTTGCGGAACTGGCGAAGGAGGCACGCATCGTCTTCGGTGATCCCGACGTGCCCCCTGCTCCGGACGGTGCCTTCCTTTCACCAATCCTCCTGCGCTGCGACACGCCCTGGGATGCGTCGAGTGTTCACGACAAGGAAGCCTTCGGGCCGGTATCGACACTGATGCCCTATCGCGACGTCGCGGACGCGGTGGCGCTCTGCAATCGTGGTCAAGGGTCGCTGGTGATGTCGTTGTTCACCTATGACACTGACGTGGCCTCATCCTTCATTGCCGGGGCTGCTGCCTGGCACGGCCGGGTCCTGATCCTGGACCGTGACTGCGCTCGGGAATCCACGGGCCATGGATCGCCCCTGCCCGGCCTGGTCCATGGGGGCCCGGGACGAGCGGGCGGCGGGGAGGAGATGGGCGGCGTGCGTGGCGTGCTTCACTACATGCAACGCACTGCGCTGCAGGGCTCGCCGCGCATGATAGCCGCCTTGGGACATCGCTGGCTCAATGGTTCGCCAGTGGACAACGAGCTGCCGCATCCTTTCCGCCTGACCTTCGGCGAACTCGAGATCGGCAAGTCGATCCTGACTGCCCCGCGCGTGATAAGCCTCGAGGATATCGAGCATTTCGCCGAGTTTACGGGCGACACCTTTTACGCTCACATGGATGACGAGGCTGCGGCCGCCAATCCGTTCTTTCCGGGAAGGGTAGCCCACGGCTACTTGATCCTGTCGTTCGCCGCAGGTCTGTTCGTCGATCCTGCGCCTGGGCCGGTGTTGGCCAACTACGGGCTGGACAATCTGCGCTTCCTGAAGCCGGTTTCACCCGGTGATGCTATCCAGGTCCGACTGACTGCCAAGGCGAAGAGCCAACGCAATGACGAATACGGCGAAGTACGTTGGGACGTATCGGTTACAAATCAGGACGAGCAGGCCGTGGCGACCTACGAACTTCTGACCATGAACGCCATCTGAGGACCGGGAGCATAGAGATCGCGGACAAACCTCTCCGCTGGCAAGGACTGGGAGGACATCGCCAGAGGACGGGTCACTCCGGTCCGGAGCCAGCTTGCGAATAAGATGCGTCCAGCGGGCGAGGGTCGCTGTCTACTGGTCTTGCATGACCTCAGGGACTAATCAGGACAGCGAATCCGGGGAATACGGCCATGGCGCGCACGCAGGCAGCCGATTACGACAGGCGACGCGAGGCGATTAGGGAGGCCGCTGCTGGACTCTATGCTCGGCACGGGTTTCTTGGCGCTTCAATCGCACAGATCGCAGCAGCAGGCGCGACTTCTAAGTCTCTGATCTATCATTACTATCCATCAAAAGAGGACATACTCTTCGACGTGATGAATTCGCACGTTCAGCGTCTGGTCGAAGCCGCCGTGGCGATCGAACGGAGCGAAAGCAGCACAGAAGACAAGATTCGGCAGCTAGCGAACGATTTGATGCAGCGCTACGAGGGTGCCCAGTCCAACCAGAAGGTTCTGCTCAACGAACTCAGCAATCTACCTGACACTCGACGCCAGGAAATCGTGGACCACCAACGCACCTTGCTAGACGTCGTTGACCGTCTGCTGCTCCAGCTTCGCCCCGATCTCGCAAAAAACCGGCCGCGAAGGCGCGCCATCGTGATGATGTTTTTCGGCATGTTGAACTGGACCCATACATGGTTTGATCCGCACGGTTCGATAAGCTCACGGGAAATTGCCAGCATGGCGGCCACGATGTTTCTCAGCGGTGCAGCCAAGGCCTGATCTGCTTCGACAGACTGATCGGTCCCCAATACTCGGGAGGGCTCTGTCAGCGGTGCTGACAGGTTAACCGCACCAAGTCGAAAGCCCCCTACCCTGCCCGAAATCAGGCGACCGCGGTCGCCCAGACAGAAGCCGCTTCGGCGCGGAAACGCCGAAAAGTGGGTCTGCTGATCAGGTGACGTTGGATGTTGAAGGTGTTGTAGATCGCCGCGTGGGTGGTGAGGAATCTCTGGGCTGAGGCTTGGGATTTGAACCGCTGCTGTTGCCGTTCTCGTCTTCGGATCGGCAGGTGGGAGTTCTCCGCCCGATTGTTCTCCCGGAGCCGGCCGGGTCGATGCAGATGCCTCAGACCCAGCTGATCCATAGCTGCTCCGTACGACGCCAGGCCGTCGGTTGTGATCGTCTCGGGGTCGACCGGCTGATTGTGCAGAAGGCGCTTCAGAAGTCTGAGCGCAGCCTCTGTGTCCCGCCGGCGCTGGACCACAAGGTCCAGGACTTCGCCTTCATCATCGACGGCGCGCCACAGATACGTCCGCTTGCCACCGATCCAGCAGACCATCTCGTCTAGGTGCCAGCGCGGCGACGGGGCCCCTCGCCGCTTCTTCAGCCGCTTGGCGATCAGGGGGCCAAACTTGATGGTCCAGCACCGGATGGTCTCGTAGCTGACCTCGGTCCCCCGTCGCGCCAGCAGCTCCTCGACGTCCCGAAAACTGAGGCTGAACCTGAAGTACAGCCACACGGCGTGGCGGATCACATCCGCCGGAAACCGGTGGCGCTTAAACGAAATAGGCTTCACGAAACATCATCCCCGTCAGCGGTTTAGGCCGCCCCAAGTGGAGACAAGTTAGCCTTAGACTGACAGCACCCCTGCTACCCCCTGACAAGCGTCATAGCGGCCTGGCAAACAGCAAGCCCGGCATCAAGGGGCCTGTCGATGGACGTCCGACCCTGATGCTCACGGCGTTCGATCTCGCAGCCCTCGGGTATCAGCCTTAGCCACGGGTTGGACAAAACACCACAAACACGGCGATCCGCACCCGTGACTGTGGCCTTCACCCCCGACCTCAGAAGCTCCTGGTAGCCACAAACCGGGGCTTCAGGCGTTGCCGGATCCGGAACGCCGCCTCAGCGAACGTCCCGCCAAGAACATGCCGCCGGGAAGCGGATCTGCTTCCCGGAGTGCCGGTTCTGTCGTTCTGGCGAGTTGCCTTGTGGCCAAGGCCAAAGCACAGTGTTCGCCGGGTGGGGATCAGCGTCGACTCATTGACCCCTCAAGGCGAACCACAAGGGGGCGGCGATGGCTAGGCGAACCATGTTGACGAAACTCGGCCAGGGCGAACCGGCCGCACGTACGCATGCACCGCTGGCTGCCCGCCGGCTCGAAATGGAGCTTCGCGAACAGGCCGGCGACAATGCCCAGGCCGCCCGGGGGCCGGCACCGGCCGATGTCCCGGCTCCCGAGCCGGAGCGGATGTCCCCCCTGCCCCAGGCTGACAAGGCCCTTGTCGATCCGCTCGACGTACCGCGCCCCTTCACCGTCAGCAATGACGTCGCCGTCGCCACGGAGGACGGCGCGCCCGTCATCATTTCCGTCCTGGGCAACGACGTCGGAGCCGCCGCGGTAGCCCGGATCAATGGCGTTGCCGTAACGCCGGGCAACATCATCACCCTGCAGTCCGGGGCGCGGGTGATCGTCAATGCCAACGGTACCCTGTCCTATGAGGTCGGCACGGCCTTCCAGAGCCTGGCGGCCGGGCAGACGGCACAGGACGTCTTCACCTATGCGGCGTCGGACGGCGGCGGTTCGCCCATCGCCCCGGAAGGGGT
>Ga0247837_1004155_pt1 | contig 23719 bp, 17 predicted proteins | sample LaCtaG_2_FD_187115 | JGI IMG/M metagenome (GOLD analysis project Ga0247837, IMG submission 187115) | Freshwater microbial communities from meromictic Lake La Cruz, Castile-La Mancha, Spain - LaCruzMarch2015_14.5m | ecosystem: Environmental > Aquatic > Freshwater > Lake | place: Spain: Castile-La...
CCCAAGCCCCGTGGAACCCCGGGTTCCACGGGGCTTGGGCCCATGGTGTTGTCGTCGTCGACCCAGGCGCTGCGCAATGCCCCCCGCGTGGTGGCCGCCGACGTTGACGCCGTCATGCGGGTGATGGCCTCCGTCGGTGGCCGATGAAAGGACTGCGTCGGCGGGAGCTGCTCGGCCTGCTGGCGGCGGCGACGGTGCCGATGGTGCCGACGTCGTCGATGGCCGAGCCCACGCCGTCGTCGCCGTTGGTCGATGAGCTCTTCGGCAACCGGCTCATGTTTGGTGACACGGGTCAGCCCCTGGTGCCCCTGGGCATGATGCAGGGGCAGAAGCGGGTCGTGCTGCGCGCCGCGGGCGGGCTCGTCGTCACCGTCGAAGGTCTCACCGTCGAGGTCCCCAAGGATACTCCCGTCGTCGTCGACCGCGTGGCGGGGACGGCCGGGGTCGTGCGTGAGCTGCAGGTCCTGGAGACCCTTGAGGGGCCTGCGCGCAGCCGTCGGCGTGCCGCCATCGACGCCTGGAAGAAGCGAGGCCTGACCGTGGCCGCCCACGACGTCGGCGGCGTCTACGGCGTCAAGGGCACCGTCGTCGACAACCGCGCCGTCCTCATCGCCCACGACGGTCCGTTGCCGCCGGGCTTCGAGGATGCCCGCCCGGTGCCCTTCGATTGGCTGGACACGGTGCCCCGGGCAACGTTTCGGGCATCAACGCCGGTGTCGTCGCCGACGGGACCCTGGGTGCGGGTGCGCGCCCGCGATGGTGGCGCCGTCGTCGTCGAGGGCGTCGAACATTCGGTGGGCTACGCCGAACACGGCTTCGAAGACCGGAGCCTGCGCGACGAAGTCCTCATCGTGCCTGATCGCCTCGGCATGCTGGCCGTCGTCAACCTCGTCGACGAAGACGCCATGGTCGCCGGTGTCCTGCCTTCAGAAATGTTCGCCACCGCACCCATGGAGGCCCTCAAGGCCCAGGCGGTGACGGCCCGCGGTGAGCTGTTTGCCAAGATTGGTCGACGTCACTTCGCCGATCCGTTCCTCGTGTGCAGCGAGCAGCATTGCCAGGTGTATCGGGGCAAGAGCGCCGAGAACCCGCGCACCAACGATGCCGCCCACAGCACGTCGGGGGAGTTGGCGTTCGTCGGCGGCCACGTCGTCGACAGCGTCTACTCGGCCTGCTGCGGCGGCCACACCGAGCCCGCTGAAGTGGTGTGGGACAAGCCCCCCCGCGAGGAGTTGGTGGGTCGCCCCGATGCCCCCACATCGCCCCAGGGACTGCCGGCCTGGTTGGCCAACGACGTCGCCGCCGGCTTCTTCGGCGCCCAGGTACAGGGCAGCCGGGTGGTGGCGACGCCGCTCGTCGCCCTCCGTCAGGACAGCGACGTTGCGGTCCGCGCCTTCCTCGACAAGCCCCGCGATGCCGCCTGGTGTGGACGCAGCACCTTCAATCAAAAGGGCACAGCCTGGCGTTGGGAGCGGCGCTTCACCGTCGACGAACTCACCCGCGCCTTCGCGGACCTGAACGTCGGTGTCGTGGGCGCCATCGTTGTCGACGGCCGTGGTCCCGGTGGCCGGCTGCGCGCCCTGCGGGTCGACGGCGACAAGGGCACGGCCCGGGTGCTGCGGGAGCTGCCCGTGCGTCGACGCCTGGGGAATCTGAAGTCCGGGCTGTTTGTCGTCGACGACGAACGCAGCGCCGACGGCGCCCTGGTGGCCGTGGTGCTGCGCGGCGCTGGTTTTGGCCATGGCTCGGGCATGTGCCAGCAGGGGGCCATCGGCATGGCCGAAGCAGGCGCCACCTACCGGGACATCCTCGCCCACTATTACAACGGCGCCGTCGTTCGCCGGGTGTTCTGACGAACGACGGCCTGGCGGGATCCCGTCAGTCGAGGCTCTTCGCGCCGCCTCGACCATGAATCACCGACGCCACCCGGTTGGGGTTCTGCTGCTGGAGCTGCTGTTGGCGCTGCTCTTCCTGCAGGACGGCGGCCTGGGCGGCGCGCACGGCGTTTTGGTCAATGAGGGCGGTGGCCTCGGGATCGGGCGGACGCCCGACGGGAGCCGCCGGCGCGGCAACCCGCGCTGGAGCCGCCGGGGCCGCCGGAGCGACTGGCGCCGCAGCGGTGGGTGCCGGCCTGATCAGCAGGCTTTCGACGTCGTCGGTGGTGGCGGCGTCACCACGCTTGAGGTTGATCATGCTGCGGGCCACATCGCGAGGAATGACCGGCGGGTAGCCGAGCAGCACCAACGGGTCATCGACGACGGCGGCCTCGGCCATGGCGGCGGTGGCACCGCGAATCAGGGCCGCACCAAGCAATGGATCACCAACGCCACCCTCGAGGTCTGTGACCTCGGCGAAGGAGTGGGGTTGCTCGAGTTCGTACGGGCGCTCGAGGCGCTCGATGTCTTCGAGGGTCAAGGGCTTGCCGACGCCGGGCCCAGCGAACACCCCACCACTTGGCGCGGGAGCGGGGGCCTTGTTGGGCTCGGGGGCCACCGCGTCCTGGGACGGCCCACGACGAGGGCCGCCGGCCTCGGGGGTCGCCACATCCCGGGAGGCGATCAACACCTCGGGATCGTCGATCAGGGCGGCGTCGCCGCGACGAAGGTTGATCATGGCCCGAGCGACGTGGCTCGGCTCAACCGGGTAGCCCAGCAGCACCATGGGATCGTCGACGATGGCGGCGTCGGCCATGACGACGATGGCGGCCCGGGACAACGACGATCCAAGCAGGGGGGCTGGATCCCCATTGGTCACGTCGGGACCTTCGGCGTCGGTCAGGGGCATGACGCTGTCGCGCAAGGGCCCGCGCTCGAGGGCGTCGATGTCTTCGGCGGTGAGGGGCCGACCCCAGGCGGTGGGATCGTCCGGCGTCGCCGACGGCGGCGGCGCACCCCGGCCGGGCTGGGCGGACTGGGCGGCAAAGGCCGGCGCCGTCGGCGCCCCTGGCGGGGCGCTGTACTGGGGCTGGGGAGGCGCGCTGTACTGGGGCTGGGGAGGCGCGCTGTACTGGGGTTGGGGGGCTGCCTGGGGCGGTGGGGCGGCCTGGGCGGGGGCCGCCGCCGGACCCTTGGGCGCCGGCAAGTCGGCGAGGTTGTTGTCGAACGACAAACCGCAGGCCTTGCAGGCCGTCATGGTGCGGTTGACCCCGGCACCGCAGTCCGGGCACATGCCCGCCCGCAAGATGGTGAGGTCGTCGGCGGAGCTCGCTTTGAAGATGGCCACGGACCATGATTGGCATGCTGGCGCCGTCGTCGGCAACCCTGACCGCCACCGGGCACCGGGATGTGTCGGTCCGGGCTTGCCAAGGCGGGGATTTGCCCCTAGCAGCAGTTCAACTGGCGCCGCATTGGCGCCCCAACACGGGTCCTCTGACGCCGGTACCGAGGGAACTCGGGGCCGCCGTGAACGACCCTGGAGTTTACGATGAGCAAAATGGGTCTCGGCCTGATGGCCACCAAAATCGGCATGACGCAGATATTCACGCCCGACGGCGTCGTCATCCCCGTCACCGTCCTGCAGGTTGGCAAGAACAGCGTTGTCCAGAAGAAGTCGATGGCGACCGACGGCTACACCGCCGTGCAGATCGGCACCGGCGCCATCCGCGAGAAGCTGGTCAACAAGCCCCTGCTCGGCCACTTCAAGAAGGCCAACGTCACCCCGACGCGCCACCTCGTCGAGTTCCGCGTTGACGAAGCGACCCTCGGGAAGCTGAACGTCGGCGACGCGTTGACGTTCGACCACCTCAAGGAAGCCAAGTCCCTCGACGTCCTCGGCGTCTCCAAGGGTCGCGGTACCGCTGGCGTCATGAAGCGCCACAACATGAAGGGCTTCCGCGCCACCCACGGTACCCACGAGTACTTCCGCCACGGCGGTTCGATCGGTTGCCGCGCCACCCCCGGCAAGGTCCACAAGGGCAAGCGCATGTCGGGTCGCATGGGCAACGAGAACGTCGTCGTCCAGAACCTCGCCGTCGTGAAGATGGACGAGGAAAAGGGTCTCATCTTCGTCCGTGGCGCTGTGCCCGGCAAGAACGGCGGCCTCATCGAGGTCCGCGCGTCGACCCACAAGGCCAAGCGTGGTCGCGCGCTGCGGTCCGAAGCCCAGATCCTGTCGAAGAACCCGATGAAGGCTTCGAAGGCTGGCGGCAGCACGGCCAAGAAGAAGTGATCGAACGGCGCTGCGGTCGCAGCGCCTTCGCTTCTCCGGCGTCAGCGCCGAAGAGGCATCAGAAGTTCGAACACCAAAAAAGGACGGCGCGAGCCGTCCTTTTTTTGCCTTTTCTTGCTCTCTTCTTGTCTTTTTTTTCGTCTGTTTTCTGTTGGTGGTCTTCGTTGGCAACGTCGGTCTGCCCGGTCCCCCGGCCAACTTCTTTGGCTGGCGCCAGCCCAAGAAGCATCAGAACTTCTTGGGCGCCAGCCCAAGAAGCATCAGAACTTCGGCTTCGGCGCCCGCTGCCGCCCGGTGTGCCAAGTGATTGAATATGTGCGACTATTTTGGGCGGCCCGGGTTCAGGCCGGGCCGGGCCGACAGCTGGCGCACAGGCCGTAGAGTTCCATCTTGTGGTGGTGGACGACGAAGCCGTGGGCGTCGGCCACCCGCTCCTGGAGGTGCTCGATCTCCCGGTTCACGAATTCCACGATGGTGCCGCAGCGGGTGCAAATCAGGTGGTCGTGGTGCTCGTCGACGCCAGCGGTGACCCGCTCGTAGCGGGCATGTCCGTCGCCGAACTGGCGCATCTCGGCGAGGCCGCAGGACGCCAGCAGCTTCATGGTCCGATAGACCGTCGCCTGGCCCACCTTGGGGTCCTCCACCCGCACGCGCTCCAGCAGTTCATCGACGGACAGGTGGCCCCCCGACGAAAAGAAGGTGTCGGCGATCAGGTCCCGCTGACGGCTGTTCTTGAGCCCGTTCTTGACGATGTAGTCCCGCAGAACGTCGCGAGGCTGTCGGAGCTGGGCCAGTGCCATGGGGGGAATATACAGGCGAACGCTGCAGCCGCCTATGCCGCCGTCGAGGTGAAACGGTGTCTACGCTCCGCCCGCTGCGTTTTGGGGCTGTGCTACGGTGGCCACGCATTTGCCGGAGGATGTGTGCTGCGTTGTGTGTGTGTTGCCTTTGTCGCCGTCGTCGCTGTCACCGCCGGCTGCGCCACCACCGAGGTCGCCGACAACTTTGTCTGGGTCGACGAACTTGGCCAGGAGCAGCTTGAGCCCACGGCCTACCGCATTCGCGGCGGGGACCAACTGCAGGTGAGCGTCTTCAAGCAAGAGGCCCTGTCAGGCCCCGTGCTCGTTCGTGCCGATGGCAAGGTGACGGTGCCGTTGATTGGCGACATCGCCGTCGTCGGCAAGACGCCACCGGTGGCGGCTGAAGAGATAGCCACCGCGCTGTCGGCCACGGGCTTCATCGACAAGCCATCGGTGTCGGTGGCCGTCCTTGAGACCCGTGCCCCGACCTTCGCCGTCATCGGCGAGGTCCGCCAACCAGGCAGCTTCGACCTCCAACCCGGATCGACGGTCCTTGACGCCGTGGCCCTGTCGGGTGGCCTGACGGAGTTTGCCAACAAGGAGCGGGTCTTTGTCATCCGCAAGGCCAAGGAGAACCAGCGGGTCCGCTTCAACTGGACCCGGCTGTCGCGCTCCGACGGCAACAGCCTGAAGTTCCTCCTCGAGGACGGCGACGTCGTCGTGGTGGAGTAGGCGCTCGTGGCAACCCTCGAGGTCGTCGCGTTTGCGCTCACGTTTCTGGCCGCAGGGCTGCTGGGTCTTGCCTTGCTGCCGACGGTCTACCTCGGTGCCCTGGCGGTGCTGGCCTGGCCCCATCGGCCGCAAACGCCCACGGCACAGACCCTTCGCTTTCGCTTTCTGGTGCCGGCCCACAACGAAGAGCAGGGCATCACCGCCACCGTCGAGAGTCTGCTGGCCGTCGATTGGCCCCGCGATCGTTTTGACGTGGTCGTCGTCGCCGACAACTGCAGCGATGCCACCGCCGATATGGCCCAAAGGGCCGGCGCCACGGTGCTGGTTCGTCACAACGCCGAGCTGCGCGGCAAGGGCTACGCTCTCGAACTGGGCTTCGACACCATCCTGCGCTCCACCGATGCCGATGCGGTCGTCGTGGTCGACGCCGACACCGTCGTGTCGAAGAACCTGCTCGCCAGTTTTGCCGCCCGCATCGAAGGCGGCGCCCTCGCCATGCAGGCCGAGTACGGCGTGCGCAACGTCCATGCGTCCTGGCGCACCGAGATGATGGCCCTCGCCCTCGGCATGTTTCACGCCCTGCGCAACAACGCCCGCGAGCGCCTCAAGCTGTCGTCGGGGCTGCGGGGCAATGGCATGTGCTTCACAAGGGAGTGCCTTGAGCGCTTTCCGCCCCGGGCCTACGGCCTCGTCGAGGACGTCGAGCACGGCCTCGCCCTCGGTCGCGGTGGCGTGCGGGTGGTCGCCGTCGTCGACGCCCACGTCCTTGGCGAGATGGTCTCTGGCGGCAAGGCGTCCGAGAGCCAGCGTCGGCGCTGGGAAGACGGACGCAACGCCTTGAAGCGGGACGTCCTGCCGGGCGTGCTGCGTGACGCCGTCACGCGTCGCAGCCTGTTGCTCTTCGACCTCGCCCTCGACCTGTTGATTCCGCCGCTGTCGACGGTGGCGTTGCTGGTGGGGGCAGCCACGGCGGTCGGGGTGGCCCGCGCCGTGGTGTGCTGGCAGCTCGACTTTGACCTCGACGCCGTCACCGTCCTGATGCCGCTGCCGGCGGTGCTGCTGTCGCTGTACGTGCTGCGGGGCATGCAGTTGTCGGGGCTTGGCTGGGGCGCCGTCGTCGTGCTCCTCAAGGCACCCGTGTACGTCGCCTGGAAGATTGGCTTGAAGCTGCGGGGCAAGCCCGAGGCGGCCTGGGTGCGGACCGCCCGGGAGAGCGAAGCCGGTCAGCCGCCTTCGTCGCCCACGTCGTAGCGGTCGTCGTCGTCGTCAGACCGTCGGGCCGTCGGGCAGGTGGGTCGCGGGCTTCTTGGTGCGCAGGCGGAGGTTGATGAGCTCCACCACCAGCGAGAAGGCCATGGCGAAGTAGACGTAGCCCTTGGACACATGTTGCCCAAAGCTCTCGGCGACGAGGAGCACGCCGATCAGGATCAAGAACGACAAGGCGAGAATCTTCACCGTGGGGTGACGCTCGACGAAGTCGCTGATGCCGCGGGCAAAGGCCAGCATTACGACCGAGGCGACGATCATCGCCACCACCATGATCCAGACCTCCTGGGCCATGCCGACGGCGGTGATGACGGAGTCCAGCGAGAAGACGATGTCGACGAGGATGATCTGCACCAGCAGGGCGCCGAAGCGCCCGGCGGCGTTGCTGGTGCCCTCCTCGTCCTGGTCTCCCTCCAGCTTGGCGTGAATCTCGTGGACGCTCTTGGCCATGAGGAAGAGGCCGCCGCCGAGCAAGATCAAGGAGCGGCCGGAGACGTCGAAGCCCGCCACTGTCAGCAGGGGCTTGGTGAGCCCCATGATCCAGGCCAGCGCGAAGAGCAGCCCGAGGCGCATCAGCAGAGCGCCCACCAGCCCGAGGCGGCGGAGCCGGTCGCGCTCGGCGATGGGGACCCGGGCGGCAATGATCGAAATGAAGATCACGTTGTCGATGCCGAGGACGACCTCCATGGCCGACAACGTGAGCAGCGCACCCCAGGTTTCCGGGCGGGCAAGAGAGGCCAGAATGTCGTTCAAGGGGGGCTCCAAGCTGGGATCCGGCGCAAGCCGTGGTTGTCGAGTCCCACGAGTTCTATCGGTAGATCAACAAGTTGGATTGATGGCGGCAGCACGGACCCGCGGGCAGCAGACGTCCCGTGCCGATAGTGACCCACGGGGGCCGCGCCCCGTGGCTCTGGCGGACGGTTGCTGCAGCTGCCGCGCGTGCCTCGCTGGAGGCCTCTGGTGGGCCCTGTCGGCGTTCTCCGGGCCGCCCGGCGACCGGGGGCGTCAGGAGCGTCTGGAGCGTCTGGGTGCGCCAGGAGCGACGGAAGCGCCTGGGGGGGACGGCTTCAGGGCTTCAGGGCCTTCTTGAGGTCGGCCTGGGCGTCGAGGGCCGCTTTCACCAGGGAGTGAAAGAGGGGGTGGGCGCGCCAGGGCCGAGACAAGAACTCGGGGTGGAACTGGCAGGCCACGAAGTGCCGGTGCCCTGGCAACTCAATCATCTCGACGAGTTCACCGTCGGGAGACAAGCCCGAGAAGGCCAGGCCGGCGGCCTGCAGGCGCTCACGGTAGGCGTTGTTGACCTCGAAGCGGTGGCGGTGTCGCTCGCGGATCTCATCGGTCCCGTAGATGGCGCGGGCCAGGGTGTCCTTGCCCAGCACGCACGGGTACGCGCCCAGGCGCATGGAGCCGCCTTTGCGGACCACCGACTTCTGGTGCTCCATCATGTGGATGACCTTGTCGGCGGCCGCGGCGTCGAATTCTTCGCTGGTGGCGCCAGCGATGCCCGCCCGGTGCTGGGCGAACTCGATGACCGCGATCTGCAGGCCCAGACAGATGCCGAAGAACGGCACGTTGTGCTCGCGGGCGTAGCGGACCGCCGCGATCTTGCCCTGGGTGCCGCGGGAGCCGAAGCCACCGGGGACGAGGATGCCGTCGACGCCGGCGAGGGCGGCGTCGGCGCCCTTGAGCTCAATCTCCTCGGCGTCGATGTGCTTGAGGTGCACCCGGCTCTTGGTGGCGATGCCCGCGTGGATGAGGGCTTCGTTGATCGACTTGTAGGATTCCTTGAGGTCGACGTACTTGCCGACCATGCCGATGGTGACGTCGTGCTCGGGGTGGTTGAAGGCGTCGACGATCTTTTCCCAGCGCTCCACGCGAGGGGCCCGGCTCCAGATGTTGAGCAGTTCGGTGACCTTGTCGTCGAGGCCCTCGCTCTTGAGGTGCAACGGCACGGCGTAGATGGTCTCGAGGTCGGGGCAGGAGACGACGGCGTCCTTCGACACGTTGCAGAAGAGGGAAATCTTCTCTTTCTCCTCGGTGGGGACGGGCATCTCGGCGCGCAACACGAGGATGTCGGGCTGGATGCCGATGGACAGCAACTGCTTCACGGAGTGCTGGGTCGGCTTGGTCTTCAGCTCGCCAGCGCTCTTGATGAACGGCACCCACGAACAGTGAATGACGATGCAGTTGTCGTTGCCGTCTTCGGCCTTCATCTGCCGCACGGTCTCCAGGAAGGGCAGGGACTCGATGTCGCCCACCGTCCCGCCGACCTCGACAATGATGATGTCGTGGCCGTTGGCGCAGCTCCGAATCGCTTCTTTGATCTCGTTGGTGACGTGGGGGATGACCTGCACGGTCTTGCCCAGGTAGTCGCCACGGCGTTCCTTCTCGAGGACCCGCGAATACACCTGCCCCGCCGACACCGAGTTCGCCCGCGACAACGTCGCCTGGGTGAAACGCTCGTAGTGGCCGAGGTCGAGGTCGGTCTCGGCGCCGTCGTCGGTGACGAACACCTCGCCGTGCTGAAACGGCGACATCGTGCCGGGGTCGACGTTGAGGTAGGGATCGAGCTTCAGGATCGTGAGGTCGAGCCCACGGTGTTCCAGCAGCGCGCCGAGGGACGATGCGGTGATGCCCTTGCCGAGAGAGCTGACCACGCCGCCAGTGACAAAAATGACCTTGGTCTTCCGAGGAGCCATGGATTTTTGAGGTCGCAGACCACACCGGCGGAGTCAACCATGGCAAGCATGCCCTGCGGCACGACGTCGACCATCAGCGAGGGGTGCAGGTGTCCGCGGACGGACGTCCTGCTGCCTTCAGCGGCTCCTGTCACTCCAAACGACGGTCCCTCAAGCCGCTTCGTCGTCGTCACCGGCGCGCAGGCCTTCTTTGATGGCCCGCAGGTCGGGGTTGCCGTTGATGATCTGGGACAGGCGCGGCCGCTTCATCTTCAACAATGCCGCCGCCCGCGTGACGTTGCCGCCCGTCTGGCGGATGGCGTTGGCGATGGCCTCAAATTCGAGACGGCGCTTGAGGTCACCCAGGGCCAGCCCGTCGGACTCTTCCCCGACCCGCCGCAGCACGTCACGGGTGTCTCCCCGCTCAGACGACGCCACGGACCGCACAGGCTCCGGTGGGCGCTGTGGATCGGCGTGCCGGGCTGGTTCCGGCGCTGGCGCGATGAACGACCCTCGCGATGCCTCGACAGTGGTTGCGGCACGTTGCGGCGGCAGCGCCAGAGCCGGGGCAGGCTGCGGTGCGGTCGTGGTGTTGGTGAAGAGTTCAGGGAACTCGGCGAGATCGTCGACGTCGACGGTGTCGCTTTCGCAAAACAGCGCCACCGAGCGGACGACGTTTTGCAGTTCACGAATATTGCCGGGCCAGCGGTAGCGCGTGAGGACGTCGGCAGCAGCAGCACTGAGCCGCCGGGGCGCTCGCCCCAGTTCCGCACGAGCCTTCTCGAGGAATGACTGCACCAGCAACGGGATGTCATCGGGCCGTTCACGCAGCGCGGGTGCTTCGACGACGACGCCCTTGAGGCGATAGTAGAGGTCCTCGCGAAAGGTCCCCTGGCGCACCATCTCCTCGAGGTCACGGTGGGTGGCGCATACCACGGCGGCGTCGGTGGTGATGGTCTGGGTGCCTCCCACCCGCTCGAACTGCCGCTCCTGCAAGACGCGCAGCAACGACACCTGGGTCTTGGGACTGATGTCGCCAATCTCGTCGAGGAAGATGGTCCCGCCGCGGGCCAGCTCGAAGCGTCCGATCTTGCGGGCCAGGGCGCCCGTGAAGCTGCCCTTCTCGTGGCCAAAGAGCTCGCTCATCAAGAGGGTCTCGACGAGGGCGGCGCAATTCACCCGCACAAAGGGGCCGTTTTTGCGTTCGGATTGGCGATGAATGGCCGCCGCCACCAGCTCCTTGCCGGTGCCCGATTCGCCTCGCACGAGCACCGTCGTCTGGGCCGTGCGCCCCAGTCGATCGAGCCTGTCGAGGACGCGATGCAACGCGGGCGACCGACCCACGAGGTCGGGGAAGCGGGTGTCCCATTCCGGTTTGCGCACAATGCCGGCCGGCGTCGGCAACACCGTGTCGACCACCCGGGCGGCGGCGTCGGTTGCGCTTGCGATAGTCGCATCGGCGCCGGTGGCGGTGGCGGCGTCGACCAGGGCACTGCCCGGGGCCAGGCCCATCAAGCGGGCGCGGCCGGCGTCGGCGAGAAAGAGGGGACGCAGGTCGGCGGGCAACGCTGCGGCTTGTGTGCTGACGATGGCCTGTCCGCGTTCCCGGGCCGCCGCGGCAATCTTTCGCTCGCCGAGTTCTTCGGCGCGATCGGCGAGGAACAACAGGGTCCGCCAGGCGTCGTCGGCGGCCTGCAGACGCACGAGCTCGTCGACGATGGCGCTCAATCGGGCCAGGCCCACAGCGTCGCTGCTGCTGTAGGTGGCGATGGCAGCCCGCAACGCCGCATGGCGCGCCGCCGCGATGGCGCTCGATGGCTCGGGGACCGACGCCAGCGTCGTCGACGCGCTCTCGACGTCGCCCACCAGCAGCAGCGCCCAGGCCACCTTGCCCGTCATCTCCTCGACGCGCCCCTTTTCGGCGAGGCGCTGAAACGCCGCCCGGGCCCGCTCGTAAAACACGATGGCGCGGGCGGGCTCGCCGCGGGCCAGGGCCAGCTCTCCCTCGGTGGAATGCACAAAGGCCAGACCGCGGGCGTCGTCGTCGTCGGCCGCAATGCGGCGGGATTGCTCGAGGTAGGTCTCGGCGGCGTCGAGGTGGCCGAGGGCCACACAGAGGTTGGCCAGATTCCAGGTGGTGCGGCGCACCTCGCCGCGGTTGCCGATGCGCAAAAAGCGGGACAGCGCCGCCCGGTAGGCGTCGAGGGCCTTGGGCAGTTCGCCCAGGCGCTGGGCGATGGTGCCAAGGTTTGCCAGGGCGGCGGCTTCGTTGGCGAGGTCGCCGATGGCGCGGGCGCCGGCGAGGGCGCGCTCCAGGGTCTCTCGGGCTTCGTCGTGGCGGCCCAGACGGTGGCGGCACAGGCCGATGTTGATGCGGGCCAGCACGGCCTCGGGGGCGAGGCGGTGCTCCTCGGCGGTGACGAGGTTCTCGGCGAAGGCAGCTTCAGCTTCGGCGAAGCGCTCGCGGCTGTAGGCGACCTTGGCGAGGGTGTTTCGCACCCGCAGGTGGAAGGCCACCGGTGCCCGGGGCCCGCCGTGCAGCGCCCGTTCGGCGAAGGCGGTGGCGCCGGCCAGATCGCTCTTGCGATAGGCCACTTCAGCCATGGCAGCGAGGACGAGGGCCCGTTCCGGAAGTTCGTCGTCGCTGCGTGCTTCGCCGCGATTGTTGCTGTCGTCGCGGCTGTCGTCGGTGCGGGTGAGGGCTTCTTCGAGGACGTCGAGGGCTTCGCGGTGTTCGCCGCGCTGGCTCAGCAGTTCACCCATCCGTCGCAGCACGGCCGGCATCTGCTCGGGGGAGGCCAGCGCCCGCAGGCGCTCCACGGCGTCAAGAGCCGCCTGCAGATGGCCGCGGGCCCGCTCGGCTTCCACAAGTTGACCAAGCAACGCGAAGCGGAACCGGGCGTATTCGACGTCGAGGTCTGCCGCCCGCGACGCCACGGGCAGAGCCTGACGGACCAACTCAGCGGCCGAGCCATAGCCAAAGGTCAGCAGCAATTTCTCGACGGCGGCGACGGCGTGGGCGACGCCACGGGTGGCATCGGTGCCCCGCAGGTAATGAAACGCGAGTTGCTCTTCAGGGGCTTCGCGGGCCTCAAAGGCCGCCCCGATGGCCTGATGGATGGCCCGCACGTCGGCGTCGGTGCTGCCTTTGACGAGGGCTTCCTGGTGGTGGGGGCGGGCAAACGAAAAGAGCAGCTCCCCGTTGTGCAGGCGACGGACCAGCAGGCGGGCCTCGACAAGACCGCCCAAGGTGCGGGCGACGTCGGCGGTGGCCCTGCCGACCACGGCAGCCAACAGGTCGACGCTGGCAGGGCGACCGATGACGGCCAGGGACGCCAACAATCGTTGGGCGACATCGTCGAGAGCGGCCACCCGTTGGCGAATGAGGGCGTCGGTGTCTTTCGGCAGGGCTTCGAGCAGTTCGTCGACGTCCTCGGGACGGCCACGGCTGGCGGCCAGCAAGCGGTCCAGCAACGGATGCGACGACAGGTACGACAGCAAACCGGCCCGGCTCAGCCCCTCGACGAGGAACAGGCGGGAGCGGGGCCCGTCTTTGAGGTCATCCACCAGGGCCTTGCCGACGTCGTCGTCGGACCGACCCGAGACCACCAGCACACCGGGGTTGACGTCGTCGGCGTCGGCGCCGTCGGGGCTGTACAGATGGCGGGCCAGGAAGCGCACGGCTTCGCGGGCGTCGTCGTCGGCGGCGTGGAGGTCTGTCAGCAGGATCGTGGGGGGAGCGATGCGGGCGAGGTCGACGATGAAGGCCCGCAGGGCCTCGAGAAACGCTGTCTTGTCGCGGGCCACGCGCGGCATGCTGGTTTGCTGCAGGGCCGGCACCAGCACCGACAGCGCCAGGGCATGGCGCTCGAGAAACACGTCGGCCAGGCCCCGTGGTTCGAGAAACGCCAGGGCCTGGGTGACGGGCTCCTGCAGCAGCGCATAGGGCTGGGTGACAGCGCGTTCGCCCCGGCCGAGCAGGACCAGGCGCCCCTTGGGGACCAGCAGCTTGCGAAGTTCGGTGACAAGAAGGGCTTTGCCGACCCCCCGTTGGCCAGCGAGGACGATGACGCCCCCAGTGCCTGTGAGGCTGTCGTGCAGGGCCTCAAGCTCAGCCAGAGACCTGCGGGCACCGTCGACGAGCTGCGGTTCAGACACCACGCCTCCGCGCTAGCAGGTTGCGGGCAGGAGCCCAACGGCGTTCGGGGTCACGCTCGTGACCCGATCGAACAGGAAGGACCGTACGGTAATGCAGGGCCCTGTGGAGAATTGTCGGTTTTTGTGGGTCGATGTCGGACCAGGGACGCCGATCAAGCGCGCCAGCAGTCAACTGCGCCGTGCACTGGCATGCGAATCAGGCGCGGCGCTTGATCCCGATCGCGATTCCGCGACCGGTGCAGAACGGATCCAGGGGCCGCGCGTTCAAACCTCCCATGCTGCCCACCACGTCTCCTCGCGCCAAGAAGACCCTCCCCATCCTGAACTCCCTGGATGACCTCCGGGTGGCGGCCCCCTGCGACGCCGACTGGGACGGCATGAAGCCCGTCGCCGCCGACGACGGCGCCCGGGCCCGCTTCTGCGGCTCCTGCGAGAAAAACGTTTACGACCTGTCGGCGATGACGCGCAGCGACGCCATGGCCCTCATCGAGCGCCACGAGGGCCGCTGCTGCGTCCGCTTCTACCAGCGCACCGACGGCACGGTGCTCACGGAAGACTGCCCCGTGGGCGTCCGGGCGGCCCTCAAGCGGGCCGAACGTCGGGCCCTGATGGCGGCCGCCGCCGGCGTCGGTGCCGTCGCTGCCTTCGTCGCCTTCATCATCGGCGCCGGCAACCCCGTCAGCCGGGGCCTGCAGGTGGTTGGCCAGACCATCACCGAGGTCATCCCCGACCCCATCCCCGACCCCATCCCCGAGCCCCTGGAGCGCCCGATGATGGGGGCGCCGCCGCCGCCCCCCGACGTCAAGATGGGTGAGATGGTGGAACCGGTGCGCCAGCCCCCCCGCAAGATCATGGGCAAGATGATGCGCCACCCCGAGCCCCGCGTCATGATGGGCGACATGGCCATGCCCGAGCCCGCCGTCGAACCCGCCGTGGAGCCTGACGCGCCTCACGTCGAGCAGGAATGATGCTCGCGGTCAGGTGCCCGGTGGGTCGTCGCCGCAACCCACGGGGCGCAGGCCCGGATACTCGAGGCGTTCGATGTCGTTGTGGTCCCGTTCCAGAGCCTGCCTGATGGCGTCGGCCGGTTGGGGCAGCACCCCGTAGTGGGCGTCGGCCAGCCAGGCGATGTCGACGCCACGGAGGCGCCGCAGGCTGTCGTAGGCCACGCGCATGTCGACGGTGAAACCAATGGGCGCCGGATAGACCCCGGCCCCCATGGGTGACTGCACGGCGTCACCGCCAAACAGGATGTCGTCGAGCAACCAGGACACGCTGCCCCAGGTGTGGCCCGGCGTGGCCACGGCCCGGAAACGGCGGTTGCCGATGACGACGACGGCGCCGTCGCCGACCTCGTGGATCGGCCCCCTGGCAATGGGGATGCCAGCCAGGCCCTCGCCGAGGTGCGGGTACAGCGCCGTGAAGGTGGGCTGCCCGCGCAGGGCGGGCGCGTCTTCGCGGCCCACGTAGACGGGGGCGTCGATGGCGGCGGTGCCGGCGGCGTGGTCGACGTGGGCGTGGGTCAGCAGGATCGCCCGAATGGGCCGGTTGCCGACGACGTGCTTGATGGCGCGGGCCTGGTCGTCGAAGCCGGTGTCGACCAACACCACGCCGCCGTCGTCGACGGGGACCACCCAGGTGATGCTGCCCCGGGAGCAGGCGCTTTCGATGCCGCCGGGCAGGGCGCGCCGCTCCATCGACGAGGGGTGCAGGCGGGTCATTCCCTGAAACACCCGGGCGCCGACCTCACGCGTTGCGCTGCAACCAAGCAGCGTCGTCGTCGCCAGCAGCACGATCCACGGGGCCACGGCGGGGCGTACGATCATGGTCACATCCGCCGAGGCTGACCGGCCAACAGGGCGGCAAGGCGCTGGGGCGGCGGTGGTGCCTTGTCGCCGACGACGTGGGGGCCGGTGGCCTCGCGCAGGACATCGAACAGTGCGTCGCCGTCGAGTTCGGCGATGCGGAAGCCGCCGCGGGTCGGTGCGATCACCAACAAGCTGCCTTCGACGGGCAGCAGCGTCACTTCCCGGACCAGCCAATCGTCGTCGCGGAAGTCCGTCCGCACGAGGGTGTGTCGTCGTCGACCGCCGCTCACCAGGGCATGGAGGGTCTGATGCAGGCGCAGCCCGAGGCCGTCGTTGAGGAGCACCCCTTTGCTGACAAGATCGCGGATGGTGCCATCGGGACTGCGGGCTTCCCGGGCCGTCGGGATCTTCTTGCTGATGGCGAGGCGGGCGCCGGCGACACCATGAAGGCCGCCGGGGACGACGGCGGCGAAACCATCGTCGGCAGGCAGCCGTTGCAGGGCTGCCCGGGCTTCGTCCATCGACAGGACCCGGCGCTCATGACGACCCGACGCGTCGAGCAGCAGCACCGTGGCCAGGACTTCGACAGCGCTCAGGGTGGCGTCGAAGCGATCGCCGCCGCTGCGGCGGGGCGCGAGGTGGCGCCCGAGACGTTGGACGAGCTGGTGGGGATCCAGGTCTGGCCCAAACACATGTTTGACCTGGTCACCCTCGCCGTTGCGCTCGTAGACGACGGCGATCTCGTCCAGCAGCCAGTGGTCCTCCTGGGTGACCGTGCCGTCGCCGTCGACGATGACGTGGACGATGCGGGCGTCGCACTCGGTGACCGGCGCTATCTGGTTGAGGGCCTCGTCCGTGATGCGAAACCCGTGGGGGTCGACGATGCCGCGATCCACCAGGGCCTGGTAGGAACCGGCGTAGTCAGCGGGTTCCCGGGCGGCCCGCTCGACGTGGATGAGGGGCGACTCGTCGACGAAGAACAGATCCCCCGTGAAGCGCAGCAGGGCCAACTCATCGTCGCTCAAGACCAGCAGGGAGGCCGCGGTTTTCACAGGCTTCCCTTGAGGGCGTCGGTGAGGGCCCGCAGATGGGCGAGCCCGTGCCGGTCGCTGCCAGCGTCCGTCGTCGTCGTCGTTGTCGTTGGTTCTTCCGGCTCGGGGGCGCCTTCGGTGGTGGTGCCCTCGGCAAGGAGCCGGGCAATCCCCGCCGCCACCGCCTGGCCGGGCATCGTGCGGGCGAGGGCGCTGCCGCGGGCTTCGGCGTCGACGTCGCCCACGATCTTGTGCTGGGAACCGCTCCAGGGATCGACGAAGGCGGCCTCCATCATCTGCAGGGCGAGGAGGGCCCGCTGGAGGCCGGGCTCAAGCTTGCGCAAGCGGTCGAGCTGACTGGACAGCTGTTTGCCAAGCTCGGCGTCGGCGTGCCGGGTCTTGCCCATCACGGTCTTCAGGCGCCGTTGGATTTGCTGGAGCCGTCGCCGCAGGGCGGCCATGCGTTGGCGCACGCTGTTGAGCTCGGCCCGCCGTTCGTCGAGGAGGGAACGCTCAAAGCCGCCGGCGACGAGCTCGCCGACCAGGCGCTGAATCTTGGCCCGCAAAGCCCGATGCTCGTCGAGGATCTGGGTGCGGGTGTCTTCGAGGACCCGCACCATGCTGTCGATCCCCGACGTCGACGGCAGCTCGCCGGTCGGTGGGGCCGTCCTCTCGGCCATGCGCGGGTCGGTCCGGTGGACCTCGAAGGCGTCGGCCCGCGACGGCGGCGGCGAGGCCGTCGGCGGCGCTGGTGTGGGTGGCGTGGTCGGCTTCTTCGCGGCTGCAGCGTCGGTGCGCGCGGGGGGCGTCGGCCCTGGAGTGGACCCCGGGGGAACCTTTCGACCGCCGCCGCCGCCCTGAACCGTCACGTCGTGCTCCTGTGGGGGAGGCATCATGGACCGTCCCTGGAGGATCTGTCGACGCCTTCTGCTACAAGGAGGGCATGTCAGACGGTGGCACAGGCGAGAAAACCGAGGAGCCCTCGCCGCAGAAGCTCAAGCAGGCCCGTGACAAGGGCCAGGTCGCCAAGTCCCAGGATGCCATCCAGGCCCTCAGCTTCATCATCGTGTTCTCGATTGTCGCCACGACGATGGGGTCCACGGGGAACCGGCTCAGGGAGTTCCTGCAGGGGTCGCTGACCACGGCGGTCCGCCGCGGCGACGAGACGTCGACGCTGTTCACGATGATCGACGAGGGGATCTGGATGGTCCTGATGTGCTCGTTGCCCGCCATGGGCGGCGCCTTCGTGGCGGGCTTCGCGGCCAACGCCATGCAGGTCGGCTTCATGATCACGACGGAGCCCCTCACCCCCGACATCAAGAAGCTCAACCCGGTGGACGGCTTCAAGAACTTGTTCTCGAAGAAGAAGCTCGTCGAGTCCCTCAAGCAGCTGCTCAAGTTCATCCTCGTGTCCTACATCGCCTACACCTCGGTGCTGGAGTCCCTGCGCGAGGTCATCCTGGCGGTCCGCATCGACCTCTGGACGGGCGTGGCCCTGGGGGGCCAGATCATCGTCAGCATCGCCAAGAAGATTGGTTTGATGTTCATCATCGTCGCCGCCGCCGACTTTTTCTGGCAGCGCCATGTGTTCAAAAAAGACATGATGATGTCGAAGTACGACACTAAACAAGAATACAAACAGTCCGAGGGTGATCCCCAGCAGAAGGCCGAGCGCAAGGCCCTGGCCGAGGAGCTGATCCTCCACGGCAGTCAACAAAATGTGGCCAATGCCGATGCTGTAGTGGTGAACCCCGCGCACGTGGCCGTGGCCATCAAGTACGACAAAGACAAAGGCGGCGCCCCCCGCATCGTCGCCAAGGGCATGCGCAAGAACGCCGAGACCATCAAGGAGATCGCCCGCCAGGCCGGCGTGCCCATCCTGCGCAACATTCCCCTGGCCCAGGCGCTGCACAAGCTTGATATTGAAGAGGAAATCCCCGAGGAACTCTACGAGGCCGTCGCCGAGGTCCTGAACTTCGTCTTCGAGCTCAAGCAGCAGGACCAACGCCACGCCGACGCCCGCCGGAAGAAGCGCTCTGGCCCGCCAGGGGGCCCTGGCACCTTGCCCCCAGCCCCCGGGACCCCCAGGCCCCGATAGTGCGCAACCACGGGCCCCTGCAGGCCGATACACTGTGACAACCCGTCAGGAGTTCCACGATGGCCAATGAAATCCAGCAGCCGGTCCGCCGCTTCACCTGGGTGAACCCCGCCGGCGGCAGCGTTGGCCCCGCAGGCATCACCGCCGACGAACTCAAAATCAGCCAAAGCGTCAAGGTCGCCAAGCCCGACGTCATGCCCATCGCCCAGCGCGGGCCGGTGGAGTTCATCGCCCCAACGACGTCGTCGGAGTCACTGCGACTGGCCGTGCCCGAAGCCGCCAACCCCTTCGCCACCCCCACGGGCCCCCGCCATGACCACATGATGGTCCGCAAGGCCCTGACCCGGTCGTCGTCGGACATCTCCCGTCGCCTGGTGGGCGCCCTCAAGGATCCCGTCGGGGTCTCCAAGGAAGACGCCGACCGCATGCGGGCATCCCTGTCCCGGGAGCACTCCATGCTCGGGCTCCTCGAGAAGCTGCAGAAGATGCAGGAGCACATCTACGGCCGGATCATCGGCCAGCAAGAGGCCTGAGCGCTGGCGGCACGCCCGTCAGTACGATGAACCTGAAAACGAAAGGGTCGACGTCGCCGTCGACCCTTTTTTCGTGGCATTGATGCAGCCCGCCCTCAGAAGGTGAACTCGTCGGTGAGCTCGACGGGGTGCATGTTCTTGAGTTTGAGGGCCAGGAGCTCTTGCATGGTCTGGTCGTAGAATGACGGCTTCAAATGATACACAAAAAGCGGGATGTCGTCGCGGCCGCGAACCTTCTTCATCTCGGCGGCCAGGGTCTGGGGCGTGTAGTGGCCGGCGACGTCGGCGAGGGCCTGCATGTGGTTGGGAAACGACAGTTCGACGAACATGCCCCGCAAATCCGGGGTGTCGTTGACGACCTCCCAGAGTTTGGTGGTGGGGCCCGTATCGGACGAATAGAGGATCGACCCCGTGGCGCCCCGGATGAGCATCGCCATGGATTCGACGGGGTGGGTGACCGGGATGTAGCGGACCTCGTACTCCCCCTCGGCAAGGGGAGCCGCCGTGTCTTTGGCGCCCTTCTTTTTGGGCTTGGCTGACGCTGCCGGTGCACCGGTTGGTGGAGCCGCCGGTGGCGCCGTGGCTGCGCCGCGGGCCGAAATGCGGAAGGGCTCCAGGGGTTCGCGAATGTCGAGGCGCATCACGGGCGCATCCGGCGTGGGGATGCGGGTGAAGTCGGGCCAGAGATAGTTGTTGAAGTACGAGGTCCGCAGGGTCTCGGCGGTCTCGGGGCCACAATGGAGCACGACAGACGACTGGCGCCGGCCGATGATCTGATCAGCCAGCAGCGCGAGGTCCTTCACATGGTCCATGTGGCTGTGGCTGATGAGCATGTGGTCGATGGCGACCTGCTCATCGAGGTTCAGACTCCGGCACACGGCGCCGGCGTCGATGGTGATTCGCTCGTCGATCAAAAACGACGTGGTGCGATGACGCGGCGTCTCGCCGCCATGACAACCAAGTACCCGCACCCGCATCGTCGCGACGCTGACAGGACAACGCCTCACAGGTCAAGTCTCGGCCCCACAGCCTGAGATTTCAGCGTCGGCGCCCTCGAGGGAGCCCGCCCGCTGGCCGCGGAACCTCGTTGACCGGGCTCTGACCCGGTTTGCACGGTGCGAGCCATGTGGTGCCAGCCAGAGCAAATCTGGGCGCCAGCCAGAGAAGACCACGGCGCCAGCCACAGCAAAATCAGCGCGCCAGCCGGAGAAGCATCAGCCGGTGACACGGACCCTGCCATTTACGAAGGCGATGCGATGTGGCAGCGCGCTTGGCTGTTCGGCTGTTCACCGACGACGACCGCGTCCCAGAAGCTCGAGACCACGACATGAAGTACGCGCCGCTGCCCTGGGTTCACCTCGCCGACGCCCTCAAGACGTCGCTGCGGCGTCTGAGAATCGTCATGGAGGAACCAGCCTTCACCTCCGAGCGCACCTTCGTGCGGCTCCACGACGGGCCACGCAGCGAGTCCATCACCGAAACCCGCCCCCTGCTGACGGGCCAGACCACGTTGTCGGCCCGCGAGCGGGCGGCGGTGGAGATTCTGCACGAAGCCGGGCCCAGCCACGCCAAGAAGGGCCGCTTCTCCCTCACCAAGGCCCAGGTGGGCCGCCTGCTGGCCTTCGCCGGCGACGTCCCCCTCGAGGTCGAGGGCAAGGGCAGCATCGCGGTCGTCCCCCGCCCCGCCCGCATCACGGGTCGCGTCAAAGACACCGATGTCGGCACGGCGTTGGTGTTTGAAGCCGTCGACGCCGATGGCAACAGCATCGTCACCCCCTTGATCCTCGGCGAGCGCGAAGCGTTCCTCCTCGACGACCAGCTCAAGATGTTCCGGGTGTCGCCGCCCCTGCTGCCCGGGGAAGCCCGCACGCTGCTGGAGACCGAGCCCCTGTTGTTGCGGGGACTGTGCACCGAGGAAGGGCGCGCCGGCTTCGAATCCCTCGTCGGCCTCGGCGCCGAAGTCGCCGACCTCGTCGAGGTGGCCCGCACCCCCGATCCCCAGCCCCGGCTGATGCTGCGGGCCATGCTGACCCGCGCCGACGACGGACCGGGCTTCCAGTTGCGGGTGCACCTCGTGACGGACCTGTCGGCCCTCGACGACGACGGCAACCGCGTCTCTGACGAGGTGGAGATCAACGCCCGTGGTGCGGTGCCGCCGGTGCACGCCATCGCCTTGCCGCCCAAGAAGATGGAAAAAGAGGGCTCGGTCCTGCTCATTGCGCGGCCGTCGACGCAGGAAGAGCTCGCCCGCCAGGCCATGTTCGACATTGGTCTGCATGCCGCGGCGTCCCATCGGGGCTTTGCGGCCCAGGGCGAGCCCAGCCTCGACGTGCTGGTGAAGATTGCCGACGGCGCCGGGGTTCCCGACTTCATCCACGTCGACCGGGACACCCTGCCGCGCATCGTGCGCCTGCCGGCGATTCCCAAGCTGACCGCCATGTCACGGGGCGACAAACGGGGCCTCCTCGACGTCCGCCTGGACATCGGCGACGAGGCTCGCGAGCTGGCCCTGAAGTTCGACGACATCATCAAGGCCGTCATGGCCGGTCGCCACTCCCTGCTGGTCGACGAAGACACCGTCCTTGGCTTCACTCCCGAGGCCGGTGCGGCGCTGGAGCTCATCGCTGATCAGCTGGAGCTGAAAGACGCCTCCCAGACCCGTGAGATTGGCCCCGCCGAATTGGCGCTGTTGGTGGCCGGCCTGGAGGGCAAGGTCGACATCGACACCGACGACGAGGAGCTGAAGGCGCGCATTGCGTCCTTCCTCGCTGAGCCCATCGAAAACGATCGGGTGCTGCCCCAGATGCTGACGGCGACCCTGCGCCCCTACCAGCACGACGGCGTGGCCTGGTTGAGCCAGATGCATCGCCTCGGCGTCGGCCGCATCCTCGCCGACGACATGGGTCTCGGCAAAACGCTGATGGCGATGACGCTGCTGGCCAAGGCCAAGGAGCAAGAAGGCAGCAAGCCTTCCCTGGTGGTGGCGCCGACGTCGGTGCTCGATGTCTGGGTCCAGGAAGCCCGCCGGCATTGTCCGGGGCTCAACGTCGTCAAATGGCACGGTCGCGACCGCAAGGACACCGAGCAGCTCGCGCGGGACGCCGACGTGGTGGTGACGTCGTATGCCCTGCTGCGCCGCGACGTCGAGGGCAGCCTCAAGAACATCGACTTCCGCTACCTGATGCTCGACGAAGCCCAAAACGTGAAGAATGCGTCGACGGAGGCCTGGAAGGCCGCCCGGCTGGTGGGCTGCGAGCAGCGCATGGCGCTGACGGGTACGCCCATCGAAAACCGCGTCGAGGAGCTCTGGTCGATTCTGGACCTGGTGGCCCCGGGCTTGTTGGGGTCCGAGCGTTCGTTCGAACGGCGCTACGGTCGGCCCATCGCCAAGGGCGACCCCGGTCGCCTCGAAGAGCTGCGTCGTCGCACCCGCCCCGTCATCCTGCGCCGCAAGAAGGAAGACGTCGCCAAGGACCTGCCGCCAAAGATCGAGACCATCCTGCGGGCGGACATGTCGCCGGAGCAGCGCTCCCTGTACCTGCGCGTCCTCGCCGAGGTCCGCAGCGACGTCCAGAAGGCGTTGCAGGTCCATACGCGCGCTCGTGCCCGGGCACCAATCCTTGCGGCCCTCATGCGTCTTCGCCAGGTCTGCTGCGATCCCCGCTTGCTCGGAGACGACGAGCGTTTCGCCGCCAAGGGTGTGCCGTCGTCGAAGCTGGCCTTGTTCGAAGAGGTCATGGTCGAGGCCCTCGCCCAGCCGGACCGCAAGGTCATCGTGTTTTCGCAGTTCGTCGAGATGCAGAAGATCATTCACGAGACGCTGGACAAGATCGGGGCTGGCGATGCCTTGTGGCTCCACGGGGGAACCAAGGACCGCGGCGAAGTCGTCGCCAAGTTCCAGGAGCCCGGTGGCCCCCGGGTCATCGTCGTCTCCCTCAAGGCAGGCGGCACCGGCGTCACCCTCACGGCGGCCGACACCGTCGTGCACTACGACCCATGGTGGAACCCCGCCGTCGAGGATCAGGCGACGGATCGTGCCCACCGCATTGGTCAGACCAAGACGGTGCACGTCATCAAGCTCGCCTGCGCCGACACCCTCGAAGAGCGCATGCTCGACCTGGGCGAGGACAAGCGCGCAGCGGCCGAGAGCGTCCTCGGCAAGGACGGCACGGGGCCCAAGGCCCTGTCCCTCGACGAGATCGAGGGCATGCTCGAGGCCGAGTCCACCCGCGGCTTCTGAGGCGGCGCTTTCCTCGGCGCCACGAAGAAAGATCACGATTTGTTGGCTGAAAAGACCGTGCCCTTTGGCACGGTCTTTTTGTTTGTGCGCCCGGCATGGGCGCGGTCTTGGAGGTGAAAGTCCACCCGTGAGCTGGTCACAGCGAGCGAAGCGAACCGCAGAGCGTCGGGCCCCGAGGACGGCGTGAAGGAAGCGGGGAGCGAAATCG
>Ga0247837_1004158_pt1 | contig 23711 bp, 17 predicted proteins | sample LaCtaG_2_FD_187115 | JGI IMG/M metagenome (GOLD analysis project Ga0247837, IMG submission 187115) | Freshwater microbial communities from meromictic Lake La Cruz, Castile-La Mancha, Spain - LaCruzMarch2015_14.5m | ecosystem: Environmental > Aquatic > Freshwater > Lake | place: Spain: Castile-La...
TGGAGTGCTGGTCTGTGAAGTAGTAGTCATTGGGAAGCGCCAGGAACAACGCACTGTCGGGCACGTTTTCTATCTGGGAAGAGCGAGATAAGTCGGTGTCTAAGAGCCACAAATCCACTCTTTTCTCGCAGTTATAGTGAGATCGGTGGGTGGTGACTCGAGCGACTATCAGAAAGGGGTCTTTGGAGGGCAAAATTGAGATATTCTCATCTCCTGAGAATATTTTCTGCCCAATATACGTCTTTTCACTCCATATTAGTGTCTCTAAACTCAATTTCGACATTGGCACCTCAAACCCACTGCTACTTTTCCCGCCAAGTACATATAAATCCCTGCCAATTGCCGTAATTAAGGCATTAGTGCGAGGAATTGCCACGTCACCGGTAATTACTTGCGTACAAAGTACTGAATAATCCCCTTCATTGGAGCTTAGAGGGGAAGTTTCGAATTTCCACAAGTCACCGAATAGCTGTCCCTCGTTCTCTCCGCCAAATAGGAAAACTGCATTAGAAACGCTGCAAAGAGCAAATTTGTCCCTTGGATGCGGCAACAAGCCGACTATAAGGGGACTATAAATCCCTGTAAGCGTCACTTCGTTCCTTTTGGTCACTGCAATTAGACTCAATTCGCTCACTCTGTCCTCCGCTGCCTGGCCTCCGAATACTAGGAATAGGTCGTTTCCGGCCTGGGCGATTTTTGCGTTTTTCGGAAATCCGTTTTGAAAGCAGGGGGATTTCCGCTTATCTATCATGTGATGGACTCTGGTATCCGCCACTTGCCCGAAATTCGGCACAGGCTTAGGGGAAAAGGGGACTATCTGCGCTTCCGACACTAAAGTATGTTCTATCGAGTGTAGGCTTAGCCTCATGTACCAGTCGGATTGCTTGGGGTGTTCATCATCAATAGGGGCTTCTTCCATGGTGAAAAGGTAGGGGAAACTAGCGAAGTAGTAGGAATCGATGTCGGTGAGTATGGGCACTTCGGCGGCACATAGACAGACTTCTGTGAATTTGTTGAGCAGGGGAGCGGATTTGTACTCGGAGTTGAATGTCCATTGCAGGGCTGACATCTCAAATCTGGACTTATCCCTCTTCTTGGTCGATAGCTTATAGTAGCTTTGGCGGGTCGTATAGAGCTGCGGGCCCTCAGGAATGTTGGCTCGGTAGTTCCCTTCCGCCAAGCCCTTCAACATCTTTTACCCACCAGAGCGCTTCAGTACCAAGTATGGCCCTAGCGCAATGCAGAGCCCTTAGACAAATATGAACCCGAGCTTCTTCGGCATGATGCAGTACCCGCCGGGCCTGATGGACTGGAAGTACCTAGAACTGCAGGCCCAGTACTTGCGACTCCTAGCGGATATGTACGGAGAGGGAGGGGGGGAAATGCCTGGAAACACACTCAAAGTGCAGCCAGAGCCTGCAGCTCCAAGTGTGCAAGTCCCTGTGACTGTAGTTTCAAATCCACTCCTTGTGGAGGCAGCTAGAGCGCCTTCTCCCCCGCCTGCTCGTACCAAGCCGAGAGAGCCGCCTCTCAAGGCAGTCCTCACTTTCTCCCCTCCCACCTCTTCCCCACAGCCAAGTGCAGAAGTCACAGTCAAGAGGAAAGCGATGGACTTCGACGAAATGCCGGTAGGCGGCGCGGGACGAGATTTCAATGCTATAATGGAGCAGGCTTTGAGGGAGGATAAGACTGAGGCTGTGCGGTCCTTCGATTCTTCTCGACCCAGGGAGTTCCTCAAGAAGAAAACGCGGCCGATGTCTGCGGTTCGCGCGAGGCCTGCGCCGCAGGAGGTGTTCGAAGAGCCGTCCAGACGCTCAGAGACGCCCAAGAAGCCTCAGCGGGAGTTCTTACGCAGAGGCAATGGACAGCTCTGCATTAACCCGAAATTGAGGCAATCTGACTCCAAAGACTCCGTCGAAGAGTCCTTTGTGTCGCAAAAGTCCGTCCAAACTGCACCCAGACCCGCCTCTCGCCAGCACACCACCCCCGCTCTTTCCAAGCCCAAGCCCAGCACTAGCACCGACGACGACTCCGAAATGCTCAAAAGACTAAAGCGGCAAGTGGAGGAACTCACCCGCAGTAAGAAGGATCTAATGCAGGACGTGAAGGGTGCAAGACTAGAGGAGGAGACGCTACTGGAGGAAGTTGAGGAGATGAAAAGGGTAGTTGAGGAGGCGAGGGTGCAGCTGGAGGAGAGAAAGAGGGAGGAAGTCGCCAAATGGCAGAAGGAAAGGAGGGCCATACTGACTGCGGCGCAGGGGAAGCAGGTGGATGTGACGGAAGCGCTGAAGGCGCAGGTAAGGGAAATGACTGAAACTGCGCAGAGGCAAGAAGCAGCCTACAAAGCTGCAATAGACGACCTCAAAGCCAGTGCCCGGAAAGCCAAAGTGACTCCTTCGAAAGCGACTGAAATGCCCCTTCCAAAGCCAGTCCTGTCCAAAGCTCCCCCCACCCAGCCTCTCTCTTCCAAGTCCTCCTACTCCTTTAAAGCCCCAGCCACTCCCGCTCCACTTATCAGTCTGGAAGAGGAGGCGGAAGCAGTGGTTTCCCCCACTGAATCCCCACATGCTGCCCGCGAAGACGATGTGACTCTCCTCGTCCTGCCTCCCGACACCTCCAAACTAGTGACCAGCACGCCTACTCCTGATGGCAAAGTGCAGAAAGCCTACGCCAGTGGCCGCAAGGAAGTCCTCTTCCCCGACGGCATCCGCAAGGAAATCTTCCCTGACGGAGTGACTGCAGTGCATTTTACCAATTCAGACGTGAAGCAGACCCTGCCTTCAGGGGTGATGATTTACTACTTCGCGGAGACGCAGACTACGCAGGCGAGCTTCCCTGACGGCATTCAGAAGTTCAAGTTCCCCAATGGACAGATAGAGAAGCACTTGCCGGATGGCACGAAGGAGGTGTCGTTCCCTGATGGAACTGTGAAGTGCATATTTCCGGACGGGGAGGAAGAGAGCATTTTCCCTGATGGGACTGTGCAGAAGAGGGACGCGAAAGGGGTCAAATATATCGACTTTGTGAGTGGACAGCAGGACGTTATTTACCCAGACGGCAGGAAAGTCAGGAGAATGCCGGATGGAAGTGTGAAGAATTACCCCTCGGACAGCTAGTATATTAAGCATCTATGAGACGGGTGCGGGCGGAGGTGGGCAGGTCGGTTGATTCGCTGAGCTTTTCACTGTAGAAGTACCCGGAGAACTGCGAATTCGCGCTGGAGGAGTATAGGGCGGATTTGCTGGATTGAGAGTTGTCGGCCCAGGCTTGATTGGCCTTTTGTGAGTCGAAATTGCCGCAATTGGAGGGAATAAAAGGGGACCGAAGAGTCTTATTTCTCATACTGGCCCAGTCAAAGCCTTGGAACCAGGGGTGACTTTGGACTTCCTCAGAGCCGTTATAGCCCAAGCGGACTTTCTGCTTTCTCTGAAGCAAGGAATTGCACAAATCCACAGCACTTTGCGACCACCCAGCAGGCACCTCCTTACCGTCTATCTGGACCTGCTTCGACAGTATGGCTTCCATTATCTCCCTCCTGGACTTGCCGACGTACGGCCTCCTCTCCATCATCATCTCGTATAGAATGACTCCCAGGGCGTAGTAGTCCACTGCGAAGCCGTGGCTCTGCCTGCAAATGGTCTCAGGTGCCATGTAACCAGGAGTGCCGGATAGGTCTAGACCAGTGCTCTGCTGGACGGTTTTGGCTATGCCGAAGTCAGTGATGCGGATATAGCCCTGAGCGTCCAGGACCAAATTCTCCGGCTTTATATCTCTGTGCATGACGTTAAGGGAGTGGATATACTCCAAGCCCAGCACTACGCCTGCCACTAGGAACCTCCCTTGTTTCTCCCCAAACCGCCTTCTCTTCCCCATGTGGAACCTCAAGTCGCCCCCAGTCATATAGTCCATCCCCAGATACAGACTCTCTCGGTCCTGAAAAGCCATATGCATGTTTACGATAAAGCCATGTCTCAGGCCCGCCAGTAGCTTCCGCTCGTTCATCACCGCAGCTGCGCATTTCTTCAGCAGGATACGCGCTTTGTTCATTTCCTTCAGAGCGAAGAACTGCTTGGTCGCAGGGTCCTGCACCTTCCAAACAGTCCCGAAGGCGCCCTTGCCGATAGGGTGGAGGAAGGTGAAGCAGGCCCGGGATAGGCATATGGAGGTGTCAAGGTCGTCGATATGTGTAGTGCAGTTGCCCATTTTACAGTAATATCTACTGCTCTAACTAGGCGAATTAGAGAAGATTTGACTCAGTATGGAGCGGACTTCGGGGGATGTGTCGAAAATGAAGGGGAAGGCTGCCTGTGAGATTTGCTGGAGAGTCTCTATGGTGAAGCCGAAGTGCTGTGCAAGGAGACTGTATTCCTGGGTCAAAGTTGTCTGGAATACAGCTGTGTCATCAGTGCAAATCGCTATCGGGTATTTGGCCTCGAAAAACCGCATAAAGTGGTGGTCAATTAGCGAACTTAGCTCCAAAGTGCCCATATTGGAGCTCAAACAGACCTCTAGAGGGATCCGAGCAGCCATCAACTCGGCTTCGCACTCTGCACTCAAGCAGCAACAATGGCCCACTCGCTCCGGACCGAACTCCAATATCGCTCTGAACTCAGCCTCATTTGGGATTTCCGCAGCGTGAATGGTGGTTTTGAGTCCCATTTGCCTGGCGGACTGGAAGACAGGGAGGTAGGCTTGGAAGGAAGAGAGGGAGGGGTTGCCTGAGAAGTCCAGACCCACGATTAAAGGACTGGTCGAGGCTAAGGAAAGGCTTTGCTGGGCGGCTTCCAGGCCTAAAGCTCGATTCACACTCAGAATCAATCGGACGATTATAGGCTTCGGAGCCTCGGAAATAGCCTGCAGGACTGAAGTCAGGTACTCCTGCTTAGTCATACTTTCCGCCTCTCTGGGAGTCTGCTTATCACCTACAGTCCTGAGTTCCAGGTAGACTACTCCGTCTGCAGCAAAGTCCTCTATGACTTCCTTGGTGACTCGATACACTACTGCGGGCTGAGTGACGACACTGTGAGTCAGGGCGAAGATTTGAAAGGCGTCACTCATTGTTTTCCAATGAGGAGGACAGGGCGGCTTTCCGTGCGCCACTAGCAGTTCACTGAGTGTGGAAAGGCGGATACAGCCGTGTAAGTGTGCATGCAGCTCCTAGGTGCCCTTTACCACCTTTGGCAGCGCCCTGATCTCTGCCTCCATTGCCTTTACCTACATTAGAGACTGGCGAGGCGCTTGCGTACTGAAGACACCTTGTCTTGACTCGCAAAAACAGGTGCTTCATGAGCCTTTCTAGAAGCTGTTGGCTGCTCGATAAGAGTGACTTTATCTCTGTTAAGCACATACACTCCACTGCTCTCTTTGCGCAGGGCAGGCGGCTGCACTAGGGGCGGACTAGGACTGGGCTGACTAGAGGGAACTTGACTGGGCACGTGGACTGGGCCTGCTGGCTGCGCCTGAACATTCGACACTGACAGGCTCCGAACTTGGCTGTACTGCTTCCGAGTGGAAACTCCTCTGAAACAGACACACAATTTCCGCAAGACTGACATTAACTAAGAGGATTCCTTCCAGCCTAGTCTCTAGCCAGTGCCTGCTTATAAAAATATGTCCGTGTCGGAACCAGACACAGCCAAGTTCCACGAAAAGTCCAGCGGACGTGTACCTAAGGAGCAAGCAGCGACCTTACTATCAGCCATGCAAGCCCTTGAAGAGTGACCTGTATGCAGAGAATTCAAGAGTGTAAAGGAGAGTGTGCAGCCCGGAGCCAAACTCACTGCTAATTTCGGCGGCTGTGGAGGGCAGGAGCCTTCGCCTAGTCCAGAGCATAATTAGCCCTCGCCTTCGAAGTGGGTTTCCGTGTGGGAGTGGTTGATAGACAGGGTTGACGGAATGGAGAGAGGCTAATGAGATCGTTGGGCCTCGCTAGGAGAAATACTGAAAGGAGCAAGGCGTATTGTATATGTGGCATAGAGAAATAGGCAAAATTACCTTTACGATATGATACAGTCGAGACACGTAAACCAGATATTGTGACTGAAGGCAGCTCAATAGAGGCCATGTGAAGCAGTCTAATCCCACGGGAATATGTGGCTTTTGCCAAATGTCTAGTTCTTCTTTGTGTTAACTCTCATTAGAATTTTAGTTCCCAGTAGTAAAGACTGCATGCCTGTCTAACCAGTATATACCTTCCCATCGCTGAGCTTCTTTGGGAAATGGCAGTTACAGTCCCTCCACAGTCCAATAAAAGGAACCAATTGCTGGATTTCACTGTCTATACAGCCTCTTCCCCCAAGTCAGTGCATTTCCGAGGGCCAGAACAGTAGCCTATTCCTAAAGCCTAGCTAATTGAGCAGCAGGACTGCTTGTACTGTGCAGACGTGACAGTCGGGATCGTTCCTGTGGGCCGCACTGGCGACTTATCGCGGAAAGTGACCTTCTTGTGAAGCTTCCTCCTGCTTCGCTCCTGCCTTAGGATAGACCTGCTGAGGGCTGAAGTCCGGAGCGTGTGCAGAGAAGACTCCTCTGTGCACTCAGGGACGATTCTCATTTTTACTGCCATATGCACTACCGTCTGCAGGGAAAGGGGCTTATTTCGGCTGGAATCGTTGGTAGATTCGCTGAAAATTGCTATGGCTGGAATATACCTTTGGTCCAAAGTTCATTTTTTGACGGATGAGGATGTAGGAAAAAGTAGAAGAGTTCTTCGTTCGTTAAAAGGTCTGATTAGAGAGAGTTTCCCAATTAAGTGGAGAATTAGGCTTAAAGCGACGACTGCGTATTCGCCTCTATGAGCAGCACTCTCAGTGCAGCTGACAAGGCATCCAACACATCCGGAGCAGTGAGCGACCACTGCTTCTCTTCAAACGCCAGCGAAGCCGCCCTGCGCACTATCAGACTGCCAGCAACACAGGCCTCCATCAAAGGGTCCGGCACCCTATTAGCCACTGCTAGATGTACAGTAGTGCTTATAGTGCCTGCCAGAATGTCGCCTATTCCGCCACAGCGCTTGCCACTGCCGGGAGTGCCTACAGCGATGGTCCTGGAGCCGTTGGATATGACGTCTACTGGGCCCTGGGTGAGTGTTACTTTGAGGAAGATGGTGCAGCCGAGTTCGCGTGCGAGGCGACTCACTGCCAAACTGCTCGGGTCATCACTACTCAAATTGGCAACTGTGAGCGCAGGCTGTTCACTCCAATCTGTGAGAGTGGGCTGCTCCTCTCCAGTCACACACTTCCACAGCCTGCCAAACTCCACTACATTCGGTGTCAAAATCGCCTGTCCATGTCCTCTAACGCAATCCACATGCCTGCACACGACATTCAACCCGTCTGCATCAATAATGATCAATTTGCCTGCTTAGGTCCTACTGGCTTCCACTGCCTTTCTCACTAGTCTGGGAATGAGTTGGTCAGCCAGGAACAGGTCTCGGCCTAGTCCCGGGCCGATGATGATAGAGTGAAGGGCAGGAAACCACTGAGTCACTTTGGGCAGTATAGCGTCTAAAGAAGGTCTCCAGACTTCCTGGTTAGTGCCCAAGTCGATATCCTCGTTTGCAGCCTTCAATACCGGGTGAACGATAATCTCAGGACTATAGGACTTGATAGGGATGCCAGCTGCTTGGGTGCAGAACACGTGGGCTAGGTCTCCTCCCTATCTAGACTTCACGGCGCGGAGGGAGGCTGCGGCTGCGTAGAAAGGGGCGCCTGTGTACTCCAAACAGCCTCCAATTGTGGCTGTTTTGCCGTTCAAACCTTTGATGGCTCCGAGTTCTGCGTAAATGGCCTTTAGCATCTTGTGCTTTATGAGGTCTGGGTATTGTTGGCATTTGAAGTCTAGTGGAAGGGTATAGAAGAGACAAGTTCAATTCCCACTATATCGAATTAACACGCCCAAAGTTAGTGTCCACAGACCTGGTAGTATATAAAAAAGTCATGGGGTGTTCTGCTTCCTTGGGTAAGAAAGCGACTTCCGCAGTTTCCAACCCTGCACCAAGCCGGCCAAAGCTTGCCAATTCCACTATTAAGACAGACAGCTGGCAGCCTCCGAAGAAAGAAGTCTGCAGACAGCGCAAAGGCTGACGCTAGCTATGCTGGCTGAGGCAGCGGCTCAGGTGACGCCCAGCGACTGAACTTCGTCGCTTAGCTGAGAGCTGGTAGTAAATACATGAAAAAGGACGATACTGGGCCCTATACAAAGTCTGCCTTCGCCCTCCTAGCAGCTGTATCCTTCGCTGTGCTCATCTTTTCCCTCAAGCGTCTGTACGACCATATCCGCAGTTCCAAGCACTACGCCCCTTTGATTCTCTTCTACAGTGTGCTGAGCTGTTTCCTGACTAGTAAGCCCCACCCAGGCAGACTGCTGTTCTTCCTCGACGTGGCCTTCGACTACCCGGAGTGGCTGTATAGTCTGCTCAACATTGTGCCAGTGGTGTTGATCTTTTCCGCTTCGACAGTGGTGAGTTACATTTGGTAGTTTCTAGGCAGGCGAGAGATTGCGATAGAGTTTTCGCCGGAGCATGTGCTCAGTAGGGATGCGAAAAGAGCGGCGAATTCGCGCAATTTGGGACTGATTTCCTTGGTGAATGCACTCTACTTCGCCCTGTTCGTCCTGTCCTACTCCCTCCTCTACCCCCGCTCAGTGCTCCTACTGTACTTCCCACACAGGGTCATACGGATCGAGGATATCACACTGTGTCTACTGACTTCTGTGCTTCTATACATCAGTGGCTACCAAGTCACCCTAGTGATCCGGGGTCTAATGCGCAAAGACCCTCCAATTCGCTTCCTTATCGTAAAAACAGCCAGCATTTCCGCCTTCTCCATCCGCGCCATAGCCAACCTGCTCCTACTGGTGCTGGAAATGAGTGACCAGGACATGAGCGCCTCAGACTGGGGCTACGGCGTCTTCCTCTTCTGTTTCTTCTTTGTCCTAGACGACTTGCTGCTGCTGGTGCTGCTGGTGCTGGTGTACACGCAGGCCCGGACTAAGAAGAAGCTAAGGCCGAGGGGAGACAGTCTCAATGCTATTGAAATCGACAGCAAATTTGAGCCTTTGGAGGCGTCCCCGCTCCCTAGTCTGGACTCTCCCTAGCTGTAAACAGCGCGTTTTCTCTATATAATATGGCGAGTGAGTCCATCCAAGCCCTGATGGTCAGTCTAACCCCCGCCAAAGACCAGGTCTGCGCCCTTGCCCAGGTGATGCTGCAGTGTCCCGCGGCCTCTGCAGTGCCTGCCTGGCTGCAGGAACTGGGCTCAGCAGAGGAAAGGAAGCGCCTGGGGCTGCTTTTCGTGATGAACGAGGTCATGCTTCGGACCGCCCAAAGTACAGACATGCAGTACTTGCAGGCCTTTGCAGAGATATTGGACCGGACAATTGAGACTCTAGCGAAGGAAAAGCAGGAAAAACTGCTAGAGGAACTCCGCAAAATGGTATTAGTCTGGGAAGACAACCGCATTTTTTCCCTACAATTCAGCACTGACCTGAAAACCAAGCTCCTAACCGCCCTCAACACAGTGCTAGACGAACGCAGCGGAGCACACCTAGTCCAGACCTTCCCGGTGACCCGGCTCCTACGGCAGATCGAGCAGGCGGGAGAGGGCCTGGAGCCCATAGACCAGAAGGTGAAGGGCCTGGCTCAGTTCCTCAGTCAGCCTCGCAAGAGGAATAGTCAGTCTGATACAGAGAAAGTGAGGGAGTTGGGGGCTAACTTGAAGCAGTACAGGGAGCAGTGCGAACGACACCTAGCAGCCCATATCACCGCTATTATGCTGCTGACCCGGGAATTACAAGCACAGTATGCCCTGTATAGTAATCCTGTGCCGCCGCTCTAGTCCTAACAGTGCTATTTCCTACGCTTTCCCTGCTAGTGGCTTTAGTTTTTCCTCGGACAGGCCTAGGTTTTTGCGTTCAGCTTCAGGCGTTTCTCGGTAAAGTTTGAGTAGAAGTGTGGTTTTGCAGCGGTCGACTTCGTCGAAGTTCACTAAGTGCACTTTTTCACTCAGTAGTCGCAGCCACTGATTGCGGAATTGGATTTGGCGGAACTGCTCCAGAGCGAAGGAAACACACACCACAGCTACCGATAGCGGCGAAAAGCCGAGAAAGCCGAAATCCCCATAGCACAGACTTTCAAAGGCCTCACTGCGCTCCAATATCTTCTCAAAGTTGTACTCTACCCCTGTTATGTACACTAACTGCCGGCCTAGTTCCGCCGCAGTGGGGTAGGCCAGTGTCCATTCCAGCTTCTGCATGATGTACAACTCCGTGGCTATGACTTCCTGGGCCCGGTAGGTGTTCCCTGCCTGCTCCACTACCTGCTCCACCGTCATATTCCTGCCTTCCTGGTACTTAGCTGCAATGTTGAGACACAGTACGACCACTAGTTGCAGCACAGTCTTGGGACAGGACATCCTGGACAGGACGATGTGGAGCAGAGACACTGCGAGCTGCACAGTGTGGGGGTCCAGGCCGAGTTCTGGGGAGCGGTCCAGCAGCCACTGCGAAGCTTGGTTGCGTAGGTAGGCAGGGATGGAGGGGTTCACTTGCAGGGAGTAGTCCAGGACTGGGGTCTTTTTCAGCCGGTTTAGAAGGTACGTCAGCGCGTCTGTGCTGTAGTCCGTCACCAAGTGCTGCTTTTTGCTGATCATAGGCGTACTGTGGCTTATAACTGTGCCATATAGCAGGCCTGAATACCCTTATCCTTCCTAACGACTATCCCTGCCTATACACCCACTACTCCTCGATTAGCCCTTTACCTGCCTTCCTCTATATCTCTGAGAAGCAGAAAGAACGCTGCATATTGACTTTATAGCCTGCGCAAGGAGACTAGGACATGGCATTGATAGTCTAATGGTTAGGATGGACGCCTTCCAAGCATCCGACCCGGGTTCGATTCCCGGTCAATGCATTTTTGTTGCTTTCAGCTGCTTAATAGCCGCTGAGGAAAGTTGGAAAAGACCTGCTTTGCTTAGGGAAATAGTGCCTATAAGTAGGGGACATCTTGGGAATATGGACTTTGCCTGGCCTAATAAAGAGGAAAGTTAGGGAATATATGGAAGTGAATAAATCGAAGTTTTTGCCTTGATTCTCACTGATACAGCCACAGAAAGTACATAATTGCACTCCTCATATTCAAATATTCTCTTCAGCACGCGAAAACCCCCTACTCATATATAAATGTATGAAGAGGCAGTCCTGGAGCCTTCCCCCACACTTAACATACTACTTTTACTCCTGCACTAACTCGTATAAAGAGACAAAGAAAATATACTTAGAGACTGCAATTACTTAACTGTACTTGGAAGCATTAGGTCGAAAGTATCAATTTGCCTCTATATCTTCTGTATGCATCAGTTTAGTGTCTTTCTGAGTAGATAGAAACAGTGGAAATCAGTAGCAGATGTGGCACGAATGCGTCCCTGCAGTACTAAATAGGCAGTGCGGGCTTATTTGCGCACTATTCTTTTCCAACGTAAATGCAGATATTATCTGTGGGGACTCAATTGGTCAGCGATCATAGGAGCGTCAAAAAGAGGAAAGTGGCTCCTCCCCTGAAATATCTGAAGTCAGACGAAATGCACCTGGTCGTCTTTCCCAGTCCTCTGCCAGCCAGCTAGCTATGGCCTTTATTAGTGCGTAAAGATGCCCCCTAGCTGATTGCGGGCGAAGCCTGCATTCGTCTCCCTCCTATGGTAGTCATTCATGACGTCTTGAGGACTGGGAGCCTTCATCGCTAGAGTGGCGGGGCCGGCAGTGCTCACGCGGAGATTAGCGGAGCGGGCTTTAGCCATTAAGTCTTGTTTGGCTTGGAGAGAAACCAAACTCGTGGACCTCATGATAGTGGAGAGGTAGAAGGAACGGGGGGAGAGCGGACGCTTTTTCAAGCTGCGCACAAGTCCTCCCTGAGAGTCAGGCTTTTTAGGTGTAGCTGCCCGATTCGGATTACTCTGGTACCTGGTCACCTCATGCACCGCACTATTGAACCTCGTCACATCGTCCAACTTATGTATGTCGGCATAGCTGGGGTTGAGTGATCTGGACCCGTAGTAGAAGCCTCGGGGCCTGGGTCTATGGTCCAGGTACTGAGTGATGCGTAGGACGCCTGCTGAATGGTCCATTTTATGGTGTTTGGTAGAGGCTACTGTAAGACCTTCTAATAGAAAGGAACGGATTTCCTCGACTTCTATATAGGGAATTTACTTGGATTTGATAGAAAAGACGGCTTTCCGATAGAGACCGCTGCTGTATCTATGGGAGCATGTGCGGGATTATATGTGTGATATAGGCGAGTTTTATGTGATAACATCTAAAACAAGCAGAAACATCGACTAGCTGTACTCCTTTCCCTCCCAACAAATAGGCCTAAATCAAATCTGCCCACCCTTATCCTTCAGTCCTCCTACACCCATACCCCTTCGTCCTGCTTCCCAGCCTAATAATGGCGCAGCGGACAGAAGCAGCCTTTATCCAAGACCTACAAGCCTTGCAGGCCTCGGGACTGGACGCCGGCACTGCCTTTGTAGCGGGCGTCTGCACCGCAGTCACAGGCCTCCGTCTGGAAGCAGTTTCCTTCTTCCTAGCAAACGTGCTGGAGGCGTATCGGGGCGGCACTTTAGGAAGCGAGGACTTCACAAGCATACTCAAGCAGGTGTACGAAGGGAAACTAGGCCTGGCGAAGGAGACGCTGGAAGGGGCGTTGCCGCCTTTGGCAAAGAAGGGCAGTAGTGGGCAGGCCTTGGAGCACCATGGAGCTTTTTCTCGGCCTTTCGACCTCGAAGGCCGCAGCTTCGCTAGAAACCCGCATACAGGCCAAATCACCTCCAAAGAAGACGCTGAAATGATCGAGCGGATTCTAGCCTCTCAGAATCTGGAAGACGAACGTCAAATGCAGGAAGACGAGGCTATCGCTAGAAGCCTTGCAGAGGAGGAAAAGGCTCAACTGCCTGCAGTCCTGCCCAGCTGCCAGATCTGCTTGGAAGTCATCAATGAAAGCGAGTTGCAGCCTTTGGATAACTGTGGACATATGTTCCATGGGGACTGTGTTGGGAAGCACTTCGAGATTAGGATTAATGAAAGCAGCTTTCCTGTGGTTTGCCCAGTGGAGAACTGCAAGCGGGAGGTTACGATGTATGATCTACGGAGTCGCCTCAGTCCGGAGTTGATAGCGAAGTTCGAAGACTTCACGTTTAACCAATACGTTGCAAGTCACAAAGCAGCCTTAATCACCTGCCCCACACCCAACTGCAAATACGTATTTCTCTTCAACAACGAAACTTCCTTCCAATGTCCACTCTGCGAAGTCAACTACTGTCTCAGATGTATGACGGAGTACCACCTCGGACTGACCTGTGAGCAGTACCGTGCTACCAAGGACGTAGGTGCTTTAGATGCTATGTTCGCTGCCCTAGTCAACGGCCAGCATTTCAAGCAGTGTCCTCACTGCAAGTTCTGGGTGGAGAGAACAGCCGGCTGTGACCATATGAGATGTCGGTGTGGGGGTGAGTTCTGCTACAAGTGTGGGGGGAACTATGGAAGCTGTGGATGCATGGCAAGAAATCAACTGCGGCCAGTACCTGTGCACCGGCCAGTTCCCAGGGGAGGACTGATATCGGGGCTTTTGGAGCGGATGAGTCCATGGAGTGTAAGAGGAAGATGGAGAGGTCGAAGGAGTCGTTAATCTAGACTGCGTGGACCTGAGCCTCTGGGGGATATCTTGGACCCGGGGAGACTCACTGTTGCGTCATTGGTGCGTAGTCGGGTCCAGGGCAGCGCCAGTGTATAGTATATCAACCCTTCATCTTCCAGTCCCCACCCCTGCGGCACCCTCTTCAGCTTGTACTGATACAGGGTTTCATCCTGGTTCGCCAGCACGTTCATATAAGCGTGCAGTGCTACCTGACTATCCACTGTCGCTTGCTTCACTCTAATTTCCACCAACTCATCCGCAGTGTACTCCACCTCCACCTCACTGTCTTCCCAGTCTGTTTGCAATCTCGCCCGCAGTATCGCGACTATTTCCGTGACATGCTGTCGATTAATACGAGACGTGGAGTGGTCTTGGACGGACGGCCGGAACTCCCCTGCGAGCAGTTGGCACTCTTGGATCCACTTCAGACGACTCGCGTGCTCTGTAGCTGCTTCATAGGGCTCATTTACAGTCAAAAAGGACACTTTCTCGCCTGTGAATCCGTCCTCGTGCTTATCCTTCGCCTGTATCCCTGTAGGCACGAAGTCGCTTTCGCTTATTAGCTTCCTTTTCGCGAGCGATTCCGCCTTTTCCCGCTTCTGCAGCTCCATCACAGCCTCGAAGCTGTCCGGCATCCACTCGAACTCATGCACCAGTCCATCACACCCCCACAAATGACACAGTTTGGGCTTGGGCTTGGAGTGGCGATTCACACTTTCCACTGATTTCTCCTTGAGCGCTTCAGTTATAGCAGAGGGCTGTATGAAGGCAGGAAGTGAGGACAAGTAGGTGAAATTGCCTGCTCGGAAAGCTTGGGAAATGAGTTCTTGCTCTTTGCCAGTGTAGTCGTAGAGTGTGCAGGAGACGTTAGGTTTGGCGTAGTGCGGGTCCATATAGCTATATTAGCGAAAGACGCCTAGGAAGCCTTTCTTCTTCTTGAGACTGCGGCGGGCTTCGGAAATGATTTGGATTTCCGAGCTGGAGAGGTAGAGGACTGAGTACACAGTCGTTATGATAGTCTCTGCATTTGCACTGCTACGTGGAACTTACAGTTCCGGCACCAGCATGATCAGCTTCACCACCAAGTCCTTCAAGTGCTCCACATTCACAGGCGACTTCTCCCCTGCACTTTCCGTCACTGCCATTCTGCGGATAGTCCTGTCCTTCTCCTTCAGTTCCTCCTTCAGCACGAGTACCTGCCGCTCCAAGTGCTCCCTGATCTTCGTCTCCTCCGTCACGTCCTTCTCAAGCCCGCGGATGCGGTTGTGCAGCGAGTAGATCTCCTCAGTTTTGACCTGCTTGAGCTCAGAAGAGGCCCGGGACCTCCACAGTTCCGGGAAGGCCTTGCTTCTGGGCGTGTCTTGGTCCTGCAGAGTCGCCAAAATCACTGACTTGCTCTGGTGCGGACTGTCGCCCTGCCGCTCCGAACCCTTTTCCTCTTCAGAAGCCGCTGCAAAGGACAGAGAACGCGCGGAAAGCGGGGAAGTCTGCACACCCAGGGAAGTGTGCAGAGTAGGTAGCTGCAGTTTGGGAATTACCACGCCTATTTTGGACCGTTTGTACACTGCCAGTTCCCCTAGTAGCTGGCGGACTGTGTGCACCATGTCGGAGTTTGGGTACCCTGAGAGGACTTCTCGGAGTTCTTCCAGTTGGCTGTCTTCGAGTTCGGCCCCTGCGGCCATCACTTCCACTTCTGCTCTCAGCTCTGCTGCAGCGAAGTCCTCCACCACCTCCCCCTCCTTCACAATTTCCAAGTGCCCGCTTTGGTCGCTTTCACTCAGAACTGCCTCAACAGCCCCGTTCTGCAGGTCTTCTTTCAGCCCTGCCACTTCTGATTCCAGGGTGGATTTCAGCTGCTTCAGGGAGTCCACGGTCTGGGACTCTAGTGTCAGCGCCATTTCCAGCTGCGAAGCTGTATTAACCGCCGATTTAGTCTCTTTCTGCGCCTTTTCCAGGTCCGAAGTCAACACTTCGACCTGTCTTTTGAGCGTTTCGACCTCTGATTTGGCCTCTTTGAGGGCTTTTTCTAAGACAGAGACCTTGTCTTCCAGGGCAATGGCCTGCTCAGTGCTTTGGAACTGCAGGTCACTCGCTGATTTCGCCTGCTTTTGGCTTGAGGCCAGTTCAGCACTGAGAGATTGGACCTGGGCTTCCTTGGAATCAATACTTTGCTGCAGGGAAATCGCATTTTTCTGCGAATTTGCCAAAATTGAGGCAATTGAGTGGTTTTCTCTGATACTATTAGTGAGTTTTCCCTCCAAATCGCCTGCATTTTGCTTCAATTTCGCGATATTTGCTTCCAATTCCTCGATTTGACGTCGAAGAAATGCCGTTTCTTTGGCTCCAGAGTCGCTTCCCTGAGCCAAAGTCGCACATCGCAGTTCCAAAGCCTCCACTTGACTGGCTAAAGCTGCTCTTTCCTGCTGGACGGCTGCCAAACGCAGTTTTTCGGCTTGTAATTCCGCATTAAGCGCTGATATTGCGCTTTCTTTATCAGTTACTGCAGCAAATTGGCGCTTTGAAGCCGCTTCTATGGCTTGAATTTGCGTTTTTAGGCCTGAAAGTGCAGTTTCCGAGTCACTTTTGGAGGCCAAAGTGAGGCTCAATTGCTGGTTTAAAGCCTCGATTTCCCCCTTCTGGGTCTCTAGGGCTGACTCCAGCCTCCAATTTGCTTCATTGGCTGTGACTAGTTGCTGTTCTGTGGCTTGCAGTCTAGCCTGCAGGTCTTTGCACTCAGTTTTAGCTGTTTTTACTTGCTTTAAAGCGTTTTCTCGCTCTTCTAGACTGCTTTGCAGCTTATTTTCCGCTTCCATCAGTGCATTTCCCCGATTTTCTTGGTCCTTAGTGACGGCTTCCAGTCGCTTTTTGAGTGAATCAGCGTTTTCCTTGGCTTTTGCGCTTTCAGTGTCTCGCAAAGACCGAATAGTGGCCAGTTCCAATTCCAAACTGCGGATTTTCGCCTCAGAATCACTGCGAAAGGCGTCGAAATCGAACTCAGCCTGGGTCTTTGCTGCCTGCAGTCTGCGACTGCTCTCCTCAGTCTGTCTTTTGAGGGCTTCTAAGCTGCTTTCCAGGGCTGCCTTTTCCCCCTGTGCTCGTCTGAGGAGGCCTGTGTGGCCTGCTTCTTGCTTAGTCTGCAGTTCTGTCAGTCGCCCGAGTGTCTTTAAGACTGCACTGGAAACGTCCTTTCCACTCCTATTGAACTCCACCGCTGCAGTCCTCACAGTGCCCAGCAGTTCCCTACACTCGCCCACCACATCCTTCACCCCACAGCCCAGTCGCTTCCACCGCGCACACTGCAAGCCCGCCTTATTGGCAGTGCGCACTGCATCTCTCAGGGCAGTTTCCAGCCGGTCTTTCTCCTTCCAGTTCTCGTCTTCCTTCTCCCGCAGTCGCTGGATTTCCTGGCCTTGGGAGGTCAGTTGCAGTTGTAGAGCGTCGATAATATTGACCTTTTCTGCATGTTTTTCAGCTGTTCGCAGGTCGGAGAGCAGAGACTGGCGCTGGGACTTGATGTCTGCGAGTTCGGTGGCTTGCCGCTGGTTGTCGAGTTTGAGTTGGGCGCAGGCCTGCTGCAGCTCTGTTTCCCGCTCGTTGGCAGCGTTTAGTTTGCTTTCCAGTCTGGAGTTGGCACTGACGAGCCGGGATTTGTCGCTTTCTGCGTCTTCGGAAAGGCGGCGAAGGACGGATAAGTCGCTTTCCAGGGGAGCTATTCGGTCTGCGAAGGAGTCTCTTTGCAGTTTGTAGGCTTCGGCCTGGTTTTCAGCCTCTTTCAGTGTTTTTCTCAACTCGCTTTTGGCAGTTTCAAGTCGTTTCGCCCACTCCCTGGCTTCCTCCTCACTACTCGCTCGAACTCGCTCCATTTGCGCTTTGATGGCGCTATTGTCCAGCTCCAATGCCTGGATCCCGGCTACTCGCTGCTGCTCAGCCCGCTTCAACTCCTGCACTTGCAGCTTGGCACTGCGTAGTTCCTCCTGCAGTGTCTTATAGGCGGATTTGAGCTCGTTGGACTCGATAGTTTGCTTGGATTGCTGCGATTCTAGTTGGTCTTTGAGGGATATAGCTTCAGTTTCTGAGGAATTTAGCTTTGTTTTGAGGGATTTCGCTTCATTTCTCTCATTTTCAAGGGTTTTGCGTGTTTCCTGCAAGAGACTTTCGAGTTCCTGGTCTCTGCCCGGGGCTTTGGAGCAGTTGGCCGCAAGTTCCAATTGGAGTGATTGGTTGTCTGCCTCAATAGCTTGGATTTCCTCCACTAACTCCCTTAATTCCGCCTCTTTGGCTATTAACTGCGCCTTTTGCTGCTGATTTCCTGCCTTTAGGTCCTTATTTTCCTTCTGAAACACATTCACAGAGAGAGTTAATACGGAATTCGACTTCCTAAGCTCCCCAATTGAGTGGGAATTCTCGATATATCTGCTTTTTAGACTGGAAAGCCGGGTAGACAAAGCCTGCACCTGTCCACTTCTGCGGCTCACACATTCCAACAGCAGTTTCGTGATCAAGTCAAGCTGCTGCGAGAGTTCCGAAGCCAGCGTCTTCAGCGCCCTGCTCGGGTCCTGCCTTCCAGGCCTCAATCGACGCATGTCTTCGAGTTCCTCAGACAAGCGCTGGATAGTCATTCTTTCGACTTGCTGTTTGTCTTGGGTTAGCTTGGTTTCTTTGCGGGCTTGCTCTGCGACTTGTTGTAGGTCGAGGAGTTGCTGTTTGAGCTGGGAAAGGGTGTGGCTTTGCTGGGCGATGAAGGCGGCGGGACTGATGTCGGCGCCTCCTGCGGCCTGGACTTCGCGTTGGATTAAGGACAGCATTTCTGCGAAGGCGTCTGGTTGGTCCTTTAGTCCCTCCTCCTTCCCTATATCTCGCACCTGCAGTTCCAAGTCCGCCCTCGCATCCTCAAAGCGGACAATCGCATCTCTGTCCCTACAAGACTTCGTCAGTGCCGACCCCAGCCTTACAAAGCGCTGTAAGGACAGCAGCAAGGCTTTCTGCTGGTGCTGCAGCGCCTGCAGCTTCGTAAGCACCTGCTTCCGCTCATACTCCGACTCACTATGGTGGTGATGCACCATGTCTGCGTAGTCCGGCGGGTTCTTGGTGTAGGAGTCCTTCCAAGCACGCAGCAGGTCTGCTTCGTACTCCGCAGAGTCTAGTTTCTGCTTCGTGCCTTCTAACTCTGTCTTTAGACCTTGGATTTTCCGCTCTACAGGGGAAACTGACCGCTGGATGGGACTACCGTCGCGCTTGTCAGGAGTTCTTTGGCGGGTGCGTAGGCTGCCGGACTCGAGGTCGGGGGTAATTGCGCGGGTGATAGGGCGGGACTTGGGGGAACTCGCGGTGGAGCGCTTCAGAGGAGTCAGACTGGACGTCAGAAGTGAGTTTTCGCGCTGTAGTCTGGCGATTTCTCGCTGATATTCGTCGTTTTTGGCCATCATTCGCTTTGATAGGGTTTCAATATAGTCCCGGTGCTTCGCTTCAAGCGTTCTCTTCTCCTCCTCCAGTCGGAGCAACTTGCGCACCCACTCCTTAGCCTGCCCCGGCTCAGTCCTCCACTTGGCTCGCTGGAGACTGTCCTGCAGGCCGATTTGCAGCCTTATGAACTGCTCCTCCACCTCCTCTCTCGCCTCCCCTCGCACCAAACTCAGCACTTTTTCCCTCGTTTCCTCAATCACAGGGGCGAGAATAGCCGCCAGTTCCGGCTCTCTCGGTCTCCCCGCTCTCATCGGACTGCTAGTGCCAGTCCTGCCTCTCCTCTCCTCAGACACAGGAGTCGAGTCCTCGCTAGGCGCTTGTTTCCTGCTGCGTTGGTCTTGCAGCTGTGCTCCGTAGTGCTGCATGAAGTAGGAGTACTTCTCCTCCAGGGTTTGAAGTTTGGAGCGAAGGTTGGTCACTGCGTGTTCGAAGGGGGGATCGGGGTCCTGGGCTTTGGAGGGAGTGCGGGAGCGGATAGGGGTGCGGACTGGTGACTTGCGCGGTGGGTCGGGACGTTTTTGCGGCTTCATTATAGCGCAATGGGGATAAAGGAGTACGAAGGGACGCTCTACCCAGACCTAGCGTCTAAAGAGCTGCTACTGAGACACAAGCTAGCGAGCTGGAGAGCTGGAAGTTGCTTCCAACCTCATCTCCTATCAGTACGCAACTACGTGTTCAGTGAAGCACTGCACCCAGCCTTCCTCAGTCCAATGCGAGTTTCCGCTAGACTGGGCCTTTCCAGCCTATTCGTTGCTTTACTGCACTGTAGACTGACTCGCCTCCGGCTGCCTTCCTACCCTGCTGTCAAGTTAGACCGGCAGTATCGGCTGCAGTTAGGCACGGAGGCGGTTTATCTGTATCAGGACGAGTACAGCGCTAGGATCGAGCGAGAGCTGAAAAGGAGCTGGAAAGCAGTTCTAGCGGATACGACAGCTTGGCAGGTCGATAGTCTCCAGACTCGCTATGTCGAGACTGTCAAAAGAGAGATTTACCAAGGGGAGGATGTGCCAGAGCTGTTGCCCCGAGTCAGCCGCTTGAGAGGGTATTTGGAGACTTTGTCAGGCGAGGAGATTGAAGGCAATCAGATAGATTGGGGAGTGGATTAGCCTTCCCTCAATATACACATAGAACCGTGCCTATTTAGCTTGATTTCCACTGCACACGAACTTGACCAAGCCACTTCCGATACACAAACAGCCTCATATGAGCATGCATCTCTAAGGAGCGGCCACACTACTCCTAGACTTAGACTGTGAACTTGGACAGCAGTCGCTGCACTCTTTTCCTACTTTCCCGCACCAATTCGTGCGTATGACCTAATGTCTTGAAGACCATTAGGAGCGTTGCTTGTCCTTCTCCTTTGAAATGTCCCTCCAACTCGATGGCTTTCAGAACGCAGTCGATGGCAGCGGCGCTGTTGCCGTTCTTGAGGTGCAGTTCTGAGAGTTGGCAGAAGGTGGAAGTCGAGGGAGACAGCGCTTGCAACTGGGCTGCTTCCTGCAGGTACAGTCGATGGCCGTCATTCTGACTAGCAGCCTGGAGACTCGCCTCCACCTCTGCCACTACTGCTCCAGCTGCCTTATTCACTCTTAGTTCCTCTGTATAGGTCGTCTTCAGCCGAGCGAGAAGTTTCTCCGTCGCAGAAAGGTCCTTCTTCCCCCCATACGCCTTGGCAAGGTGCAGCAAGCAGGAAAGTTCATAGTGGTCTTTCCACTTGGGGTGCTTGAGTATTTCCTCAAAGCTGTGAATAGCGTTGTCCCACTCACTTCTGCTGAGGAAGTCTTCGCCTGCACTGTGTAGGCCCTTGATAGAGTCTTCCTCGGAGGCTAGGCCTCCTATGAGCTTGACGTCATCAAAGAACTTCTTCAACTCACTTTGCTCCGGAGCGCCTTCGAAGCGGTGCACAACCTGGCCTCTATGCACTAGAAACACTGTAGGCACCACCGTCACCTTCAAAGCCTGCGCTAACTGCTTGAACTCGTCAATGTCCACCTTCGCCAAGACCCACTTTCCCCCTCCTGCCATCGTCTCCCTCTCCAAAATCGGCATTAGTCGTCTGCAGGGGTTGCACCAATCTGCGTGGAACTGCAGGACTACTGGTGTATTGGCCTTCATCACCTTCTCAGTCCAGTCATTCAGCGACTTCACGTCAAAAATGAAAGCATTGACTTTGTTCATTTCCTCCAAGGGAGTGGCGGGAGTGCACTTGCCGGTGGTCAGGTCCCAGGTCTGCGGAGGTCCGGGAGGCTTGGGCGGGGCAGTGGCGAAGAGGAAACGCTGAGGGAGTTTGAGGCGGAAGAGAAGGGCGAGAGGTCGCAGACGGAACATGGCTTAAATATACCTAAAGGTGTAGGAGAAGTTAGCCCTTTGACTACTGTCATATGGGCTAAAGCGTTGCTACTGAGAAACACACACTTGAATGACTCTAAATTGTCTATACTTGGATTCATACATTCCTCGTTTCCCAATTTCCCTAACAATGTCACTAGCTGCCTTTTCAAGTAACTCCTAAATGACTATATGTTTAAGCATGGAACTGTGCTTTAGGACGTCCAGCACACAGGGCTCTACATACTGCAAAGGCACAAACCTGAAGACCAAACTCAGCGTCTGCAGACGCTTTAACTTCCACCCCGCCCAGTATTGCCGCATGCACGGCTCAGCAAAGCGAGCCGAAGAGTGACAACGCTCAATCTCAGTCCCAAGCAGCCACTCCTTCACTAAGTCCAAATACTCCTGCATTACATCGTCTGTAACTCGCAATTTGCAGGCTTCCTGTCCCTTGGAACCTAGTCCGCACCCACACACAGCCGGGACTTGGTACCCTGCACAGTCCTCTACTTCGCATTCATAGTCATCGTAGCACTCCTGTGGGTAGGTCGTGAGTGCGCTTGGCTTGGGGATGCAGTGCAGGTCTGCACAGCGGCCGGATTCACAGAGTAGAGAGGTCATGTGCACTCTGCACTCAGTTTTAGCTCCGGGAGACAGGGAAAAGAAAGGTATGCAGACACCTTCGAAGCAGCCGGAGTGCAGTTCACAGTCTGGATTGACGAAGCAGCCGCTTTTCCCTGCGGGAATGAGTGCTTTGCACGTGTTCTGACTGCATCGTTCTCCCGGCAAGCAGTCCAAAGTGGTCCTACATCGCTTTTGACTGGGTCCGATGCACACTCCCTCACTACAATTCCGGGAAAAACAGTCAAAATCAACCTTGCAAGTCTCTCCCGTGAACTTCAATTCCGGAACTCCCAACGAACACCGTCCCACATCCTTCCCATAGTCCAAATTGCAATACGGTGCACTCCCCGGACACTCCTCATACACATAGTCCAGTCCTTGCCGCTGCAAACAGTACCCCTGGTCCAACTCCCCACAGCGATGTATCGGGCAAGTGCTAAAGACCTGTGTAGCCGCGAGCACTAGCCACAGTCCTGCACTGCGCATAGTTACTTATGCAATACCTTCAAACTGCGCAGTTGTCCCTTCACTCCGCCGAGACTGGCATCGATTGCCTTCAGTCTGCCTTCGATTTCTTCCTTTCGCTTCCTGCCTACGAGAGTGCGGGCTCTGTCGGGGAGCTTTAAATACTCGCTTTCGAGCTGCTGCTTTTCCATTTGGAGGGAGAGGAGCTGGCTTTCGAGGGATTGGATGGGGTCTTCGGGCTCGTCGCGAGCGGGACGAGGTCTAGAAACAGGCTTTTCAGCCCATTCGTACCTAGTTTCAGTCTCCGGGGCAAGTTTAGCAGGGCGGGAGTACTGCGTGTCGAAGGACAGGTCAGTGGAGGGAGGCCGGACCTTGGGGGCCCACTCATACTGCAGTTCTGTGTCTGGCTGGGCAGGGGCCGTCCTTGCAAGCCTGCTTTCCTCATGAAGGGAGTCGGCAGGCGGTCTTCTAGCCTGCAGAGTGACTTCTAAGTCTCTAGACTTGCCAGCTGCTCGTCCGCTACTGCTTTCCTCAGGCTGCAGTGGCCTCTGTGCCTTTGCACTGCTTGTCAGTCTACTTGTATCCACAGACTCCAACTGCCTTTGCAGGAGATGCACTTGCTGAGTCAGTCTATTGATTTCGAAATTCGCTTGCTCCTGACTACCCGCTTTGGCTCTGCGCTCATTCTGCTGCAGCTCATATTTGGCCTGGTCCAGCTGCAAATAGGCCTGTTCCAAGGCGTTATTGAGCGACTTCACTTCTTTCTTCAGTGCATCAGCGTCACTTTGGTATTTCTGGATGTACTGCAAGCGATTCCGCTTGATTTCGTCTAAGTCTCTCAAAGTGGCTGTCAACTTCCCCTGTAAACTCTCTAACACTTCCTCGGATTGGGCTGCTTTGTCCATAGCCGCTGCACTTTTGCTCCTTTCAACTACCAAATTGGCCTCCAATTTCCCTACCTTTTCCCTTAGAATCTGATTGTTTCCCTCAGTTTCCTGCAGTTTGTACCTCAGTTCCTGCTCCCTTTCGTCCATTTCCGCCTTGAACTTCTCAATATAGTCCTTCGCAGTGCTCATTTCGCCCTTAGAGTGCGCTAATTCCGCCTCCAGCGCCCTGACTCTGTGCACCAAAGCCCGAATTC
>Ga0247837_1004159_pt1 | contig 23711 bp, 18 predicted proteins | sample LaCtaG_2_FD_187115 | JGI IMG/M metagenome (GOLD analysis project Ga0247837, IMG submission 187115) | Freshwater microbial communities from meromictic Lake La Cruz, Castile-La Mancha, Spain - LaCruzMarch2015_14.5m | ecosystem: Environmental > Aquatic > Freshwater > Lake | place: Spain: Castile-La...
TTTGATCTGCTTACTACCATGATACTGCCTATATCTTCGGCGGATTCGTTGGACGCTGTGGGAAATTTAGATTTACTCAATTATTCCTGCAAATAGGCGCTTAATCCTTTTAAATACCTATATTTTATGCTTCAAATTGCTTAATCATTAGTCAGTTTTAAATACTTCTCTGCCTATTTCGTCTACTGACTGTCTATTGTCTCTACCTCAATTAAGCTAAACACCACTAGTCTCTGCACATGCACAATTCCCTCAAAGCCTTTCTGCAGTCTTGATATGTCAGCTGTCTCTCACACTCCCAACAGCCATTATAATAAGGAACCTCTATCGCCCTGCGGTGTGCGCTCAGTTTCTCATATCCCAGGCCTCATATCAAGCCCACATTTCTTTGATTTACGTGTGAATGCAGAGAGTATATTTGTGTTCGCCGGGCTGACAATTGAAGAAGTGCAAGGGAAGAAATCAGGTGAACTTGGACTATTTGCAGGGGAAAGAGAGAGGCAGATATCCACTTGGAGAGGATTAAAGGGGGAAGTTAGGGTGGAAATAGGCTGCGTTGGAGCGAGGAAAAGGACATGTATATTGAGCATTCCTTGAAATCAAGTGAAATTGACATAGAAAACAGTCTACTTACAGGCAATTTTGCGACTTTCGGCCTTAACTGGCCTTGAAATGACCTCTGAGGTGCGAATTTCGCTACTTTGGCCTGTCCTTCGTCCCTGTCAACATCTCCCATCTTTCCCATATTGCGAATTCAAACCTCGCCTATTCGCTTCCCCTGTGTTTCCCAGCCCTACAGCTTCCTAAGCAGCCTCTCTGTAAGGCCTTCGCTAACTCTGCCTCTGCCCCCTAAGTCCGGTGGAGACATCCTGTGGCCATTTTGAGGCTATGGCCACCATTTCTCAAGCACAGCGCAGCTGCAGCCCCTGCCCCACTCTCCCCCAGGCGCTAGACATAATAAAATATGCACAGACAAAGCAACGGGCCCCGGACCTCGGCCTCTGCCAAGTCTAGCAGTCCACTACATGGGAAAGGGAAAGGGCCGAGCCTGGTAGTGGACTTGCCCCCTGCAGAGCCCTTGCTGGCTCTTTGTGTGTACTGCCGGAAGCCGTCCTCCCTGTTAACGCTACTGCCCACAGGTAGATTAAATATGTAGGAGGCTGGGCACATGCCTTCTGCAGAGATCAACGCGCCTGCTTTCTATGCGGCTGCCGAGACCTTTGCATTGAGTGCCGCTTCCCTACCTGCCCTAGAGTCTTCCATCCCTGGTGTGCCAAAGGCTACGGCTTCCTCCCTTTCACCGACAAGCGTGACTCCTTCGACCCAGTTTATTGCGACTTCCACCCAGACGGTAGTGCACTTCCTAGCTCAGAAGCCTTGGTGCGAGCGGATTTCGTGCGTACGCAGTGCAGGCGAGTGATGGAAAGAGAAGATTGGCCTGTGGAGTTCAGAGGTAGAGACTCGCCGGGGATTCTGTGTAGCTGGGCAGTGATGTGGTATTTATGCAGTCTCAACTATTTCCCGCATGGGTTTTACCTGTCCCTTTTCCCTGATTTCACCCCTCTACTCCCTCGCCCTCCTCCCGATGTCAAAAAGCCCAAGTCCAAATCTCTGTCCTTCGTGGACGTCCGCCTCACACTTGCAGAACTCAAGCTTTCCGTCACTCAAAACCGCACCCGAAAGATACAGGAGGAACTCGTGCTAGCCGCTCTAACCGAGCACAAGCGAGCCTGCAACTCCGACATTCGCCTCAGCGACGACGACAGTCTCCTCTACGACTCCAAATGCGTGCAATACCGCCTAAGCCACATCGAATTCCTGAAGTTCATGGAGCGCCAAGAAAGAGCGCACTGTGTTTCAATAGAGGTAGATGACCGTTCTGGCTTTGTGCCGACTCGGACTCCCCTGCCGAAGACTACTGTGAGTCCGCAGTGCCAGGTTTGTGGGGAGAAGGACACCAGAGATGATGATCAACTCGTCCAATGCTCGGTAAGTACATTACGCAGGCCTGCAAAATGCAGGTGCACTCTGGGTGCTATGGGTTGGAAGACAAGGAGGAGGACTGGTACTGTGACGTCTGCCAAGTCTTCCCTCAAGCCCAAGCCACCTCTCTGCCCTGCGCCCTGTGTCCTGTGAAAGGCGGAGCACTGAAGCCCACAGTGCACGCACTCGACAGCGCCTTCGCCACCAGTCTCAGCGTGACTCCGCCCCTCCGACGCAAGCGTACTCGCAGCCATTCCAAAGCCGACTTAAAGGACTTCCTCTGGTGTCACGTTTTCTGCGCAAATCGAATCGACAAGGTGAAATTCGTGGAAGAGGGAATTGACCTGTCCGCCATCGACGCAGCGAGATTTCAAGTGAAGTGCGAAATCTGCAAGAGCAGAAATGGAGCGACTGTGGGCTGCGCACAGGCCAAGTGCCAGGCTGCGTTCCACCCAGAGTGTGGGAAGGGACTGTTTATCTATAGCCGGGCGGAGGAGAACTCGTATGAGTACCGGATTTACTGCTCGCAGCACCGTCCTTTGAAGTTGCGACACATACTGGAAACCCGCGACCATAAGTTTCTGGAGGACTTGTACAAGTTTGCGAAGGCGTTTGAACGCTGGGAAGTGCGACTGAGCAGAGGCAGACGTCCGCAAAGCCGCAAGAAGCGCGACATGCACCTCCGATGCTCCGCACCCCGGAACTTCACCCAAGACGAGGACCAGGCTCTCGAGTTCCGCCTGTTCAGCTTCCTGAAAAGACTGCAGCGACGCAACAAAGAGCCGTTTGTGATAAATGTGAACCTGACAGCCAGCACTCGCAGAAGTCGAGTAGCTGTTTCCCACCCTCCTTTTTTCTCAATGGTGGCGCCGGAGGTCATATTAGAGGAGAGACTTACGATAGATGATAGGACTCCTGAGGAGTGCTTCAAGCGATATAGCGACATTTTGATGAATAAGTTGAAGAATGATTTGCTGCTGAATGGGCAGAGAGTGGCAATGTACTGCGGCAGAGACCCCAGCGCGATCCGGCTCTACCGGAAGAAGGTGGGAGGGAGGAGGAATCGGAACAGGCGGCAGGTACCTCTAGAAGACGTCACCTCCATCGAGCGCTACTGCATCTGCAACAAGCCCTTCATCTACGTCCTCTCCTCCAAAAGCGTCTTGTCCACCGATCAGCAGGACAAAAGTCTCGAAGAAAACCACATGATCGGGTGTTCGGAGTGCGACGGCTGGTTCCACATGACTTGTGTCAAGTACCCGGGCGACCTGGAGACTGCGCGCAAGGATGAAAACTGGCTTTGTCCTGCTTGTGAGAAGCGGGTGAAGCCGGATAGGAGACGCTGTGGCCTAGTGAGGGAGGAGATCATTGGGGAGTATGAGAAGGGCGTGTGCACGAGAAGGCAGCTCGGACCTCCTAATAGCACTTTGCCGTATTATGGGGTGTGGCAGCTTTAGGGTGCTGAGGAAGAATTCCAAGACGCAGAATTCACAGGGACTCAAGCCCTGCGTATTCGTGAAGAAGAACCTCGCAAACGTCCGCTCTCTGTACGACTTGGGAGAAGTCCTGGGCTACGGCTCCTTCGGCCATGTCATTTCCGCAGTACATAAAATCAGCGGAGCGCCCCGGGCCATCAAACTACTGCCCTTATCTCGTCTTTCTACCCGCAAATCTCAGCGAAAACTACTTTCAGAAGTGGATATTCTCCGCTCACTTGACCATCCCAACATAGTCCGTGTATACGAATTCTTCCAAGACGATAAATACCTCTACATCGTAATGGAGCAGTGTGCAGGGGGGGAACTGTTGGATGAAATCCTGCAGAAAAACAGCTTCCACGAAAGTCTCGCAGCTTTCTATATGAAGCAGTTGCTGTCGGCGGTCGCTTACTGCCATTCGCTGCGAATTGTGCATAGAGATTTGAAGCCGGAAAACTTGCTACTGTCGGATAAAACTGCAGAAGCGACTTTGAAGGTAATCGACTTCGGGACTTCTGTCCTATTGGACTCAGAGCAGAAGTTACGTCGAAAGCAAGGCACAGTGCACTACCTCGCTCCAGAGGTATTGACGGGCGGATACACGGAAATGTGCGATGTATGGAGCTGCGGAGTCATTCTATATGTACTCCTAAGCGGGAAAATGCCGTTTCCGGGGTCTGATTTGGAAGCCGCGGAAGCGATTGTGAAGGGGAAATACGACCTGCAAGGCACAGAGTGGGAAAGTGTTAGTTCGGAAGCGAAGACTTTGGTCACTTTAATGCTGCAATCGAACCCTATGGAGCGGATTTCGGCCCAAGACGCCCTTAATCACTATTGGGTCCAGCATCAGTCCTCCATCCGACTCCGTCGCGGCCGCACCATCACCCTTCTAGACAATTTAGCCACGTTTAGAGCGGGAAACAGGCTGCAGCGCGCAGTGCTGGCCTTCGTGGCCTCGCAGCTGCTCAGCTCTGAGGAGGCGCGGGAACTCGCTGTGGCTTTCCGCAGTTTGGATCAATCAGGTTCGGGGAAAATCTCGCAAAAAGACCTAATTCAGGCGAGTCAAAGGGCAGGCTACTCCCTATCTGAATCCGCAGTGGGCGACATACTCACTCACGTCGATAACGACCAGAGCGGCTTCATTGACTATAGCGAGTTTCTGATGGCTGCTGGTGACCGTGCTAAGCTGCTTAGCAAGGAAAGGCTGGAAATGGCGTTTTCTGCCTTTGATATTGATGGGAATGGACGCATTTCGTCGGAAGAGCTGCGGAGGATGCTGGAGTTCGATCAGGCGGAGGCGGACTCTGCATGGAAGGAAGTCCTGGCTTGTGTGGATCAGAATGGAGACGGCGAAGTGGACCTGCGTGAGTTCAAGGAAATGATGATAAAGTACTTCTAACTGCTTACTAGAGGAAGTCTTGCAGAGTGCTCAGCTGGCTGATTTCAGGCAGGATCACGGAGGGGTTGGAGCCCACGCTGCGGCTGAGGGCCTGCTGCAGCTTGGAAGAGAGGTAGGAGAAACTTAGGACCTGGTCCCGGTCCAATACACTCTTCCGCAGACGCTCCCTCTCCACCCCTCTGCTCCCCACCGCACTCCCTTGACTCATCTGACTCCCCTGTCTTTCTCTATCATGCATAATCGGATGTCGGAAGCCTCTGCCATTCAGTCCCGCCTTCCCCGGCAAAGCCTCCAGCATTGCTGTCTGCAGCGTATGCATCTTCCTAAATAGGTACCCCGACAACGGAGTGATCCACGCTATCACACCCTCCTTCGCACACAGCAGCAAGCCTCCATTGCAGTGAGTCATGCTATACACTGAAAAGCCTGTATGCAGCTCTCCCACCTTCTCCAGCTTTTCAGTCCACGGCACTGTGTGTAGGATGTAGAGGTTTTCGAGGTCGTCGCAGAGCACTGCTCGCACTCCCAATTCTTCGCTTTCTGCGTATTTCAGCAGCATGAAGCCGCCAGAGAGGCTGTTGTGTTCCTTGTTGAAGGCGCCGAGTTGCAGCAGTTCTCGCTGGTTGTGGGCTTCGCGGTAGCCGAGGACGTACCCAGACTTGCGCACATCCAAACACAGCGCGAAATTCTGGTACACATCAAAGTGAATGCACAAATACGCAGACCGAAAGAAGGCGATTTCCTCCATGTACGGCTCTTGCTCTTCTACGTAGGTGAACATCTTCACTTCGAAACTCACAGCTGCGAGCAGGTACCCGTCTAGTTCGGCTACTGCTGTGACTGCTCCGATGAGGGTGGGACGGTACTCGAGTTTCGCGGGGACTAGAGTTCGGTTCTGCATTGCGAATAGGAACAGTCGTCCTTTGCATTCCACATCCTCCCCGCCGCTCACAGCTGTGGCCACTGCCAGGTAGAAGTTCGGACTTTCCACCTTGCGTCTGAAATTGATAACCGCCATATCAGTGATAATTTCATTTTGCGAAAATCGAGGGATGTTGCACACCTCCGTCAACCCTCTGTCCGCAGTCAGCGTAAACGACCGCAGACTATAAAGCACCCCTTTCTCATCTTCTGTGAAGAAAGACGCGAAAACCGTGTCTTGATGCAGTACCAATTGTCTGGGAGTGTCCAAAAAAGGGATACGGATTGCTAGCACTTCGCAAGCCATAGAGAGAGATAAGTCGTCGTCGAGCCGGGTAATCACCAATTGGTCGGTTGCTAAGTGCACGAAGCCGTCTTCGCTGTCGATGTAGTTGAAGGGGGAAAAGGCCTTGGGGACCTCTCTTGGGCCGCAGTGGAAGCGGAGAACGCGGTGGCGAGTATCAGGAACCACCCAGAAGCACTGTCTAGGGTGGATCACAAAGAAGGCGGATTGCAGCTTTGAGAGCGGAACATGGAAAATCGACTGAATCGGCTCTTCCACAGTCTCCACTTCTCCCATAAAAATCCCGCTTTGCAGCCTAGAAAAGCGGTAAAACGGCCTTTCCCCATAGTGCTGATACACGTACACTTGCGACTTGTCCGTGCGGAGCAGCAGAACCAGCATGTCCCCAACCTGCCTCAGCACAATTTCCCTCACAAACACCTGCAAAGCCGCCATCTCCACCTGCTGCACTCTCTGTGTGTGGTCAGTCACAGCCACCCACTCACTATTGCTTTCCTCACAAAGCAGTGCAGGGCCGTAGGCCGCATCCATGTAAACCGCCATTAAAGTACCAGTAAGAACGTCATATATCTGTAAGGAACTGTCGGCTCGGGCGAGGATTAGCACCTTTTGCTTGGGAGAGCCTTGGATTGCGGTGATGTCGATGCTCATGATTTCGGGCTCGATGGGGATGCTGGGCATTGGGACTTCTTGGAAGCCGGCGTTGACGTCGATTTTGGTGGTTTCGATGGAGCCGTCGGCCAGTAGGAGGCTGAAGTAGCGCTTGTAGGAGGCTGCCTGCACAGTCCACGTCTTAGGGTACTCCTTCATCAGTTTTCCCTTGTCTGTCATCACTCGAATGCACACGTTGGTCACCTGGTAGACCAAATTGCCCTTCAATCTCCCAGCCAACAGCGTCGTATATTCACTTTGGAAGTCCGTCACTTCGCTCACATTTTCAATGACATCCTCAGTGCGAAGCGTAATCGTGAATCCGGATTTACTAGTCGCTAACATATAAATGTCACAATTCGGCCCAGGAATCCTCAACAGTCTATCGATTTCCCGGATTCTGGGCATAGAGTCTGCCTCAATGCGTCCCTTTAGTGCGGGAATGGCGGATAAAACCACTCTGGAGATATAGCTGGATTTGAAGAATCCATGCGCAATTAGGAGCTCCGGAGGACTGGCAGAGCCCATCAAAACCGCACTCACCGCCGCTGCCAAAGTCGTAATTTCGTCCACCTTTTCCACCCTAATATTCTGCAAATTGAGCACTTTTCGCAGGTCTCCGGCCGCCGTGGGACTGTAGGACTCGTCCAGCAGCAGACGGTACAGGGAGGAATCGTGCAGTTTGCAACCGAGCCAAAGGAAGTGTCCAGCTGCTGTGATGTGGGAAGCGACGGATTGAGCATTAAACGGCAGTTTTATTTGCATTACTTGCTTGATGATGTCGGTTTTTTCGTCGATGTAGCAAACTTCAGCTTCTATGCAGCAGTTGAAAACGACTAAAAGCAGTTCGCCGGATCTTGTGCAAATGACGAGTTTCAAAGGGTCGAACAGGACTGCTGCGCAATTGTCCAGATCCGCCTTTAGCTGGTGCTTGGTGACCTGACCGTCCTTGTAGTGCACTAAACTGTGACTGCATATTAACAAATGTCCGGCCAAAGGCGGCTTCAGTGCAATTTGATGCACTACATCGACAGGCGCATCTCCGTATTTCACCACAATTTGCCCTTTCCTTTCCTTCAAGTTCAGACTGAACCAGGTCATGGAGGTCAGGTCCAGCCCTGGGATTTCCTGCGAAATCAGCACTAAAGTCGGGTCTGGAAAGCCTCTGGTGAAGCTTAGGAGTTGAGGCTGTTGCAGCTGATAACTGCCTAGGTCGATAGTGAAAGAAGAGGTGTATATCGGCTTGCCCAGAGATATGTAGCAGGTATCAGGCTCGGAGGAGACTGGAGCCTTTCCGCCGACTTTGACTGGGATGACTCCGAGGCGGTTGAAGGGCAGTTGGACCATTACGCAGCGGTTTTCCAGGTCGACGGCGATGCGCAGGTCGTTGAAAGTGACTCGGGTGGAGAAGTCTTCGAGTTCGAAGTTGTGCAAAGCCACGGTCTGGAATTCATTAGTCGCAGGGTCGAATTGCAGCGTAGCGACCTTCGCCTCGTCAAACGCCAACAGCACCAGGTCGTAGTCATAGGCAGAGTGCACCAAGACAGCCATAGACCTGACCACTCCTTGCAGCTGGCACTGGGTCACGAGTTGAAGAGACCTGTTCAAGTCGTAGAGTTGGAGCAGGGAACGACGGGCTAGGAGAAGCTGGGGAGACTCACAGGAAAACTGGCCACAGAGACTGCAGGAGACTTCAGGGGAAGACACGGCTTCTTGGTAGAGGTAGAAGTCTGCGCTGCTCATAGCCACTATGGAGTGTTAGAGAGGGAGGATGGACTAGGGGAAAGAATGGCTAAGCAGAGGTAGACTGGGAGTGGAGTTTTGACCTGCGCAGACCTGTGAAGGGAGGAAAACATTAACTCACCAGATGTAGGTGACGTCACTCCGACACATGGACTGCTATCTAGCTTAGAGCTTAGCGTTCTTGGGGATGATATCAGGCGTGAACTTGGCGGCCTTGCCCATGTTGCCTCTGATCCTCATCTTGCCCTGCATGAAGGCAGTCTGCGGGTTCAAAGTACCCTTCGCCACTCCCATGAAGTCGTCGTCCAGCATGATGAAGGTTGCGTCAGCTGTCCCAACCTTGCCCTTGGCCACGGAGCCTTCGCCGTTCTTCAAGTCCACAGTGAAGAAGACCGGAGCGTCGCCCTTCTTCGCCGACAGCTCAAAGTGGTAAACAGCCTGGATTTTCTTCACCACAGCAGCGCCCTCTGGAGTCTTCAGGAATGGGGCCATGGTGTCGAAGAGCGTCTCGGACTTAAGCTTAGCCATTAAAGTTTCCAAGATGGAGCAACCCCAAGCTCTCCCCTGCCTCCTACTGCTGTTTCCACACGGAAAGCCCACTGCAACGCACTAGATTTGCGGAGATTTCATCTTCATATTGGGGTGTTCCTGTGTTGTGAGCGAAGGGACAAGCCTCCTTCGATAACTTCGTTCACTTTGAGGAGTTAATACGCCTACTCGGCAATTTCAAGGGAACTATATCAGTCAATAGATTTACTGTTGGGAAGAAGTCGCGATTTGGCTGCATGCAGAAACAGCAGGACGAGCACTCTACTACTCTGCTACAATTGCAGCTATAGGCCTATCAGACTTCTCTTGCAATTGGGACATGTGGCTTTCCCCGCCAGCCAAGGATCAATGCACTCTCTATGAAAGGCATGTCCGCAGGGTAGAAGTCTCCCCCCTCCTTCCACCATGTCAATACAGATCGAGCACAGACCTGAGCCGCCTATCGGCAGTGCCTGAATCTGCGGTCCAGACAGGCCGGATTGGCGCAGTAAAGGCTGTCTAAGAGACCGGTTTATCATGCGATAGTGAGCTGTCCGGCCTGCAAATCGGTAACTGCCTGGGAATATCAACCAGCCTGAGGGCGAGTCAAAGGCTCGAATGAACAAAATCTGAATCAGGTACAGACACGCCCACATGAAAAAGACCACATTCCAAGCCACAATATAGGCTAATTCCGTCTGATCTACCAAGCAGTCCTGGTCCTTTAGGCTCTCTTTTAGCCACGCGGCTCCTATCAGGGTCCACAGGAAGTACATAGGCAGGAGGCCGCCGAGCGTCACCCAGCGACTAAAGGTGCCGGTGGGCAGTCGTACGAGGGAAAGGCCTTGCCTTTGACTAGGAACTGAGTAGCCGAGTAGTCTGAGAGCCAACAGCAGTGCAGCTTCTAGCAGTAGCCACATCCCTATAGGCCGGGAACAGCGGGGAGACGTCAAATCCGTCAGGAAAAGCCGTTCACAGATACATGAAAGCAGCGCCAGCGAAAGCAGACAGTCTAAGCCTGTAGCCATGCGAGAACTCATAGCTTAATCGACTATTGAGAAGGAATGCGGCCCCCGCTGTCTGTATACAGCCTGGGAGAAGCTTTCCTGGGAGGTCATTTCCACGTCCATCTCCTTTTCCTCTTCGGACTGGATTTCAGGGACTAGGCTTGTGGCAGTCGGCCGAAGGAGCCACAGACTAGGCAAAAGCAGCGCTAAAAACACCACTTGCCACACAGCCTCCACCCTCCACGCCTCAGCCCGGTACTCCTCACTTTCCGAAGTCGCCTTCAGCAGACCATCCACAAGCAGCCAGCCTAGCGCCAAAGCCGCCACCAGTCCCAGCGCCTTCCCTACCCGTGCAAACAGCTCAAATCGCGGGTCCTGATTCACCTTCAACTGCTGCACATTGGCCTTCAGAGCCAAATACACCCACACCATGCATAAAGTGTTGAGAACTGCCATAGGGAAGGCTGCGAGCATTAGACCTGCTCGCAGGGCGGATCCGGATAGGACTAAGTACTGAAGCAGGGAATAGCCTAGAGAGCAGAGAAAGTAGACAAGGCCGAAGAGCAGGATTCGCAGGAGAGCGGGACTGAGGAAGTGCTGGGTGAGGCCGAGTCCGGTGCTGAGGGCTAGGAGCAGCATGCGGGAATAAGCGCCTTTCCAGGAGTTGAGTAGTACCGTTAAGCCTGCTAGTGCAGGAATACGTCTTCCTTCTCCATTAACAGCCTTCAAATCTGCCCAGCTGCAGGCCATTTCCAGCACACAGCACACCAGCAGCAGCGGCACCGCCCAGCGCTGCGGGAACCAAGCGGAATTCCAGTACTTCCCGACTTGTCTCCCCCACATAGCCAGCAAAAACGCGTAAATCCCACTCAACCAGCCATACAGTCCCATTAGTGAGTACTGTTCAGTGGAGAGATTCCCGAAAGGATTGGTAAGCTGTATGGAAATTGATAGGTTTAGAGGGGGATTGGTGGAATTGCAGGAGGAAAGAAGGAGCCAGTAGACTCCTGGGGTGGGGATTAGCTGGAGATCCTGGTCGAAGGGTAGTTTTGTCCATGTGAAGGGGGTGGTTTTGCCTGAGAAATGGGCGGATTGGGGTAAATCCAGGGTCTCGGGGGTGCAGTCTTTGCCGGGCTTGCAACAAATTTGAGCCTTTTCTAGGCCTGCGACTTTGTGGTGAATCATTACCGCCTGAGCCGCTTCCTTATCCAGCGCCAGCAGCTGCAGCGACCCTGCACAGGTCCCATTCGCCTCCAATTTCACTGTCTAAACGCTACTTTGAAGGGCGATTTCCGCCTTCGAAGTGTCTGAATAGTCCCTGTAGTCGCCTACTTTCGTCCTAAGCAGGGTCTTGGTTTGTCCTTGGGAAAGCTATATAGTGCCTACCGGGCCTGTGATTGCATAGTACTCTCCTTGGATGGTGGCTGCTGTGACTAGCAGTAGTGCCAGTTTCATATGGATATTACCTAATAGACGGCAAGTGGATCACTACGTCTAGTGCGCCTTTGTCGGCTGCGCTGGGGTCGTGGTCGGTGCATGTGGATTGGAGACAGGGAGAGGAATTGCCGTCTTTAGTACATTCAGCTGGCTTGAGGAAGTCTATTTTGCTAGGTCTGCTCCTATACCGGAGTCTCTGGGAAGCAGGACTCGGTCTGGCCTGCACTACACACGCCCTGGCAATGACACTCCCTAGTCGACTAGAGGAGGGGACTGTCTCTCGATTGGGGGAGTTCCTGCGGGGAACTGAAAGGAAGGACTGGTTGCGACTGCTTCTCAAGCAGCGACTGCTCGGAGAGCTGGTAGGCTGGTCGCTGGGGTGGATTCGAGGGGGAGAGGGACGGGAAGGCAAAGGAGACTGGGAGGGAATACGGTGCAGAGAAGGCCGGGAGCCGAAGCGGCACTGAGCAAGGCGGGAGGGAGCTGCATGGTTGGGGAAAATCTCCCCAACTAGGTGTAGGTTATGATTTTTCCTCTTCGCTTCCAGCCCAATTCGCCTTTCTCTCAGTGCATCCAGGCCCATCTTCCCCCTCAACAGCTGCAAATACAGTTCTTCCTCAGCCTTCAGCAGGACTTTCCACTCCCTGTGCACTCTCTCCATATAATGAGTTGGGAGGTGCACAAGGTTGCCATCCAGTCCTCAGAGCACCCAACCGACTTCCCACCCATCGCAGAGAAGGCTAGGGCCGAAGTCAAGGTCTTGCAGGCCGCAGTGACTGCATTGCGAGGACGTATGGCCAAGGAGAAGAATTCCAGAGATGTGCATGAGGCTTTTGAGAGTTTGCGAGTGCAGACTAGGGATACTGCAAGGGCGGTGCAGGCACTGGGACAGACGCATGCGTATACACCCAGTGACAGAGAGACTCGAGCCCGCACTATCAATCTCCTTAGTGCAACTCTCGATGCAGAACTCCGTCGCATCGAAAGTCTGGCCTACGACCTATCCGAAGAAGACCGGACGGACCTGCAGTCCTCTTCCTCCGGCCAAGTCGACTCCCAAGACTTCGAAGACTCCTTGCTGCAGGATAGGAGGGAGGAACTGGCCAGGGTCCAGGCCTGTATGGAGGATATACAGGCGTTGATTGCGGACACTGCGAAGTTGGTGAGTGCACAGGGGGAGACTTTGGATAGGATTGATGTCAATGTGGGGAAAGCGGCGGAGAACACGGGGAAAGCGACGGAGGAGCTGAAAAAGACGGAAAGGAGTCAGAAGACCAAAAGAGCACTTCTATGCTTGCTGATTTTCAGCCTCGTGATCGGCATCGTGGTCATAGTGACCGTGGTTACAGTAGAGAAGTAAAGACATGGCAGACACACTCTGGGTGGAACTGGCAGGCCGGGAAGGACCCTCTGCCATGCTGGTGGCCAAGCCCGGCTTCCGTCTCTTCCGGCCTGACCTAGCAACTCTAGGTCCAGTCCACAGCACTCACCGAATATGCGACGGGACTCTTTTCCACATTACACAAGGTCCGGAACTGCTTCTTTTCGTCGCATTCGGAGAACTATCCAACCCTGTCCTCGCAGCCCAGCTCGCTTCTCACATCCTCAACTTCCTCCTGAATCTGGTCGGCAGTCGCAACGAACTGCGCTTGGAACTGCTGAATAAGCGCTTTTTGGAGTGCTACAGTGGACTGGAGGACTTGGTCAGAGGGATTGACCCGTATGCGAGGGCGAAGCCGCCTGATGACTCTGTGTTTAATATCTATTTGGAGTGTCAATTGTGGGCGATGCCGCCGGCTATGCGGGGAGTGCTGGGGCGGGAGACAGGGGGCAGGGAGCCGGATAGTGGAGTGGGCCGTCTCAGGGAAATGACAGCAGAACAGCAGCTGCCTATCGAAGTCCGGGAGCAGGCGGAAACCAGATACGTGAAGCATCCCTTCGCAGCTGTATTTTCCTCCAACCTACCCACTCTCCCGGCCTCAGAACCTGCAGTCTCCCAGCCTACTCCCAAGTCTACCCTTGCCCCCAGCCAACCCCCTCCTCCAGCTCTATCCCCCACTGAGCCCAGGACTGATACAAAATCCACCCCTTTGACAGATAGACGCTACCAGCCCTCTCTCGACTCCCCCACCCTGCTCAAATCCCGCCTCGCCATAATGGTGCTCCCTATACAGGAAAAGGTCCTAGCGGCCTTCCAGGACCAGAAGATACGCAACATGAAGATAGTGGGACAGGTCGGGCTGGAGCTGGCGGCGGGCGTGGCTTTCCAGCAGGGCGCGACGGCGCTGGTGGAGCTGGATCCGGAGTGGTCGGACCCTAGGAAGGTCGAAAAGCGGGTGATTCATAGTGCGGTGGAGACGTTGGGACCGGTTACGTATGCAGTTTTGTTGGGAAATATTGCGAAATCGACTGCTTTGATGGAGTATATTGTATCTCCGTTGACTATAAATCTCAGTAAGTTTCCCTTGCTGGTGTCCTATACTGCAACCAGCGTGCAGGACCTGACCTTCCGCTTGGTCCTGAAGTACCAGGTGAGTCCTGACTGGAGACAGCCACTTTCAGACGTGCAATTTACCACTACTCTGACAGATGACGGGGCAGAGGTGCAGTCTGGCTCGAGTGAGTACACAGCTGCGAAGGGAGTTATTGAGTGGAAAGCAGGTCTGTTGAGGCCGGGAGACAGTGGACAGTTCCAGTGCGTCGTGAAGGTGACTAGATATACAAAGCACACTGGTACTGGGGAAGGAATAGCTCCCATGGACCATGTGAAAGTCGCAGTAAAGTGCTCTGATTGCCTCATATCCGACCTAAACGGCAAACTCCGAGGCGCAGACAGCGAAATCCCCGCTGTACGCCGTCTATTACTAGAGCTAGTCATATCCCCTAACACCTAACCCCTATTTCCCCTCCTTGCTACTCGCAGATATGTCCATATCTCTAGCGAAACTGGCCATTGACCCGTCGTTTTCAGGGCTTATGGGGCTTAATTGGGTGTTTGCGCCTTTTTCGAAGCCGGTTTGTTTGTTTCGATGCAGACTGGCGGTTTTGCGGTGCTTTGCGAGGAGTTGGTCGACGGGGAAGCCTCTGTCTTTGGCGGATTTGACGACTCCGGCGAGGAGTTGTTCCCTGTTTCGCAGTAAAAAGACTTCTTCCTGCAGAGTGCGCACCATGGCTTGGAGGGCGATTTTGTCCTCCCCGGCCTTAGCAGTACTGACACTTTCGTCCAATTGCCGCTCCAGCGCCTTCACTTGTGCATTTTTCGACACCAATTTCGACGTCAAAGCAGTCTTTTCCTTGCGCAGGTCCACTATGGTTCCCAGCAACGACTCTTTCTCCAACTGCTCCTGCTCCAACACACTCTGGAACTCCGCCAACTGCCGCTCTGTCTGGCTGTGCACCGCGTCCGGCTTCACACACAGCGACAAGTACTCCTCATACCCTGCCTTGATCCTGCGTAGCAAGAGGCCGAAGGTAGGGTCCACGCCCAATGCCAAGGCAAACACTCCCTGAAACACTGCGAATCTTTCCTTTATATCATACGCAGACCCCAGGTCTTTCAGCCTTTCCGTCAAAGCCTTGCTCAGCGCCATCACCGCCTCTACGGACTCACCGGCCTGGCGCTGGTGCGGAGGCGGACTGATGTGCGTCTTTTCACTGCTGAAGCTTTGGTTGCGGGCGAGACGGCCGGGTCTGCGGACCTTTTCCTCGATAACGGTCAAGGCAGCGTCTGAGATGGAGGGACGGGTGTCTTTGCTTTTGGAGTGGGGCTTGTCGCTGGGGGGCTGGCTGTAGGGAGAGGAGGCGAGTTTGAGGGAGGTGGGGTGGCGCAGAGACCCTTTCTTCATTAGGTCGAGGAGGAGGCGTTCGGAGCCGGAGTGTTTCTTCATTATTGTCTAAAGCACTTCGAGAACACTCCTTAAGGCTACCATGCCTACTACACAGCCTATATCTCTGTTTTCTGACAAGTGTGCACTACCAGCTATAGCTTTATACCCAGCTTCTCGAATACACCTGCGGAAGTAGTGCAAGAGCAGTTGAAAAGGAGAGGGAAAGTCACTATATCCAAAGTGAAATTCTCATATGTAATGGCAGGGATTTAGCGCTAACTATCCCTTATTTGGCAGATATCGACCCTAACACTCTGCGCCGCAGCCACCAGACTCCCCAGAAAACCGCAAATACAGCCAAAATGACCCATTTCAGCCCTAGCCAGGCCTCATCCCTCACCAATACTCTCGGCTGTGCACATGTCTTTGCATACGCGAACTCGACTGGAGTGTAGGGAGTCAGGAAAGTCACCTGGACTATGGACCTGAGTGGGGTTTACAGGCCTGCGTGTATGCAGTGGTAGCTGAGACGGCCGATTTGCCCAGTTTTCCCCTGTTTCCAGGTCAATACAGGACTCAAGATATGGGTATCGAAGGTTAGTCGCACTTGAGAGAGGTCGAAAGGACTGTCAATGGGCAGGTATACAAGGGAAAAGAAGGTCGTAGGAGGGATCGACAGGCCTGAAATGTATGGAAATTGGGCCTGTCCGGTATGTACAATATCAGAAAGGCCGGGTGCAGAGCCGATATACAGCGACTGCAGGTACTCAGCTGCCTTGTCTTCTTTGACTTCTGCAGGTTTGACTTGGGTCCATGTGAGGTGGACCTCGGTGTAGGGGGGGATGCGCAGGGTGAGGTAGACTCCGCCTTGCTGTTCTTCCTTCCAGGTAGGGATCAACGTCAGTTCCGTCCTATTAGTGACTAGCCCTCCCCGCGCAGCCGGCCCTCTCAGTTCCATCCCCACCTGTCCAGTCACTGCCAACGTAGCAATAAACAGGTTCCCCAGAGCCAGTTGAATCCCTATTTCCACTGAGCCTGTGAGAGAGTGAGTGCGAGTGACCCAGTCCGAGTTGGGAATCCCCGCAAATACAGCTTGTTCCGAGTTCACCCATATATTCAAGTCGCTCCTCGGGCCTTTGGAACACAGTTTCTGTATGTGGATTTCAGCAATAATGTCTCTAGATTCGTATGGCTTAAGCTGGAGGATGACTGTGTCTCTCCCTTCGAATATGCACTCGAAGGATATGTAGAACTCTCGGACGGACTCACTAGGTGGGAAGTACTCTTCGAAGGTCAGACTGTCGGATATGCGTTTAGGCTGGGATGGAGTTGGTACTCTATCGTAATAGAGCGGGACGACTACAAAATTCTGCGCCTGCACTACTAAATACAGCGTCTGGTTATGCCAGTTCAGTCCCGCCCACATGTAGAAGTGCAGGACTGACGAGAAGTCGATGTCGTCTGAAAGCTTCCCTGAGGATTGATAGGCGCTTTGGACCTGTCCATTGAATAGGACGTCTGGGAAAAGTGAAGAACTGCTGGAGATGTAGAGCCCCTCCAGAGAGGAAGAGGCCCAGGCTGAGACAGGAGTGGCCCCTAGGACGACCCACAGGACTAGTACACTCATTCCAAATATGTCCTGAAAGCGCCACTCCCTAAGTCATAAGCCCAGCAATTCCACACCACTGAGTCCCAGCCTAATAACATGTTCCAAAGAGTCGCAGTGACCTCCCTATCCCTGTCCGCCGGCAGAACCACCGTACGTCTAGCAGGCCGCAGCTCCGGACTACCCCTCGTACTAGTCCACGGCAACTTAGCCACTTCCCTGCTTTACTCCGCCCTGATGGACCGCCTCCCTGCCGATGTATTCGCTGTAGCAATTGACATGCGTGGGTATGGAGACTGGCAGGGCAGTCCGATCGACGCAACTGCAGGTCTCCACTCCTACGCACAGGACCTGAAAGCCTTGCTTTCCTCACTAAACATCCCCAAAGCCCACTTCCTGGGCTGGTCGCTGGGCGGGGCAATCGTGCAGACTCTCCACATGACCTACCCAGACCTAGTGCTCAGTACTATCCTAGAGGCGCCCTGTCCTCCCTATGGCTATGGTGGCTCTCAGGGGGAGGCTGGAAAGGCCAATTATGAGGATTTCGCAGGGTCTGGAGCGGGCATGATCAGCCCCGCATTCGTACAGTCGCTCAAAAGCGGGGATTTAGGAGAGGAAAACCCATTTTCTGTACGGAGTGTTTTTAACCGAGCAGTTTGGAACAAAAGACCTGCTATCGATTTGGAGGAGTTGTACCTGCGAGAGGTGCTAAAAACCAACTTAGGGTTCGAATTTTACCCCGGAGAAGTGCTAAAAAGCAGCAATTGGCCCGGCTTTGCACCCGGCAAAACCGGCCTCTGCAATGCTCTTTCCCCTAAGTACTTGAACTGCTCCGCCCTCACAGCCCTTCCCAAAAAGGCTCCAATCCTGTGGATATGGGGAGAAGAGGACAGGATAGTCAGCGACCGAGCTGGAGGCTGCTTCGGGACACTAGGGCAAAAGGGGCTAATTCCAGGCTATCCAGGTAAAGAGGTGTTTCCTCCCCAGCCGATGATTGCACAAACCCGGCATTTGCTGAATGCTTATGCTGCGAAGGGCGGGAAATATCGAGAAATTGCACTATCTGGCTGTGGACATAGTCCGCACCTGGAGCAGGAAGAGCGGTTTTTGGCGGATTTGGTGCGCCATCTCAATTCTTTTGGACCGCTTTCTTACATTTAACTCTTTTTCATATCGTTTTAGCTAGTTTGGTCATGTGTTGGAGTGCAGACTTCCCTAATTTGCCTAGTTAAGGAAGTAGAGCTGGTAGAGGTGGTCGTCAAAGAAGTACGGACTCCAGTTGTAAATCAAATACGGCTTCAAAGCGGCTTCAGAGGCAAAGCTGTTGCTATTGCGTCTGGCCTCTGAGATGAAGAACTCGCTCAAGTAGGTGGAAATCGCGGTGGCCTGTTGGTTGTGAGGCACAGGGATAGCGGGGTCCCACTCGTATAGGTTCTTTTCAAGGTGGAATTGAGTGCCGTAGATGGGGTAGTTGATGCCTTCGATCATACTGACAAGTTCCTCTTGGTCCTTATCTCTGGTAGTGGCAAGCGGCCGAAAGACATCACTAAGGTTCTTCCACTGGTGGTATTCCTTAGGCTGTATCCCGTGGTTGTGGGAAAGCAGGTGGATAAAGTGGGTGGACATCAGGCTTTGCACCTGTTTCCCGCCTTTGGCAACGAACATTCGACTGTCTTTCCCTGCAGATGTGAAGTTATTCCGCTGCACATAGGCCGGGTCTCCGTTAAACGACGGCAAAACGCCATACTCAGGGTAGGCACAGAGATGCAGCAGTTCAAATCCCAAGCAAGTGCCCCACAGCGGCAAGTAAGTGCCCTGGTCGTTGATTTCCTTCACCAACTCATACAAAAAGCAGCCAGTTTTGCTGTAATTGCTCAAAGGCGGCCAATTGTTACCATCAAAGTTCCAAAACTCAGCAGATCCGCCAGTGAACAGCACTCCATTGAGCTGCTTTACAAGCATTTCCAGCTCTTCCCAACTGCTATCCAGACGCAAAGGCACTACTCTGGCTCCACTCATACTCACCCAATTCACATAACTAGCGGCTACGTAGGAAGTGGCATTGGTATGAGGGAAGTCGTCCTCTATTGGGAGAGATAATACGCCGATGACTGGACGGTCGGTGAGTTCGGCGGGTTTGGAAAGGGCGGAAATGCAGGGGAGCAGGACTGAGCACAGCTGCAAGAACACCATTTATATAGCTCTCCTGGTCTTGAGGCTGGAAAGTGGGAGGAAGGATGGATACTTAGAAGGGTTGAGGGAAATTTGGCTGCACTAAGGACTTTTTATGAGTTTGGATGTAGTTTTTGCCTATTTTCCTCATAGCTTAGCCATATCTGTTACCCCAAAGCCTTGGTCACCTCCGTTCTCCAAGTGTCGAAAGTGTCGCTGTCACTGAAGCGCAGCAGCTTGCTGTCGCCTTCCAGCTCTACAAGGAGCGTCAGTGAGGCTCTGCTCTGCTGTCTCACACTCACAAGTCTGCCACTCTGACAGCGGTCGTCCCCGCTTGCTTCCCAGTACAGCAGCTTCGTGGTGGGCTCGAACCAGACCTTGTGTGGGAAGTAGAGGGCGGGTTCGGCTTTGCTGGCTTTCTTCATAAGCAACTGCACGCTCACAGTCCAACTGAAGGCTTTGGCCTTCGCCCGCGGCTTCTTAGGCGGGATAGAGACGGGCAGGGAGGCTGTCGTGGGCAGGGCTTTGGGCGCTTCCTGCTGCGGAAGCAGCTTGTCAAGAGTGGCCAAGTAGTCCTTGCACAGGGTCTGGACCTGCACCTTGTCAGTCTGCGTGTACTGCAAGAGCGGCTTCGCACTGCGGAGTCCTGTGATAAAGGGGCCAACAAATGCTTTGGCAGCCTTATCCGCACCCACCAGTCTGGGCACGTCTACATCCAGTAGGTCCAAATAGGAGTCCAGCCTTCTCCCCAGCGTCACCGCCAGCTTCCCTTCAATCACTAACAGCATCCACAAGCTGGTCTTCCCAAGCGTGTACAGCGGCAGCCAGGACAGGACCAGGTCCAGCAACGGCTCAAGCAGCAGTAGAAGTGAGCAAATCACCCAGTGGAGTAGCAACTTGCGACTGCGGCGGTGGAGTGGCGCTGGGTCTTGCAGGTTGTGAGGGGAGTTGAGGTGTTTGAAGGTGCTGTAGCTGAGGTAGGCGTAGGTGCATTGGCTGGGTAGGACTTACATCAGTGCTGAAAACAGAAAGCTTAGTAACTCCATTTATCCTCCTCCAGGTCAATTCCGCCTAGGAACACAGTACTGCGACTACATTACAGCAGTTTTCGATTAGCTAAAACAGGCGTCTGTAGGCGACTGAGCAGACTGCGGCCAGTCCTGCGCTCCCCCAAGTAACCTCTCTGCTTGAAAGCCAGCGGCTTCTTACTAGGCCTGGCAAGGTGGTGAGAAGGACGTTTGGGACTGGTGGGACTGCTCACTTCCGGCACTTCCGGGACAGACTGCGGACTGAAAACCAGTTTCTGCAGTGTAGTGGCAGTCGCTTCCGCTAAATCCAATAGTCGCTGCGAACTTCCCTCTCTGTCACTCGACAAAGTCCTGGGGGAAATCGTCCAGTGTCTGGGCGCTGCTGCGATTTTAGACCTGCGGCAGCCAGCTCGGTAATCCTGCCACTCCAAAGCGACCGCCTGCAGCTTCCCTTCCCTGGCGTCAGCACGGTCTGTGCAGACTTGTCTGCCGCTTTTGAACACTGCTCTCTCCTCGGCCAGAGACTTTAGCGTGTGGGGCTGGAAGAGACTGCTGGTTTCGAGACTCAGGGAGCGGGGGGCGGAGTCAAAGCGCTTGCTGTCGGAGAGAGCCAGGCTTGGACGTCTTTGCACGGTGGATAGGGACAGTTTGGGCACTTTGAGCATTGAATTGTCAAAATGGGCGTTAGGGAAGTCGGCCTTAGCAGGCTTTAGGTATCAGGTGTTGCTCTATGGAGGCCTTCTGACTTAAGTAGGCAGGCGGAATTCGACCTGCTGGGAAGTCGGGAGACAGATATGCGGGAAGATTTGGGAATTAAGGCTTGCCAGCGTGCAGTTTACCCAAATGGCTGCCTGGGCAAATAATTAGAGCGGGGAGTGCCTTTCCCCTAGTAGTTCACACGAGTAACCTCAATAGACACTACATGCAAAGCTGCGACTTATACAGCAGAAATTAAGTAAGTGCAAGGACGAATGGCAATAATGCAGCTAGAGCCTGCAGAGAACTACGACTTCTTGTACAAGATCGTGCTTGTAGGGGACGCGGGAGTGGGCAAAACGCACATTTTGTCACGCTACATCAAAGGCACTCTGCCCAAGTCTCCGCAGGCCACCATTGGAGTGGAGTTCGCCACTCGAACTGTCACACTGGCAAGGGGAGGGACGGTTAAAGCTCAAATTTGGGACACTGCGGGGCAAGAAAAGTACCGGTCGATCACTCGAGCCCATTACCGAAGGGCTGTGGGTGCTTTATTGGTCTACGACGTTTCCAGTGATCGAAGCTTCCTGAATGCAAAGAAGTGGATCGACGACTTGAGAGACCACGCAGAGCCAGGGATCACTATCATGCTAGTGGGGAATAAGACAGATCTCTGCGACAGAAACCCAAATGGAAGGAAGGTGCCGCTAGCCACAGCCAAAGCCTTCGCCGCTGCGAATCGGCTTCTATTCGAGGAGACCTCTGCTATAACGATGAGTCGAATCAAGGAATCCTTCGAAGGACTGTTGGAATCTATCAATTCCACTAGCAGCTCAGACCACACGCCCGTCACTAACGCCCAGAAAATGCTAAAAGACTTCCCCGCGCCAAAGAGCAGCCGCTGCTGCTAGGGCTCCTAGTTAGCTTGGAACCTAACTACTTGGTCTCTCTTGCAGCAACGTACAGGCTTATTTCACACAAGCAGTTCCAATCGCTTGGACTTTACGACTGTGCTGAGTTCCGCCAATTGGTGAGCCAAGTCACGTTCGAGAGTAGCAGCCCTGTCCCTCTTCATCTTTGCACTCCTCGGATCCTCCACAATCGCTTGTCTCACAATCCGAAGTTGCTGCGAAAGTTCCCTGTATGTTGCCAGTGTGTCAGCGGTTTCAGTGTATATGTACCGCCATTGGAAGGTCTTCCATTCATAGGCTGACGAGATGTGTTTCCTTTTCTTAGGGCGGATTTTCTGCTTGCGGGTGAGGAAGCCTCTGGCTAGTCGCTGCAAGTCCACAATTTCCAGCCGAAGTCCTTGGTAGCTGACCTTCGAATAGTCCTTTTTGTCCTTCTTTTCCCGCCACCTACTCACTAATAGTGGATACCAGTGCTTGAGTCTCCACAGAGCCACTCTCAGCCTGGTCCTATTCCTTTTCAGAAACCTGCAAGTGCGCAACGCTCGATACATATCAAGGCTATTCGTCACGCTTCTCAGTGCTTCCTGTCTCTTCCTTTGCATGTATTGCTTATAGCAGTGTTGTATTGTCAGCACAGAGTGGGTGGTTCGGATCCGGGTTTCCAGGTTGTGGGTAGACTCGAAGTAGGAGTTGTCAAGGTCGAAGAGGAGGTAGTGGCAGAGCTGGCGGGGAAAGGCGGAGGGCAGGAGGACGGGACTAAAGGGGCCGGAGACTTCGTAGGAACGAGCACGGGCTAACTTGCGGTCCAGGTCTTCTACTGAGGGGGGCAGGGAGGGCGAGGAAGGCAGGTGGAGACGCTGGGTGGCTTCCTCACGGAACTGCTGCATTTTCATTAGTAAGCCAATGTTCTTGTTCATAAGCATCAGCACCATATTCTTCATCCACTCATTACTCCCCCAGGTCCCCTTCTTGCTCAGCTCCACCGACATCTTCGGGTTCACCACCACTGAAATCTTAGGCAATGTGCTGACCTGCTCCGCACTCGCCAATTTCCTGCACTTGCAAATCTCCATGCAAAAAGCCTCCCTCGAGCTTGAAACGCAGTGCGAAAGCACAAGCGCAACACTGACGCTTTCCCCGAACAAGCAGCTTTCCAGGATTTTGGACTTGCTGGAGACTGTCGGCCTCACCTTTGTAGGACTGTCTCTGGCGGAGCCGGGCTCTTCCGCCTCTTCCCCGAGTTTCTCACTCATCACCATATACACGTGCTGCTCGGACGGGTTGGAGAACCCTACGTCGTCAGATTCAAACTGGGCACTAATGCTCAGCAGCTTCCGGGCGATGTTCTCGAGTTGCCTGAGTGACATGTACTTCTTTTGGACGGAAGAGTCGATGCGGGCGGTAGAGAAGTAGTTGAGGATTTCGTTTTCCTTGACTGTGCGCTGGTCTTCGCGGGCTTCGGCCTCGAGAGTGGCTTTTTCGCAGTAGGCGGCGAACTTGGCTTTGGAGGCTTTGCGCTCGATCAAGGTCCGCAGCAGGGTGATGTCGTCGGAGCGCGCTAGCACACTCCTCAGCAACTCTGTAGTGAAGAGATGGTACTGCGGCACTTCCTTCATTTGCAATCGCCTCACGCCAACGGAATATGGCTCCCACAGCTCCCTGCCCAAGCGGAAAGACACTACGCTGTCTGCGAGAGGTGGGATCTATCGAAATTTTGCTAGTTAGACACTTGCAAATAAGCACATTTCATATGGAGTAAAGACGGGTCTGAGACTATAGTGACGGTAGTGCATAAAGCGGAAAGCAGGGCAGGGCTAACAGCATTACAGGGGAAAGGACTTTCGCAGGAGAAAGGTTGAACTGGCTTTTCTATCCTATTCTCCTGAACAGGCTCAATCACTATATCTATATGGACGCCGAGAGTTTAGCTTTGTGCGTTAGTTTCTAAATCACAGAAATCAATCAGACAACAAATACACTAATTCGTTAAAACTTATAGAAATTCAGTTAGAAGTGGCAC
>Ga0247837_1004163_pt1 | contig 23683 bp, 13 predicted proteins | sample LaCtaG_2_FD_187115 | JGI IMG/M metagenome (GOLD analysis project Ga0247837, IMG submission 187115) | Freshwater microbial communities from meromictic Lake La Cruz, Castile-La Mancha, Spain - LaCruzMarch2015_14.5m | ecosystem: Environmental > Aquatic > Freshwater > Lake | place: Spain: Castile-La...
AATCATGGGCCGGACGGGGCATTCGCCCCGTCCGAAACGTTTTCTCCGAACCTGCCGGTTCCAATCAACGGTCGGCGACGGATCAAACGTTCGGGACGGGGCGAATGCCCCGTCCCGCCGCGGTCGGAGCAAACGTTCGGGACGGGGTGGATACCCCGTCCCGCCCGCGCCCACATACCCCGTCCCGCCCGCGTGCGCTCCGCGCCCATGCTGGCTAGCCGTTGCGTTTACCGCACGGCGCGCGGCGGCGCCTGCCGCCAGCCCGACCAGCAGCAGGCCGAGCGTCGCGGGCGCGGGCGCCGCGCGGGTTGGCTGCACAGAGACGTTGTCGATGCCAGCGATGCTCGAGGCATTGTCGGCTTGGTCATACAGATCGAAATAGAGGGTCGCGTCTTGACCCAGGATGGCGTCGGGAAGCCACACCGTGATGCGCCCCGAGTAGGCGCTGCCAGTGACGAACAGCGGAAAGTCGGGTATGGCGATGCCGGGGTCCAGGTCGACCAGGATGGGCAGTGCGCCGGTGAACCACTCCCGGTTGGCAGAGGGGTACGCGTCCGCACCCGCCAGGTCGACGACCAGGGTGAACTCGGCCGTCCAACCGGCCAGGTCGGTGGAAGCGGAGAAGTCGCCGTTGGCGATCAGGTCTGCCCGGGCAGCGGACAGGGCGAGTAACGACATGGCCGCAGACGCGGCGAACCGGGCCAGGATCCGGGCAAGTTTCGGATTCACCCAACCCTCCGACCGATTTCTGCGCGAACTGTGACGTAGTTCACTTTTATAGCAGACAGCCGCGATGTCCACAGGCGGATGACTCGATTTCCGACGAACGGGGGGTTATCCGGATTGCCCGTACTTGGGCACCGCCGATCACGGATGGGACCTGGCCGCCGATTGCTCATCCCGACCAGTCCCCGCCACGATTTGGCTACACTAGGCACACCCCAGTCCCGCGGCGACCCCAGCCATGCGCCTGATCCTGTGCTCGTTCATCTTACTGTGCGCCGCGCTCCCCGGGGCCGCGGCCCAGTCCGAACCCGCGGTACCGCCGGACCTGTGGGCCTGGGTACCCTGGGTGCTGCACCCGCAGGACCAGCGGGCCTGCCCGCTGGACTCGGGGTCCCCGGACGGCAGCGGGCGCGCCCCCGCCGGGACCCGGCTGTGCGCCTGGCCGGGTCGGCTCGAGCTGGACCTGGGCGCACACGGCGGGTCCTTCACCCAGCACTGGCAGGTCTACGCGGACGCCTGGGTCAGCCTGCCGGGCGACACCGAAACCTGGCTTCAAGGGCTACAGGACGGCGGCCAACCCCTGGCAGTCGTCTTGCGCGACGGGGGGCCGGCGGTAAAACTGCCCCCCGGCGCCCACCTCCTGAGCGGGCAGTTTCAGTGGCCGGCCCCCCCGGACGGGCTGAGCCTGCCGGCGGAGACCGGCCTGCTGTCCCTGGTCCTGCACGGGGCGCCGGTGCCCTTCCCCCGCCTGGACCGGGGCGGGCGCCTGTGGCTCGGCGACCCGGTCGTCGGCGAGGGGCAGGACGGCGACCGCCTGACCGTACAGGTCTTTCGCCGGATCGACGACGACCTGCCGCTGCAGGTGACCACCCGCCTCGAACTGGATATCGCCGGGCGCGCCCGCCAGGTCATGATCGGCCCGGTCCTGCTCCCCGGAACCATCCCGCTGCGGGTGCAGAGCCCCCTACCCTCGCGCCTCGACCCCGACGGCGCCCTGCGGGTGCAGGCGCGCCCCGGCCACTGGGTCCTGGAGGTCGAGGCCCAAGTCGGCGGGGCCGTGACGGCGCTGACCCGGGGGACACCCCCCACCCCTTGGCCGACACTTGAGGTCTGGTCCTTCGCCGCCCGGCCCGACCTGCGCCAAGTGGAGGTGCTCGGTCCAGCACCCGCGGACCCACGCCAGGCCGGGGTCCCCGCGGATTGGTCCGATCTGCCGACTTGGCGCCTGGCGGTCGGGGAGTCACTGACACTGGTCGAGCGGCGCCGCGGCAACCCGGACCCGGGTCCGGATCGCCTCACCCTGGAGCGCGACCTCTGGCTCGACCTGGACGACGGGGCCTTCAGCGTCCGCGATCGGATCAGCGGGCAACTCACCCGCAGTTGGCGGCTCACCGCCGCCGCGCCCCTGGAGCTCGGACGGGTACAGGTGGACGGGGAGCCGCGGCTCATCACCCGCCTGACCCCGACCGACCCGCCCGGGGTCGAGGTCCGCCGCGGCCGGCTCGAGCTGGTGGCCGACAGCCGCATCACGGCCGACGCGCACGGCAACCCCCGCACCATCCCCGCCGCCGGCTGGGGGCTGGAGTTCACCGGCAGCCGCGCCCGGCTGTGGCTCCCCCCCGGCTGGGACCTGCTCGCGGTCGGCGGGACCGACAACCGGCCCAACAGTTGGATCGGCCGCTGGACCCTGCTCGACCTCTTTCTGGTCCTCATCCTCGCGCTCGGGGTCGCGCGCCTGTGGGGCCGGACCTGGGGTCTGGTCGCCGGCCTGGCCCTGGTCCTGACCTGGCAGGTCCCGACCGCCCCGCACCTGGTCTGGGTCAATCTGCTGGTCGCCGCCGCGCTCCTGCGGCGGCTGCCGGAGCGGCCCGCGGGGGTCGCCCTGGCGCGCCTGCGCGGCCTGGTCGAGTGGTACCGTCGCCTCGCCCTGGTGGCCCTGGTCCTGATCACCCTGCCGTTCCTGGCCGCCCAGGTCCGCACCGGGCTCTATCCGCACCTGGAGCGCCCCGCGCTCGGGCTGGGTGCGAACACGGGCAGCCTGGCGCACCAAACCCCGGAAGCGCCCCCCGCGTCGGCACCGGTCGCGGCCAAGTCCCAGTTGCAGTTCAGGGCGCGGGCGGAGCGCACCGCGGCGCCGGAGGGCGGACCGGACCAGTCCTTCGATGGCGGCGACGTGGTGGCGGGCGCCGGCGCGAACCTGGCCGGGACCCTGGCCGACGGGCCGGCCGCGGCACCGGCGCCGGCCGCCCCCCCGACCGAGCGCCCGGACCCGGACGCCGTGGTACAGAGCGGCCAGGGCGTCCCCGACTGGCAGTGGAACCGCTTCGACCTGGTCTGGAGCGGGGCGGTGGAACCGGGCGAAGGGGCGCAGCTGTGGCTGCTGAGCCCCGCCTGGCACCTGCGCTGGTCGCTGCTGGGCGCCCTGCTCACGGTGCTCCTTGGGCTGCGGGTGGCGGGCCTCATCGGCCGGCCCGAGCCGCGCCCTCCGAGTGCCCGGGAGCCATCTGCGGCACCGCCCCCGGCGGCGGCATCGCCGCCGGGGACGCTGCCGCCATCGCAGCCGGGATCGCAATCGGGATTGCAACCGGGGTCAGGGCCTGACTGCGCACCGGCGTCGGAGCCGACCTCGGCACCGCCGTCGGAACCGCCGTCGGCACCCCCCCGCGCGCGCGCCGACGCACCGGCGGTCGAGCCCGTGACCACCGTTGCCCCCGAGTCTATCCTGCACCTGTCGTTCGCCCCGCTCCCGCCCCTGATCCTGGCCACGCTCCTGGGCGCTGCCGGCTTGGTCGGGCCGGGTGCCCCGCCGGCCCGGGCCGCCGACCTGCCGAGCACCGAGTTGCTGGAGGAACTGCGCACGCGGCTCCTCGCGCCCCCGGACTGCCTGCCCGATTGCGTGGACCTGCCCAGCCTCGCCCTGACCGCCGAACCGGACTGGCTGCGCCTGCACCTCACCCTGGACGCTGCGGTCCCGGCGGCTGCGGCCGTGCCGGGCGGCCCCGGCAGTTGGCTGCCCACCCGGGTCGAGCTGGACGGCGCCCCGGTGGATGCCCTGCGTCGCGGCAGCGATGACCGGCTCCTGGTCCCGCTGCCCGCCGGGCGCCACCGCCTGGACCTGTCCGGCCCCATGCCGGCGCGCAGTCAGGTCGAGATCCCCTTCCCGCTGCGGCCCCGCCGGATCGAGGCCAGCCTCACCGGCTGGACCCTGGAGGGGCTGGACAGCAACGGCCTGCCGGGACCCCAGGTGCGCCTGGTACGCATCGTCGGCGACCAGGGCACGGCCCCCGGCCCCCTGAACCAGGGCGCCCTGCCGCCCCTGCTGCGGGTGGAGCGGGGCCTGCGGATCGGCCTGGACTGGCGGGTGGACACCCGGGTGCGGCGCCTGTCCCCGGCCGAGTTCCCGGTCTCGCTGCCGGTGCCGCTGCTGCCTGGGGAAGCGGTCCAGACCCCGGGGCTCGCAGTGCAGGAGGGCCGGGTGCTGGTCAACCTGGCCCCGGGTGAGACCGAGTCGGCCTGGGTTTCGACCCTGGAACCCGCCGCGACCCTGCAGCTCACCGCGGTCGACGATCCGCGGCTCACCGAGACCTGGTCGCTGGCGTTGAGCCCCCGCTGGCACCTGGACTGGAGCGGCCCGGCGCCAATCCACCAGCGCGCCGACGCCGACCGTTGGCAGCCCACCTGGCGCCCCCTGCCGGGCGAGACCCTGACGCTGACCCTCACCCGTCCGGGCGCGGTCCCGGGCCAGACGCTCACCCTCGACCGGGTGGACCTGCGGGTGACCCTGGGGCGGCGCAGCAGCGAGAGCGAACTGCGCCTGGAACTGCGCGGCACCCAGGGGGGACTGCACGCCATCCGCCTGCCGCCCGGGGCCGAGGCGACCCGCCTGCAGACCGGCCACCAGGACCTGCCCCTGCCCAAGCCCGGGGCACCGCTGGAGATACCCCTGGTGCCCGGGCGCCAATCCGTCCTGATCCAGTGGCGCCAGCCCCAGGGGACTGGCCTGTGGACGGCCCCGGGCCTACCGGACCTGGACAGCCCGGCGGTCAATGTAACCCTTGCGGTGCGGGTGCCGGACGACCGCTGGGTGCTCTTCACCCAGGGCCCGCGGATTGGCCCGGTGGTGCTGTTCTGGGGCGTCTTGCTGGTACTGGCCGGACTCGCGCTCGCGCTCGCGCGCGGGCGGCTCACCCCGCTGCCGGCCCGGGACTGGCTGCTGCTCGGTATCGGGCTGAGCCTGGCGCAGATCTGGGTCCTGGTCCTGGTGGCCGGCTGGCTCCTGGCACTGGGCCTGCGTCGACGACTCGACAGCCAGACCCCGCGTTGGCGCTTCAACCTGATCCAAGTCGGCCTGGTGGTCCTGACGCTCGCGGCCGGCGCCGCCCTGGTCAGTGCCGTCTCCGCGGGCCTCCTGGGGGCGCCTGCCATGCAGATCGCGGGCAACGGCTCCGGACAGGGGCTGCTCCAGTGGTACCAGGACCGCACCACCGGCCCCCTGCCCGAGGTCCTGGTGATCAGCGTCCCCTTGTGGGTCTACCGCGCCCTCATGCTCGCCTGGGCCCTGTGGCTGGCGCTGCGCCTGCTCGACTGGCTGCGCTGGGGTTGGGACGGCTTCTCCCAACCAGTGCTGTGGCGCCCCGGGCCACCGCGGCGCCCCAAGGCCGCGCGGGCGGACGCAACGCCGGACGCGGACGAGACGACCTGGCACCGGCAGTAGTGCGAGGCCCGGCGTCCAGGTACGGCCCCCCGTGATCATGGTTCCGCCCGCCGACAAGTGTAGGTCGCCCCTTCAGGGCGACCGGGCTGCCGACAGGTATCGATCGCCCCTTCAGGGCGACCAGCCCGCCGACAGGTGTAGGTCGCCCCTTCAGGGCGACCGGGCTGACCGGGCCACCGCGCCGCCGCGCGCAGTCGCCCTGAAGGGCGCTACATTCGCGCCGGCCGCTGCCGCGGAGCAATGATCCAGCCCGGTACGGACTGTCGGTCATTTCCGGTTCCCGGACCCGGAACCGGGGAAGGGCAGCCCGGCGGGTGATACGCTATCCCCCCGGGCGCGCGCCGCTGCGCCCCTCGATCGATGCACCCGGATGACCGCAGCAACCCCGCTCAGCCCCGCCCCCAGCCCCGCCCCCGGTCTCACACCCGACTACCAGGGCGGCGGCATCGTCAACCTGATGGCCTCCATCATCCGCGCCCGGGGCGGGCACAGTGAGTACCCGCAGTCGTCCCTGATGGCCGCCGGGGAGATGGCGCGCGCAACCAATATCGTGCTCCTGGTGATCGACGGACTGGGGGCAGATTGGCTGGCGCAGCACTCACCCGCGGGGCTGCTCCGCCGTCACCTGGTGGGGACCATGACCACCGTCTTCCCCTCGACCACGGCCACCGCCATCACCAGCTTTCTGACCGGCGATGGACCACTCCAGCACGGGTTGACCGGCTGGTACACCTGGTTTTCCGAACTCGCCTGTGTAATGACGGTGCTGCCGGGGGTCCCACGGTACGGCGGCGTGTCCTACCGCAAGGCCGGGATCGACCCGCGGCGGCTCTTCGGGCACCAGTCGGTCTTCGCGCGCATCCGCACCCGCGGCCTGGTGGTCAGCCCAAACCGCATCGCCCGCTCTGACTATAACCTGGCGCATGTCGGGCCGGCGCAAGTGGTCCCCTACGCGGACCTGCACGACCTGTTCCGGCAGACCGCCAGGGCGCTGCGCCGGGACCGGGTACCCAAGTATGTCTATTGCTATTGGCCGGAGTTGGACGCCATCGGCCACCATGACGGGATGGGCAGCGCGGCGGCGATCGCCCACCTGCGCGTGCTCGAACAGGCACTCACCGACTTTCTGGTCGGCGTCGCCGGGACCGACACCCTCGTACTGGTGACCGCCGATCACGGTCAGGTAGACACCGGACCCGCCGACCTGATCGACCTGGCGGACCACCCGGACCTGGCCGACTGCCTGGCCCTGCCCCTGTGCGGGGAGCCGCGCGCCGCCTTCTGCTATCTGCGCGCGGGACGGGAGGGGCGCTTTTTGGACTATTGCCGCGACCCCCTGGGCGACCTGGTAGAAGTCCACGCGAGCCCGGACCTGGTGGCCGCGGGCTACTTCGGACTGGGCCGCCCCCACCCGCGCTTTCATGAGCGCGTCGGCGACTACTGCCTGTTACCGCAAGGGCACCGCATCCTGCGCCAAGCCCTACCCTTCGAGGAACCCAAAACACTGATCGGGCAGCACGGGGGCCTGACCCGCACGGAACTGCTGGTGCCTCTGTGCGCGATGCGCTGTTAGCAACGAGTCAAGAACAACCTATACACGATCGCTATCGCTATCGTTGTCGTTGTCGTTGTCGCTATCGTTGTCGTTGTCGTAATCGAGTTTATCGTAGCGCTCCGGATTCTCTCGCGTGCCAAATTGCATCGTTTCTCGGACCTTGATCATAACTCCGGCCACCGCGCGAGCCCCGAGGATGCTGGTCCGCACAGCGGACCCTACGGAACGCGGGCTCACCGTAGGGTCCGCTGTGCGGACCGATCGCCGCTGGCCGGACTGATGATCAAGGCCGTTTCTCGGACTGCGACTCGGAGTACGACAACGACAACGACAACGACAACGACAACGACAACGAGTGTACTCGTTGTTTCACTTACTTCTGACTCGTTACTTAGCTCCCCATGCCAGCCACTCCTGCGGGGCGCGCAAGCCCCGAAGGGGCGCGACATACCAGCCCAGGGCAACGCCCTGGGTATGCGGTAAAACAGAGCCCAGCCCTGAAGGGGCGTGACATCAGGCACTTCGCCATGATGTCACGCCCTTTCAGGGCTGGGCCGATTTCGCTACGCGATCCCAGGGCGTTGCCCTGGGCCGGTATGTGCGACCCCCGTTGGGGTCGGGACGCCCCCCTGCCGGGCGGCGCGTCAGATCGCCAACTGCAGGCGCAGCTTCTTCATCGCGTTCTTCTCGATCTGGCGAATCCGCTCGGCGGAGACGTTGAACTGCTGGGCCAGTTCATGCAGGGTCTGCTTCTTCTCGGTCAGCCAACGCTCCTGCAGGATAACCTTGCTGCGCTCGTCCAGGCCCTGGATGGCGGCATAGAGGCGCTCCTTGTCGTTGCGCTCGGTGTCCTCGCGCTCCAGCATCCGCAAGGGCTCCATGCGCGAATCCGGCAGGTAGGTGGAGGGCGCGGACGGGGACTCGTCGTCGTCGTCCTCGTAGCCGTCGAAGGCCAAGTCCTGGTTGGACAGCCGCGACTCCATTTCCAGCACCGTCTCGGGCTTCACCCCTAGGTCGGCGGCGACCGCCAGCACCTCCGCATGGGTGAACCAGCCGAGCCGCTTCTTGGCGCTACGCAGGTTGAAAAAGAGCTTGCGTTGGGCCTTGGTCGTCGCCACTTTCACGATACGCCAGTTGCGCAGGATGTACTCGTGGATCTCGGCACGAATCCAGTGCACCGCAAAGGACACCAGGCGCACCCCCATGTCGGGCTCGAAGCGCCGCACCGCCTTCATCAGCCCGACCGTGCCTTCCTGGATCAGGTCCGGCAGGGGCAGGCCGTAACCCAGGTAGCCGCGCGCAATCCGGATCACGAAGCGCAGGTGAGACATCACCATGCGGCGCGCGGCCTCCATGTCGCCATGGTCACGCAGGTTCTCGGCGAGGCTGCGCTCTTCCTCGGGTGTCAGCACCGGGATCTGGTAGGAGGCGCTGATGTACGCATCGATATTGCCGGTGGGCAGGAGAGCGAAATCTTTGGCCATGTGCTTAGTACCTGAGTTGGAAGCCTGGGACAAAAGCCTAGCAGAGCGCTGAGGATTTTACCAGCAGCCATTTCGTGGTTTTGAGGACCGCGCTGCTGCATAGGATGGTAGGACTTTAGGCAAGGTTGGAAGTTTGTACAAGCGGATAACCCCTCATCGGCCCATCGAATGTTCCGATCTTTTCGATACGTTTTGACGATACCCCTATAAGTTCATTTAAAATCAGCATCATGCAATGGTATCCAGGCAAGATTAACGGTCGATTAAAGTTCCTTCATGCGGCTCAGGCTGTTCAGATATCGACCAGTACCGCCTGTTCATTAGATGGCCAGCACCGCGACCGGGCAGAGGATCTGAACAGGTTGGGGGTCAATCCGGCTCAACCTCGCGCAGGTGGCGGTTGACGGCGATCCAACTGCCCACCAGGCCCAGCAGCATGCTGCCGCCCAGGATGATCAGGAGCGCGGTGGAACCCAGGCCGGCCAGGGGAAAGGCGCTGCGGTAGAGGCTGGCGAGCCGCGACACCGGCCCCTGCAACGCGATCAGGGCAGCCGTCACCAGGAACCAGGCGCACAGACCGCCGAGCAGGCCGTACCAGGCCCCGGCGTAGAGAAAGGGTCGGCGGATGAACGAGGCCGTGGCCCCTACCAGCTCCATGATCTCGATCTCCCCGCGCCGGTTCTGGATCTCCAGCCGGATGGTGTTGCCCACGATCAGCAGCACCCCGAGCCCCAGGAGCCCCGCCAGCAGCAGCACCAGGGCCTGCGCCAGGTCCAGGATGGCCGCGAAGCGCATCAGCCATTGGGTGTCCACCCGCACGAAGTCCACCTCCGGCAACTGCCGCAGGCGCTCCTCCAGACCAGAGAGCTGCTCCGGCGTCGCATAGACCGCCTGGGGGGAGATCGCCAGCACCGCCGGCAAGGGGTTGTCGCTGAGCTGGGCCAGGGCCTCGGCGAAACCGGCCTGCTCCCGGAACTCCTGCAGGGCCGTCGCGGCGGGGATCAACTGCACCCGCTCGAACTCCGGCCACTCGCGCAGTTGCCCGGCCGTGACCGCCGCGCCCGCGTCGTCGAGGTCGTGGTGCAGAAAGACCGAGATGGCGGCGGCCTGGTCCCAGCCGCCCACCAGGTGACGCAGGTTGTCGGTGAGCACATAGAGCGCCGCCGGCAGCGCCAGCGCGATGCCGATCACGGCGACCGTCATCCCGGTCGGCAGGGGCGCGCGCAGCAGCCGCCCGAGCGTGGCGAGCGCACTTTGCAGATGATGGGCGAGCCAGGCCCGGGGCAGTTCCAGCAGTGCCGGGGCACTGCGGCGGCGGGCGTGGGGGCGGGCCATGGCGCCTAGCGGCCCCCCGTGTCGCTGACCAGCCGCCCCTCGCTCAGGGTGAAGGTGCGGTGGTGCAGGTCGCCCACCCGCGCCAGGTCGTGGGTGGCGATCATCAGGGTCACACCGACCGAGTGGAAGCGCTCGAACAGCGCAAAGATCTCGCGCGACAGGTCCGGGTCCAGATTGCCGGTCGGCTCGTCCGCCAGCACCAGGGGCGGGCGGGCGACCACCGCGCGGGCGATCCCGACCCGCTGCTGCTCACCCCCGGAGAGGGCCACCGGCAGGGCGCGCTCGCGCTTCAGCAGCCCCACCTGATCCAGCGCGGCGCGCACCCGGCGCCCGACCTCCTTGTGCCCCAGACCGGTCACCACCAGCGGCAGGGCCACGTTCTCGAACACGCTGCGGTCCGGCAGCAGCCGGTGGTCCTGGAAGATCATCCCCACCTCTCGGCGGTGATAGGGGATGCGCCCGCGCGACAGGGTCGCCAGGTTGCGCCCGTTGACGATGACCTGACCGCGGCTCGGGCGCTCCAGGAGCCCGATCAGGCGCAACAGCGTGCTCTTGCCCGCCCCCGAGTGCCCGGTGAGAAAGACCAACTCCCCGGCCTGCATCTCGAAGCTGAGATCGCTCAGGGCCTCACCGCGCTCCGGGTAGCGCTTGCAGACGTGGTCGAAGCGGATCACGGGTCGGCGCCCCCGTCCGGCTGAAGCCTCGACCTCCAGTTCGTGCGTGATCGCCCAGGAGGTCGAGGCTTCAGCCGGTCCCGCGCCCGCTTGCGGGCGTAGCCTCGTAGGGTGGACAAGCGCAGCGCAGTCCACCACCAGCGGCGAGGGCGCGGGTGGACGTCGCAGACCTCGCTCAAAACCCCGGCCACCCCGCGAGACGCGAGGTCGCTGGTCCGCACAGCGGACCCTACGGGCGCTACGGGCGCTACGGGCGCGGCGCCGTAGTCGCTGGTCCGCACAGCGGACCCTACGGGCGCGGCGCCGTAGGGTCCGCTGTGCGGACCGCAGACCGCGCGGTTGGCGCCGTGGCCAGCTTGATCATCGAGGCCGACGTCGCGTGCGCTCGCCCACCCCACAAACCCACTCGTGATCGAGCACCCCACAACCGGGAGCGTCACCGACCCGCCCCGATCACCCGCATTATTTGCGTTCATTTGCGTTCATTTGCGGACAAATCATCTTCTGACGGATTCCCCGACCCGCGCTATTGGCCGAGCAACGCATCCAGGAACTCATCCGCATCGAAGGGCCGCAGGTCCTCGATCGCCTCCCCCACCCCGATGAAGCGGATCGGCACCTTGAGCTTGTCCGCGATGGCGAAGACGATGCCGCCCTTGGCGGTACCGTCGAGCTTGGTCAGCGCGATCCCGGTCAGGGGCACCGCCTGGTGGAACTGGACCGCCTGATTGAGCCCGTTCTGGCCGGTGGTGGCATCGATCACCAGCAGCACCTCGTGCGGCGCCTGCGGGTCGAGCTTCTTCATCACCCGCGCGATCTTGGTCAGCTCGTCCATCAGGTTCGCCTTGGTGTGCAGGCGCCCCGCGGTATCCGCGATCAGCACGTCCACCCCGCGCGCGGTCGCCGCCTGGAGCGCGTCGAAGATCACCGAGGCCGAGTCCGCCCCGCCCTTCTGCGCGATCACCGGCACCCGGTTGCGCTCGCCCCAGGTCTGGAGCTGCTCCACCGCCGCGGCGCGGAAGGTGTCCCCCGCCGCCAGCATGACGCTGTTACCCTCTGCCTGCAGCACGCGCGCCAGCTTGCCGATGGTCGTCGTCTTGCCGGCCCCATTGACCCCCACCATCAGGATCACCTGCGGCCGGTCCGGCGCCGCCTGCCGCACCGGGGCCGCCGCCGCCGTCAGGATCCCGCGCAGTTCCTCCTTGAGCGCCACCAGCAGCGCCTGGGGGTCCGCGAGCGTCTTGCGTTTCACCCGCCGCGTCAGGTCCCCGATCACCCGCGCCGTCGCCTCCATCCCGACATCCGCCGTCACCAGCAGGGTCTCCAACTCCTCCATCAACTCATCGTCGATCTTCTTGCGGCCCAGGAACAGGGTCCCGAGCCCGGACCCGAGCTGGGTGCGGCTGCGCGTCAAGCGCTCACGCAGGCGGCCGAAGAGCCCGCGGCGGACCTCCGGGGACTCCCAGTCGACCGGCTGGTCGCGGACCTCGATGAGCCGCGGGGTGGCCCGCGGGGCGGCCGGGGGAGGGGTCAGAGGGGCGGCGGGCGGGGCCGACGCGGAGTCAGCCTCAGCGGCCGGCACGCCCGCCTCGTCCGCACGGTGGAAGAGTCGCTTGAACAGGCCGGCCTTGGGCGCGGGCGCCTCGCTGGACCCCGCGGGCGCCGCGTCCGGCAGCGGGGCGGGCGCGGGCTCGGGGATCGGCGCCGGGCTCGCGGCACCGACGGCCGCGGGACCTGGGCCAGACTCCGGCGCGGCTGGGGCCGCGGCGGGACTGGCGGCCGGACTGCGTGCGGGCTCGACCGGGGTAACGAAGGGCGCAGGGGCCACCTCGGACGCGGGGGGAGCGCTCACCAGCGGCGCACCGGCCGCCGGCTCGGCGGCGACCGGGGCCGGGGGCTCAGGCGCCAGTTCAGGAACGGGTTCAGGTACCGGCTCAGGTCCGAGTTCGGGTTCGCGTTCGGGCGCAGCGGCCGGAGCCGATGCCCCACCCTCAACCGCAACCTCAGCGACCGCCTCGGCGGGCGCTCCCGCCCCCGCTTCGGCCAAGGGCGCGGGCTCGGCGTCGGGCTCGGGCGCCCCCCCGGCCTCCGGCAGCGGCCCAAGCCCCGGCACCCACCCCAGGTCCTCCCCCTCCCGAGCACCAAAGAGCCGCTTGAACAGCCCCCCCTTGGCCTCAGCGGACTCCTCACCCTCGGACGGCTGCCCGTCCGCCGACTGCTTGAGCTTTTTTCTTCCGAAACCGAACATAGGGATAGCCAGAATAGGTGCGTAGAGGAAGGATCGCCGCGCGGGCGTGCAATGCTACCAGATCGCCCGCCCTCCCCGCCGCCCCACACCGGCAAGGTGCGAGCGCCCTGACCGTGAACGTCGCGCAGCGACGCTGTGGGAGCGGCTTCAGCCGCGACGAGACCTTGCGGGTTGTCCGAGCTTCGCGGTTCACCAAGGCGGCGCTCCCTCGTTCCCACGCTCCGCGTGGGAATGCAGTTGGGGACGCTCTGCGTCCGGGCGCGGGACGCGGAGCGTCCGGGGCGGCATTCCCACGCGGAGCGTGGGAACGAGGGCGCGCCCACGCGATGTCGCCTTGTCGCGGGCGGCGGTCCGCACAGCGGACCCTACGGACCGCGGCGCCCGCGGAGACCCTGTAGGGTCCGCTGTGCGGACCGCAGCGCCCGCCGACGCCGGCGCGGGCAGGATGGGCACGCCCGCGCGATGGCGTCACTGGTCGGCGGGCCACCGCGGGCGGGCTTTGCCCATCCTACGGCCCCCGGGCGCGAGCGGCGGGGTCTGGAAAGAGAAGAGGCAAAGAGACAAAGAACACAGGGCAAAGGGCTAAAGAGTCCTGGCAAGGCGAAAACCCAGGGCGTTGTTCGCGCCGCCCCGGGTATCCCCGATACGGTCGGCCGAGCGGAGCCTCCAGGGGTAGAAGAGCCATGAGCCCCCGCGCACCACGCGCCGCGCACAGTCACCGCCTACACCCTCCCCCCAGCCGCTGCCGTCGAACGGGGCCTCGACATAGCCCTCATGCCAACAGTCCTGCACCCACTCCCAGACGTTGCCCGCCGTCTCGTACAGGCCCCAGGTGTTCGGCGGCAGGCTGCCGACGGGTACCGTCCGCTGCCGGTAGACCCCAGTCTTGGCCCCGCAGCCGTTGTAATCAGCGGTGCCAGCGTAGTTGGCCTGATCAGTATGGACGCAGTCACCGGTCCAGAAAGGGCTCTGGGTCCCGGCGCGGGCGGCGTATTCCCACTCCGCCTCGCTCGGCAATCGGTAGGGTTGCCCGGTGCGCAGGGTCAGCCAATAGGCATAGGCCTGGGCGTCGTCCCAACTCACGCAGACCACCGGGTCCTCGTCCACTTGGGCGAATCCGGGGCTGCGCCAGTTGCGATCCGGGCCCTGCTGCCACTTCGACGCCGACGCGTCCCAGCCGTAGCAACCGACCGCCGTGCCCGCGGGGCCAGGCCGCTCAGCCTGCGTCAGATACCCGGTATCCGCTACAAAGGCCCGAAACTCCGCCACCCGCACCTCGCACCGCCCCAGGGCGAAGGGGCGCGGCACCGTGACGCCGTGGCGCGGGCCTTCGTCCTTCTCACGTTCGGGTTCCGACTCCGGGGAGCCCATCAGGAAGCGCCCCGGGCGGATCGGGACCAGTTCCGGTCCCTCGCCCGGTCGGCTCAGGCAGGGGGGCTCCGGCACCGGCGCGGCGGCGGCCGGGTTGCAGGCGAGGAGCAGCAGCAGGGCGGGGATCGGCCGGAAAACTGAGATCAAGTGGTCATCGCGGATAGGGTACATCGAGGTCTCCTCGCCTGGCACTCCCAAGGCTGAAGCCTTGGACTCCACAAGCCGTCGCGTCGCTGGGTGGATGCCAGTAGGGCGGATGCCCGCAGGGCGATCCGCCACGACGCCGCAGCCATGACGCCGCACGATGGCGGAACCGCCTGCGGCGTTCCGCCCTACGGCTCATTTCCACGCTCCGCGTGGAAATGCAGTTGGGGACGCTCTGCGGCCAGACGCGGGACGCGGAGCGTCCGGGGCGGCATTCCCACGCGGAGCGTGGGAACGAGGGAACCGCCTGCGGCGTTCCGCCCCACGGCGCTGTGCAAGTATTCGCCCCCGCCACCAATCCGTCGCCGCGAGGCGGCGTCCGGGAGCGCCGACATCCTGTCGGCCCCGGCGCGCAGCGCCGGGTGTAATCCTGTTGGTACGGACACTCATCAGGCCACCGTCCGGGTTAAACGCCGCCTGACGGCGGCGGGCCGGCAGGATGCCGGCGCTCCCAGTCGCGGCTTCGCCGCGATCCGGGGGGATACTCCCACGGTCTCTGCGCGCGGGGAAGCAGCGGGGGACGCGCTGCGTCCAGACGCGGGACGCGGAGCGTCCGGGGCGGCATTCCCACGCGGAGCGTGGGAACGAGGGACGCACCCGCGCGATTGGCGCGGGCGGCGGTCCGCACAGCGGACCCGACGGACCGCGGCGCCCGCGGGGACCCGGTAGGGTCCGCTGTGCGGACCGCGGCACCCGCCGACGCCGGCGCGGGCTGGAGCGCGGGAGCCGGAAGGCGGCGCTCCCTCGTTCCCACGCTCCGCGTGGGAATGCAGTTGGGGACGCTCCGCGTCCAAGCGCGGGACGCGGAGCGTCCGGGGCGGCATTCCCACGCGGAGCGTGGGAACGAGGGACGCGCCCGCTCGCCCTGGCGCGAGCGGCGGTCCGCACAGCGGACCCTACGGACCCCAGCGCCCGCGGAGACCCTGTAGGGTCCGCTGTGCGGACCGCAGCGCCCGCCGACGCCGGCGCGGGCAGGATGGGCACGCCCGCGCGATGGCGTCACTGGTCGGCGGACCACTGCGGGCGGGCTTTGCCCATCCTACAGCACTTGGCCATGGACGCGGAGCGCCCGCGCTTGCTCCCCGGCTTCCGCGTGGGTGCCGGAGATCCCGGCGCCGGCAGTCGGGTTGCGCTGCGCTGACCCGACCGACGGGACCCGCCCGGTCCCGAGGCGGGGCGGCGAAATAAAGGCAATTTTCATACCGAAAACGAAGAAAAGAAGGAGAAAAGGGAAAGAGAGAAGAGAAAAAAGGGTTAAAAGTCCTGGGCGAGGCGGAAACCGAGGATGTCGCTCCGGTACGACGGCGCGCTCCTGAAACGGTTGGCGGAACGCAGCCCCGACGGCCTGTGGAACCACGAGCCGCCGCGGATCACCCGGTCCGGCCCATTACTGGCATGATCTTTGCTTATACATGTTGTTTCTGTGCCGTCATAGGGGCTGGCATAGGCCGAGCAGGTCCACTCCCACACATTGCCGGCCGTGTCATAGAGCCCCCAGGGGTTGGCCGCCAGACTGGCCACCGGCAGGGTCTTCCCACGATCGACCCCGGTCTTGGCGCCGCAGCCGTTGTAGTCATCGTTGCCGTCGTAGTTGGCCTGGTCGGTGTGGATGCAGTCGCCGGTCCAGAAGGGGCCCGCGGTCCCGGCGCGGGCGGCGTACTCCCACTCGGCCTCGGTGGGCAGCCGATACGCCTTGCCGGTCTCGCGGCTCAGCCAGTCCGCAAAGGCGGTGGCGTCCTCCCAGGAGATATTGATGGCCGGGCGCTCGCCCCGTCCCCAGCCCTGATCTTCGGGCAGCTTGCGCCCCGTAGCCGTCGCGAAGCGGTCATAGTCCGCGAAGCTGACCTCGGTCCGACCGATGGCGAAGGGCGGCAGGGTCACCCGGTGGCGGGGCCCTTCGTTAGACTCCCGCTCCGGCTCGGTGTCCGGCGAGCCCATGTCAAAGGCCCCGCCCGGGAGCGCGATCATGGCCGGTCCCTCGCCGCCGCCGGCCAGCCGGTCACTGAAGGTCTCGAACGGCCTGGGACCGGTCTGCGTCGGCTCCGGCAGTTGCAGCCCCGCCGGGTCGCGGAAGGCGGCGCGCTCGGCCGCCGTAAGCGGGCGCGCGAGCCGGTCGGTGATGACCCCGCCCGGACCGTTGCTCGTTAGCCAGACGCGGACCTGGCCGGCGGGCGGCGGGTCGGCGGGCGCGCCGGGGGGCGGGTCGGCGAGGCGGTCGGCGATCACCGGGGCCTCGCCCCAGGTCAGATACAGGAGGCGCTCGGCGATGAAGGGGGCGGTGGCGGCGTCGCCCAGGTCGCCGACCTGGATGGTGTTGACCGGGGCGGGCGCGCCGGGCCCGGCCGCGGGTGGGGCCGACAGCGGGCGCAGCACCGGGGCCGGGAAGCCGGTGCGAGCCAGGGCCTGGGCGAGTGACTCGGCCAGGGCGCGGGTGTCCGGCGTGTGGAAGACCTCCAGCACCGCGATGCGGGCGTGGGCGCGATCCTCCAGGGCCAGCAGCGCGGCGGCGGCCCGGGCGCGCAGGCCGGCGTCCGCGGTCGGCGGCCAGCCGCCCTGCCAGGCGAGCGCGACCCCGGCACCCAGGAGGACGGCCAGGGCCAGCGGCGGCAGCAGCCCGGCCGGGCGCCAGCGGCGCGGGTCGCCGGGCAGCAGGCGCGCGAGCCACACTGGGAGCCGGAAGTCGAGCCGCCCGGGGCGCAGCACCGTGTCCACGAAGATGCGGTCGCGCAGCGCGGCGTCCGGCGCGGCGCCGCGCAACAGGTCCAAGAGCCAGCGCTCGATCCGCCGGCGCCACCCCGCCCCGGCACCCGTGGCCGGGACCGCGACCGGCAGGCGGATGCCCGTCTCGCCGTCCAGTACGACCGAGCGCAGCAGTTCCAAGTAGATGCCGCCGATGCGCCGCCGCTCGGCAGTGGGGGTGGCCGCGTGCAGGTCCAGGCGCAGCCAGTGTGGGAGGCTGCCGCCGCGCAGCCAGGGCAGGCGGGCCAGGCGCAGCAGGCGGGCGGTGCGGCCCTGGGCGTCGTCGTCCTCGAAGAGGTCCAGGTCGAGCCGCCGGGTCAGGCCCGGGTGCAGCCCGGGGTAGACGGCGACGGCGGCGAGCAGCAGCCGGCCGCGGGGTCCGAGCCAGGTGTGGATGTCGGCGGCCAGGGCGGCGCGCTCGGCCGGGGCCGGGTCGCGCCCGCCGCCGGGCCCGCCGGCGCGCGCGAGCCGCGGCGGCAGGGCCGCCGCACCCGGGTCCGCGGCGACGGCGGGCGGCGCTGCGGCCCGGCCGGGCGCCGCCGCGGGGTCCGCCGCCAGGTCGCCCGCCAGGCGGATCAGCCCGGCCGCGCCGAGCGGGGCCAGCCCGAGCCCGGCCCCGGCCAGGGCCTCGCGCCAGGGTTCGGGGACCGGGCGGGTGGCGAGCAGGCCGCGGCTGGGCCACAGGGCCAGGACCTCGGTCCAGGGGGCCGGGCGGTCCGTGGTGAGATCCATCAGGTCCGCGGCGTCCCCGATGATCAAGAGCCGCGCCCCGGCGTGGTGCCCGGCCAGTTCGCCCAGGGTACGGGCAGGCCCGGGCGCGGCGGTGCCGGCGGACGCGGGCGCGAAGGCGGGGCGCACCCGGGTGGGGTCGCGCTGGTAGACATAGCCCTGGACCTCCAGCCCGGCCGCGCGCAGCCGGCGGATGAGCGAGGGGGCCAGCCCCGCCAGGTGGTCGCCGCGGTGGTGGGCGTCCACCAGCACCACGCACTCGGGCACCCGCGGCTGGTCGCGGTAGACCGGCAGGAAGAGGCCCAGGTGGCGGGCGGCCCGCTCGCAGGTCGCGCGCTCGTCCAGGCGCCGAGTGGGCACGGGCACCGGGGTGTGCAGCCGGCGCAGCGCCGCACGCACCCGGGGGCCGTCGAACAGGTCGTCGTCGGCCTCCGTCAGGGTCAGGTCGCGCAGCGGGGAGCGGGGGTCACCGCGGCGCGCGCGCAGCACGGTGGCAAGGCGCTGCCGGCGCCAGGCGAGCCAGACGCCGACCGCGACCAGCGGCAGGGCCGGCAGCAGCCAGTCGGCCGCGGCCAGCCAGCCGCGGGCGCCTGGGCTCGGGCGCAAGACCTCGGGCGGGGTGCGGGGGCGGAAGGGCTCGAGCGGGACCTCCAGGTAGCCGGTCGGACCCGTGTAGGCGGGCGGGACGGCGGACCCGGCGATCGGCGTGGTCTCGCGCTGGACGCCGCGCGGGGCCGGGTCCGGTGTCGACCAGACGGCAAGCCCCAGGGCGGCGGCGAGGACCAGGACGGACACCGGGACCAGCACCCGCCACAGGGGCGCGCGGGGCGGTGCCTGGCGCGGGGGCGTCGGCGGCGGTCGGGCGGGGGCCTGGGGGGCGATCGGCGGGGCGACCGGTGCGGACGCGGCGCACCAGTGCGCGAAGACCTCGGCGAAGGCCTGCTGCTCCCGGGGCGAGCGGCAGAAGAGCGGGCCCAGCAGGGGCCGCAGGTCGCACGGGTCGGCCGGCAGGCCGCCGTGGGCGGCCAGGGCGGCGATCAGGTCCAGGGCGTTCTGCCAGCGGTCCATGCCCACGGGGAAACCGGCGGCGCGCAGCCGCCGGTCCAGGTCGGGCAGGCGCGACCAGGGACCCGCGTCCGCGTCCGGAAGTTGGGGCGCCGGCTGGGTCATGGGGGCGGTTCAGCGGGCCTCGGCCGGCGGCCGACCGGAGGTCGCGGCGCGCACCGGTCGACGCCCGACCCGCACGGCCTTGATCATCATACCGGCCATGGACAGGTGTAGGTCGCCCTTCAGGGCGACCAGGCGTCCGCGCCATCGGCCCGTCGCCCTGAAGGGCGACCTACATTGGCGTAGGCGGACGGCCGGGATCATCCGGCACCCGTGCCGACGCGGCGCCACTGGGCAATCAGGTCACCGGCGCGCGCCTGGTCCGGCTGGTTCTTGAACAGCAGGTCGCGGGTGTGGGCCAGGAACCAGTCCGGGTCGAGATCGGCCAGACATTTGGGCTGGGGGCCCTGGCCCGGGAGCGGGGACAGACCGGCCAGCCAGCCCAGGGCCTCGGCCAGAGACGGCGCGCGGGCGAGCCCGGCGGCGGGGCTGCGCAGGTAGCGCCACAGTGACAGGGCCTCGGACAGCAAGGTGTGGCCCGCGCCGCCGGGGAAGCGCCGGCCCAGGCGGCTCGCGCAGATCGCCTCCACGGTGATCCGGCCCGGCGGCGGCGGGTCGCCCAGGTCGCAGGCGAAGGGCGGGAACTCCAGGTGGTGATAGACACAGCGGCGCAGGAAGGCCTCCGGCAAGGCGCGTTCGGAGTTGCTGGTGATGATGACGATGGGGCGGTTGGCGCGCTCCTCGGGGGTCGTGAGGGCCACGCTCGGGATGGGCTCGCCCTCCCCCGCCAGTTCCGGCAGGGTGAAGCACATCTGTTCGATCTCGGTCAGGAGGTCGTTGGGGACGTCGCGCGGGGCCTTGTCGATCTCGTCGATCAGGACCACGGAGCGTTGCGGGCGGCCGGGGTGGTTCAGGGGCCGGGCGGGCAGGTGCAGTGTGTCGGCGGCAAAGGCCGGCGGCTTGGCGTACAGCAGGGCGCGGCCGATGGCGGTGAAGGTCATGAAGCGGCGCGGGTCGGCCGGCCGCCCCTCGGCCTGGCCGGCGTGGAAGCGCGCCACCGCGTCGTAGCGGTAGAGCAGGTCGCGCGCCTGGGTGTCGGACTTGACCACGAACTCCAGGACGGGCTCCAGGCCCAGTTCCCGAGCCAGGGAGGCGGCGAGCCGGGACTTGCCGGAGCCGGGCTCCCCGGTCAAGAGCAGCGGCATCCCGAGCAGCAGGGCAGTGGTGACGGCGGCGCGCAGGTCCGGGCCGGCCAGGTAGAACTCCGGGTCCTGCAGGGCCGCGAGGTCGACGGCGCAGTCGCGCAGTTGCTCGATGGTCTGGGGGCGCGGGCGCCCGTCGCCGAAATAGAGCGTCAAGGGGGTCACTGGGGGTCTCCCGGGGGTGGGTCGCGGCGGTCGGGGCCGCGCAACAGGGGCAGGACGGCGTCATACACCGGCTGGTAGCGGACCTGGTGGGCGCGCTCCGGAAAGGCGCTTGCCAGGCGCCAGCGCAGGCGCAGGTGGGTGGCGGGGTCGAGCCCTGCCGGGGCCGCGGGCAGTGCCGCGAGCCAGGCGTTGCGGTCCTCCCGCGTCAGGGGACTCAGGGCGCCGAGCGGCTCGCAGGCGGCGATCTCCAGGGGCGGCAGCGGCCATAAGCGGCACAGGCTGCGGCGCAGGCCGCGGCGCCAGTCGAACGCCGGTTGCAGACAGGCGAACAGGAACAGCACCCGGGCCCCACCATTCAGACCGGGGACCGCGCTGAAGCGCTCGATCGCCCCGGTGATGAAGTCGGCGGTGGCCTGCGGCCCCAGGGCCGCCGGGACCTCGGCATAAAGCGCCCGCAGGCGCCCGGCGTTGATCCAATCGCGGACCAGCGCCTGCTCCCTGGCCAGCCGGGAGCGCGCGTCCGCCTCTTGGACCTGGTGCGCCCGCGCCCGCTCCCGGGTGCACCCGGGACGCGCGCCCGTCTGCATGGGCGGGTCCGCCGGGGCCGGCCGCCGGACCGGACCCGATTGCAGGTCCGGCTCCGTGAGTTGCTGGACCAGGGCCTCCCAGAGGCCGTCGGGACCGAACCCGTCGAGGTCGGGGGCGCTGATCAGGGCGTCCAGGGACGGCATCCCCGGGGGCAGCCCGCCCAAGTGGACCGCCAGGTGCGCGGCCAGGGTCTGGGGACAGTCGGCGGGAAGGGCCTCGAAGCGGTAGAACCAGAGGCCGGGGGCGGGTCGGCCGTCCCGATCCAGGAGGCAGCGTTCGACCTGCTTTATCTGCTCCCCGTGGTCCAGGGTACAGGCCAGCCACTCGCGCGCGCCCAGGGCGGCGGCGCTGGACCCCGGGGCCGCGGGCGACGGCGGGTCGCCGGTGATCCCCCACAGGAGCCGCTCGAGCCCGCGCCGCGGGTCCGGCTCGGTGCTCGGGCGCAGGTCGACCCAGGTCCGGTTCGCGAGCCAGAGCGGCAGGCCCGCCTGGGTCTGCCCTTCACCCTGGGCATCGCCCTGGGCATCGGTCTGGGCATCGGGCAGGAGCACCGGGATGACGGGACGCCCGTCGCGGACGGCCAGGCGCAGGGCGGCCTGCATCTCCTCGTCTTCCCAGGGGCCCAGGCCGTCGGCCCCGATCAGGATCGCCACGCTGCGCGCGGCGCGGATCCCGGACTCCATGAGCGGCAGCGCGGGCAGGCCGGGGCGCAGTTGCTCCTCGTCCAGCCACAGGCGCACCCCGGCGCGCCGCAGTTCGGCGGCCAGGCGCCTGACCGCCTGTTTGTTCTTGCTGTTGTGACTCAGAAAGCAGTCGAAGCCCGGGGCCGGGTCGGTGGGGCCCGGCGCGGCCAAGGGACGGGGCGCGGCCGGGGCAGGCGCCGGCCGGACCGCCGGGTAGTCCGGGATCCCGGCGGTGAGGGCCGCGCAGCACTCGGCACACAGGGCCCGGACCGGCCCCTGGGCGTGCGGCAGGTGCATGATGCCGACCACGGTGCGGGACGCGGCATCCCACAGGGGGGCGCCGCTGTAGCCCCCACAGGACCCCGCGCCGGGTCCCGGGCGCAGTGCGCCGGTCAGGTCGGGGGCGAGTTCCAGGTCCCAAAACCAGGCCTGCTCCGGGCGCCACCGATGGGCGACGCGGTTGCGCTCGCGCAGCACCAGGCCGGCCAGGCGCCGGGTGGTGGTGAGGCCGTCGCCCTCCACCTGCCACTGGTAGCCGAAGGCCTCGACCGTCTGGCCCGCCTGGGCGCGCGCGCCCAACGGCAGCGGCTCGGCCGCGAGCCCATCGACGGCGAGCACCGCCAGGTCCAGGACCGGGTTGCCGCGCGCCCAGACCTCGGCGATCCGGTCGTTGACGCGGATCTGGTGCAACGGCGCCGCAGCGGCACGCCCGCCGCCCCCGAGCGCGGTGACCAGGTGCAGACAGGTCAGCACGAAGGCACGCCCGCTGCCGTCGCGGTGGAAGACGAACCCGGTCCCGAAACCGCTGTCATCAGGGTCGTCATTGGTCAGCAAGACGACCGAATCCCTCCAGTCCCCCATGGCCGATGGTCCTCGTCAGGTCGCGTCTGTGGGCGGTAGAATCACCCTGATAGGCTAGCGGGGAAAGCGCACGGGGGCAACCGATCTGACCGGATGTGGTCGCGCGAATGCCGATGGGCAGAGCGTAGCGTGCCCATCCCCCAGGCCCTGGACGGCAGCCTGCTATTCGCCTGGGTCGCGCACTACCGCGGCTCGTGGTCGATCTCGTAGGCCTCGATCAGGTCGCCGACCACCGCGACGAGCGCGTATAGCGGATGCCCGGCATCGTCCCGCACCAGGTCCAGCAGAGCGTTGAGAAACGCCGTGGTCCGCTCATAGTCCGCCTCGCACTCGATGTGTGCGAGGGGGGCGAGCGTCTTCAGTGCCTGCCAGGCCGGCACCATCTTATCCAGGTAGAAGGGCAGGCCCTGGGCGCCCTGGACGATCGGCGCGCGGACGGCGGGGTCGGCAATCGGCACCTGGCGCAGAAAGAGGTCCGCGTCGATGTCCGAGAGTGCGCCCAGACGGTGGCCCTCCACCACCGTGCCCCAGTCGGGGTCGAGTTCGGACCAGCGCAGCCGGTTGCGGCCGAAGGCGGCGAACAGCACCCCCAGGGCGTCCTGCACCGCGAGTCCTCGTGCGGCGAGTCTGCGGAAACTGTAGAGCGGGGGTGCGGATCGGGCAAGCGGCGGTTGCCGTACCAGGAATCGGGGAATCCGCGCACTCCGATGCGGGGCCTGCTCCAACTGTTTCGACGCGGGGCGCTACGGCCGGAAGGTGGCTATAATTGTTGAAAATCGTTGTTCTACCCTACGATATGCAACAATTACTCGGCAGAGAGCGGCTCCTTGCCACCGTCCAACAACACTTCGCGGAGGCCCCCGCGGTCGCGTTGTTGGGTGCCCGGCAGGTCGGCAAGACGACCCTGGCCCGCGAGGTCGCTCGCGTCTGGCCGGGACCGACGACCACCTTCGATCTGGAGCGGGCGGCCGATCGGGCGGCGCTGGCCGGGACGCCGGAGGCGGTGCTGTCCGCCTGCACTGGTCTGGTGATCGTCGATGAAGTGCAGCGCCTCCCCGAGTTGTTCGCACTGCTCCGCCCCCTGTGCGACGCGCCGGACCGCAAGGCGGTCTTCCTGTTGCTCGGGAGCGCCTCCTGGGACCTGGTGCAAGGCGTCTCCGAGAGCCTGGCGGGGCGCGTGCGTCTGGTGCGGGTGCCCGGCTTTTCACTCGACGAAACGGGGGCGGGCGAGCAGGACCGCTTGTGGTTTCGCGGCGGCTTTCCGCGCGCCTTCCTGGCGGAGTCGGACGCGGCCTGGG
>Ga0247837_1004165_pt1 | contig 23678 bp, 23 predicted proteins | sample LaCtaG_2_FD_187115 | JGI IMG/M metagenome (GOLD analysis project Ga0247837, IMG submission 187115) | Freshwater microbial communities from meromictic Lake La Cruz, Castile-La Mancha, Spain - LaCruzMarch2015_14.5m | ecosystem: Environmental > Aquatic > Freshwater > Lake | place: Spain: Castile-La...
CTCTGCCGGGCGATCTTACGCCGGTGCCGCTTCCAGGCTTCCCTCCCGGCGAAACGGCTCTGTTCGACGCGAATCAAAATCTCCTCATCGTTGGCGACGCCCTGATCAACATACCGGAACGTCGCTTCGAAATGCTGCCCGACAAATACTGCGCAGACCCCATCGTCGCCCGCCGTTCCCTTGGCATCCTCGGCACACTAAAATTCGAAACCTTCCTCTTCGCACACGGCCTCCCCCTCCAGGGATCCCACACAGAACTCGTCCAACTGCTGGCATCCATTCCCGCTAAATGACCCCTCCCCCTCCTCCCGTTCGCGCCTTCGCCGCTTCGCGTGAGCCCCCGGTTTTCCGTCCAAGGCTGCTACGGCTCACATCGGGCAATTACACCCTCGGTGACTTCCAGGCGGACCTCATGTCGGGTCTCACCGTCGGCATCATCGCGCTTCCCCTTGCGCTTGCCCTCGGCATCGCGAGTATCCCCGCCGGGAGCCAGACCCCCTTCCCGGCGCCCGCGCTTGGCATGTTTACGGCCATCATCGCCGGCTTCCTGATCTCCGCGCTCGGGGGCACCCGCGTTCAGATCGGCGGCCCCACCGCCGCATTCATCCCGGTCATCCTCATGGTGATCGAACAGCATGGATTCGGCGGACTGATCACCGCGACCGTCATGGCCGGGGTCATCCTCGTCATCATGGGCGTTGCGCGCCTGGGAACGTTGATCAAATTCATTCCGTGGCCGGTCACGAGCGGATTCACCACGGGGATTGCCGTCGCGATTATGCTGACCCAGGTCAGCGATTTCCTTGGCATCCGGGCGGACACCGCCCCGCCGCGCGAGTTCCTTGAGCGTCTGCCGTGGCTGGTCGCCCACGTGTCGCAAGCCAATCTGGCCGCATTGGCGCTGGCCATCGGTTGCATGCTCATCATCATTCTCTGGCCTCGCCTGAAGATCCGCCAGGTGCCCGGGACCATCGTCGCCATGCTGCTCTGCACGGTCGTTGTTTACGTCTTCGGAATGGAAACCGGAGCCGGGGTTCAAACAATCGGCACGAAGTACGGAGTTGGCGCGATTCCCCATGGCTTGCCCATGCCGATCTGGCCCGATTTCACCTGGGACCAAATCCGCTCTCTGATCGGTCCCGCCATGGCAATTGCCCTGCTCGGCGCGATCGAATCCCTGCTCTCTGCGGTGGTTTCCGACGGGCTCACTCGCGACCGTCACGACAGCAACACGGAGCTCATCGCGCAGGGCGTGGCAAACATCGTGTGCCCCTTTTTCGGAGGCCTCCCCGCAACTGGGGCAATCGCCCGCACATCAGCCAACGTTCGCTACGGCGCAAAATCGCCGGTTTCTGGCATCATTCACAGCGTGACGCTGCTGATGATCATGCTCGTCTTCGCCCCCGCTGCGGGCTACGTGCCGCTCGCGGCGATGTCCGCCGTCCTGACGATGGTCGCGGTCGGAATGGGCGAATGGCACGAACTCACGCGCCTGCGCATGATGCCCCCGAGTGACGCCGTCGTGCTGCTGACCACCTTCGCGCTCACGGTGCTCTTCGACCTGGTGATTGCGGTCGAGGTGGGCATGGTGCTCGCGGCGATTCTGTTCATTAAACGCGTGTCGGAAACGACCGAAGTTTCCCGGGTGACGGATGAGGACGTGCTGGAATCCCATGAGCAACTCGCCACGGGGAAACCGGTCCCGGAGGGCGTGCTGGTTTATCGGATCTTTGGTCCTTTCCTTTTCGGAGCCGCAGAAAAGATGGAAGCCGCCCTCGAAAGTATCGGTGAACTCCCGCAGGTTCTCATCCTGCGACTTCACCTCGTGAGCGCCATGGACGCCACGGCGTTGAACACGCTCGAAAGCGTCGTGGAGCGCATGACGCACCATGGCGGCACCGTGATCCTTAGCGGGCTACATCGTCAACCGCTCGACATGCTGCGGCGGGCTCAATTCATTGACACCATTGGTCGCAAAAACCTGTGTGCCCATTTTGATCACGCACTGGAACGGGCGAGGGTCGTGCTGGAAGAGCGCGCAGCGGCGCAGCGGCGCGGCGGACCGGAGGACTGCCAAACCAAATAGATCGATGCGACCGATCGCTCCTCTAGTCCGCGTCAACTTCGGGTAGCTTTTCCGCGATTCGATCGAGCAGCTTTGACCACGTTTCGTCATTCTTCATGAAGTTCTCGACACGTTTGAACACGGCTTCTTGAACCTGCTCGTTTTCGCTCTCCATATCCCTCCGCCGCACGATACCAGCCTTCAAAGCGTCCGCAGCGCCCAACCGATAAACTGCCGTCCTAGCGAAGCTCCAGTCGTAAGCTTTCAGCTTCGCGGCACCCTTAAGATCGTAATATTCGTTCTTCTTCTCGTCCTTGGATATCTTCCTTGAGCGCTCCAGATCGATCAAAGTCAGACGATCGGTGGCTGAATCGTAGACGATGTTGTTGAGGTGGAGATCCTGATGGAGCATTCCGCGCGAATGAATTTCATCCAGCTTATCGAGAAGCTTGGTTCCGATCGATTTGGACTGTTTGCTGAAGGTTTTGGCATCCACATCGGCGTTGCCGTCAATGAAGGATGCAACGGTCTTCCCCGGTGCTCGCGGCTGAATGGTTCCGAGAACACGGATATCTAAGTCCTGCAGTTTGCCCTTTGCCTTGAGTCCCCTCAAATATGGCAACATCTTCTCCGAGGGCACCTTGACGACGGTAGATTCGCCCTTCCGATTCTTGGGCTCCAAGCGTAGGAAGTAAGTCTCCGGGCGTGCAACCCCATCGATCGCCCCATACTTTTCACTGCTCGTCCAACCGACGCGCTTCACGTCTTTCTCTCCAATTGGATAATCCTCCAGCTTTAACAGCTTCCCGGTCGGATCGCCGTTCGCATCGCAAATCTCATAAGCAGAACCGCTTTCTCCCTGCCCGAGCTTAACCAATTTCCCCTTTTCTCCATGCGCCCCTGTGGTGTCACCCTCTATCGCCCGTTTGTAGTCTTTCGTCCCATTGAGCTTCTCCACCCCCTGCGCAAGCAGATCATCCGAAACATCAAGTACTCCCTTGGCAACGCTCCTCACGTCCTTAATGCCGGCATGGAATCGCGCGATATCCACAGCATGCGTCCCGTCGCCAATAACGCTGTGAAGGGAATCCAGCGCTTTCTGGAACTTTCCCTTGGTAGTTTCTGACAACCCAGCCGGAGGGTTGCCATAGGCCTTGGCCACCAACTCTTTCAAAAAGACCGCCGTCTTCTCCTTCCTGTCAGATCCGAGAAACGGATGCCAACCCGTCGTAGCTTCCCCGTGTTTCGAAACGGTGATGTTCTCGCGCACGTTGGTCGTGTAATCGACGCGTATTGAACCTGTCTTGCCGAGGAACTCGATTTCCAGACGCTGCAGGGCACTCTGCGCCGCTTGCGATTCCATCTGAGAAATCGCAGAGACTCCTCCACCTGCTCTTCCACGAATTCCAAGGTCCATCGGACGAAATCAATTCACGCCAGGCTCGCGAAGTTCCGTTCGTCTGACCACTGACGGTCGACGTCTTGCTCGCGTTCCAGAGCCTGCACATACCCATCCAACGAGCCCCAAGCATTCCGAACGGCGCCTGCTTCGGAGATCATCCTGTCACAATGTTTCGTGAGAGTGTGGGAGTCCAAAGACTCGAGAGCGAACCGTCCATCCAAGATGAGATCCCATTCCGGTTCGATAACGATCACCTCGTTCCGGTCCTGTCTGAAGAGTGCGTTCAGGTGGTGCAAGAGAACGCACCGGCGGAAGCGCTCCGTCTCTTCCATGTGTCTCGCGTCCAGAATGGCGACCTGAATGCGGGCCGTGTGGGAATCCTCGTCCGCGGAAATGCGGATCATGTCGCCGTCGAGCTCCATTTCCAACGCGTCAATTTGGCCAACACTGGAAGGCACCACGTTGAGCGAAGCGCAAAAGTCCACAATGAGCGTTTGAAATGCCGAAGCCATAGGGTAATTCTAATGGGGCAAAAGTTACGAGTTTCTGAAATCCGCAGCCGTTTCCGCAGTATCAGGCACCGCTCCAGACCTCAAATCACCCACCCAAACGTGACATTTTCGTCACAGCCTGAACGAGAGGACACAGAACTTTGTTGAAAGCGAACCCACCGCAGAGCAGGGGTGTGTCGACCCACTTTGACAATTACACTGGGAAATGGCAATTTCCCACCCATGCAGATCACTCTGGATCGAATGAGTCGCATTGTGGTGCCTAAATCCATTAGGGATCGCTTTGCCATTAAGCCGGGCGACGAACTGGAAATCAGTATTGAACCTGAAGGCATTCTTTTGCGTCCGGCGACCCCGGTCCCGTCACTCACCGAGGAGGATGGGATTCTTGTTTGTTCGAGTGCAGTTCCACCATCGGCCTGGGATATCGGAGCGCTGTTGGAAGAGCAGCGAAGCTCCCGAAGCGCGGAACTTGGCGGACTTTGAGTTTTGAAGGTCTGTTTTGACACCTCCGCTCTGGTTGCGGCGCTTCTCCAGCAGCACCCGCAACACGCCCTTGCGTTCACCCGCCTGCAGGCCGTGAAAGCGGGAGCCACGCAGGGCTACGTAACGACCCACGCCCTCGCAGAACTCTTCGCCACGCTCACCGCGCTGCCGCTCAAGCCCCGGCTGCTCCCCGCAGACGGTGAACGCATCATTCGAGAGAGCGTCCTTCCATGGTTTACCGTGGTTCCGCTGCGGACGGGTCACTACCGCGAAGCCATCCAACGCGCTGCGAAACAAAACCTCCCGAGCGGAGCCATTTATGACGTTCTTCATCTGGTGGGAGCGCGCAGCGTCGGATGCACGACACTCTACACGCTAAACCTGCGCCACTTCCGTTCCGTTGCTCCGGACGATCCGGTCATCGCTTCTCCGTAAACAGACGCCCTCCGGAGTGTATCGCGCTCAAAGACCCGAAAGCTCCCGCCACTGCGTCTTTTCGCTTTCCGAAATGCGGAGCTCGGAAGAGATTGACCGCTCATGGTTTGGATGCGCGCACTGCTGTATGGGGTTCCCGCCGCCTTGCTGCTTTTTCTTGTCGCAGCGTTTTTGAACGCCACGCGGGTCACGGCCACGAAAGCCAATGAAATGGCGAACGGGAGCACGGTGGAACCGTCGAACCTCAATCCGATTCTCTCTGCAGACTCCGCCGCCTCGGAAGTTCAGAGCGTCATCTTCAACGGCCTGCTGAAGTACGACCAGAATCTCGAAATCACCGGCGACTTGGCAAAGAGCTGGTCGATGCGCCAGACGACGACTTTCTTCGCGCCCACTCCGGCTGACGCGCTCGCCGTCGCGGCGAAACTGGAAAGCCTCCGCGACCGATGGGCGGCGTGGTCCCTCCAGTCCGTTCGCACGGACGGTCTCGCCATCCTTCTCGACCTTACCCTCCCCGGACTCGACACAAGCCGCGAGATTTTCGAAACGCTGCAGACGGACAATCTGGACAAACTCCACATCGTCCGGGTGGGCGTGAAATCCTCCGCACGCGAGTCGCTCGACTTGTTCCTGCAAACGGCTCCCTCCGCCCCGTTCATCGTGCGTCGCTGGATCGATACGAGTTCCGCTTTTGAACTGACCGTTCAGGGCGACCCCGCGCCATTAGTCTCCGACCTGAAGACGTACTATGCCTCGCAGCCGTCGCTGGAGGCCACCGTGGAAACGGGCGAAATGCTGGATTTCCTCGCGGAGCCGGAGGTCACCTTCCTGCTCCAGCCCAATGTTCGCTGGCATGATGGCGAACCATTCACCTCCCGCGATGCAGCTTTCACGTTTCGCTCGCTGATCGACGAAACGGTGGGGTCGCCCCGGAAGTCCGACTTCGAACTCGTGTCGAAGGTGGAAACGCCGGACGACCTCACGTTCCGCGTTACGTACCGCAAGCCGTTCTCGCCCGCGCTGGGAAGCTGGATGATTCCCCTCATCCCGGCCCACATCCTGGAGGGCAAACCCGCCGCGTGGTGGGCGGAGCATTTCAACCGAAGCCCGATCGGGACGGGGCCGTTCAAGTTCGACGAATGGCGCGTGAATGAGTACGTCCGCGTGGTACGAAACCCCGGTTTCTTCCGCGGTTCGCCATGGTTGGAATCCATCGTGTTCCGCGTGCTGCCGGATCAGCTCGCGTTGCGGTTGGCATTTGAGACGCGGCAGGTGGACTTTTGGAGTGCCGACCCCTGGGCGGTCGGAACGGTGCAGAAGGATCCTCGTTTCACGGTGTTCAGCTACCCCAGTGCGTCCTACTCGTATGTGGGGTGGAACCTGCGGCGCCCGCTGTTTCAGGACCAGCGCGTACGTCAAGCGCTCGCGCAGGCCGTCAATGTGCCCGGCATGATCAAATACATTTTGTACGGCAACGGGGTTCAGTCCACCGGACCATTCACGCCGCAGCTCTGGTTCTTCAATCCGAACGTGGAGCCATTTCCCTATGATCCGGTGGCTGCGGGGAAACTGCTCGATGAGGCTGGTTGGGTTCGCGGCCCGGATGGCATCCGCGTCCGCGACGGGAAGCGCTTTTCGTTCACCCTCATCACCAGCAGTGCGAGCGAAACTCGCCGGGACATCGCAACGCTCGTGCAGGACAATCTGCGAGCCATCGGGGTCGAAGTCGTCGTCGAAACGTACGAATGGGTCGTGTTCGTAACCAAGTTTGTTTCCAAGGGGAACTTTGACGCCTGCGTGCTCGGCTGGACCGTTCCGCCGGATTACGATTTGTTTCAGGTGTGGCATTCGTCGCAATCGAATCCCGACCAACTCAACATGGTGGCGTACAACAATCCCAAGGTGGACCAATGGCTCTCGCAGATCCGGCAGGAGTTCCGGCGTGAGGAAATCATCCGGATCGCAGGGGAAATCCAGAGCACCATTTACGCGGATCAGCCCTACTTGTTCCTCTACGTCCCACAGGCCACCGCGGTGATGTGGAATGAAGCCTACCGCATCTGCCGCCCCGGGCCAGACGGGACGTGGATCGATGAACCGGTCGAGATCACCAAGGCGGGCTGGAGTTATTGGAGCGACTACTTTTACCGACCGGAGCATCCCCCAGCCGTGCTGGCCACCGGAAAGGTCATTCGACGGGAGGCACGAACACCATGATTCCGTTCCTCCTGCGTCGGTTGGGGATCACGGTGGTCCTGCTCTTCGTCATTAGCCTGATCTCGTTTTTCATCGTCACCCTGGCCCCGGGAAGCCCGTACCCGTGGGGGGATTTGAATCCGAAGATCGACGAAAAGGTGAAGGAGGCCTACCGGAAGAAGTTCCATTTGGACCGACCCCTCATCGAGCAATACGGCTTCATCATGGGCGACCTTTTCACCGGCAAGTTGCGCAGCATGAAGGACGAGCGTCCCGTGCTCGAGCGGATCGGCGAGCGACTGCCGGCCACGCTCATGCTCAATGGCGCATCGCTGGCATTCGCACTCAGCTTTGGCCTGCTGTGGGGCGTATTTTCGGCAAGACGGGCGGGGTCGTGGACCGATGGGACCTCCACCTTTCTGGCATTTCTGTGCCTGTCCATGCCCGAGTTTCTGCTGGCGTACGCCGTCGTGATCCTGTGTGTCCATCAGTTCGCTGTGCCGATCCTTGGATTGCGGAGTTACGGAATTGAATTCCCCAACGCGCTTTCGGCAGGCCTAGACATGACGTGGCACATCCTTGTCCCGGCCATCGTTCTCGCGATCGGATCCGCCGCGGCGCAATCGCGTTTTGTCCGCGCCAATGTGTTGGAAACCCTGCGCGAAGACTACATCCGCACCGCACGGGCGAAGGGTCTCGCGGAGGACGTCGTGTTTCTCAAACACGCCCTGCGCAATTCGGTTCGACCCCTGATCACCGGCATCGGTGGTCTGCTCCCTGCGCTGCTCGGCGGCGCGGTGGTTGTCGAAAGCATCTTCGCCTACCCAGGCCTCGGCCGCCTCGGGTACGACGCCGTCACCGAACGGGACTATCCCACCCTCGTGGCCATCAACTTCATCATCGCAACGCTGGTACTGCTCGGAAATCTGATCTCCGACGTTTTGTACGCCGTCGTCGATCCACGGGTGCGACTCGAATGAACGCCAACCCCCTAATCGAAGCAGAAGCGGTGTCGCCCGAGGCCGCATTCGCCACGCCAGGTCAACGCGTGTGGCGTCGGTTCGTGCGGAACCGACTCAACGTCGCCGCGTCCGGCGTGGTCGTTGCGCTGGCAGTGATTTCGCTCGTTTTCGGCATTGCCAGCATGGCAAAAATTCCGTTTCCCTCCGACCCCAACGCGACGAGCTTGGAGTCGAAGCTCCGGCCGCCGAGCGCCGCGCATTGGATGGGAACGGATCAACTCGGGCGCGACGTCTTTTCGCGGGTGCTGCACGGGAGCTACATTTCGCTGACGGTGGGGTTCGTTGCGGTTGGGGTCGCCTTGGGCATCGGCACCGTCGTTGGCGCCATTTCGGGTTACTGCGGGAAATGGGTGGATCAGGTCCTGATGCGGGCGGTCGATGCCCTGATGTGCTTCCCGACATTTTTCCTGATCCTGACCGCTGTCGCGCTGCTGGGTCCGAGCCTTTGGAATATTGTCATCGTGATCGGGTTGGTGAGTTGGACGGGCACGGCGCGCCTCGTCCGTGCGGAATTTCTCACGCTTCGCGAGATGGAGTACGTCCGCGCGGCGAGGGCGCTGGGTCAGCGCGCGCCGGCGATCGTTTTCCGCCACATCCTGCCCAACGCGGCTGCACCGATTTTTGTCACGGCGGTCCTCGGCATTCCGGGTGCCATCCTCACCGAGGCGGGTTTGAGTTTCCTGGGGCTCGGGGTGCAGCCACCGCAGGCCACGTGGGGAAGCATCATTTCAGATGCCAAAACCTACATTCTCGACGCCTGGTGGCTCATCGCGTTTCCCGGCGCGGCGATTCTCATTGCCACGCTCGCATTCTTCCTCGTCGGGGATGGACTGCGTCAGTCCATTTCTACACAAACCGAACGCAAGTAAACTCGCCATGCCCATGCCGCTGCTCGAAGTTCGTCACCTTTCCGTTCGCTTTCGCACCGACGAGGGAACGGTGGACGCGGTGCGCGATGTATCTTTCTCGCTCAACAAAGGCGAAACCCTGGCAATCGTCGGAGAGAGCGGAAGCGGCAAAAGTGTCACCGCACTAGCCCTCACCCGCCTAGTTCCCTGCCCGCCAGCCGAGGTGACAGCCGGTGAAGTTCTCCTCGATGGGAAAGATACGCTCAAAATGGACCCCGCCGACCTGCGCAAAGTGCGGGGTGGTCGCATCGCTTATGTTTTCCAGGAGCCATCCACTTCGCTAAATCCCGTTTACTCGATCGAATCGCAAATCGCGGAGGCGATCCGTCTGCACCGACCCGAGATTCACGATGTGCGCAAGGAGATCATCCACTGGCTCAACGCGGTCGGGATCGTTGAACCCGAAAAGCGCATGCGCGATTATCCACACCAACTCAGCGGCGGCATGCAGCAGCGGGCCATGATCGCCATGGCGCTGAGCGGTCAGCCCGATGTTCTCATTGCAGACGAACCCACGACCGCACTCGACGTGACGATTCAAGCGCAGATCATTCGCGAACTCGTCGCGTTGCAAGCGCAGCTCGGAATGGCAATCGTCCTCATCACGCACAACTTTGGGATCGTGAGCGGATTCGCCAACCACGTCGCCGTGATGTACAGGGGTCGAATCGTTGAAATGGGGGAAACTTCCGAAATCCTGCAGCGCCCCCAACATCCCTACACGAAGGCGCTGATCGACTGCATCCCGCGCCTCGGATCCGGTCGCGGCCGCCTCCCGGTCATCGACCTCCCAGACGAAGTCAGCGAGACGAACGTCACCCCGGCATAGCTCTTTCGCGCCTTCGAGGCTTCGCGTGCCCCGCCTCAACCATTCATCTCCAAGTCCAACGCGTAATCCAACATTTCGGAAAAGGTGCCAAACCGTTTTTGAACGGCACCGTCCGACCGGTGAACGAGTCGGAATTCCTCCGAAGACCGCGCCCAGAGGAGAACGCCTGTGGAGGCCACCCCGAAACACGCCACGCCCTGACGCAAAAGATCGGGGTTCCTCCGGTTCTGATCGATAAATCCCGGTGAGAAACTCGAGGCGAGGTCGGATCCAAAAATGGTCACCCGATCCAGCACCAGGCCGTCTGCGACACGGAGGAACTCCAGGAAGTCTGCGGGTGGGTCGAACCCGAGCGTTTCATTGACGTGCTCGCGGAACTCTTCGACTTCCATCAGCGCCATCCCGCCCAGCAACGTGTACCGGCCCTCTGCGGCGTCTCGTTCCACCCTCTCGAAGAACGCGGAGCGATCTTCTTCCTCCATTTCCCGAAAAACCTCGCAGTCGTGAAGACGGTTTTTCTCCTTCTCGTGCAGCATGGCCAGAATGTTTGCGTATGACATGTTCTTTCCTTACCTAAGCCGGGGGGTCACAACGTCCACGCGGACGCTGTCTGAATTGGTTAATCCCGGATGCGTGCAGCGGGTGTCGTCATTGACTTTGGTGATGCCTTAATCCCTCCCCCGCTCACTGTCCCGGATCTTCGTAAAAATGGGTCCGCTCTCACACCCTGATTTTGGAGGAAAAACACCGTCGCGCGCGGCGCGGAGAGCCGTCTCATGCGCATTCACGAGGTTCGAATAGCGCGCCGCATTTGAGTTTCCCAGCGCGCGTAGCGCGCGCGTTTCCTCTCCAAGGCACGCCATTCGACGGGCGTCGGCAAACGAATCCATCACGAGGGTGGCGGACTCTGCGGGCCCACAAGAATCGCGCCGACTCGCACAGGCGTCGGCATGGAAGCGTTCTCGCGCACCGGGCGCGATCGTGCCCAAGACAGAGACCTGCGGGGCCTCATGCCAGCGTTGATGGGTTTCGCGGAGTTCGGACGCGAGGGACGGCGGCGCTAGGAGAACGGCGACTTCGGATTTGCGATAATCGCGTTTCCCATCCCCATCCAAAAAGCGCCGGAGTTCCCGTTCGTTACGCCCGTCGCCCCCAGGACTTTCCTCGAGGCGCGCGACAGGGATCGAACGCCGTTCGAGTTCGGCCCCGAGCGACGCGAGAAATCCCGGCGTGTGCAGCAGTTGCTCATCCGCACCCACCCGGATCGGCGAGAAGTGATCCGTATCCTTCCCGAAGAAAATGACCTTCCGCCCCGCCCGCACCCGTGCTTCCACCTCATCGGCCGCATGAGGCACGAGTTCCCGATCACTGATGGCCTCCAATTCCCTCTGGAGCGAGCGAGACCACTGGCGGTTGTGGGAACGCTGATCCTGGAGGTGCCACGCTCGCCCCCAGGTGGCCAGAATGTCCTGTTGTTCTTTCCGCCCGGCCGGACTCATCCGCCAGGCATGGACTGCCGCAGATTTTCCCCAGAACGGCCGCTCCCTCGCCATCATCCCGCCAGAGCGCTGCATCTCTTCGTACACCGAGCCGAGATAAGGAACGAAGTCCTCAATCGAATCCCCCAGCCGTTCCCGGATGCGGCGTTCTCCCACTCCTTGAACTCGTGACGCGAAGTACACCGCCTGATCGACATTCGCAAAAGCGGCGTCGGCGACGAACATCACCCGGGACGCCGGGGATCGGTCCACCGCGCGGCGAAGGCCGGGGTTGGAAGTAATGTCCTCCGCACCAAGCACCGCGAGCAAACCGCGGGAGCCATCAGACGGCGGCGATATCCTCCGCCGGAATGCCTCCCGCTCCACAAACTCCACGGAGTCCCCTGTCAACCCCAACCGACGGGCGGCCTCCGCAGTCGAGCGAAGCGAAGCCCCTTCCCCGCAAACCACAGAAGGCACGCCGGACTCCCGGGCACAGATCCATGCAACCAATGCGGTTTGCTCCCCCTGTCGCATGTCCGGCCCATCTGCCAGAAGGAAGGACCGCGGCGAACCGATCGAGCCCGGAAGAAGCCGCTGACATGCGGCTCGAACTCCATCGCGGACGGTGGGGTCGGGACCCGTGAGGGTTCGCGTTCGTTCGCGGGACGCGGATGCGCCGTCTGCGGCAAGCGCCAGCACGTCGGCCGGGTCGGAATGCATTGGAGAAGCGCTCACGACTCCTCCTTTTCGTCAGGCAGGGAAAGCAACCACGCCAGCGGATGCCCCGGCCACTTCGCCGCGAAGGCTGTCGGCGCGTCGGCTTGAGCGCGCAGACTTCGAGCACGCTCAAGGGTTAACTGACCCGCGATCTCCGAGACGCGTTCCCGGCTGAGGATCGAGCGGGTGCGCGGATCGTCGGGCCGCAACGAAAGCCACTCCAGCACCTCGGTGGCGTCGCGCCATGCGATGTCCCTCGCTGCTCGTTCCGGGGGATCGTTTTGTGCGGCTGCGACTGCGGTCGCCACGATTCCCTCGTCCCATCTGCACCCCGCAGCGTTCCCTGCGAGCTTCACCGCGGGGAGGGCGGTGTCAAAATCAGTTTCACCCATGCGGATGAATAACGGGCCGACATGGCAGGGACAACCACGTGCGCCGAAATCGACTGTGGGAAAGTGTTCGGGGCCGCCTGCCCCTGTTGGAGGGAAACAGGGGCTTGCAGCCCCTCTCACAAATGGAAACTAACGTCGCTGGCCATCCGGGGGCCCGGATGCGAACACGACCGGCAGCGGAAAACGGAGTCGAAGCGCATCATCGAGAAGAATCTCCACGTGATACACCCCGTACTTCGGAAACTGGATGCCGGGGAACACATGCACGTTCGTCGCGTGATGGTCCAACGCAGCGAGGTCGAAGGCCGTTTCTGCCTCGGCGACTTTCTCTTCGTCGTCGCAGGCAATGATGACCGACCGATGGCGGAAGCGCCCAATTCCACTGCCCCAGCGGCTCCAGAGGCAAAGTTTGAAAATCCCCACGGGAAGGGCGGGAGCGGGAATTCCAGCGATCACGCCGACCAGCGTGTGCTGACCCGTGACTTCGACACGGACATCCTCGCAGAGGACGGCGCATTGCAGATCAGGAACGACGATACCCATGGCGTGGCTCATATCAGGAGGAGTGGGAAAGTGCCCATATCAAAATGATGCCGAATACGATCCGGTAGATGCCGAAGCTGATAAACGTGTGACTTTGGACATAGCGCAGGAGCCATTTGACCGCGATGAATGAAACGATCGCGGAACTGATGGCTGCCAGGGCGAGAAGCGTCCAGTCCTCATGGGCTCCATCGCGCAGAGCCTTGAAAATTTTTAAGCCCCCCGCGGCCAGCATCGTCGGAATTCCCACAAGAAACGAAAACTCCGTCGCGGCGACACGGTTCACTCCACACAACATCGCGGCAAGAATCGTCGAACCGGATCGGGACGAACCCGGGAACACCGCCGCCAGCAACTGCCCAAAGGCCACGACGATCGTCGCAAGCCACGAGATGGAGGGACTCAGGCGATGATTTTTCAGACCCATTTCCACCGCGATAAAGGCGATCCCGCCCACCACCAGCGCAATCGCGACCGGCAGCACCTCCTCCGGGAGTTCAAAGCCAAACTTGTCGAGCATCAGCCCCCCAACGCCCGTAATCCCGAACGCCACGACGATTTTAAAAATCATGCTGCGGCTAGCAGGTTCGCGCCAGCGGGTGAGCATCACCAACCGGTCCTTGAAAAGCGGCAACACCGCAATCACCGCCGCGGACTGAATGACGATGTTGAAAAGATCCGACTGCCGACAACCCAGCCAGTGCTCGACGATGAGCAGGTGTCCCGTCGAGGAGACCGGAAGAAACTCCGTGATCCCTTCAACGACCCCGAGGAGGATAACAGTGAGCCAATCAGGCATCGGATCGACGGCTGCGGATGGGGCGTTTGGAGGCCACAGGCTATGGACGTTCGCGTTTGGTCGCGGCGGATGCCTGCCTGCAGGAACGAGAAAGCGCGGGACTGGTGTGCTAGCTACTAAATCGCGTTATCGCCGACTTCTTCCGTGCGGATGCGGACCGCGTTCTCGATCGGGAGCACGAACACTTTGCCGTCGCCGATCTTGCCCGTCTTCGCGGCGGTCGTGATGGCTTGGATGGTTTTTTGGACCATCGCGTCGGTGACGACGATTTCGAACTTCACTTTGGGAAGGAAATCCACGGTGTACTCGCTGCCACGGTAAATTTCCGTGTGACCCTTCTGTCGGCCGAATCCCTTGACCTCGCTGACCGTCATGCCCTCAATACCGATCTCGGCGAGCGCTTCCTTCACGTCCTCCGTCTTGAACGGCTTGATGATGGCCTCAATTTTTTTCATGTTGCTTTCGAATAGAGACTTGGAGCGGGCTTTGCAAGAGTGAGGTTTCGGAACACATTTTTATTTGTGGACAGGGTTTGACCATCGGATGATGGGAGTTCGGATGTTTTTCATGCAAGCGAGGGCGAGGGGACAATGAAGCCGCACGAATGGAGGCGGACGCCGGCGGGCAAATACCTACGTCGATTGCCCCGGCTCAAACACCTGCGCGGCACGTGGCTGCACCGCCGCTTGGGAGATCGGCTCCTGGCACAAGAACTCTGGCAACCGGATCGCCGCCGCGTCGCTGCGGCGCTCGGCATCGGATTCTTTTGCGGCCTACTCCCTGTCCCTCTGCAGACCATCCCGTCGGTTTTTCTTGCCTGGCTCGCGAGGGCCAACCTGCCGGTTGCGATCGCGGCGGTCTGGATTACCAATCCCGTGACCACGCCACTGATCGTGCTGATCCAATATTTTGTGGGCTCCTGGGCGCTTGGGAGCCCCGCGAAGCATTTCCCTGGGTCGCAACAGGATCTCATCGCACTGGCCAAGGCGGCGCCTTTGGAGATTCTGACCGGAAGCATGATTACGGCGGTCGTATTCGGAACCGTCGGCTTCTTCGTGGGCGGCTGGCTCTTCGACGCCGTCACCTCGCTCATCCGGGCACGCAACGGTTCCTCGCCGCTGGGATACGCTATGAAGAAGTAGGGGCGCACGGATTTGAACCGTGAACCAAGCGGTTATGAGCCGCCTGCTCTAACCATTGAGCTACACCCCCAATGACTCCCTCGGGACCATCAGATTAGCATTCCCCTCCACCGAGATCCACCCTCTTTCATCCTTTCGCGTCCTCGCGCCTTCGCGTGAGCGACACATCGAACCAAAGATTCGCCTTCATCCTTTCCGATCCATCCTGCATCCTCCCAGGGATGCGTGCGCTGAACCGAGTCCTCTTCCTGCTCTTCGCCCTGGTGCTCCTCGCGGTCGGGGCGGTTTTGGCATTGTTCAGCAGTTGGAGATCGGAGCGACTGCGAACTTTGGCGGCGTCGGGCGAGATCGCGGTGTTGCAAACTTCGGCGCCGCTGGAATACCAAACCGCCGGGAATGCCGACGGCCCCAAACTCCTCGTCTCACACGGCGCCCCGGGAGGCTACGATCAGGGACTCGCCCTCGGCTCGCTGTTCCCGGACTTCCAGACGATCGCCCCATCCCGACCGGGTTACCTCCGAACTCCGCTATCGACAGGACTGACCCCCGAGTATCAAGCGGACAACTTTGACGGACTCCTTGATGTCCTCGGCCTCGACAAAGTCGTCGTCCTCGGCTTCTCCGCGGGCGCTCCTGCGGCCATTCAGTTTGCCATCCGCCAGCCCGAACGAACGCGGGCGCTCATTCTCATCTCGCCAATCCTACAGGCCTACAGCGCCCCGCCCGCAGACAAGCCCTCCGGATTGCTCGGCCGCATGTTCACCGGGGAAGGCATCCCGGACATCGCCGCATGGGGCCTCGTGGAGTCCGCAAGACGCGATCCCTCTCGCGCCCTCGCGTTCTTCATCGATTCCGGCAATCCGACTTCTTCATCCAACAATTCGACCGCCACACAAACGCTCACCGATCCAAAGGAGCTGGCCTGGTTTCGCGCAATGGTTGAATCCGTCGCCCCCATGACCCCTCGCCTCCCCGGTTTGCGCAATGACATTGTGCAACTTCGCAACCTGCCGGAACTCCCTTTCTCCCGAATCCAGGCCCCCACACTCGTGATCGCCGGGGCAGGGGATCCGGACGTGACCCCCGCGAGCCTCACCGCTCTGCAGAATAAATTGCCTGCCGCGCAGGTGGTGATCATTCCCGACGCCGGACAATGGATCTTCCTCGGAAAGCCAGGAGAGACGGCGCTTTCCGCATGCAGGGATTTCCTCGAGACCCTCACGCCGTCAGCGTCGAATCCGAACCCTTAATCCGCAAACCCATGGATTTCTTCGCCCGCCAGGATGCCGCCCGCCGCAAGACCGGACTGCTGGTCCTTTATTTCATCCTGGGCGTGCTCGGAATCATCGTCGCGGTGTATGCGGCGTTCATTTTCACCTTCAGCATCCGGCCCTGGTGGGATCCTTCGATGTTCGGGATCGTTGCGGGGTGCGTATCGGTCGTCGTCGCTATCGGGAGTGTGATGAAAATTGCCGAGCTTTCGCAGGGGGGGCGGGTGGTGGCGTCGATGCTCGGCGGCACTGCGATTTCCTCGAGTCCGTCGAACCCGGCCGAGCAACGCCTGCGCAATGTGGTCGAAGAAATGTCCCTCGCCTCCGGTGTGCCTGTTCCCGAGATTTACGTTCTCGAGGACCGGACGATCAACGCCTTCGCCGCGGGCCACGGACCAGGCGACGCCGTCATCGGGGTCACGCGCGGCTGCATGGAAACCCTCAATCGCGAGCAACTCCAGGGCGTGATCGCCCATGAATTCAGCCACATCCTCAACGGCGACATGCTCCTCAATATCCGCTTGATCGGGGTCCTCAACGGCATCCTCGCGCTGGCCATTCTCGGGCGCATTCTCCTTCAGTTTGGAGTAACCTCCCGCCCATCTTCACGCGACGAAAAGCAAAGCGGCGGGGGCTTCGCCGTCTTCGGATTGGCACTCCTCGTCATCGGAGGCATCGGGACCGTCTTCTGCAAACTCATCAAAGCCTCCGTCAGCAGACAACGCGAATTCCTGGCCGATGCGTCGGCGGTTCAGTTCACACGCAACCCGAATGGCATCGCCGGTGCCCTCGCGAAGATCAAGCAACTCGCGTCGAATATCGCCAGCCCGCATGCCGAGGAAGCCAGCCACATGTTTTTTGGCAACGGTCTCAAGGGTTCGTGGTTCCAGGGCTTTGCGACGCACCCACCGCTTGAGGAACGCATTCGTGCCATTGCGCCAGGATTCGACGAGGACGCCGCTCTCGCCGCCACCCCACCACCGATCGAGGAAAAGCCGCCGTCCTCTCCGGCATCGCCGGGGTCGGGTTCCACCCACCCCTGGCTGCGCGACATCGGCCGCCCGTCACCCATGCACGTGGCACTCGCCGCAGGAACGCTGGCGGCACTTCCCGACGAACTCCAATCCGCCTCGCGCGAACTCCACTCCGCGCGCTCCCTAGTCTTCGCCCTGCTCCTTAGCGATGACGAGCCCACCCGACAACGCCAGTTGGATCAGTTGGACCCCGCCACGCGAACGGAAACCTTCCGCCTGTTCGCGCGACGGCGCACCGCCCAGAGCGATCCAAGACTCTCGCTCATCGATCTCGCCATCCCAACCCTCCGGGGGCTGTCCCCGGAGCAGTACCGCGTGTTCCGGGAGGAAGTCTCCCGCTTGGTGGCAGCAGATGGCCAAATCGACGTGTTCGAGTTCGCGCTTCAGAAGACCCTCACCCGCCACCTCGACCTCTTTTTTACAAGCCAAACGGGACCCGCAATCCGATATCGAAGTGTGTCTGAAGTCTCGCAACCGGCCCGGGTCGTGCTTTCCGCCTTGGCAGCCGTGGGTTGTTCGGATCCGAACGCGGTGCGACTGGCATTCGACTCCGGCGCCCGCCAGATCGGCGCCGCGACGCTGGACTTCGACGCGGAGTGGGATCTGACAAAGCTCGACGCCGCGCTCGACTCCCTCGCGGGAGCCTCTCCGGACGTCAAACGCAACGTCCTCAACGCCGGGATCCATACGGTCGAACGCGATGGTCGTGTGCTTCCTGCAGAGGCGGAGTTACTCCGGGCCGTGGCGGACACCATCGACTGTCCATTGCCGCCACTCGCGGAACCGCCCCCTTTGCCATGAATTGGACCGACCCGGCGGAGCTGGAAAGACTCCATGAGGAAGACACCGATGCGTACCGCGTGGGGGCACGTTGGAACTTTACGATCGACCGCTTCGGGGCGGATTTCCTCATCACCGCGCGCGGCACAGAGGATGCGGCAGCGGTGGAGTCGAGTCTGCATGATTGGATTCGCGCCAACGGGTTGACTTGCGACCGCGTCTTCCTCCGGCGAATGGCGGCGGATGGACGGGCCTCGCAACGCCCGGTACAGATTTTTGGAACAACCCACGCGGAAGCCATGGGACTGGCGAAGGAACGGGGAATGCGTTTTGAAATCGATTTCGCCGCCGGTCAGTCCCCGGGCCTGTTTTTCGACCAACGGGAAAATCGCCGCTTCCTGCAAAGCCTCGCACCGAAGCGGGTGTTGAACGCCTTTGCCTACACGTGTGCATTTTCCGTAGCTGCCGCGCTCACCGGAGCGGAAACTCTCAGCATCGATCTCTCCAAAAAGTGGCTCCAGCGCGGTCGGAAGAATTTCGAACTCAATGGCCTTTCCGGAACGAACCCGGAGCCCAAACCCGCCCCGCTCTCTCGTTTTCTGGCGGATGATGTTCGCGATGTCCTTCCTCGGCTGCGCCGGCGAGGCGAGCGGTTCGACGCCATCCTGCTCGATCCCCCGACGCACGCCAAAACACCGGGACGCGACTTCCAGGTGGAACGCGAACTCGGCGAACTGGCGTCGATCGCCGCCGAATGTCTCACCCCCGGGGGGCACCTGTTTCTGTCGACCAACTACACGCGGTGGTCGATTGCGGACATCGAAGCACTCGGCCGGGCGGCCGCGCACCACATCGGATGCGACGTCCGGGTCAAAGACGTGCCGCTCCCCCCGGACATTCCTCCTGAGGAACTTCCGGCGACGGGTTGGTTTCAGATGATCGCCCGCCCCATTCCGCGATGAGCGAACGGGTCGCGCGGGAATCGCACGCTGCCACATTCTCAAAGGAGGAGGGCGACGACAGCTGGTCCATAGGGGGCAGGCTCGATGCGGATTCGGTCCCGGCTATTTGGACGAGCGGGCACGAGGCGGTCCGGCAGGCGAAGGGACCGATCGCGATCGATGCGGCAAAGCTGGAGTACTGCGATGGCGCGGGGGTGGCGCTGCTTTGCTCCCTGAGAACGGCGGCGGAGGCGGAAAAGAAAGCCTTCGAGATTCGTAACCTCGCCGACCCCATCCAGATTCTCCTCCGTCAGTTCCCGGCAGAGTCGATTGACCTCGCGAAGACCAAACCGCACACCCGCCCGCTCGGGTGGGTGGAAACGATTGGCAAGGGAGCGTTCACCTTCGGCGCGGATTTTGTTCAGCAAGTCGAATTCGCCGGCCAGCTCGCGGTAGGCGCCGTGCGCACCATCCGACAACCATCGAGCATTCGATGGGGGGATGCCGTCGTCGTATTTGAAAAGACGGGCGTTCAGGCCCTGCCGATCGTTGGCATGATCAGCTTCCTGATGGGCTTCATCATGGCCTTTCAGTCGGCCATCCCGCTGAAAACCTTCGGCGTGGATCTCTTTGTGGTGAACCTCGTTTCCCTGGCGATCCTGCGCGAACTCGGTCCGCTCATGACCGCGATCATGCTCGCGGGCCGTTCCGGTTCCGCATTCGCGGCGGAGATCGGGACGATGAAGGTCAACGAGGAAATCAACGCGCTGGACACGATGGGCATTGACCCCACGCGCTTTCTCGCGATGCCGCGCATCGCCGCGACGGTGGTGGCGACCCCGCTTCTGACCATCTATGCCGACCTCGTCGGAATCGCGGGTGGATTTGCCGTGATGATGCTCATGGGATTCCCCGCGGTGACGCTGTGGAATCAAATGGTGAGCGCCGTCGCGCTCGGTGACGTGATGAGCGGACTCATTAAATCCGTTGCCTTCGGCTTCCTCGTCGCCTCCATCGGCTGCCTGCGAGGCCTCCAAACGCGGGCCGGCGCCGCGGCTGTGGGGGACTCCACCACGCGCTCCGTGGTATCCGGGATCTTCCTCATCATCCTCACGGACGCCGTCTTCTCGGTGGTCTTTTACTTCCTGAAGATATGAGCACGCCCATCATTGACGTGCGGGACGTGACTGCGGCGTATGGGGACGATACCATCCTGGAGGACATTTCCTTCACCGTCGAACCGGGGGAAAAATTCATCATCCTCGGTGGCTCTGGTTGCGGGAAAAGCACGCTGCTGAAGCATTTGATCGGACTGTATCCTCCCGCGAAGGGCCAGATTCTGATCGAGGACAAGGACATCGCAGCAGCGGAGGGAGAGGATCGACGCGCCATCCTCCGGCGGATCGGCGTGATGTATCAAAGCGGTGCCTTGTTTGGTTCCATGACTCTTCTGGAGAACGTGCGCCTGCCCATGGAGGAGTTCACAGAACTGCCTCCCGATGCGCGCGACCTCCTCGCACTCATGAAACTGCACCTGGTCGGACTGGGGGATTTTGCCGGGAGTCTGCCGTCGGAAATTAGTGGTGGCATGCAGAAACGCGCCGCGATCGCCCGTGCCATGGCACTCGACCCCGCCGTGCTCTTCCTGGACGAACCCTCGGCGGGATTGGATCCGATCACTTCGGCGGAGATCGACGCCCTGATCCTCCGCCTTAACGAGGCGCTCGGGATTACCTTTGTCATTGTGACTCACGAATTGGCCAGCGTCTATGCTACGGCCGACCGGGTGATCATGCTCGATAAGGAAACGAAGGGAATCCTCGCAGAAGGTCGCCCGCAGGACCTGCGGGATCATTCAGACGTTGACCGCGTGCGAAGGTTTTTCCGCAGGGAAGTGGAGCCCAAGGAGGAGAAATGAACCATCCCGTCCGCACCCCACCGCGACAAACGCTTGAACAATCCGGCGATTGTCCGGACGATCAATCCTCGTGCCTGTTCGACGCACCGATCTGCAACCGCCATGTCCGCAAAACCTAATTATCTCAGCATCGGCATCTTCGTCCTCGTCGGCGTCGCCATCTTGGTTGCGGGCTTGATCGTGTTCGGCGCGGGCACCCTGTTCCGCAAAAAAATCCACGTCGAAACGTACATCAAAGGCTCGGTTCAAGGTCTCGACATCGGTTCGCCACTTAAGTTTCGCGGGGTGACGATCGGGCAGGTTACCGCGATCGGCTTTACGTTCAACGATTACGAAATCGCCAAGAAAAACAACCAGCGCAATTACGTCATCGTTCGCATGGTCATCGATCGCGAGATCTTTCCCGGCATGTTTACGGACGACCTCACTCCGATCCTGGCACAGAACGTGGAGTCCGGCCTGCGCGCACGAATCGAGCCCCAGGGCGTCACCGGAGTGAACTTCATCAACATGGACTATCTCAAGGACGCAGACCGCTTCCCGCCGCTCCCGTTTGATTGGAAGCCCTATACCTATTACATCCCTTCCGCACCGGCGGAAATCGCGAGCTTTCTGGACTCGATCAATGACATTCTGCGGTCCGTCGAAGAACTTAACCTCAAGGGCATCGGCCAGAACGCATCCGCTTTGTTGGAAAACCTTAATATCGCGGTCACCGAGGCTAACATCGGGAAGTTAAGTTCCGATCTCCAGAATCTCGTGAACAACCTCGACCAGGCAATGGACGACCTTAACCCCGAGCAACTCAGTGCCGACGCTCAGGCACTGCTTGCAGGAGTCAAGGCTTCGAACGACGAACTGCGCGTCATTTTTAAAAACATCCAGCCCGCAAGCGAGCTCAACGCCGATGACATCTCGGAAATCATCCTGAACTTCCGCGTCGTTTCAGAAAACCTGCGTCAGCTGAGCGAGAACACGCAGCGTTATCCGTCGCGGACTCTCTTCGGACCCGCGCCCGCGAAACCCGGAGTGTTTGACAAAAAGCGACCATGAGAGCCTTTCCTATTCTTCCCCTGTGTGCCGTGATGGCGATGCTTTCAGGCTGCGCGGTTTTTCAAGGCAACCCCAAGCGGATGGACTTCCTTCTTGGCCGGGATGCACCCTCGGCGGGATCGAGCGGGCTAAGAGGCCCGGAACTGACCGTTCGTCCGTTCCGCGTATCGACGCCGTACGCCGGGCAGGAGTTTGTGTACCGGACCGGGGAGAATCGGTACGAGTCGGATTTCTACAACGGCTTCTTCATCGCTCCTGGGGAAATGCTTACCGAGGCGGCGCGGCAGGCGCTCACGAGGAACGGGCCGTTTGTTCTGGCGAGTGCGGTGGGTTCGGAGCGCACAGCGCCCTACGTGCTCCAGGGTCATGTGGACACCCTTTATGGGGATTTCCGAAACGCTGAGCATCCCATTGCGATCATTGAGTGGCGGTTCACGCTGCTGAAAGTTAATCCCCCAACACCCGTGCTCATGAAGCGTTACCGGGCGGCCATCCCCATTCGCGAGCGCACTCCAGAGAGCCTTGTGGAAGCGTGGAACGAAGGATTGGACGACATCCTCTCGCAGTTGAAGCGCGACATTCGGGAAAAGCTTTGAACGGAGAACGCGTTTTCCTACGCGTTGCCTCCTCCCCACACGGGCAGAATGCCCGTGCTCCTTTACGGAGAACGCGTTTTCCTACGCGTTGCCTCCTCCCCACACGGGCAGAATGCCCGTGCTCCTTTAGGGAGAACGCGTTTTCCTACGCGTTGCCTCTCTCCCCACACGGGCAGAATGCCCGTGCTCCTTTAGGGAGAACGCGTTTTCCTACGCGTTGCCTCTCTCCCCCACACGGGCAGAATGCCCGTGCTCCTTTACGGAGAACGCGTTTTCCTACGCGTTGCCTCTCTCCCCCACACGGGCAGAATGCCCGTGCTCCTTTCTAACGAAGAAGCGTTCCGCCGTTCAAATCCAACCGGATCCGCTCCGAATCCCGAATCTCCGCACGACGCGCGAGCAGTCGGTTGATCGCGTCAGCCTCGAAGCGAGTTAATACAAGCGCTTTGACACGACCCTCCGGATTCTCAAATCGCGGGTCCACTTCCAACGCTTTCGCGAGGATGCGCATGGCCTCCTCTTCCCGTCCGTTTTCCGCCACCACGACAGCCAACATCGCGAGCGCGGAAGCGTGTCTCCCACCCGTGAGATTGACCGCCTTGCGCAGGGCCTCTTCTGCCTCGAGCTTTTGCCCGTTGCGGTACAACGCCCCGCCGAGGCCGGACGCGGCAGTCGAGGAAATGTTCACCCGCGCAAAGGTATCCGTCCAAAGCGCCAGGGGGTTTGCCCAGACTCTCTGGCGGGCCACGTTCATCGGAAGAAAAGCGAGAAGGACAACGCCCGCCATCGCCAGACATCCCATCGCAATCCTTCGATTCCTCGCGTGAATCCAAAACAGACACCCCGCGAAGATTAGAGCGACTCCCGCCAAGGGAAGAACCATATAGCGGTCCGCAGCGGCGCGGTAAATCGGGAAGAAATTGACCACGGGAACCAATGCCGCGACGACGAAAACGCATCCCAGCGCAACAAGCGGCGATCTCCATGCCGCAAAACCGAGCGCGATCGCGAGCACGATCAGTCCCGCAATGCAGGCGACGAGGTTAAGATGGGCGACCGATGGCAATCCGTAATCGGCGCACAACGCCACCGGACAGACGACATTTTGCAGATACAAAACGAGGATCCGCGGCAGCAGCAGCATTGACGAGCCGAA
>Ga0247837_1004168_pt1 | contig 23665 bp, 16 predicted proteins | sample LaCtaG_2_FD_187115 | JGI IMG/M metagenome (GOLD analysis project Ga0247837, IMG submission 187115) | Freshwater microbial communities from meromictic Lake La Cruz, Castile-La Mancha, Spain - LaCruzMarch2015_14.5m | ecosystem: Environmental > Aquatic > Freshwater > Lake | place: Spain: Castile-La...
AAAAGGGCTTGTTAGAATCTACTCGCGAGGATTCGAAAGACCTGGGTAAACGCATCGGGCAAAAAATCGTGCAGCGTATGAAAATTGATGGCCGCGATATTATCCGGAACATCATTCCTTCTGTGCCGCTACGTGATGATGAATACAAATGGTATTACGATAAAAATGCCAACCCGAATTTCAATCCGATTGAACCTTTATGGGGTACGTTGCGTACGTTTGTGATTGATAATTCGCAAGCTTGTGAGGCCGATGCACCGTACATTTATTCCGAATTGAGCAACAGTCCGTTTTACCTGGAGGCTAAAGAAGTAGAATCAATTCCAGGCACCGACGAGCAGAAACGGATTGCCTATCATTGGGAAAATGGCCCCGGACGTACTAGTGGCGATGCGGGTCACTGGATAAATATTACCACCCAACTGTTGGAAACACGGAGCAGCAACCTGGCCGATTGCGCCAAGGCCTACTGTCTTGCCGGCCTGACTGCAGCGGATGCCTTTAGTGCCGTTTGGTACCTAAAATACAAATATTACCTGCTGCGGCCGGTTACGTATATCAATGAGATTATCAATCCAAGTTGGAAACCGCTGATCTCCACCCCGCCTTCGCCCGAATACATATCCGGATCGGCTGTATTGGGTGGCGCAGAACCAATTGTATTGTCTAGTATTTTTGGCAATGTAGGATTTACGGACCGCACCCAACTGGGCACGGCTTTGTACACACCCTACAACCCACCGCCCAATGCGCCCTATATTTTGCCCGAACGCAATTTTAGTTCACTCACCAAAGCGGGAGAGGAAGCGGCTGAAAGTCTCATTATTGGTGGTGTTCAGTTTCGCCGGGCAAGTGCCCAGGGTTTGATTTCGGGCCGATGTATTGGCAGCAGTGTTTTATCCAGGCTGAATTTTGGGTATTAGTACGAAAAAAAGGGACAGTATGTGATTTTTTATGAATCTTTGAGATTCAAAATCAACTACTTGCGCGCTTATGCACGATCCGCAATTTCCACATCTTTTTACCCCGTTGGATCTGGGGTTCACCACCTTGAAAAATCGGGTGTTGATGGGATCCATGCACACGGGTTTGGAAGAAACCAAGGACCATTTTCAACGGCTATCGGCCTATTTTGCCGCCCGCGCCAAGGGTGGTGTTGGCTTGATCGTAACCGGTGGCATTGCGCCCAATCGCCGGGGCTGGCTGGTGCCTTTCGGGGCCAAACTCAGTACCCACGCCGAAGCCAAACGACACCAGCGTGTTACATCCGCTGTGCACGATGAAGGTGGTAAAATTTGTATGCAAATACTGCATGCCGGCCGGTATTCCATGCATCCTTTGTTGGTCGCGCCTTCATCCATTCGGGCACATATTTCGCCGTTCAAGCCATTTCAAATGTCGCCACGCCTGATTCGGGCTACCATCCGCGATTTTGCCCAAACTGCCGTTCTGGCACGGGAAGCGGGGTACGACGGTGTGGAAATTATGGGCAGTGAAGGGTATTTGATCAATCAATTTATTGCACCGCGTACCAACAAACGCAGCGACGACTGGGGCGGCACCTTTGAAAACCGCATCCGTTTTCCGCTGGAAATTATGCAGGCGGTACGGGCAAAAGTAGGCCCTGATTTTATCGTGATTTTCCGGGTTTCCATGCTCGATCTGGTGGAGCAAGGCAGTACCTGGGAAGAAGTGGAAGCACTTGCCCTGGCCATTGAAGCCGCTGGAGCAACGATGATTAATACCGGCATCGGGTGGCATGAAGCCCGGATCCCTACCATTGCTACCATGGTTCCGCGGGGAGCGTATGCGTGGGTAACCCAACGCCTGATGGGCAAATTGCACATTCCGCTTATTACCACCAACCGCATCAATACGCCCGAAACCGCGGAACAGATCCTGCGCGACGGCTTTGCGGATATGGTGTCGATGGCACGCCCGTTTTTGGCCGATCCCGATTTTATGAACAAAGCCGCTCGCGGCCAAAGCAATGCCATCAATACTTGCATTGCCTGCAACCAGGCTTGTTTGGATCAAATTTTTAAAGGAAAAGAAGCCTCTTGTCTGGTGAATCCGCGTGCCTGCCGGGAAACGATTTTCCCAGCACCACCCGAAACAATCCCCGCACCCAATGGCAAAAAAGTTGCCGTGGTGGGGGCGGGTCCTGCGGGTTTATCCTGCGCGACCGAATTGGCGCAATTGGGCATTGAAGTGCATTTATATGAAGCATCCAGCCAAATTGGCGGCCAGTTCAACATGGCCAAACAGATACCCGGCAAAGAAGAATTTTACGAAACCTTGCGCTATTTTGAGGTTTTATTGGATAAAACAGGGGTAAATATTCATTTAAATACAAAAATACAGGCCGAAGACCTGCTTGCACAAAAGTTTGATGCGGTGGTGCTGGCAACGGGTATTACCCCGCGTACGCCCCACATTGAAGGCATTAACCACCCCAAAGTACTTTCCTATATTGAAGTGCTGTTGCAGGGAAAACCGGTGGGTGAAAACGTTGCGGTGATTGGTGCGGGCGGTATTGCCTTTGATGTATCTACGTTTTTGATGCACCGCCATTCAAGCGCCGATCCGATTGACGATTATCGCACCGCGTGGGGCATTGACCCAAATTATGCACAACGAGGAGGACTGGCGCTTGCACACACTGTAGGAACGGGCCGCAAAATTTGGATACTTCAGCGCTCGAAAGGGAAAGTAGGCGATCGCTTAGGCAAAACCACCGGTTGGGCGCATCGACTCAGCCTTAAAAATCAAGGCGTCAAGATGCTTTCCGAAGTGCAGTACCTTAAAATAGACGATGCCGGCTTGCATATCACGGTCAAAGGCGAAGCGCAATTGTTGCCAGTAGACCATGTAATTATATGCGCTGGACAAGAACCCTTGCGGGCTTTACAAGCGCCGCTTCAGCAGGCGGGTATACCCGTACACTTGATCGGGGGCGCCAAAGAAGCCACCGAACTGGACGCCAAACGTGCCATTGAAGAAGGTCTGCGGATTGCGCTGGAAATTAATCAATAATTACGGAATCCACTCAAAATCGGCTGCTTTTGGGGCCGATTTAAACATATCCGCGATGATTTGGGGCGGTAGTGTGAGTTTGCGCAATTGGGTATCCAGCCAGGCACCGTCGATGTGCATGGTGGCGCATAAGGTGTCACCTCCTTTGATCAATTCGTGCCGAAACGAAAAACGGCTGAAGTCTTTCCGCAATTTGGTCACCGCAAGGTTGATCGTAAGTGTATCGCCCAGGCGTACTTCTTTCCTGAAAATGGCTTCTTCCCGGAAAATGATAGGCCCAACATGCAATTGCTCCATCGTGCTTAAGGTTAACCCTTGCGCTTCCAGGTAGGCAATGCGGCAGGTAGCGCCAAAATCGTAATATACCGAGTGGCGCAGATGAAAATTGGGGTCCAAATCGGCCCAGCGCAAGGAAACAGGTATTTGAAACATACTTACTTTTTTTTCCAGATCATTTCAAAATCATTCATAAAGAAGCCGTTGCCAATGTCGACATCCATGCAATGATGTATGGTAAACCCGATTTTAAAATAAAAATTTATGCTTTTATAGTTTTTTCGGTTGACGGCCAGCCGTACTTCCTGCAAATCAGGGTATTGCAACAACAATTGTTGAAAAGCCTGCGCGCCCAGCCCTTTGCCTTGTTGCGCCCCGTCTAAATAATATTTGTGGATAAAATACGCACCGGGGCCTTTTGGACTCATGGAAATGTATCCGAGTGGCTCAGTTTGCTCGTCCGTAAAAACAAGGTGAAATGCCTGCCCTTCCGCCATTTGCTGTACCAAAGCCGGTTCGGAATAGCCGCGTTCGAGCATAAACTCAATTTGTGCAGGGGTCACAATATCCGGATAATGCGCCCACCAGATTCGGTGCGCAAGGGCATGGATGGTGGGCGCATCGGCCGGGGTAGCAAGTCGTAAATGAACCAAAACGAGGTTATTTTTTGGCATTCAAAAGTTGTAATACCTGTTTGGTGATATCCAGGCTATCGTTGGCCAACAAAATTTGACCGCCGCGGGTGTACGATAAAATATAGTCGTAACCGATCTGGCTTTGTAATTCTTTCAATTTTACCTCTACATTGGCGTACAAATCATTGATCGCCTTTTTCTGATCTTCTCCCAACTGACGTTCTAAGCGTCCGGCTTCCTCCGCCAATTTTATGCGACGTGCTTCCAGTTGTTCCGCTTCTTTTTCAAGGTCGGCGCGCGGGAAGTTGCCTGTTTGTGCCTTTTCCTGCAGTTTCATAAAATCGTTCTGCAAGGACTCCTGCTTAGATTGCATGCTATTTTCAGCGCTCGCCAAACGCTGGTTCAACGCTGCTTTTTGGGTTTTCAACCATTCATATTGCGCATCGAGGGTATCGGCATTTACATACGCGATTTTGACACCGGCACCTTGTATTGAAGTGGGTGCTATGATAGCCGCTGCCGGTGTTGCAGGCTTTTTAAATTGCAGGTAAAACAAAATGGCCACCGCCACCGTCAATACCACATTGAATATCAAAGAAATATTCTTCATAAAGGAAATTTGTGAAAGAAATTAGGAGTGTGCAAAAAATACAACTCCAGTTAAGGTGAAAAAAGCGCACAAAGGTAGTGAAAAGCAACAGGATCAGCACTTTGTTTGCTTGAGGCAAAATTAGGTGCTTCGTTCGATAATGCAAGTGCTGGTGTGCGCGTTTTACGCCCGGTGTTGCAGAAGATTACCTGTCGTAAATTACGGACTTACCCCGCAAATTGTTGTAACTTGCAGCCCGCTTAACTTTTTTCATACTGATTTGAAACACTTCCTGCCACATTTCATTCAGGAAAATTACCGTCACGGTATTTTTACGGGCCAGCTTCAGGCCTGCACGATGTTTGTCGACCTCAGCGGCTTTACCCGTCTGACCGAAAAACTCATGCAAAAAGGTCCTGAAGGCGCTGAAGAATTGTCTGTAGCCCTCAACTTTATATTCCAGCCCACGGTGGCCTTGGTGTATGAGCAGGGCGGTTTTATTCCTTATTTCGCAGGCGATAGTTTTACCGCCATTTTCCCTTCTGGTTCCGATAACGCGGATACCGCGCACATGGTGCAAATTGCCCTGAAGGTTATTCATACTGCACAGCTTACCCTTCGGCGTTTTGTGACGGCGCGGGAAGATGAAGATTCCATCCTTTCCCAACATCATATCGGCATCAAAATTGGGGTTTCCGAGGGATTGGTCGATTGGGGTATTGTAGGCGCCCGGCGCAAAGCCTTTTATTTTAAAGGCGATCCGATAGAAGGTTGTTCGCAGGCGCAGGTGCTCGCGGGAAGCCTCGAAATCGTGTGCGACGACCATTTTTTGCGCTTTTTGCAGCCTTTGGGCATTCGCTCGGAAATGGTCAAGGCGGGTTACCACCGATTGGACATTGAGGACAAAAATTTGCCGGAGGCCTTTTCGCACAACCTGACACGGGCCAATGCTGCAGTAAACCTGCACATACCCAACCCGGATCCGGTTATTATGGCCGATTTTTTGCCAGAAGAAGTATTCAATGCGGGCTTGACGGAAGAGTTCCGCAACGTGGTGAGCGTTTTTATTTCTTTTGAAGGTATTGATTCGCACGAAGGCCTTTCTCATTTTGCGAATGTTGTGTTGGATCAAAGCCAGAATTTTGGCGGTTATTTTAAAGAAATTGACTTTGGCGATAAAGGTGGCGTGATGTTTTGCCTGTTTGGCGCACCCGTTTCTTTTGAAAATAATACCGAACGGGCGCTTGAATATATTTCGGCGGTGCAGGAAGAATTGCGCGACCTGGAATTGCTTACCGGGGCCCGTTACCGGATTGGTATAACCTCGGGCATTGCCTTTACCGGTGTGATCGGGAGCAGCGAACGTTGTCAATATGCCGCTGTGGGTGCACGGGTCAACCTCGGTGCACGGCTCATGGCCCAGGCCAAATGGGGCCAGGTGATGGTCGACGAAAATGTGCAACGCAACCGAAATTTCAAATTTATATACCACGGCGAGCGCCCTTATAAAGGTTTTGAGCATCCGATTCCGACCTATTTATTGACGGGGAGAAACCTTGCGGGTCGGGCCAGTTTTTCGGGCGAGTATTTTGGTCGTCATACGGAATTGACAGTGCTTACCGATTTTGCCAGTTTGTTGCGGCAGGGGCAATTTGCCGGGGTAGCGTATGTATTTGGTGAAGCAGGGATTGGTAAAAGCCGGATGAGTTATGAGTTTCGCCGCAATTTGCGCGATAGCATGTCGGTGAGTTGGTTTAGTTGCCAAAGCGACCAAATTTTACGCAAGCCCTTCAATCCGTTTATTTATTTTCTGAAAAACTACTTTGATCAAAGTCCGGAAAATACCGCCGAAAGGAACCGGGAATTGTTTGAAAGTAATTTTTTGGAGCTCATTTACGACCTTACTGAAAGCCGCCACCGCGAAGCCGATGCGGTGCGCCGGGAAATATCGCGTACCCAAAGTGTATTGGCGGCCATGATTGGCATTCATTACCCGGGTTCTTTGTGGGAGCAACTGGATGCGCGCGGTCGCTACCAGAATGGCCTTGCCGCGATGGCGAATTTATTTGTGGCCGAATCCTTGTTCCAGCCCGCCGTGATCGAACTGGAGGATACACACTGGTACGACGATATGTCGAAAGAGTTTTTGGCGCAGTTTATTCGGCGTGCAAAAGGCTATCCGCTGCTCTTTTTGGCCACCAGCCGGTACGAAGACGATGGCAGCCGGGCCTTTATTTTTAAAGCCAATGTACTCGAAGAACTTGAAATCCCTTTCTGCGAGGTGGATTTGAATTTTTTGACACCGGAAGATATGCGTGCATTTGCCGAAACCCGTTTGGGCGGACGCTTGCATACCGATTTGTTTGATTTGTTGCAACGGATGACCCAGGGTAATCCGTTTTATGTAGAACAAATGGCTGACTATTTCAAAGAGGCCAATTTGCTCAAAACCACCGACGGCGTGCTGCAACTGAAAAATCAGGATATTCAAATTTCTGATTCGGTGAAAGAAATCATGATGGCGCGCATCGACCGGTTGAGTGGCCTGGTGAAAGAAACCGTAAAAGCGGCTGCCGTAATTGGCCGTGAATTTGAATTGCCCGTACTTTCGGCAGTCATGGCGCGGCAAGAGGAGTTCATCAGTAAAAATGGCGACCTCGATATGGTGTTGCGCGAGCAGATTCAAACGGCCGAAAAATGGCAGATTTGGCATGCGATGAACGAGTTGCGCTATATTTTCCGTCACTCGCTCCTGCGCGAGGCCGCGTATGACATGCAGTTGCGCACCCGCCTGCGGGAGTTGCACCAATTGATTGCGGAAGCCATCGAGCACCTTTACCCGAATTCAGAAGAACGTTTTGTTGACCTTGCCTTCCATTATGAACAAGCAGAGGTAGATAAAAAGACGAATAAATACCTGGAGAAAGCGGCGCGTTATTCGCAGCGCAACTTCCTGAACCGGCAAGCCATCAAGTTTTATGGCAAATTGATTGTCAATTTGCGGGAAGGGGATAAGAAAAACAAGAAACTCACCAAATTGCTGCTGCGCAAAGGGGCGGTACATGAGTTGGTGGGCAATTGGGAAGAGTGCGAAAAGGACTACCGCGATGCCCTGGATATGGCCAAAACGCTCAATGACTGGTATCTTATTGGACGCAGCAACCGCCGCCTGGGCCAATTGTTGATGTTGCAAGGCAATTATAATGAGGCCAAAAAACACCTCGATGTGGCAGGTACCGCTTTCGAACTCGCGAGCGACCAGGTGGGTATTGCCAAAACGTATGGCAACCTGGGCAATTTCTTTTTCCGGCAGGGCAGTTATGACGCCGCCAAAAGCTGGTTTGCAAAAGCCATTGAAATCAACCGCAGTGTGCATCGTGATGCCGAAAATGCCGCGATTGTTGCCAATTTAGGCCTGATTTATATGAATCAGGGCCACTACGATGAAGGGGTACGCTGGCTGGAAGAACAGTTGGATATTTCCGAACGGGCCAATGACAAACAAGGCCTGAATACCCTTTATACCAACCTCGGGATCATTTACCTGGAGAAAGGTGCGCTCGACAGTGCCTTGCTTTGCCTCGAAAAAGGGCTTACACTTTCGGAAGAACTGGGCAATAAGCTGTTTATGACCATATGCATTGGCAGTATTGGTTCGGTTTGGGAAAAGAAAGGCGATTACACCAAAGCGATGCAAAATTTTGAGCGCGACCTCGTGTTGTGCAAGGAATTGGGCGACAAACAAGGAACGGCCATCGCTTGTGGACTGATTGGCGATTTGCTTTCGGTTATTGGAACCTTTGACAGTGCCATCGATTATTTACAGCAAGCACTGGCGCTTTCCCGCGAGTTGAACTATAAAAAAGGCATTGCCAAAGCGCTTAATACCTTGGGTGATACCTGGTTTTATAAAGGAAACAGCCAAAAATCCATCAAGTATTACAACGAAGCCATTGAATATGCCCGCGAGATGGGTAATCGCTTGGTGTTGGGATATTCGCTGGTGGAAAAAGGCATTGTACACATGAATATGGGCGAGGTATCTACGGCTCGCCAACTCTTGGAAGAAGGCCGCGATATTGCGCTTGCCTTAGGGAATGCCGATTTGACTTTTGGTGCCAATATTTTGCGCGCACAGGTATTAATTTACGAAGGCAACAAACACGAAGCGCTGCGCCAGTTGCAACAAATTCTGCTCATGGCGCGTACCGAACGCGAGGAAGCGGCCGTGCATTTTGAATTGCGGCGCATTGCCGAAAATCCTACCCCCAACCACATGCGGGCATTGACGCTTTATAGAAGCCTGCATGCCAAAACACCCCAGTATATATATAAGGTGCGGGTTGAGGAATTGGAGAAAGGCGCGCCTATAGAAGGGATTGGTTAAGGCGTACATAGAATATCAACCTCAAAGAGCGTGCATCTTTGGGGTTGAAAAATTTAAATCCATTTAAATCTGGGTATGTTTTTTCTTTCCTTTATCCAAGGTTTCTTTGTTTAGTTTGTGTTGAATGCCCCAATCAGCCATTGATTTGATAATAGGACCAAGCGTTAGCCCAAATTCTGTAAGTGTATACTCTACTCTCGGAGGTATTTCCGCATAAATCTTTCTACTAATAATTCCAGCCTCCTCTAGCTCCCTTAGTTGGCTCGTAAGCATTGTTTGAGAAATTCCTTTTAAACATCGTTTCAATGCTCCAAACCTTGCAGGCGAATCTAAATAAATCCTGTTAATCAAAATTGCCTTCCATTTGCCGCCAACTATACTCATTGTTGCCATTACGGGGCAATTATTTTCATTAAAAACAAAACTTTTTTCTATTTTAAGTTCTTGATTATCAACATTAGTATCATTTTTCATACTACGTATTTTTGTTTTAACTACTTGCAAAAATAAGCCTTACCATTGACATTTGCAACGTACAATAAATAGCAGCAACGAAAAAACAGAAAAATTTAAACAATAAAAACAACTAAACATGGTAAATTCTCTAAATTGGTTTGAAATCCCGGCAACAGATTTCGCAAGAGCAAAAGCATTTTATGCTACAGTGTTAGATGTTCAAATTCAGGACGACCCTAGTCCCCATATGCAATATGCCTATTTACCGTCTGATCCACAAAAAGGCGGATTTGGCGGAGCAATTGCTAGCGGTGAAAACTTTGTTCCTGCTATGACCGGCACAACTGTTTACTTAGATGGCGGAAATGACCTTTCAGTTCCATTAGGCAGGGTAGAAAGTGCCGGTGGAAAAGTTATGCTGCCGAAAACTGCTATTGGTGAAAACAGGGGCTTTATTGCACTTTTTATTGACACAGAAGGAAACAAGGTAGGATTGCATTCAATAGGTTAATACAGCGTTCCTCGTATCTTTGTAAAATAGCTGATAGAAGTGTCATCATTGATACTTCTATCAGCTTTGCGCTATATCCAGGTTATTGGCAGAAGCGCTTTTGACATCTAATTTTAATAATGGCTGCTTTCGGAACGTATATAAAGATGCCTAACGAACGCAAACAAACGTACTGGTTTGGCGCGCACCGTTGCTTTGCACCAGTTGCAAACGGTACACACCTGCTGGCCAGGCCTGCACATCGATCGGCAAAATTTGGTCGTTCATGCCCGTCCATTGATATTGTAAAACCCCCAGTGCATTGTACACCTGTACTTGACGAAGCGACGCTGCGGCATCGGGCGAGGTCAGGGTAATTTGATCAAAAGCGGGATTGGGAAATACATTCCAAATTGCTGCTTTCTGGGCAGGTTCCCCGGCGGCCGTGGTAAATTGATTCAGTTTGTATTTATTCAAAAAGCGCCATATCACAAAACTGGCACTGAAATCCTGGTTGGTAACACCCACATTGATCGCTGCACCTGGCCAGGTATGTCCGCCGCCCGTAATTTTATAAAATTCCACCGTACTGCCTTCGATCCCATTTTCGTATAAAAAGCGCTCGGCCGTACAGCCATCGGTGGTCGAGTTGTTGGGTACCGCAGTAAGGATGGGGGTAGGGTTACAACCGTTTTTATTTACCCAGGTATCTACAAGCGTTTCAATGGGTACAAAAGCACTCACGGGCAATCCGTTGTAAGGAACGGTATTGTCGGCAGTACCATGAATTTGCATAACAGGTACTGCGCGGCCAGGCGTGCAATTGTTCAAATTGGGTGTAACCATGGTTCCTGTGACCGAAGCGATGGCCGCAATCCGGTTGCTCAATCCACAAGCAAGGGCATAGCTCATAAATCCACCGTTGCTCATGCCGGTGCTGTACACCCGGTTGGTGTCGATGTTGTATTTGGAGATCATGGTATCGAGCAAATTCGAGATAAATGTCACATCATCCACCGAAGAAGACACCAGGAAATTATTCCAGTAGCGTTTGTTTTGCTGGTCATAGGTGCCGTTGGGCATCACGATCAGGAAGTTTGCCGTGTCGGCGATGGGTTTAAAATTGCCGTAAAAATCTTGTTCCAGGTTGTTAGAACCGTATCCGTGCAGGTTGAACAGGAGTGGAACGGCTTTGTTGGCATTATAGGCTGCGGGAATGTACACGCGGTATTCGCGGGTCAAGCCACCGCTTTGAATGGTGCCCGTATAAAAACTTTGTGCATGGGCGGCACCCATTACCAAAAGTGCTAAAACGAGAAGTAGGTAAAATCGCATGTTATGGCTGGTTTAAAAAGAAAAATGAAAGAAAGAAGTACGACGCTCGGCTTGGGCATTCATACAGACAACCCAGGCGGTATAAAGTTTAAAGGATCGCGTGCAAAATAAATGTTGTTTGAGGGTAAAGCGCGCTCAATTTTGCCTAATATAGCGTATTCCTGTTAACAATAACAAAATTCACGATTACTTCCTGCGTTTTAACGTCGATTTTCTAATTTTGCACGCTTTTCCATTCGAAATACAGCGTATTTTTTAAAAAATAACATGGTAATGATCAAACAATTATTTGCTACAGCCTTCTTTCTTGCGATTTTGGCAACCGCATCTTCTGGGCAAGGCAGCGATCCGACGCTTTTCACAGTTCAAAATGTTCCAGTTCACGTTTCTGAGTTCAACTACATTTACAACAAAAATAATCAGGATAAAGCTGATTATTCGGAGCAATCGCTCCGAGATTACCTGGATTTGTATGTAAAGTTCAAATTGAAGGTGCAAAAAGCACGGGATATGCGGTTGGATACCCTGAGTGCGTTGCGCAGTGAACTCGAAGGGTATCGTCGGCAGCTCGCCAAATCGTACCTGGAGGACAAAGAAGTGACCGATAAATTGGTACGCGAAACCTTCGATCGGATGCAACAGGATGTCGATATTAGCCATGTATTTATCGCTGCAGACCGCAATGCAAAGCCTGCCGACACCTTGCGTGCCTACAACCGCGCACAAAATGCCCTGAAGTTGCTGCAAAAAGGCACCAGCCTCGAACAGGTTGCCGCCGATAGTTCGGATGATAAAACAGCCAAAGAAAACAAGGGGAACCTCGGATATATCACGGCGATGTTGCCAGATGGGTACTATGCACTTGAAAAAGCCATTTATTCCGTCAAACCAGGCGGTTTGGTTGGTCCAGTGCGTTCGGGTGCAGGCTACCACCTGGTGCGGGTAAATGGGTTCCGTCCGGCCCGGGGCGAAATGGAAGTAGCGCAAATATTGGTGCGCAAATTGGAAGGTGCAGGCAAAAACGCAGCACAAAAACAGCGGATTGACAGTGTGTACACGGCCTTGCGCGCTGGTGGAAAATGGGACGAATTGTGCGCAAAATATTCAGAAGATAAAACCAACGCAGGTAAAGGTGGATACATCGGATTTTTCGGAATCAACCGCTACCAGCGCAATTTTGAAGATGCCGCGTTTGCCCTTGAAAAAGATGGCGAATTTTCGGCGCCTGTCGAAACAACCCTCGGCTGGCATATTATCAAACGCGTGAGCCGTCGCCCAATTGGCGCTTTCGATGCCATCAAACGCGCCTTGACCGACCGTGTAAAACGCGACAGCCGCAGTGAAATCGCCAAGCAAAGCATGATCAGCCGGATTAAAAAAGATGCGGGCTTCCAGGAATATTCGGATGCACTTGCCAGTTGGTCGGCCAAACAAGTGGACACCATTTTCCACACCTTCAAATGGAAACCAGATCCTGCCAAGCCACAAGATGCTTTGTTGCGCTTTGGTCCAACCAAAACGTACACCGTAACCGATTTTGAAGAATATTGCGTCCGTTCTGGCCGTGATCGGATGCGGGGCGCAGGCTTGCCACTGGCGGAAACTATTCAAAAATTGTACAAAAACTGGTCTGACGAAATCAGCCTGTCTTTTGAAGAAAGCCAACTGGATAAAAAATACCCGGAATTCCGCTCCCTCATGCGCGAGTATGAAGATGGTATTTTGTTGTTTGAAGCCTTGAAAATTAATGTTTGGGACAAAGCCAACACGGATTCGGTTGGGTTGGAGCAGTTTTTCAAAGCCAATTTGAGCCAAAAGTACAAATGGGACGAACGCGCTCAAGTAAGTATTTATACGCTTAAAACCGACGATCCTGCGGTGCTCAAGAAAGTACGCGAGTTAGCGGCCAAAAAACCATCGGCTGCGGTTTTGAAAAAAATCAATAAAAAAGCGGAGGTTTTGACGGTGTTGGAAAAAACCTACGAAAAAGGAAAGAATAAAGACCTGGCCAACTTGTGGTCGGCAGGCAGCATGACGGAAGCGAAAGTAGACGCAGGTACCAAAACTGCTTCGTTTAGTAAAGTGGAAAGTATTTTACCGCCAACGGCTAAAACCCTCGCAGAAGCACGCGGTTATGCAGTTGCCGATTACCAAGACTACCTGGAGAAGAAATGGGTAGAAGAACTGGTAAAAACCTATCCGGTAAAAGTGGAGGAGTCCGTGCTGAAAGGCATGGTTAAAAAGTAAGATAACGGCGTTACCGGGCCTATACATGCGTCATCCCGAATTTTGGTGAAAACCAAAATTCGGGATTTTTTATCCATTTTCACGAACACCTAGCAAAGCGGAAACATTTGGGTAAGATATTCGACCTCTAGCGAGGTCGTGCGGAAAAAATACCATTGGGCGTTGCTACAAATATTTGACCTCCAAGGAGGTCAGTGCCTTGCCTTTGAGATTCCGGGTATCTTTTTAAGGAGATGGTTTTAAATCAATGAATCATTGGGCAACGCGACGACCTCGTTAGAGGTCGAACATTTGTAGAAAAGATACAATGTCCGAACCCGCTCACGACTTCGGAGAAGTCGAACATTTGTAGATCAAGATAAAGATCTCAAAAAAGAAAAGAGCCATCCAGAATTTTAGTTTTCACCAAAATTCTGGATGGCTCATGTTTGTTTTTAGTATTTAAACCCTAGGCAGGGGTATCGTTGTTGTCAGTTGGGCTGGAATTTGGGGTGCCAATTGATTCAAAAGCGGTGGCTTCTTCTTCCTGTTTTTTACGGCCTGAAATAAAGCGCCAAATAGCTGCGCCGCCTCCTAAAATCGCTATAACAATCAGTTTCATAAATTTGGTCAAAATAGCAAACAACCCCGCTTTTGCCAAAATTTTACCTGCCACCAGGCCGCCAATGGTCCAAGCCGCAATTTTATCGCCCGATGACTTGCTAAAATCGCTATACCGGTTGCCCTCGGTGAAGGCCACGGCATTTGCAATTGCAGGGACAGCGCCTTTAATCGGCTCCAATTGCCCCATCATCCCAATGGCATTCAAAGAAAGGACGCCTTTGCGGCCCAAAATACGCACATCGTAATTAAGGGTATTGTCGGGAAATTCGCCTACTTTAAGTTCTTTCGCCCAATGTAATATCTTTTTCTCTTTGTCATAAAACGGGTCAGAGGCCCATCCAACGAAGACAATGGGTTCGAAGCCTTCTTTTGCCCGTTTTTCATTCTCTTTTTCGGAGTCTTTTTGCAATTGGGTCATCAACTCGCTGTAGTTGATTTTGTCCGCATCATCATCTTTCACAAATCCCATGTCTTCAAAACTGATGTTGAAGGCAAAACTGGCAGAATCCAAAGGGCCCATTTTTTCGGGAAACAACATACCGAGGGTCGCTTGTCCGGGCGGGTTGCCCCAAATGTCTTCCAGAATCTGCTTGCTTTGTGCGGCATTCAGGTAGCGGAAGCCCGTTGGAACCTGTATCGTCGCCATACCATCTCCCAAGGTAATTTGTCCGGTTTGGTATTGATAGGAAGCGTTGATGCTGTCTATCAGGTGTTTCATTTGCGCTTCAATTGCAGCGTCATCGGTTTGCGACCAGGCAAGGGCCACACTCAAAAGGAGCGCCATGCCTGTCAGGATCATTTTTTTCATCCGAAATGGTATTATTTTAAGGTGCAAAATACGTGTTAGGAAGACTGCAAGGTGTCCTCATATCCTGGCAAGTGCAGATACCCCTCTTCTTTAATTGCTGCTATTTTGCCAAATGTTGCGGCTAATTCGGCTACTTGCTTCGCATCCAAACTGCCTTTTTCGTACAACAAATGCGCGATGGCCAGGAGCAGGGGTTTGTTCGATTCCAACAATTGGCGGGTTTCGATTACCAGGGCTGCCACCATTTGTTCTACCGCTTGGTCGGTTTCGAATTTATCCATGGCAAAACCGTATTCCAAGGTGTAATTCGCCTGAAAACGCGGATCAAAACCATAGCGTCGAATATAATCCATCACCAATATAGACACGTTTTCGCGGTCATTGAGCCGGCCGACTGTGGCATTTTCGGGTCCAAACACCATTTCTTCGGCAATACCGCCCGCCAAAAAGACTTTTGCCTTTTTAATGATATTTTCCTTGGTTTCGTAAATTTCGTGTGGAAACGTAAACCCGGAAGCATAGCTGCTGGCAACTTTCGACTTCAGTTGCAGGGGCGACAACCCGAATAGTTCTACATAGGTAACGGCGTGCCCGGCTTCGTGTACACTCACATTGGCCACCACATCATTGATATTGCTTTGACGAATTTTGTCGATGCGGCCCACAAATGGAATTTCCACCAGAGCGCCTTCAATATCGGCCTGTATTTTTTTCGCTTCTGCGTTGTAGGTGATGGTAAAGGACTGTTTGTCGCGGTGCAAGGTTTCGTATAAAAACTTGCTGAGGTTGGTTTCCAAAATATCCGTCACGCTGCTGAATACCGGCCGTACCCCCTGTACCGGAAACACGCCATTGCGGTAAATCAACTGGTATATCGGCTCGCAGACCTCCACATCTACCCCAAAATTTTCTTTGGTGCGCTCCAGTATTTTACCGACTTCTTTTCGAATCAATCCTTCAAAATCGACCTTGCGCAAACTTGGGTAAATCAGGTGAATGTTGCCAAACCGCGCTACTTGTTCGGGCCGGAAACGCCGGGTAAGGGCATTTTTAATATCAACGGCGGTGATTTTTTTAGTAAATGCGTGGTAAATATCGGCATCCACTTCGCTGTCGGAGGTGTGGGTTGCCATTTGGAAAGCTTCGTCGAGGTTGCCGCTGATGAGGATCAGGGTTTGGCTGTAATCGACGGGTTCGAACACCCGTTTGCGGGTTTTCGCTTCAATGATGCGTTCCAGCATTTGCACCTTGGTCATGTCGGCGATGTCGACCACATCTTCCTCCATGCTGAGCATTTTCTTGAGGTTGCGCGCTTCCCAGATTCCTACATTTTCTGCCAGGCCTTCTTCTACCGGCTCTGCGCGTCGATTGCGCTGGCGCTGGTTGAACATAAAATCAGAAATGTAGTAATCGAGGTCTTCCTTTTCCCGTTTGGCCAGGCGGCCGTCGCTGAGCAGCTCCCAGAAATCGTTAAATTTGGTAGATTGTACCGGCGAACCATCCGATTCAACGGTGTAAAAGCGCTGAATTTCGTCGAACAACACAATGGAAGGTTTCCCATCGGTGATGCCATTGGCCGTTAAAATGGCATTGACACTGTTGAAAAAAGTAGTGTGGTCGGTGTTTCCGAGTTCTACTTCCACAAACCGCTCTTGAAAATCGAGGTATTTGACCAGTCGGCGCACCAAGTCGGTTTTGCCTACGCCGGTCATACCCCAAAGACAAACTACGATGGGGCGGGTAAGGATTTCGGGTACGAGGTACCAGATTTGAATATAATCGAGCAAGTTATCGATGATTTCATCGATGCCTACAAAGTCGTTTTTCAGTCGGATGCGCAATATTTCGAGCGCTTCCTGCCGCATGCGCAGCCGATTTTTATCTAAGGTAAATTTTGGTTTTTCCATGATGCCGCTGAGTAACGTGAGGGTTGCAGGGAAAGTTCCGCCGGGCAGGTGCAGAAATTACATGCAAGGTCAATTAATCTACTTTCGAAAATTTCACAGGGCTATCGGGGCGCAAAAACAGTACACCGGTAGTAGCCACGGTATCGCCCGCTGCAAGTCCTTCTGTAATTTCGATCATATTGGCTTGTCTTACGCCTGTTTTTACGGTTACAAACTGTGCTTTTCCGCCGCGGCTTACAATTACTTGTTTGTTGCGTGCTTGCGGGATGATGGCCTGATTGGGAATCAGGAGTGCGTCTTTTTTATCGCCGAGAATGAGGTTTACGTCGGCAAATGCACCGGGTAGTAATCCTTTTGATCCATTTACGAGGGCGCGCACATTCAGGTTGCGGGTATCGGCTTCAATGCGTTGTTCGGTGGCCACAATTTTGGCGGTATGATTGCCTGGGCTGCCTTCCACCGTAAACGATACCGTTTGTCCGACCCGGAGCAGGTTGCTGTATTTTTCAGGCACGGCAAAATCCAGTTTAAGGGCCGATGCGGCGCGAATGGTCGCAATTTCGGTGGCCGGGGTAACATAGGCGCCTGGGCTGATTTTGCGCAAGCCGATGATGCCGTCGTAAGGTGCCCGCAATTCCGTTTTTTGAATATAAATTTGTTGGAGTTCGATTTCGCTTTTGAGCGTTTGCACTTGCAAAGCAGCCAAATCATATTCTTGTTGGCTTACGCCTTTTACTTTGAGCAGTTCGGCAAGCCGTTGTTCGGTGATCTCGGCTTGTTTGAGTTGCGTTTTTAATTTTTCAATTTGTGTCTTGATATCGGCATCAAAAACCTTGAGCAACAAAACACCTTTAGCGACCATTTTGCCTTCGGGCAAATTGATGGTTACAACGCGGCCCGAGGCTTCCGGGTGCAAAATCGTTTCCTCGGCCGCTACCAGCGATCCACTGGCTGTAACGGCAGCGGTTAATGGCCCCGTTTTAGCAATGTATCCTTCAATGGACGTGACGGTAAAGGCCGTTTTAGTTGGCTGCGCCGTGGCAGCAGGCTCGCTCTTTTTACAAGCAACGAAAGTAGCAAACAAGGCAAGTATCAAAAAAGGACAATGTTTCATGGTATCAGAAAGTTACAAATACGCTCAAGGTGGATGTAGGGCAAAGGTAGGTTTCCAATAATAAAAAACCCTCCTTTCGGGAGGGCTCAGCATCGTAAATCTTCAACAAAACTCAAATCGGAGGGATTGTAAATAAAACACACGGTTGCATCAAGGATATCGAGCACAAAATCGTGCTAAATCGTTGTTTTAATGCATGCTATTGAAGGGGCGCATTTCTTCGCCCAGCCAATTTTTATTCCATTCATCTACCGGTATAATGCGTTTTGCATGTCGGGTAATTTTGCGGCGAAGGAATGCCACAGCAAGGCGGGGCGATTTACGCCACAAGCGCCGTAATTTAGAGGTGCGTCGAGTCATGATCAGGTGTGTTTATTTGATTATTAAAATATTGATTACAAACTCATTAACGAGTATTCGGCCATATTAGTTTCCAGAAGCAGCGCTTTTCTCCAATATTTAACGTAAAGGATACATAGAAACTGCCGAATATGCTTAACATGCAAACTTCACGCCAAATTTGGGCGCATCACATATCTAAACCGCTCTTAATCAGTAAGACAGATTCATATTTATAAAGGTTGGGTCACACACCCTGATTATTATTTTATTTCGAGTTCTTTTAATGCTAACCAGGCCATCATCCCGATGCCGGTTTCGAGCGCGCTTTCGTCAATGTCAAAGATATCCGTATGCACGGGCGCAGTGATCCCTTTTTCGGCATTTCCGGTACCTAAGCGGTAAAAACAGGATGGTAAATGATGGGAATAAAACGCGAAGTCTTCCGCAGTCATCCGCAAAGGCATGTCTGCTACATTTTCGGCACCCAGGTACTCGACCATCCATTTTTTGGCACGTGCGGTGAGTTTTTCGTGGTTAAACAGCACGGGATAGCCTTTTTCGATGACAAATTCGCATTCGCCCCCCAGTCCTTTGGCAATGCTGGTGGCAATTTTTTTCATGCGTTTATGGGCTTCGTTGCGCCATTTTTCATCCATCGTGCGGAAGGTTCCTTCCAAACATACCTCATTGGGAATAATGTTGGTAGCGCCGCCGGAGGAGTTGATTTTGCCAAACGTCAGCACCGAAGGGATGCCCGGATCGGCGTAGCGGCTCACCACTTGTTGCAATCCCACAATAACCTGGGCCGTAATAACCACCGGGTCGATACAGTCCTGCGGCATTGCGCCATGCCCACCGTGGCCTTTAATGGTAACATATAATTCATCTGCCGAAGCCATGTACATGCCCGAGCGCACGCCCACCATGCCCGCTTCGAGGGGCGGGTGTACATGTTGGCCAAAAATACTGGCGGGTTTAGGGTTTTCGAGTACCCCTTCTTTGATCATAATGGATGCGCCACCCGGGAATTTTTCTTCGCCCGGCTGGAAGATACATTTTACGGTACCTTCAAACTGGTTGCGCATGTTTTGCAGGATGTGGATGGTGCCAAGCAACGAGGCTGTGTGGACATCGTGCCCACAGGCATGCATAATCCCTTCATTTTGAGATTTATAGGGTACTTCATTGGTTTCAAAAATGGGCAAGGCGTCCATATCAGCACGCAAGGCAATGGTGCGTTTTTTCGAATTTTTCCCTTTAACCGTGGCCACCAATCCGGTCCCGGCAATGCCTGCCTGGTAACTAACACCCATGGCATCCAGTTGTTCGGCTACATATCTGCCCGTTTGAACTTCCTCAAACGACAATTCCGGGTGCATGTGTAAATGTCTTCTATATCGAATAGCTTCTGACTGGTATTGATGGGCTAGCTCCTGAACGATCTCTTTCATGGCGCAAAAATACGCGCATCTTGCCATAATTACCATAGTTTGATCCACCGAAGCGCCCTATCTTTGCACAATTCTATTCACAAACCGCCGACATCGTTTGTAGGATGTACCGGCACCTGCCTTTTGTATGGGCGGGAAAAACAACTTTTTTATGATCAATATCACCTTTCCCGATGGCAACATTCGTCAGTATGCCGTCGGAACCAGCGCAATGGACATTGCTAAGTCCATCAGCGAGGGGCTTGCGCGCGTTGTGCTGGCCGCTAAATTCAACGGCGAAGTGCGCGACCTGGCACGTCCGATTACCGAAGACGGAACGATGACGTTTCTGAAATGGGAGGACAAAGAAGGCAAAAGCACCTTTTGGCACTCTTCGGCGCACTTGTTGGCTGAAGCGCTGGAAGCCTTGCACCCAGGCATCAAATTCGGAATCGGGCCACCGATCGAAAACGGTTTCTACTACGATGTGGATACCGGCGACAAGCCACTTACGGCGGCCGATTTGCCCGCTCTGGAGCAAAAAGTGCTCGAATTGGCGCGTAAAAAAAGCGAATTTGTGCGTACCGAGGTAAGCAAAGCCGATGCCATCCAGTATTTTACCGAGAAAAAGGATGAGTACAAACTCGAATTGATCGACGGTCTGGAAGATGGTAGCATTACGTTTTACCAGCAAGGTAATTTCGTGGATTTGTGCCGTGGACCGCACATTCCGACGACAGAGCCGATTAAAGCGGTGAAAATTACCAACCTGGCAGGTGCTTACTGGCGCGGCGATGAAAAACGCAAACAGCTGACCCGCATTTACGCCATTACCTTTCCGAAACAAAAGGAACTCGATGAGTACTTGCACCTTTTAGAAGAGGCTAAAAAACGCGATCACCGCAAATTGGGCGCCGAACTAGAGCTGTTTATGTTTTCGGAAAAAGTTGGTCAGGGCTTGCCCATCTGGTTGCCCAAAGGCACCGCTTTGCGCAGCCGTTTGGAAGATTTTTTGAAAAAAGAACAACTCAAACGCGGTTACCAACCGGTTATCACGCCCCATATTGGTTCGAAAAAACTGTACGTAACTTCTGGGCACTGGGAAAAATACGGCAAGGATTCCTTCCAGCCGATTCGTACCCCCGATGAAGACGAAGAGTTTTTGTTAAAACCGATGAACTGTCCGCACCACTGTGAAATTTTTGCACACCGGCCACATTCATACCGCGATTTGCCGGTGCGTATTGCGGAATTTGGTACCGTGTACCGTTACGAACAATCGGGCGAGTTGCACGGCCTCACCCGGGTACGTTGCTTTACCCAGGATGATGCGCATATTTTTTGCACCGAGGACCAGTTGAAAGAAGAGTTTTTGGCGGTGTTGGATTTGACGCGGTATGTGTTGGACAAATTGGGTTTTGATAAATTTACAGCCCAGATTTCCCTGCGCGACCCGGAAAACAAAACCAAATATGTGGGTACCGAGGAAAACTGGCGCAAAGCTGAGCAAGCCATCATCGATGCTGCGGCAGAGGCGGGTTTAAATACCGTTACCGAATTGGGTGAAGCGGCGTTTTATGGCCCCAAACTCGACTTTATGGTAAAAGACGCGCTGGGCCGTTCCTGGCAGTTGGGCACCATTCAGGTGGATTATAACCTGCCAGAGCGTTTTGATTTGACGTATATCGGTGCCGACAACCAGCCGCACCGTCCGGTAATGATTCACCGGGCACCGTTTGGTTCCATGGAGCGTTTCACGGGGGTATTGATCGAACACTGTGCGGGCAAATTCCCGCTTTGGCTCACGCCGGAGCAATTTGCCATTTTGCCGGTTTCGGATAAATATGTAGAGTACGCTTTGCAGGTAAAACAGGAAATGGAATCGGAAGGCCTGCGGGGTATTGTAGACGATCGCAACGAGACCATTGGACGGAAAATTCGGGATAATGAGTTGAAACGGATTCCGTTTTTGCTCGTAGTAGGGGAAAAAGAACTAGAAGCCCACAGTGTAGCTGTGCGCAAACAAGGCGAAGGCGATCAGGGTGCATTAACCATTGCCGAATTTGTGGCGTTGGTGAATTCGATGTTGTAATATTTTAGTTCTGTGATACGAACGGCTGCTGCAAAACAAGTTGATACGTGCAGCAGCCGTTTTTTTGTTTGTTCCGATGCGCATAAAAAAAATACAGTATCTGCTTTTCTGCTTAGTGTGTGCGGGTTGCACGACCGACATCCTGATTCCAATTCCGGAAACGGATGCGCAATTGGTACTCGTGGGTAACTTTTCGCCCGATGCGCCCATCCAAGTGCGGGTGAGTACCTTACAAACGGTGCAGGATACTTTAGCACCTGATTTTCCTTTAGACGCTACCGTGCTCCTATATGCCGATGATAACTATGTGGATCAATTGGAGTTGGCTTTAGATTCGGTGAGCAGTCAATGGATGTACCAAAGCACGGTAAAGCCGGTGCAGGGGGTACGTTATCGGGTCGTGGTCCGGGCGCCTGGATACCCTGAATTGTGGGCCGCCGATGCCTTGCCGCCTTCTGGGCCAGCACCGGTTTTTGTGGTCGATACCGCCAACATTGAAAAAACCGCGACAGACTGGACATTTCAGGTACAGGCCCAATTGCCCGCCAGCAACAACCATCGCTGGTATATGTTTGGGTTGGCAGGTATAGTTGGTGTATATGAGCAAATAAACGATACATGGGAATTGCAGGCATACCAGGAATGGCCATTGTTGGTTAACCCAAACCCTGGTACATCCGGCTATGTTTACTTAGCGGCCAATTACTTTGCGCTGGTACAGGAGGATTTTTGGTCAAAAAGTGAAGATCGTACCCTTTCCATGACCGTGGAAATGCCCTTTTTATCCGAACCAGTGCGACCACACGCAGTGATCCTGGTTTGGCGCAGCATCTCGGAGTCCGGTTATCGTTTTTATAGTTCGGTGAATCGGCAGGGCGATTATGACAGTCCGATTGGCAGCCCAGATGCGGTGTACAACAACGTGATTGGTGGTTGGGGCAATTTTTCGGGGTATGTGGAGGTGCGGGATACGGTTTATTTTTAGCGGAGTGGCACTACTTCCTCTACCGGGCTCAAGCTGCTGGATGCCTTCGTTTCGAAGTAAAATTTCCGGAAAAAGATAAAATAGCTCAGCACCGAAAGGATCGTGAACACAATCATGATCGTGCTACCGATTTTAGTTCCCACGGTAAGCCCAATCTCATAGGCGTTTGCCAGTGTGAAGACAATAACTGCGTACCAAATGATTTCTTTTTGATGGTCCGTAAACACAAAGAACGGGAGCACAAATAAAAAATACCAGGCGTGCATTACAGGCGAATAGAGTATAAAAACCAGCAGCATGATGCGGCTGAAGCCGTAAAATAACTGGTTGATATTTTTAGACTGAATAATGGAAAAGGTAATCTTGCCAGCGAGTAAAAAGGCCAGCAATTGAAAATAGGGTTTTAATTGTTGTCCCCAGTAAATTTTATCTTTTAAAAACGGGTCAGTAACCCCATAGTTGGCACCAGTTTGTGGCCAAACATAAGCAAACAGGTATGAAAACAATTCTACGATCGACTTGACAGGCTCCTTTTTTTCATGGTAGGCCATGGGGATCAAAATCGTATTCAGGCCTTGCCACACCGGGATATAAACAACACACAGCACGGCAAAACTGGCCACGGCCGATAAGGCCAGCGCTGTTAAATTGAGTATCTTATGTTTCCAGGCGTACACGGCGTACACCATCGTTAAAATCCAAAACAGCGGAAACAACATAAACTTGGTGGCGCCCAAAAGTCCTGTTATAATACCTGCCAACAACAGCCGGTTTTGCGCAATAGCATAGATAAAAACGCACACCAGGGAACAAGCAAGAAAGTCGATATGCATTTGACCCAGGCCCTGAATTAAAAAGAGCGGATTGAGGCAAATGAGGGTTTGTGCGCGTACCACATTCACTTTGATCGCTTTTGCCGTATATTTTACAATG
>Ga0247837_1004187_pt1 | contig 23573 bp, 23 predicted proteins | sample LaCtaG_2_FD_187115 | JGI IMG/M metagenome (GOLD analysis project Ga0247837, IMG submission 187115) | Freshwater microbial communities from meromictic Lake La Cruz, Castile-La Mancha, Spain - LaCruzMarch2015_14.5m | ecosystem: Environmental > Aquatic > Freshwater > Lake | place: Spain: Castile-La...
AGATGGCGAGAAAAATCATCGCAGCATAGTCGGGTCCGGGCCCCGGCAACCCTCCTCTTGCACGCTCTTTGACAGCTTCTTCATCACCAAGAAGAACGTCTTTGATGTCGCGCACGCCAGCGCGGATGCCGCCGGAGAAATCGCCGCGCCGGAATGCGGGCAGAATGCCATTCTCGATGATCAGCTTGCTCAACGCATCCGTCATCTGTGGCTCGAGCCGGCGGCCGACTTCGATGCGCACTTTGCGCTCGTTGGGTGCAACGATCAGCACGATGCCGTTATCTTTCTCCTTCTGGCCGATGGCCCATTTGCGGCCCAGCTCAAGACCAAATTCCTCGATGGTTACGTCTTGCAGGGACGTAACGGTGACAACGGCCACTTGATCGGTCGAGGTTTGTTCCAGTGCCTTCAGTTCGGTCTCGATGGCTTCCCGGTCTTCTGGCTTGATCAGCCCGGCTTCATCGGTAATGCGGCCCTGAAGGGCTGGCAGTTTGAGTTCCGCCCAGGCAGGAATCGTTGAAGCAAATTGCGCAATGGCAACCAGCAACAGCGCCAGTAACGCCGGGAAGGCTGCGCGCCGCGCTGAAGCTGCACAACTGTGAGTTACGAATGGGGGCACTTCAAGCATGAGCAGGCGTGCCTTTTGAAACCTGAGCAAAAAAGCCTATTTCTTGTCGGTGCCGAAGTCGACCTTGGGCGCCTTCATCTCCTCGGCAGGAAGGTCGAAGTTCGCCATCTCGACCTTGTCGGGATAAAGGAACGACTTCCACCACTTGCCGGGATAGGTGTTGATCTCGGTGTTGTACTGCTTCACGGATTGAATGTAATCGCGGCGCGCGGTGGCGATGCGGTTCTCTGTACCTTCAAGCTGCGCTTGCAGTGTCAAAAAGTTCTGGCCGGATTTGATATCAGGATAGCGCTCGGCAACAACCATCAACTGTCGCAGTGCGCCGCCGAGGGTGTTCTGTGCATCCTGGAACTGCTTCATGGCAGCAGGGTTCGTGAGAATGTCGGCTGGCACCTGAACGCTTGTGGCTTTGGCGCGCGCTTCCGTGACTTCCGTCAGCACCGACTTTTCCTGCTCGGCAAAGCCCTTCACGGTGTTGACCAGGTTGTCGATCAGGTCCGTGCGGCGCTTGTACTGGTTCAGAACTTCCGACCACGCACTTTTGGCGCTCTGCTCATAGGTTGGAATGTTGTTGACGCCGCAGCCGGCCACGGAAAGCGCCAGCAGTAGAACCGACATGAGCGCGATAGGCCGGATGAGGGGGCGGGCAGATGCGGACGTCATGGTCAAAGCTCCTCGAGGAATAAGACAGCTATTTCTCGTATGGCGTAACACTGTGTCAGGCAAGCGTCGATCAGTACGGGCTCGTGTCCAGACGCTGAGATCGAACAATCCGGGACTGTTGGTTTCGATTTCTTCATCAAGAAATGATTAACGATTTCAATCGTCAGATTACTTCTGATAATCTGTATTCTTCGGGGTTGGGCGGTCGTTCAGCGCGTGCCTGCCACAGTTGTGGGTTTTCGCAGAGCGGCACCTCATCCCCAATTAGATCAAGAGCGGAGGGCTTTTGGCCGCCGCTGCAACTCAGCGATTTGAAAGGTTTGCATATGGCTCGGCGTCTCGTTTCGGCTTTGGCCGCACTCATGGTTGCTAGTGCGACAGCGGGACCGGCCGCGGCCTGCAACGGTAACCGCGAATGCTACGAAAAGGTGCGCGCGCCCGACCTCTACCGCACGGTTGAGCGGCCCGTAGTGGTTGCCCCCGGCCGCCGCGTCGTGGTGCCGGTTCCTGCTGTCACTGTCGATCGCGTCGAGCGTGTCGAAGTTCGCCCGGCTGCGGTTCAGGTGCTGCACGTGCCGGCTGTCTACGGTTCGGCGCTGCGCCGCGAACTGGTGGCCCCTGCACGCGTCACTTACCGGGAAACCCCCGCTATTGTGCGCACGGTTCATGAAACGGTCGTTGTTCGTCCTGGCGGCACCCGCTGGGAGCATTCGCGCGGCCCGCATGGCGAAGTCCGCAAATGCAAGGTTCATGTTGCACCCATCACGCGAACAATCGCCCGGAAGGCCGTCGTCGCCCCGGCAAGCCGCATCCCTGTGGTGCATCCTGCCATCTATCGTGATGTCGCCCGCCCCGTCGTCTTGCGCGAAGCGGCGACCCGCACTGTTTATGTGCCGCCGGTGCATCAGTACATGAATAGAACACTGGTTCTGCGCCCCGCGACCAGCCGCGTGATCGAGCATCCTCCCGTCATCCGCAGCGAGCGCCGTCAGGAGCTGGTGCGACATGGAGGCTACGTCTGGCAACCCGTTCGCTAGACGCAAATAGGCTTGTTTTTCAGCCATTTTGAACAAGAACGCTGCACGCCGCGGTGCCGCCATTGCGCGGCGCCGGGCGCACTAATCCCTGCCGCGCGCCACACTTTCGTTAGGATGCCACAATCATTGCGCATGAGGTCTCAATTGGGGCATTGTGCCGTCATGGTTTTTGCCTGTCACGGCATGTGGCAGCTGTCACACCACGGGGCGCGGTGATATTTTCAAGTGCCGGGTTTCGCGGCGCTGGGGGCGGCAATTCAGAATGCGCAATACAATCGCCGTGATGAACACCAAAGGAGGTGTAGGTAAGTCCACAGTGGTTATGGCGCTTGCCGAAACCCTGTCCGCCTATCATGGCAAGAACGTGCTGGTTATCGACAGCGATAGCCAAGCCAGCGTCTCTTCGATGCTGATGACAGTCGCCAATCTGCATCGCCTGCAAACCGATGGCGCAACCATTGTCGACTATCTCATCGGCAAGGTACTGCAGAACTCCGACCCGCAATGGCCGCGCTTCGTTGTCAGAAACGTGTCCGATGTTGACGATGCACGCACGGTGTTCGTCATCCCCAGCGACATGCAACTCACCTTGTTTGAGCGCGAAGTGTCAAAGGAAAGCCTGCACGGCAAACTGCGTCAGGCGATCAATGCGCTGCTCAACGAAGCCCGTAACGTTTTCGACGTCGTGCTGATCGATTGCCCGCCCGGCTTGTCGGTGCTGACTGAAAGCTGGCTGCGCGAGGCTGATTTTCACATTTCACCGACCAAGGCCGATTATATCTCGCTGTGCGGCTTGGAGGTCTTCCGGAGATTCAAGGCGCTCAACCCCGAGATGGGCTTTGCTCACGATCTTGGCGTCATCATCAATATGAAGGATTCGATGTCGGCCTCCGAGCAAGATTATCATGGCTGGCTCGCGGCCGATGCTGCAAACCGCTGCTTTGCTTGGACCCTTCCGCGCGCCAACGCGCTGCAAGATGCGGCACGCTTCCAGCCTGAAGACCGTTCGTTCTTTGCTAAATATCCCGGCCAGATTGGCGACGCGGTGCGCGGGCTTACAGCCGAGGTTCTCGAAAGGCTGGCTGCTGCGCCGCCACCGCCTAAGCCGGCCGATCAACAGCGGGTGCCTGAGACGGTTGCGGAGATTTTTTCGTAGCAACGTCCCCGGCGCTTTGCAGGGGCCTTGCAGGCTTGGCGGAATCTTTGCAAGCGTGCAGCCGAAAGCGACGCATCGTCGAGACCTTGTTTCTCAAGGCTGCCAAATTTGAAGTTTTCGATGACAGTGTCAGATTGAGCAACCAGCGCTTGCAAAATGCTCTGAATGTCGGGCATCGCGTGATCGACAGGGAAGGATGTTTTGCCGCTGTAGGCCGAGATAAAATACGCGGCTTGGTTTGTATCTTTGCCGTGGGTATCAGGCAGAAAGGGCAGGCCCCGGCTGCGGATATCATCGCCTCGCTGAGTGACGCCATGACCAGCAGCGGATCGTTCCATACACACGCATTTTTAGCTGATTTGGTTGGCACCTTCGCATCCGATGCGGATGCTGCCACGATGCCTCTCCATTGAGCGACGAATTGAACGTCTGAGCAGCGTTTGATTTTCAGAAATTGCCAAGTTGCGTCCGAACGCCAGGGGCATGAACACGCTTGACCGGTGCACGCATGGAATAGATGCAGCATGCGGCGACCATGCTGCACCCTGCAGCGGTGGCTTTAGCTGGAGCTCCTATCGCTCGACACTCAGAAAGACATCATGAGTGATGCAAAATTGCAGCGAATGATGCAATTATTCAGCAGCAAAGACGGATGTTCTGTATGGATTTTTGAGGGTGCAAAAAATACTGATCAAAAACAATGCGTTATTAAGTTCTTAATTTCTGGCACGCTCATTGCTTAATTTTCGTTATGTTTTTGGGGAGCTCATCATGGCAGACAAAGAAGAGATTATTCGAGTTCTTGACGGCTTCGATGCCGACGTCATCCATGTCGGTGTTTTTGACTACGCCACCATGTTCCGCGAGCGACGATTGAGACGAGCTCAATTTCTGGAGACCGCCAACACGGCAGTGTTCGGTAATGTGCTGCCGAAGTGGGATTCAGCTGAGAACATTCTGGTGCCCGGACCGTATCGCAGTGAACGCATCGCTGTCGATATTAGCTCGACCCGCAAGTATCCGTTTGAACCTTCGGCGGTGCTGATGGTTGCAGACTATGACGGTCCGCAAAAAGCAATCATGCCACGCCAAGTTCTGAAAGCCACAATCGCCGAAGCGGAAGCTGCCGGATACACTGTTGAAGCAGCATTCGAGTTTGAGTTCATCGTATTGAATGAATCTGCAGACTCGCTGCGTGCAAAGGGTTTCTCAAATCCCGCGCTGTTCGCCGCGGACAATCGCTGTTGGTCAGGACAGACAGCAGCGACCTTCGCGCCATTTGTTTCCGATCTCGAAGCCCTGTTGCTCAAAGGGGAAGTCGGGTTGCATTCTCTGTCCGTCGAGCTCGGGCCGGGCTGCTTCGAAGCCACCTTGCGTCATTGCCCGGCGTTGCGCGCGGCAGATGATGCCGCATTTTTTCGCATGTTCACAAAGGCATTCTGCCGCCAGCGTGATCTGACAGCGTCGTTCATGGCTCATACTGGATCGGGTTTCCCATCGATCGGCGGCCACTGCACACTTTCCCTCAAAGACAAATCGGGCCGGAACGTCTTTGCCGATCCGAAGGACGAGCATGGTCTGTCGGCATCTGCAAAATCTTTCATGGCCGGCATTATCGACGGGACGCTCGATGCGTTTCCGATGTGTGCTCACACCGTCAATGCCTACCGCCGTTTGGGACCGGGCAGCTGGGCGCCAAAAACGGTGAGTTGGTCGCCCTATAACTATGGCGCGGCCATTCGCACGGCGGCGGAAACGCCTGAAAGCACGCGGCTCGAATTCCGCCTGCCAGGCAGCGACTGCAATCCATATCTGACACTGGCGCTCATGCTTGGCACCGGACTTGATGGTCTGAAGCGCAAACTCGAACTTAAGGACAAACCCATCGGCAGCGGCGGTCCTAATGAAATCCCTGCCGGAGTGCCGCGTCTACCCGCCGATCTGCTCGAAGCAACCAAGCGATTCCGCGCAAGCGGCAAAGCCAAAGCACTATTTGGCGCTGAGTTTGTCGAGCATTTCGCAATGATTTGTGAAGCGGAAGATTCAGCGCTTCGGCGGGCAGTCAGCCCAGAAGAAGTCAAACGTTATCTGGAAGCAGGTTAAGAAAAAATACGAAAAGTACGATCTGGAGGGCAACGAGAATGAATACTCCCGTAGTTAGGTTTTCAACCGCGATGTCAGACTTGCAGCGCGAATTGAACGACCCGGCGCGAGCCGACTATGTCGCGCGCGTCCGCAAAAAGATCGACGAACTCGGCGTTGACTACATTTATTTGCAATACATTTCACTCACCGGCCGCGTCATGGGTAAAGCGTGTCCTGCTCGCCATTGGGAGAGCCTAGCCAAAAAGGGTGTCCAGACCTTCATGGGCGGCGTCGTCAATGTGTTTCCAGACCGCCACGGGCGGCTCATCGGGTTTCCGGCTAACGCGCATGAGGTGATTGCCCTGCCCGATCCCGACACCTTCTGTCAGTTGCCATGGAACAAGCGCATGGCCCGCGTTTTCTGCACTCTCTATTACATGGAGGAAGACGCAGACAGAGGCGGCATGTATTTCGACGTCGACTGCCGTGGGCTTTTGAAGCGCACCGATTCCGCGTTCCGGTCAGCGCACGGAATGCACATGCGGGTCGGTTGCGAGCCCGAGATGCTTTGGCTTAAGAAATCGAGTGATCCGAACGTGCCTTACGAAGGCACCACCAAGCCCTACGCCTATCATATCGATCAGTTCGAGCAGCTGTCACATGTGTGGTTGAAGGTCTACGAATACGCGATCGCAATGGGCATCGACATTGTGCAAGGCGATCACGAAGACGCACCGGGTCAGGTCGAACTCAATTTCATGTACGATGATGCGGTCAAAACTGCCGACCGCTTGACGACCTATCGTCAGATTTGTTCGCAGGTGGCCCGCGAGAATGATCTCATCGCCTGTTTCATGACCAAGCCCTACATGGGAATTTCGGCCAACGGATGCCACCATAACTTGTCGCTGTGGTCGGGTGGCGCGTCGGAAGTGCAAGCGCTGGTTCCGGGTTCATTGCCTGGAATGGATGACGTGTTTGCCCATACCAAAGGCGGCAAGAACGAGTTCCGAGACGAGAGCGAAACGTGGCTGCCCGCAGAAGTGGGCAGACATGCGCTTGGCGGACTTCTGGAACATCTGCCCGGAATGACCGCGATTGCCTGCTCGACCATCAATTCCTACCGCCGCTTAAATGATACCGGGCTTTGGGCGCCGCTCGCCATCAATTGGGGACTCCAGAACCGAAGTTGTGCAGTGCGCGTTTCAAGCCCTGACCGCTTTGAATACCGGCCACCGGATTCGATGGTCAATCCATATCTTATGATGAACGCTCTGCTGGCATCAATGGACGATGGCATAAGGCGGCGCATTGATCCTGGCCAGCCTGAAGAACGCAACTTGGTTGAAGTCATGCGCTCCGGTGAGCCCGTCCGCCGCATCCCCCTGACTTTGTTTGATGCCCTTGAGGCCCTGAAGTCCGATCCTGTTCTTCTGGCGTCCATGCCGGGCCGCATGCATGAAGTTTACGATTGGTACAAACGCGATGAATGGGACCGCTTCATCTGGCAATCGTCGGATTGGGATGTGAAGACCTATCTCGACTGCTTGCCATAGCGGGCAGTCGGGGCGCCATTCCTCCGGCGCCCCTAGTGTAGCTTTAGACATTCGATGCAAATTTAAACCGTCTGCGCCGACGGGCAGGAACTCGCAATGCATCCGTTTCGCAGTGACGATTATTTGGAAGAGGCACCCATCGCCTTTTCCGTGCTGGCTGCGGACGGCACCATTCTCTATGCAAATGCAGCCGAGGCCGAGTTTCTGGGGCTGGAGCGTGATATATTGTTGGGACGAAGCGCTGATACTGTCTATTCAGCGCCGACGATCAAGCGGCTTAACGCCTCTTTCGACAAGGCACAATCGGGTGCACTGACGGGTACGCAAAGCATTCGCGTCGCATTAAGGACCAAAGGCGGTCAGCAGCGGGAATTGCCAGCGACATTCAACATCTCGAGCGATCCGCAGCACGGCTTTATCATGCGGCTTGTCAAGTTCTTGTCCGGCCCGACGGTGGCTGAACTGGAACGGGTTGAGCGAGACAATGACGTTTTAGCTGGCATCCTCGCCACTGCCCGTGATGCAACCTACTGCATTGAATTCGACGAACCCGTCGATTTAACGGCGCCCGAGCATGAGATCATCCGCCAAGTGTTCGAAAATGCCTGCCATTGGCGATATTGCAACGAGGCCATGGGACGGATCTATTCGCTTGCATCATGCGAAGATCTAAACATGCGCGATGTCCGTGAAGTGTTTCCTCGAAATCCCGACAACGAGGCCTTTATCCGCATGGTCATTGAAGGCGGTTGGCATGTGAACTCGGCGCCGTCGCGCGATCACCGGTATGATGGTGCCGATATTTTTGTAGATAATGATGTGCGCGCACACATTGTCGATGGCTGGCTACACCGTTTTTGGGGTGTGGTGCGCGACCGGAGTGGCCAGATATTGAAGGAACGCCATTTAAAGGCGGAAGCCGGGCAAGCCCTCGATTTATTGGGTGCAGTGCCGGACCCTATCATCGTCATCAATCGCGAGGGCCGCGTTGAAGGCGCCAATCCCGCATTAGAATGGTGGCTCGGCTGGCCCTTGTGTGAACTGCTGGGCACTAAGCTCGACTCGATACTGAAATTTGACGTCAGCATGCGCGTGCTCGCCACTGAGGCTGGCCCCGGTAAGCAGGCCATACGCCGCTATGCGACGGCTCTGTGCAGCGATGGGCGCCGTCTATCTGTTGACGTCAACGTCGCGACGATCTCGCTGCAAGAAGCGCAGGGCCGCTTGGTCATGACGCTTCGAACCACTGAGTCCCATCACGATTCCGCTAATACGGCCGTCCGGAGAGGTGCGTGATGTCCGACCGCGCAAAACCGGAAAAACAACTGCAAGACTTGTTGTCTCTCATCCCAGATGGCGGCGTGCTGCTTGACGAAAAGTCATGTGTCTTGGCACTCAATCGCGCAGCAGCAAATATGCTCGGCAATCCATCCTCGTTGACCTATGGCATGCCGCTTTTGGATGTCCTTGCGGCACTTGGTACCGAGGCATGGGGTGCCGTCATCGAGCGCATCCAAACGCGCCAGAAATCTGAGGCCCTTGTAAAAACGGCAGACGGCCGCACGCTGCTTGTTGGCGTTCGCAGTGTGCCCCGCCGTGGGGCCGATGCTACGCGCCAATTGGTTACGCTCCGCGATCTTGACGTCATAGATCATGAGCGCCGCCAGGCCACAAATCCGAGCCAGCGCGGACAAGCTTTTCGATTTGCATCGGACCAGAGGCTCCGGCCCGACCTCAGACGCCAGCGGCAGCTATCAGTTCACCTGGACAGAGTGATGACGATTGCCGAGCGCGCGGTCGTGCAAGGCGCGCGGCTATTGATCTTGGGCGACTCAGGCACTGGCAAAACGGAACTGGCCCGTGCAATGCATGAATTCATCGCCGAAGAGTCGGCACCGTTTGTCCACGTCAACTGCGGTTCCATTCCAGAATCGTTGTTCGAAGCTGAGCTGTTTGGATATGACCGCGGCGCATTTACCGGTGCTTTGCAAACTGGGCGCAAGGGCTACATTGAAGCGGCGGACGGTGGCACCTTGTTTCTCGACGAAGTCGGTGAAATCCCACTCGGCATGCAATCTCGTTTGCTGAAGTTTCTGGAGTCAGGAACGATCCAGAAGGTCGGAAGTGCAGAGGAACGCCCTGTCAAAGTGCGGGTCATATCGGCCACCAATCGCTATCTCGAAGATATGGTTGCGAAAGGCGAATTTCGCCGTGACCTTTATTTCCGCCTTGCAGTTGTGCCAGTGCGGATGCGGCCGCTCCGCGAAGCCCCCGAATTGATCGCAGAAATTACCGATTATTTTCTGACAATCATCAACCAGAACCGGGTCTTGCCGCTGGTTCTGTCACCGGCCTGCCGGGAACGGCTCGGCCACTACGCATTTCCGGGTAACATTCGAGAATTGTTCAATGTGCTTCAGCAATTGTCGGTCATGGCCGACAGCACTGCCGGCGTCGAGCATCTGCCACCGTCTGTTCGAACAGTTGGCATCGCTACCGCCCACGCAGACGCTGCCGATAAGCATGCACACTTGAAAGAGCAGGTCCGAGCCTACGAGCGAGAAATCATAACGCGTGCGATAGCAACGTATGGATCGAAACGTAAAGCGGCCGAGGCGCTTGGTGTCGATATCGGCACCATCGTCCGCAAGACACAGGTGAGCCACTAGGAGGGGATGGAGAGGAAATATCTTACGGTGCCGCTCGCAAGCGGTGAAAGGGTTAGTCATAGGCAACCGTCAAAACGGAGGAACGCGTGACCAAAATCACAATGAGTGCTGCGATCGCGGTCATTGCGGTGTCAACGACGGCAGCGAGATCAGTAAACAAGGAAAAGCGGTCATGCTTGCTAATGACGTGAAAGACGCACCCTATATAAACCTCGACGACCCGGCCTTTTCGATACGGTCGCAAGTTGTTCGCGATGCCCGTGCCAATAGCTTTTACGCACGCACGCCCTACGGCCTCGCTATTCTCCGATACAACGAAGTTGGGGAGCTATTGCGACACCCGCTATTACGCCAGGGCAGCTACAAATGGCCAGCGCACAACAGAGCTGCGGGATTGTTCGCTGAATGGTGGGTTCGCATGTTATTGAGCCGGATTGGCGAAGATCATGCGCGGCTGCGCCGTCTCGCCAATCCAGCGTTTTCTCCAAAGCTGATAGCAACGCTGCAGCCTCAGTTTGTCGCCATCGCCAATGAGTTGATCGATGCCTTCGGAAAAAAGGGTCGCTGCGAATTCATGAGCGAGTTTTCCGAGCCTTATGCGACCCGCGTTATCTGCGCGCTTCTCAACCTCCCGCACGAACGCTGGCGCGAGCTGGCAACGCTTGCCGCCGATATGGGCCTCGCCCTAGGCGTCACCTACAAGGCCGATGAACCGGTGGTCAATAAAGCCACTCAATCAATGTTTGAGTTTTCGCGTGCATTGATCGAAGAACGAAAGCGCAATACGGGCGGTGATTTTATAAGTCTGCTGGTCCAAGCCAATTCGACCGACAAGGACGCACTAAGCGATCAGGAAATGGACGACATGGTGGTATTGGCAGTCTTTGGCGGTATCGACACGACGCGCAATCAGATCGGTCTGGCCATGGGGCAATTCATTGACCACCCGGACCAATGGACGCTACTTTCCGAAAATCCCGATCTTGCGCGCGGGGCCGTCGAAGAAGTGATGCGGACTCGGCCGACGACGACTTGGGTGACGCGCGAGGCACTTGAAGATTTCACTTATAACGGCCTCGAAATCAAGAAGGGCACAACCATACACTTGTTCGCTGAATCTGCTGGCACAGACCCCGCGGTATTCAAGCCAGGTTTCGATATTTCCGAGCCAAGAAAACAGCATTTCGGTTTTGGTGGCGGGACACACCATTGTCTCGGTCACTTCATTGCGCGCGGAGATATGACCGAGGCTCTGAAGCTTCTGGCGCGGCGTGTTCGAAATCCACGCTACGATGGTGATCCAGTTTGGCTGCCCGATAGCGGCAATACCGGACCAGTTAAGATGAACATCGCTTTCGATCCAGAAGTCTAAGGAGACGGCTGCAATGAAGCTCTGCGTTGACTTGGAGAAATGTAAACTGCACGGCCAATGCATTATTGCGGCGCCAAAACTTTTCGGGTTTAGGGCTGATGGGTCGCTGTGGTGGGTCGAAACAATAGATGCCACACAGCAGAAAGAAGCCGATGAGGCTGCAGACGTGTGCCCCGAACAAGCAATCTGGATTGAGGACTAAAGGTCTTGGCTGGCGGTGCACTCATCGTAGGCGCGTCTTTGAGCGGCTTGAGGGTTGCGGAACAGCTGCGGGCCACTGGCTATGACGGGTCCATAACCGTCGCTGGTGCCGAACGGCATATGCCTTACAACCGGCCGCCATTGTCAAAGGATGTACTGTTCGATGATGGCCCCAATCCTCTTGCCAAGCTTATGTTTAGCATCCGGCCGGCCCTCTCCGATGTAATTTGGTATTTAGGTCAACCCGCTGTTTCGTCCGATTTAGACGCTCGCACAGTATCGCTCGCCGATGGCCGCACACTATCGTATGATGTCCTCGCCATCGCGACGGGATTGACACCGCGGCGGTTGCCGCTCGTAGGTGCCGAAACGTGCCGCCATGTTGTGCGCACCATTGACGATGCGATCGCCCTTAGATCTGTTCTGGTACCCAACGCAAAAGTTGTGGTCGCCGGCGGCGGCTTTATTGGCTGCGAAACCGCTGCTTCAGCAAAAAAGCGCGGCTGCAGCGTTACTATCGTCGAGCCTTTGGCTTTACCGATGGGACGAGCCCTTGGTGATGAACTGGCTAACGCAATCAAGGCCTATCATGAGGCTCATGACGTCCAGTTCCGTCTTGGTACAACAATACAGGGTTTGCTTTTGGATCCCGCGGATCCGCAACGGCTCACCGCCGTCTCCTTGAGTGACGGCACTGATCTTCAGGCTGACGTCCTGATAGAAGCTGTTGGCTCAGTTTGTAATATAGAATGGCTGCATGGGAACCGCCTCGATCTGAGCGACGGCGCGTTGACCGACAATCATTTGCGCGTCAAGAGCCGTCCTGATGTGACAGCCGCTGGTGATATCGCGCGTTTTCCTAATCCCCGTTATGGCCCAACGCCGCGCCGCATTGAGCATTGGGCAATTCCAGGTCTAACTGCAAAACGCGCCGCGCGGAGCATGGCTGCCCGGCTCAAAGGCGAAGAACCAGATAGCAACGTCTTTGATCCTCTTCCAACATTCTGGTCTGATCAGTTTGGCATTCGTCTCCAATCGGTTGGAAATCCGGCGCTTGCTGACCAAGCCGGTCTGATCGAAGGAGCGCTATCGAATCTCGGAAAGCCAGGTCACGGGTTAGCCATGGGCTATTGGAAAGATGGTGCCATGATTGGTGTCATCTCAATCGGTTTACCTGCGGCAAAGCTTTCCGAATACCGGGCCATGCTGGGCTAGGCGTCCAGACCCATTAGACCTCCGAAAGGGCGTGACACATGCCGCATCTCAGGGTTCTTGTGTTCCAGCACGCGCCGTATTGTCCGCTTGAAATGTTTGGTGACAGTCTGGCAAGCGACGGAATTTTGCCGACGGTTGTCGAACTCAACACGGGCCAGGCCATTCCCGACCTCCACAAATTTGATGCGCTGATTGTGCTCGGCGGCCCTATGGATGTTTGGCAAACGGACGACAATCCTTGGTTGATCCCGGAAAAAGCGGCCATTGGTACGTGGGTGCGTGATCTCAAAAAACCTATGCTCGGCGTTTGTCTGGGACATCAATTGCTGGCTGATGCGTTGGGTGGTGAAGTTCGTACCGCTACCAAACCCGAAGGAGGACTGCACGACGTTGTTCTGAACAGCGCCGGCCTGATGCATCCGCTCATGAACGGATTTCAACCCTCTAAGAAGGCCATAATGTTTCACGGTTGCGAAGTGACACGTCTACCCGAAGGTGGCGTCACGCTCGCTTCCACTGAGAATTGCCCGATCAGCGCGTTTGCGGTGGGCAACAAAGCATTTGGCATTCAATACCATGCCGAGGCCACCGACACACTGGTAGAAGAATGGACTGATCTCGTGCCTGGCAATACCCTTGTCAAGCAATTGCACGGCCGTGATGGCGTTGAAAAAGTCAGAAGAAGCGTCTCTGAAGCCATGCCTGAGTTGCGTTCGAATGCAAAAACCATCTTCAGAAACTTTATGGCCATTGCCAGCGACGATTACCGGTGATCAGGCACCTACTCCTCGGGGACAATTGTTTATCCAACGTCCGGTTTCTGGCTACGCCGAATACTTTACGCCGGCCAAAGGGCTTCGCAGCTCCGAAGACATCGGCACGTCCGGCCGGCGCTTTTTGCTTTGGGCGCGACCAGTGGATTGAGGCGGAGGACCCCACCCGAGAAGTCAACTTTCTGCCACACGCTGCTGATTGCCTGGGAGCCCTCAGACGGTCCTGTGGTGCAGTTTCGGGGCAAGAGGTTGCTCCGCGTCAAGTCGTCTTGGGAAACCGCGCGCCAGGGCCTCGCAGAAGACGCCAACCCTTATAGCCTTCGCCACACGGTCGCCCGGTGGTTGCGTGCCGAAAGCGTGCCCGTCTGGGAAGTGGCGGCGCTGCTCGGGCACAAGATGCCGGGTCACAGTGTGACCGAACTGTACGCGGCAGCCGACCCGCAGCACATGATGGCAACAAAAGAAGCACTAAACCGACTTTTGCGTGCGGTTTGCGTGTTAGTGAAACCTGAAAAACTGGAGCGGGCGAAGGGATTTGAACCCTCGACCCTCACGTTGGCAACGTGATGCTCTACCCCTGAGCTACACCCGCATCCAATATGGGTAACCGTGCCACGATCGTGGCGCGAGGGCGTCTTATTGCGCAAGCTCGTGGCGTTTGCAAGCGCCAAGAGCTAGGTAGGAGACTTGTTCGTTCACAATAACCAGGATGCTTGCGACTATGCCCGTTCTCCAGACCCGCGCCGGCCTTTTTTCCTATCTGGATCAATTGGATATCAAAACCCATACGCTTCAGCATGCGGCCGTTTTTACGGTTGCCGAAAGTCATGAAATTGAAGCCGCACTGCCCGGCGAGCACACAAAAAATCTGTTTTTGAAGGACGCGAAGGACCAGCTTTTTCTGGTCGTTGCCCTGAATTCCACGCAGGTCGATCTGAAAACCTTGCCCAAGGTGATAGGGTCGGGGCGCCTTAGCTTCGGCAAGGCAGACCTTTTGCAAGAGGTTTTGGGCGTGACGCCGGGTTCGGTTACCGTGTTCTCATTGATCAACGACACAGACAAGCGCGTGCGTCTCGTGCTCGATGAGGCATTGATGGTTCACGAGACGATCAATGCGCATCCGCTGGAAAATACTGCCACCACCAGCGTCTCGCGTGAAGATCTGTTGCGCTTTATCGCTGCCTGTGGGCACACGCCAAAGGTCGTCCAGTTGGACGGCGCCGGTTAGAGCGCATAAGAACTGAAGAACACTTGGCCCCCGTGCATTCGAGACGGCACGCTAGGCGGCCTTGCGGGAAGCGAGACCGCAGATCCAATGATCGCGGGCAACGGTGTGCCGGCAAAGAAAAACGAAGGAGTGAAAATGGATTTTGGTCTTCTCAAAACCGGTTCGGCTGGCACCGTCGTGATCAAAGATAGCAGCACTGCCGGCTTTGCCAAAGACGTTGTCGAGGCCTCGCGCAAGGTGCTGGTGCTGGTCGATTTCTGGGCCCCATGGTGCAGCCCTTGTAAACAGCTCACACCGGTGCTTGAGAAAGTCGTCAAGAGTTACGCTGGTAAAGTGCAACTTGTTAAAATCAACACCGACGAACATCCGGCCATTTCCGGGCAGCTGCGCGTGCAGTCGTTGCCGACGGTCTATGCATTCCGCGACGGCCGCCCGCTCGATGGTTTCCAAGGCGCCCAGCCCGAAAGTGTCATCAAGGCCTTTATTGATCGATTGCTCACGGTTGATGAGCAAGCCAGCATCGAGGAAGTTCTGGCGGCGGCCGCTGCAGCCCTGGAAGCTGGAGATTTGCAAGGTGCAGCGGAAGCCTACGCGGCCATCCTGCAGGATGATCAGTTGAACGTGCCAGCGCTTGCCGGCCTTGCGCATTGCTACTTGAAAAGCGGCGATACCGGCCGTGCCGCGCAAATGCTGATGCTGGTGCCAGACGAAAGCCGAGGCTCGGCGGCTGTCAAAAGCGTCGAGGCGGCACTCGAACTTGCAGCGCTCGCCAATAAGCCGGATGAGCGCCCGGCGCTTCAGGCCCGGCTTGCGGCCAACGAGGCAGATCACGCGGCCCGTCTCGATCTGGCTGTCGCCATGGCGGCGCGCGGTGAAAAGGCGCAAGCGCTGGATCACCTCCTTGAAATTGTTCGCCGTGATCGCAAATGGAATGATGATGCGGCTCGCAAGCAACTGCTGCAAGTGTTCGATGCTTGGGGCCCGAACGACCCGCTGACCGAAGAAGGGCGCCGGAGACTTTCGTCTCTGCTATTTTCGTAATGGTCTTTGGTTGGCTTCAGCGCCGCTATTCCATTGAGTTTGGGTTAGGTGCCCCAGTTCGGAAACGTGCCTGGCACTGCCCCGGCATAGACGGCCGCTGCAGACGACCCGCCGCAGACAAGGAGACTGATCTTGGCTATCTTCGAACGGTATCGCAGTTCCACTGATCTGCCCCGGCAGTTGCCGGTCTTTCCTTTGCGGGGTGCCATTCTGCTGCCACGCGCGACACTGCCGCTCAGTGTGTTCGAACCGCGCTATCTCGCAATGCTCGACGATGTAATTCGTGGCTCGCGTATGCTAGGTATCATTCAGCCGTCGGGGGACAGTGGTCGCGAGGAAAGTCCCACCAGCGCCATTGCGGACTTGCAACGCGTTGGCTGTGCCGGCCGCGTTACAGCTTTTCAAGAGTTGGAAGACGGCCGCCTCATGATCACGGTGACGGGAGTATGCCGTTTCGATGTTGTCAGTGAAGAAAATCCAGCACTGCCATACAGGGTGGTGAACGCAGCTTACGGCCGCTTCGCTGATGATTTTTCGGCTGGGCTTGGCGAAGAAAAGGTTGACCGCGACGGCTTACTACGTGTTTTGCGCACCTACCTTGACGAGAAGCGTCTCAATACCGACTGGACTGCCATTCAACGGGCTTCGAGCGAGTTTCTCGTCAACACCTTGTCGATCATTAGTCCCTATGGACCGGAAGAAAAGCAGGCGCTGCTCGAGGCTGGCGATTTGAAAGCACGTGCCGACGTGCTGGTTGCGCTCGCCGAGATGGAATTGGCGACGCACGGTGGCTCAGGCGGAACGCTGCAGTGACGTTTGATCAAGCCGTCAACTGAAATCGGGTGACGCGAGGGGGCAAAAGTGAGTGAGCCTGAAACACCTGCTGACATAACATCGCCAGTAGCCGAGCGCATGGATCTGCGCTTGTTGGAGCTGCTTGTCTGCCCTGTTACGAAGGGTCCGTTATCGTATGACGCGGCCGCGCAAGAACTGATTAGCCGCAGGGCACAGCTGGCGTTTCCAATCAAATGCGGCGTACCGTTGATGACCGTCGACGCAGCGCGTCATCTCGATGAGCCCAAGCCAGCCGTAAAGGAGTAGCTCTGTATTGCGCATGGAGCGCGCACCCGGCCCGCGCGCCAAATCAAGGTTCTGTCATGACATCTCAAGCCCTCGTTCGCGTGTCTCCAGAAAGCGCCCTAGAAGCTATTCCCGTCATAGAGTGCGGGCCGCAGTTCCCGCTCGAAACATTGAAGGCGCATGGCGGCCGCATCCATGCACTGCTCGATGCGGCGACGAAGCACGTTCCCGCTTCGGCTTTGCGCCAGCTCGACGGCGTCTCGCGCCGCTGGTTGAAGAAATGGGACAATGCCCACTATAGCGAAATCGACGAGATTGCGGCGATCATCGGCCGGCCGGGCGCGGTGTTCTTCTCAATCAATTATGAATGGGGCTGCACCTGCCTCGTCGCGCCATCTCCCGATGGCCGCACAGCGCGTCTGGTACGCGTGCTCGACTGGAAGACGCCGGGGCTTGGCCGCAATGTCGTCGCGGCGAAGGTGGCCGGTGGCTCTGGAAGTTATGTCACGCTGACGTGGCCGGGCTACACTGGAGTGCTAACAGCCGTCGCGCCGGGCCGTTTTTCCGCTGCACTCAATCAAGCGCCGATGCGCCGGTCGATCGGCAACTTCTATCTTGATTGGGCAGCCAACCGCCGCCGCGTGTGGAACATGCCGCATCAGATGCCCGCACATCTTCTGCGCGATGTTTTTGAGAAAGCACCGGGTTATAGCGCGGCGCGCGCGCGGTTGATCGAGCAACCGATTTCAACACCAGCTATTTTTTCGCTCGCCGGTATCGCGCCGTCTGAAACCTGTGTGATCGAGCGCACGGAGACAGAAGTCAAAGTTCACGACGGACCCAATGTGGCAGCGAACCATTGGCAGGCAGCCGGCTGGCAAGGGCATGCGCGCGGATACGACAGTGGTGGGCGAGCCTGTCAGATGCATGCCGTGGTGCCAGAATTCGATGCGTCACTGCCGTGGCTGAAGTATCCGGTTCTCAATCCGACGACCCGCATCGTGATGATCGCCGACGCCTCGCAAGGCCGGCTTTTGGCGCAGGGCTTTGAGGCTATGAAGCCCGCGACCGAAGTGCTGGAGTGGGCGGCCTAGGTAGAAGCCACAACAACGGCTTTGCTGTCATGCGGACAATTCGCGCATCGTTTTGTCCACGTTTGGGCGATCACTTCTCAATCCAAACCCTGCCCTTCAGCGTTAGCACTGGTAAACATTCATTGTCGTGAAGATGATCTTGCGAGCTGCCATCAATGGAACAATCATCACCGGTCTGGACGCCGACCCGCCTCGAAGGTCAGCAACGCTTCGCCGCGTTCCTGCCCCGGGCAGGCAGGGCCTATGCATCGAAGCGCAACTACGATTTTGGCGCTGGCCACCACACGAGTGTGTCGAGGCTTTCGCCCTATATCCGCCACCGGTTGATCAGCGAGAGTGAAACGGCGACGGCCGTTCTTGAAGCGCATGGCCCGGTGGCTGCAGAAAAATTTATACAAGAAGTCTGTTGGCGGACGTACTGGAAGGGCTGGCTAGAGCAGCATCCTGACGTTTGGGCAAGTTATCTCGACGAAGTCGCTGGACGACGCGCCACACTTCACCAAGATGAAGATGCCGCTTGGCTTGCAGCGGCCGAACGTGGCGACACAGGGATTGAATGTTTCGACACCTGGGTGCGCGAGTTGATCAGCACAGGTTATCTGCACAATCACGCGCGCATGTGGTTTGCCAGCATTTGGATTTTTACGCTTAAGCTGCCTTGGGCGCTTGGAGCTGATTTCTTTTTGCGCCACCTATGGGATGGGGATCCGGCTTCCAACACGTTGTCGTGGCGTTGGGTCGCTGGCCTGCACACGCGCGGCAAGACCTATCTGGCGCGCCCAGACAATATAGCGGAATACACTGAGGGAAGGTTCCGGCCAGAGCGCAATGAGTTGGCAGCTTATGCAGAACCGCTTGACGGCGAAGATCGCTTCGAGCGAACACCGCTGAGACCTGCAGATACTATCCCGAAAGGCCGGCGCGCTATCTTGCTGGTGACGGAGGAGGATCTGTGCCCCGAAACATGGCCGCTCGCTGACATTGATGTGCGCGGCGTGGCAATGTTCACTCTCGAGAATGCCGGATTGGATTGGGCTCCAGCGGTTGTGGCGTTCAAGGCCGGTGCGATGGACGATGCCAGGGATCGGGCGGCCGCGCATTGGGGGCAACCGGTCGTCACGGTTTCCTCATCTCAAGAACTGACCGCCTTTGCGGCGACCCGAGGTGCGGCGGTCGTCATCACGTCCACGATACCGGTGGGATTTGTGCGGCCCAGTATCGAAGAGTGGACGCAGACGGCCAGTGCTGAAGGTTTGCCAATCTTGCAACTGGCACGTGGTTGGGACAGCCTATTCTGGCCGCACGCGACGGCTGGATTCTTCAAACCCAAAGAGCACATCCCCGCCATTCTGGCCAAGCTTGCGGCCATACCCGCTGAAAGATCAAAATGACCTCCATATCCGCAGATCCAGTTCTCATTTTCGGCGGTGTGGGCGGCATCGGCGAGGCGCTGGCTCGCCGTTTGAGAGCCACCGGGCAGCCAGTTTCGATCACGTCGCGCGATGCTGCGAGTGTTGAAGCGCTGGCTGCAGAAATCGGCGCTAGGCCTCTGGTCTGCGATGTTCTCGATGAGACTTCGATCGAGGCGGCTGTTGCAGCTTCGACGCCCGATGGACGGCTGGGCGGGCTGGTTTATGCAGTTGGTTCCATCTCATTGAAGCCGTTGGGCCGCACAACACCAGCCGATATGATGACCGCGTTCCAAGTCCATGTTGCCGGTGCGATGACGGCGGTCCAGCAGGCCGCTGAAGCCTTAAAGGCGGCAGCGGGGAGTATCGTGCTGTTCTCGTCCGTTGCTGCGCGCCAAGGCTTTCCGATGCACACCGCCATCGGTACGGCAAAGGCCGCGGTGGAGGGTTTGACGATCAGTCTCGCCGCAGAACTTGCCCCGTCCATACGTGTCAATGCGATTGCACCGAGCCTAACCGTCACGCCTTTGTCTGCTGGGCTGACGATGAACCCGCGCATGGCCGAGGGTATTGCCGCCCTGCACCCCATCCCGCGGCTTGGAACGGCCGACGAGATGGCGGCGCTGGCACAGTTTCTACTTTCGGCCGATGCTAGCTGGATGACTGGCCAGATACTTGGCGTCGATGGCGGGCGTTCGACACTTCGTGTCGGCAAAGCCTGAGCCGTGAGCGCGCTTCGTCCAGCAAAAATCGCTACACGTGTGAAGGGCCCAAGTATGCCGGCGAAGAAAGTTCGCAACCTGATCCTCGTACTCGGCGATCAGCTTTCACCGAACCTGTCGAGTCTGGACGCCTGCGATCCATCCCGCGATATGGTGCTGATGTGCGAGGTTTCTGAGGAAGCCAGCTACGTCCGTCATCACAAGAAAAAAATCATCCTGCTGTTCTCGGCCATGCGCCACTTCGCAGATGAACTGCGCGGCCTGGGTTGGCGCGTCGCTTACACCAAATTCGACGATCAAGGAAACGCGGGTAGCTTCTCCGGAGAGGTCGCGCGCGCTGTTGCGGACTATGGCCCCGAACGCTTGGTCGTTACTGAGCCCGGGGAGTGGCGCGTGCTTGAAGCAGTCCGTAGCTGGTCGCGGCGCTTGCGTATACCGGTCGATATTGTGCCAGATCACCGCTTCATCAGCCCCATCACAGAATTTGCAGAGTGGGCCAACGGCCGCAAGCAATTGAGGATGGAATACTTCTATCGCGACATGCGCCGCAAAACCGGCCTGTTGATGGATGGCGATGCGCCGGCGGGCGGTGTCTGGAACCTTGACCACGACAATCGCAAGCCTGCCAAGGCTGATTTGTTTATGCCAGAGCCCGCCCACTTTCAGCAGGATGCAATGACTCGCGAAGTTGTTGCCTTGGTCAAATCCCGTTTCGCAGACCACTTCGGCGATGCCGACCCGTTTTGGTTCGCTGTCACCCGTGCCGATGCGGAAGCGGCTTTTGATAGATTCATTGCGGAGGGCTTGGCAAAGTTTGGCGACTACCAAGATGCCATGCTGACCGGGCAGAAGTTCCTCAATCACGCGGTCGTGTCGATGTATTTGAACTGCGGTTTGCTCGATCCCTTGGCGATGTGCCGCAAGGTGGAGGAAGCCTATCGGGACGGCGCTGTGCCGCTCAACGCGGCGGAAGGGTTCATCCGGCAAATCATTGGCTGGCGCGAATATGTGCGCGGAATTTACTGGTTGAAAATGCCAGATTACGCCGCATCAAATGTTCTAGGTCATACGCGCGCGCTGCCCGGATTTTATTGGACGGGCGATACCAAAATGGCGTGTGTGCGTGCCGCCGTGACGCAAACCAAAGAGGAAGCCTATGCGCATCACATTCAACGACTGATGGTCACCGGAAACTTCGCATTGTTGGCCGGCATAAGCCCGCAGGCTCTCCACGAGTGGTATCTTGCCGTCTACGCCGACGCCTACGAATGGGTTGAACTGCCCAACACCATCGGGATGAGCCAATTCGCCGATGGCGGCTTGCTGGCGTCGAAACCCTATGCCGCCAGCGGCGCGTACATCAACCGGATGTCTGACTATTGCAAGGGTTGCGCTTACGATGTTAAAGCGCGCACTGGCCCCAAGGCATGCCCGTTCAACGCGCTGTATTGGGACTTCATTTCCCGCCACGCTGAGACGATAAAAAGCAACCCGCGCATGGCGCAAATGGTGCGCACGTACGACAAGTTCGAGGACAGCGAGAAGGCGCGCATCGCAGAAAGCGCGGCTTCATTCCTCGCCACCCTCAAGCCCTCGCCGGATTGGCCTTGACGTCTGCGCTCGGCTTTTTGCTACGGCAGTTATCTGAACAGTACTTTACTTCGTCCCAAACGCGCGCCCATTTCTTGCGCCAAGCGAACGGCCGCCCGCATGTTACGCATGTCTTGCTTGGCAATGTCGATTTGGTGAAGCGCTTGGGCTTTTCGCTCATAGGTCGAACTTCAATTGGTCCGGCAAGGCGTGAGGTCTGCGCTTGCGTTTGGTGTGCTTGTTGCCTCGCATCGGGCCGCCTTTGCGGCTGCCATGCTTTGTCAAAATGCCGTCCGCCGCGTCGCGAAATCCGGCCCCGCGCCGCGCGCCATAAATTTTATCTCTGGCCTCTGCCGTGGAGACCGCAAGGTCGACGATCCGTTCTGGATAGAGCCGCCCGACAATGGTGTCTGCTCCATCGTAGGCCCATGGTTCTTGAATAAATGGGTCAGGGATGCTGGCCAGTTCAGGAACCCAGCGGCGCACAAAGGCCCCGGACGGATCCTGATCGTGCCCTTGTTTGACAACCGAATAGATCCGGATGGTGTTTATGCCTGTGGTGCCCGACTGCATTTGTACCTGCGGCCAATGAATGCCGGGTTCGTAGTCCGTGAACTGGCGTGCCAGATGAAGGCCTGTCTCACGCCAAGGCAGCCATAGATTATAGCTGGCAAACGACATCACCATCGCCCGCATACGGAAGTTGAGCCAGCCCGTTGCGTTCAAGCTGCGCATACAGGCATCGAGGAATGGATAGCCGGTTTGCCCTTCAGCCCATGCCGTGAACAAGCGCGGATCCGCGATCTCTGGCCGCAAACCGCGCATGGCTGGGTGCAGTTCGCGGACCTCGAGTGCGGGTTCGCTTTCCAGCTTCTGCATGAAGTGGCAGTGCCAATGCAGCCGCCCGGAAAATGAGATCAGCGAGGCGCGCAACGCCTTGGCGTCGGGCGACGAGTCCGTTCTCAGTTGCGCTAAGCGCTGCCACGTTGCCTGCGAGACCTCGCGCATGGAGACCGTGCCCCACGCCAGATGCGGCGATAAGCGCGAGCAGCCCGCGGCTCCAGAAAGTGGATTGGACATCTCTCGCCGGTAGTGGCGTCCGCGCCCGTCGAGAAAACTGTTGAGCAGGTCAAGACCGGCGCTGCGCCCACCGGCCTGCCATTCACCTCCGCCATCGGAAGTGAGGTGCAAATCGTGCATCGCTGGTGCGGTCTGATTTGCAATCCCTGGAACACGAGACAGCTTTTCCGGCGGAGCGGTGATCGGCTCGGCCATTTGCCGGTCCCAAGAGGCCGCCCATCCGTTCCGGCTGCCCATACGCCGGATCACGCCATGCTGAGGGATCTCATGCCAGGGGATACCTTGCGACCGCGTCCAGGCGGCGACCGCTTTGTCGCGCGCGAAGGTCCAGGCATTGCCAGTTTCCTCATGCGACCAGAGCGCGGCAATGCCATGGCTTTGCTCGATGGATTGGAGCACATCGACGGTGCTCCCCACGCGGATGATTAACGGTTGACCGAGTTGGGTCAGATCGACGTCAAGTTCTTTGAGGCTATCGGTGATGAACTGCCAGTGTCGCGCTGAAGCATCCGGTTGCTGCCATAGACCCGGCTCGGCGATGTAGAGCGGGACCACGGGGCCACGCTTGCAGGCCTCCACCAAAGGCCGATGGTCCTGAACGCGCAGATCGCGTTTGAACCAAACCACCTCGACGGGCATGTGTTGAGACAGCTTTTTCATCCTAGGTCTTGATGCGCCATTTGGTCCGACCCGCCATCAGGGCCGAACCAGTGTGTACTGCTCCCGGAAACAAACGATCAGTCGGCATGATTGGATCGCGTTATCGGGAGTCCGCGCGCGTGCAGCGGCCAATCTAGCGAACAGTCAGCCCAATGCCGGTGCAGCAGCTGGCGCTTGGTTCGCGGGTACCTAACGCTAGTGGAAGGTCCCCTCTTGGCATGCTGGCCCGATCTAGGCTACATACCGGCGCTTCGGGTTAGATAAATCAGGAATTGCTCCATGCCGACCATGTCGAATTCGCGCCGCAAGGCCAT
>Ga0247837_1004192_pt1 | contig 23556 bp, 19 predicted proteins | sample LaCtaG_2_FD_187115 | JGI IMG/M metagenome (GOLD analysis project Ga0247837, IMG submission 187115) | Freshwater microbial communities from meromictic Lake La Cruz, Castile-La Mancha, Spain - LaCruzMarch2015_14.5m | ecosystem: Environmental > Aquatic > Freshwater > Lake | place: Spain: Castile-La...
CCCCCGATGTATCGCTGGATTCACCAGGAAAAGGCCCGTTACTACCAGGCGCACCTGATCCGCGACCTGTTTGGCGACTGGACTCTGATCACGGTCTGGGGCAGCCTGGGCTCGCACCGCGGCCGGATGTACAGTTCCGGTGTGCAGTCCTATGAGGCGGGGTTGGCCCGCCTCGCAGCGATCAGCAAGCGCCGCCGCCAGCGTGGTTACCTGCTCGTCGATGGGTCCTGAGCCCAGGGTCGCATCGCGCAAGCGGCGGCATCGCGCGTGACGCGCCGCGCCGCGATCCGGCGCCTGGGCGATCAATCATTGATCGACCCTGCTAACCGACTGGCTGATCAGGGTTGCACCCGTCTTGGGCACAGGCTATCCACAGAAACTGTCACAGTGACTGTGGAAGGTCCGCGCGGGCAAGCGCGGCACTGTGCCGCGGCCATGATCGCCGTTGCGGCCACCGCGATCAGCCGGAACTGGAACCTGCTTCTGGTTGAAAAAGGTCTCGACTTGGACCTGGGGCAGCGAACCGAACCGCCTGCCGGCTACCGGTTGGCGGCCGATGACTGTCGGCACGATAACCCTCGCTACGGTAACAGCTTGAATGGGCCGGCACGGGAGAAAGCGCTTGGTTTCGTTGCGGCGGTCGAGGTGCAGGAAGGGCAAAAGACCTGCGTAACGTCGCACCGGCGGCGCCAACCGGATACACTCACCAGACCTTGGCATGGGTTCACCCTTGATTGCGATGTCACGACATTCACGCGTCCTGCCCCTGTTGGCCGTCGCCCTGGCGATGACCAGTCTCCTGCTCGCCGATCCGGCCGCGGCGACGACCGCCTGTCGGCCGGGCGCTCAGGCGCGGGTCTGGACCGCCCCGCTCAGGCCCGCGGCCGGGGAACCGTTCGAGGTCCTGGCGGTCGCGACCGATGGGGCACTCGACCAACTCGTCGTCACCGACCCGGCGGGCAGCCAGACCACGTTGCGCGGAGTCCGTTACGGCGGGCCTCCCTGGGGGGTGCATGGCGGCGTGTTTCGGCCGAAGACCGGAACCTATCGGGTCGAGGCGACACGCGGCGGCCGGGGTGTCGCCTGTGCCGAAATCAAGGTCGGCGGCGGTGCCGGAGAGCAGGGCACCGGGGACTGGGACCTGGCGACCCAGGCGTTCTATGCCGTCTGGATCGAACGGTTGTTCGACGGCCCGCCGGACCAGTCACTGAGTTTCGACTCGCTGGCCCCGGTGCTGCGCGACCCGGAACGCAACTTCCTGCACGGCTATCTCGGCGCGAATGAGGACAACCGCCTGCCCGCCGAGCCGGACTGCGCGGACTTGCCCTATTTTCTGCGCGCCTATTTCGCCTGGAAGCTCGGTCTGCCGATCGCCCATCGACCCTGCAACCGCGGCAGCCGCAACGGTGCGCCGCGTTGCGAGGGTCCGACAATCGATAGCGCTTTCACCGGCGCCCCGGCCTCGGCAAAAGCATTCGGCGGGGTCACGCGGCGGATCATGGATACGGTCCACTCGGGCAGCGGGCGCACCGGCTTGCGCGACGAGGCGACCGATTTCTACCCGGTCCCGCTGGAACGTTCCGCGCTCTGGCCCGGAACCGTCTACGCGGACCCGTATGGACACGTCATGGTCCTGACCAAGTGGGTCGCTCAACAGCCGGGACAGCCGGGGCTGCTGCTCGCGGTCGACGCCCAGCCGGATAACTCGGTCGCCCGCAAACGTTTCTGGGAAGGCACTTTCCTGTTCGCCCAGACACCGAGCGCCGGACCTGGCTTCAAGCAATTCCGGCCACTGGTGCGCACCGGCGCAACCCAGGGGAGCGCACGACTGCTGCCCAACGCGGCGCTCACCGGCCGCGACGGCCTGCCGCCCTATTCCACCGAGCAGGCGGACCTCGCGCCCGCGGATTTCTACGCCCGTATGGAGCGGCTCATCAACCCGGACGGACTCGCGCCGGAGGCCGCCTATGCGTCCACCCTGGCGGCGCTGATGGAGCAACTCCAGACCCGGGTCGACTCGGTGGACAAGGGCGAAGCCTATATGCGCGCCCACCCCGGCACCGTGATTCCCATGCCCAGCGGCCCGGCCATCTTCGAGACCACCGGCCCCTGGGAGGACTTTGCCACCCCATCGCGGGACATGCGCCTGTTGATCGCTATGAAGGTGCTGGAGGGGCTGCCCGAGCGCATCCGCCGCTATCCGGACCTCTATGTCCTGGGCGGTGACAGCGCGTCCGGCGCCGCCGCGCGCATCGCCCAGGTCCACGACCGCCGCCTCGACGCGCAGTTCACGACCTACACCCGCGGTGACGGCAGCCCCTGGCGGCTGAGTCTGCGTGACCTCTACGCCCGCCGCGCGGGGCTCGAGGTCGCGTACAACCCCAACGACTGCATCGAACGGCGTTGGGGCGCTGCGCCGCAGACCCAGGACTATGCCACCTGCCGCCGACAGGCGCCCGCCGAGCAACGGGCGCGGATGGAGGAGTACCGGCCCTGGTTCCACGAGGCCCGCCGGCCGCCGCGCTAGCGTTGACCGCCACTGCCCAGTGCTTCACGTGCCGCGTCCTTGCGCGCACCCGAAGTCTCGGCATTACTCACAAGGAGTTCTCCCGTGCCGATCCTAACCACCGCCCAGATCTGGCCCAAGCTGGCCGCGGTCCTGGTCTTCTGTCTGCTCCTGGCGGCCTGCGGAACCCCCAGTCAGCGGCCCGACGGCGGCGACGCCGGGACCTGGAATGGACGCCGCATCGGCGTGCCGCCGCGGGCCAATCCGGCGCTGCGGCAATCGATCGTTGCGCGCGCCACCCGCGAGTGGGATTACTTTAATCGTCAAACCGTCGTCCTGAAGGGGAGCGAGGAGAGCATCCCGCATGTCGGTACCTGGGAGGACGACGACACCAGCAGCAGCGAACGCGTCGCCGCCTACTGGCGCGCGGCTGGTAAGGGCGGTTTGAACGGCATGGATTGCAAACAGCCCTGGTCCGCCGCCTTTCTCAGTTACGTCATGCAGAACGCCGGTGTCCCGCAAGCGCAGTTTCGCCGCGATTCCGCGCACTGGGTCTACCTGGCCAGCATGATCGACGAGGCCGACTTTCCGGGCCGCTGGTTCGTCCCCCGGCGGATCGCGGACTACAGCCCCCGACCGGGCGATCTGGTGTGCGCCTCGCGCGGGCTCTCACGGCCAGCGACGATCGGCGGCTACACCAGCGCGCGCGCGCTCGAAGGCGCCAACCTGCATTGCGACCTGGTCGTCGGCCGCGGCGGCCAGACCCTGGACGTCATCGGTGGCAACGTCCGTAATTCCGTGTCCAAAACGACGCTGGAACTGGACAGCCAAGGCCGCTTACAGCCGGTGCGGCGGCGCCCGTGGTTTTTGATTATGGAGAACCGACTGTAGCCCCCGGTTCCCCTGTGCCCGCACCGTGGGAGCGGCCCCCGGCCGCGATGAGGTCTCGCGGGATACTGAACATCGCGGTTCGCCGCGGCACCGCATCGCGGCCGGAGGCCGCTCCCATCCGGTTGCCGTGCTTCCAGGCCGCGTGACGGAAATCGCCTAGACCCGCTCCGCCAGTTCACGCAACCCTTGACGATGGACCCGCCCCAAGCCCCGCACGGCCGCCCCGATGCGGGTATCCGCGGCGACCAGGTCCCAGAAGCGCACGGCCGCCCGGCAGGCAACCAGCCAATGGTCCCGGTGGCCCGGCAATGGCAGCGGCGGCGTCCATTCGGCTGCGGGGAGTTCCCCGCCCGGCAGCGGGGCATAACGCATCGGCAGCATGTCGTAGGTCGGCGCCAGACGCAGGCGTCCGCCCAACGGCCGGAAACTGAGATTGCCCAGGTGCATGTCGGTATTGGCGATCAGCCGCCCGAACCACCACAGGTGCCGGATCCGCACGACCTCCTCCAGCCCCAACAGGTTCGCCGCCGCCAGACCGTCGGCCAGGCGGGTCCAGTCATAAGTACCCATCCCGAGCAGTGCCGCATCGAGCGTCTCCAGACTGCACAGCGGACTGCGCCCCCTGGGGCCGTGCCGGTCGAATCGTTCCACTTCGAGAAAGGTCCGGCCGGCCTGGATCAGAATGCGGCTATCGGCGCTCTCGACCTGCGGCAGGGTGCGCGCGCACTCCAAGGCCAAGTGCTCGCACACCAGCAGGTCCGACCAGCGCCTGACCGCGGGCGAATCATCAGCGCCGGAGAATTTGACCAGGACATGCGGCGTCGGGCGGCCCGCAAGATCACGCCGGGCCGGAAACTTGGGAAACTCACCCGCCGCGCTCGATCCCGGAACCCCTGCGGCCACGGCCTGCGCGGCCAACTGAACATAGGCGGCGGCCGTCCCGTGCTCGGACAATGGCTCGGCCTGGACCAGGCCGTCCTGGTGCCAGTGTTCACAGGCATCATCGCCCAGAATCAGGTTTCCGCTCATCTCCGACCCGATGCGGCTCAATGCGAACAGGATGTCGTCATCGTTCCAAAGATTGGGGTTGTCAGGCACGCCCAACGCGCCGTGCACCGCGCGCGCCAATTGGCGACCCAGGTAGCCCTGCGGGCGCATGTCGTACAACGGGTAGGGCAGAACCTCCCACCAACCATCGCGCGCCTCGTCGGCCACCGGCCAGTCCGTCCCGCGCAGCGACACCCAGCACCCTGCAGGGGCGACCGCTATCAGACTGGCCACTTGCACTGCACGTCCCGACGGATCGACGGCATAGAGCGGGTACTCACCTCGATCCCCGCGCACGGCGCGCCGCAGCGCATAGCGGGTCCGGCGCGCCTTACCGGCAACGAGGATCGGCTCGGCGTGTTCTTGCAGCAATCGGTGCAGCGTGGACACGCTGACGCCCAACGCCTGCGCCAGGTCCGCAGCCCTGACCGCAGGCTGCCGTCCAAGCACTTTGGCCAGGCGGTCACGGGCGAGTTGTTGCTTGTTGGTCACGGGAGCCGGCGTGTCTGCTGATCAGTCGGTTCATTATCGGTGACTAAAAGGCGCTGGTTGCAAAGCACAAGGATCGACACGCCGCCGGCCCACGGCGGGTCATACACGGGGATACCATGGAGGCGATGGTAGGCCGCTTCCTACACGTCGGCAAGGCGGTTTCCTACGCGTCCGAGCGATTGAACGTCACCGGATCGGGGCGTAATATCCGAGTCGCAGGCGTGGTACCTGGCCGCTATGAGCGACGGGTCACAATCGGCGTAGCGGACCAGCCATCAGGGGACGCACGACCGCTTGACTGCGGCTACACTTAGGCGGAATTACACCAGGCAGGCGCGGCATGTGACGCCTGCCGCGCACCGGCAATGGGGTCGTCGTTCCCGAACATGAGCACTATTGACATCGAGGCGTTGCTGGGACCGGTCTCCGCGGCACAGCCCGCGGGGGAGGACCTGGAGTACGATCCGGATTTCCGCGCCCTCACCGAGGCGGCGACCGGCACCCCCGAGCAGCAGATGGGCGGCACCCTGGTGCCAGCCGGCGAGCCGGATTGGCGGCAGGTCCTGGCCTTGGGTAAGACCCTGATGCTGCGCTCCAAGAGCCTGCGGGTTGCCGTACTGATGACCCGCGGCTTGCTTGAGAAGGACGGGTTGCCGGGGCTGAACATCGGGCTCGAACTCGTTCGGGGACTGATCGGTCGCTTCTGGGCGGATCTCTACCCCGCGCTGGATGCCGGCGACAACAATGACCCGATGGAACGGATGAACGTACTGGCGGATCTCGCCCACCCGGACACTCTACTATCTCAGTTGCGCGCCGTCCCCCTGATTCGCTCACGGGTCTTCGGCTCGATCAGTTGGCGGGACATTGAGGTAGCGGAGGGCCGCGCCAAGGCCCGCCCCAATACCAAACCGCTGGACACGACCGCGATCGACGGCGCCTTTCAGGAATGTGACCTCGCCGAATTGGCCGCGGTGACCGCGGCGGCGGACGCGGCCCGTACGACCTTGCGCGGTCTGACCCAAGACCTGGCCGCACAGGTCGATGCCTCGCAGACCCCCGACCTCACACCGCTCGCCGGTCTGCTTTCGCAGATTCACGGCGTACTGCAAACCCATTTCGCGCCCCGTCAGCCGGCCGCGGAGGTCGCGGTAGCGGCCGAGGTCAGTGCGGAGGGTCCGGCCACTCCAGGCGCGGCACCGGCAGCGCGCGCACCGGGGCAAATCGGCAACCGCGACGACGTCGTTCGTACGCTCGACCTCATTTGCGACTATTATTTACGGTGCGAGCCGTCGAGTCCGGTGCCGTTTTTGCTTAAGCGGGCGCGGCGACTGGCGACCGGGAACTTCGTGGACATTTTGCGCGATCTCGCTCCCGATGCTCTGCCACAGATCGAGAAGGTCTGCGGGATCGCCGATAAGCCCTAACCAGCGCGACAAACCGGGTCGCCCGCGCGGTGACCACGCCCCTTTAGACGACCTTTAGAGGAGAAGCCCAGTGGCGAAAGAGAGCAGTCAAAAGTTCATCGCCCGCAACCGCGCTCCGCGGGTGCAGATCGAGTACGATGTCGAACTGTACGGAGCCGAGAAGAAGGTCCAGCTCCCCTTCGTGATGGGCGTCCTGGCTGACCTGTCGGGCAAACCCGCGGAGGCCCTGCCGCCGGTTGCGGATCGCAAGATGCTCGAGATCGATGTCGACAACTTCGACGAACGACTCAAGTCGATGAAGCCGCGCGTCGCCTTCCAGGTACCGAATACCCTGACCGGCGAGGGCAATCTCAATGTGGAGTTGACCTTCGAATCGATGGAGGACTTTGCTCCGGCGGCGGTGGCGCGCAAGGTCGATTCCCTGAACAAACTCCTCCAGGCGCGCGGTCAGTTATCCAATCTGCTGACCTATATGGACGGCAAGAGCGGCGCCGAAGAACTGATCGCCAAGGTGCTCAAAGACCCGACCTTGTTGCAGGCACTCGCGGCAGCGCCCAAACCGACCGATGCCGCGGACACGGCATCCGAACAGCCGAAGGCGGAGGGCTAATCCAATGGCCGAGACCGACACCCAAACCGCGGGCGGCGCCCAGGGCCAGACCGGCGTCACCGAGGTCGACAGCTTCGCCTTGCTGCTCAATCAAGAATTCAAGCCCCGCACCGACCGCGCCCGCGAAGCCGTCGAAGGCGCGGTCGCCACCCTCGCCTCCCAGGCGTTGGCCCAGACCGCGCTCATTTCAGACGATGCGGTTCGCACCATCCAATCAATGATCGCGGCGATCGATCTGAAGCTCACCGAGCAGGTCAACCTGATCCTGCACCACGCCGATTTCCAGCAGCTCGAGGGCGCCTGGCGCGGCCTGCACTATCTCGTCAATAACACCGAAACGGACGAGATGCTGAAGATCCGGGTGATGAACATCTCCAAGCAGGAGGTGCACAAGACACTGAAGAAGTTCAAGGGCACGGCCTGGGATCAGAGCCCCCTCTTCAAGAAGCTCTACGAAGAGGAATACGGCCAGTTCGGCGGCGAGCCCTTCGGTTGCCTGGTCGGCGACTACTATTTTGACCAAAGCCCTCCCGATGTGGAACTGCTCGGGGAACTCGCCAAGATTTCCGCGTCCATCCATGCGCCCTTCATCTCCGCCGCTGCACCGACCGTGATGCAGATGGACAGTTGGCAGGAACTGGCCAATCCGCGTGACCTGACCAAGATCTTCCAGACTCCGGACTACGCGGCGTGGCGCTCGCTGCGCGAGTCCGACGATGCGCGCTACATCGGCCTGACCATGCCGCGCTTTTTGTCCCGTTTGCCCTACGGCGCAAAAACCAATCCGGTGGACGAATTCGACTTCGAAGAAGACACCGCCGGCGCACAGCACGGCAAGTACACCTGGGCCAACTCGGCCTACGCCATGGCGGTCAACATCAACCGCTCCTTCAAGATGTACGGCTGGTGCTCACGCATCCGCGGCATCGAGTCCGGCGGCGCGGTGGAAGGGCTGCCCAGCCATACGTTCCCCACGGATGACGGCGGTGTCGATATGAAGTGCCCGACCGAGATCGCCATCAGCGATCGACGCGAGGCCGAACTGGCAAAGAACGGCTTCATGCCGCTGGTGCACAAGAAAAACACCGACTTCGCCGCCTTCATCGGCGCCCAATCGCTGCAGAAGCCGTTCGAGTACGATGATCCGGACGCCAGTGCCAACGCCAACCTGGCGGCGCGCCTGCCCTATCTGTTTTCGACCTGCCGTTTTGCGCACTATCTCAAGTGCATCGTGCGCGACAAGGTCGGGTCCTTCAAGGAGCGCGAGGACATGCAGCGGTGGCTCAACAGTTGGATACTCAAATATGTGGACGGCGATCCGGCGCATTCGAGTGAAAACACCAAGGCCAAATGTCCGCTGGCCGCGGCAGAGGTCGTGGTCGAGGAAGTGGAAGGAAACCCCGGTTACTACACGTCAAAGTTCTTCCTGCGTCCGCACTACCAGCTCGAAGGTCTGACCGTTTCGCTGCGGTTGGTCTCCAAGCTGCCGTCGGCGAAGGGCGGTTAGGCGAAATACCGTCATCGGCTCGTCCGAGGCGATGACGGCACGGCGGTTGGCGGACCCGCGTGATGCGGGTGCGCGGTTCGATCAAGCAACTGATAGAGGAGCTAGCATATGGCTGTCGACATGTTTCTCAAGCTCGAAGGCGTCAAGGGCGAGTCCCAAGACTCCAAGCATCCGGAAGAGATCGACGTACTCGCCTGGTCCTGGGGCATGAGCCAGTCCGGCTCGATGCACGTTGGCGGCGGCGGCGGTGCCGGCAAGGTCTCGATTCAAGACCTGTCGATCACCAAATACATCGACAAGTCCTCACCGGTGCTGATGCAGTACTGCTCCAGCGGCAAGCAGTTCAAAGAGGGCTTGCTGACCGTACGCAAGGCTGGCGGCGACAGCCCCGTGGAGTACGTGTTGATCAAGATGACCGAGGTGATCGTGACCTCCTACAGCACGGGCGGCTCGGGCGGTCAGGACCTGCTGACCGAGAACGTCAGCCTCAACTTCGCCGAAGTCGATGTGGACTACACACCGCAGAAGCAGGATGGCACCGCGGAAGCCGCGATCAAGTACGGCTGGGACATCGCGAAGAACGTCAAGAAGTAACCGCGGGGCACGGCCTGCCCCACCAAGTCCGATGATCCTTGCCGCGTTCGCGGGGTTCCGCGAACGCGCGGGGTCATCTGTTGGCCGCCGTACCTGCCTGGAGAGAACCGTATGCTAGCCGAAGACCGGTGGCGCGAAGGCGACCCGGAAGCGTCGTTGCGTCAACTTCAGGAGCAGGTGCGCAAAGAGCCTGCAAACGCGAGCTATCGCGTCTTCCTCTTCCAACTCCTGGCGCTCACCGGACAATGGGAGCGGGCGCTGAATCAGCTCACTGTCGCCGGCGAATTGGACGCAGCGAACCTGGCCATGGTCCAGACTTACCGGGAAGCCCTGCACTGCGAGGTGCTGCGCGGCGAGATTTTCGCCGGCCACCGCTCACCCCTGATCTTCGGCCAACCAGACCCTTGGTTCGCACTCCTGATCGAAGCGCAGCGCCTGGTCGCGCAAGGTGTCGGCGAACAGGCAAAAGACGTGCGCGAACGCGCCCTGGCGGACGCACCAGGGACGCCGGGAACAATCGACGGCACACCGTTTGAGTGGATCATGGACGGCGACTCCCGTCTCGGGCCGGTGCTGGAGGCCATCGTAAACGGCCGCTATTACTGGATTCCCTTCCAACGGATCCACATGATCCGCCTGGAAAAACCGGAAGACCTGCGCGATTTGGTGTGGACTCCGGCCTACTTCACCTGGGCCAATGGCGGCGAGTCCGTCGGTCTGATCCCGACGCGTTACCCCGGCTCCGAGGCAGCGCCGGACCCCGAACTGCGCCTGGGCCGGAGGACCGACTGGCTGGCACAACCCGGCGAGACCTATTTCGGTCAGGGACAACGCATGTTCTATACCGACGGTGGGGAGTATCCGCTGATGGATGTGCGCAACATCGTCTTAACATCCGGCGCGACGGAGGTCGGCGGCGTCGCGGGCGCAGACAGCACCCTTGGCTGAGCTGTCGCACAAAGAACGGCTGCAGCCCTCACTGCTCGACCGGCTCACCGACTTCGAGCCCGAGAAGACGCAGGAGTCCAGGGAGCAGCGCGTCTTCGGGCAGTCGCGACTGCGCGAGGCGGTGTTGCGCGATCTGGGGTGGCTGCTCAACACCACGAATCTGGCGGCTGGACAGGATCTCAATGGCTACCCCCAAGTCAGCAGTTCGGTACTGAACTTCGGCATGCCGGACCTGTCGGGCATGACGCTGTCCGGGACCGACGTCGGCGTACTCGAACGGACCCTGCGCCAGGCGATCATCGACTTTGAGCCGCGCATCCTGCGCCAGACGCTCAAAGTCCGTCTGGAGGTCAACGAGCAGCAGATGAGCCATAACGCCATGACCTTCCTCATCGAGGGCGACCTGTGGGCGCAACCGGTCCCGCTGCGGCTCTTTCTCAAGACCGAGATCGACCTCGACATCGGTGACATTCGGGTCATGAGCTACAGCGGCTAGGACAAGGACCATGGACCCACGTCTGCTCGAATTCTATAACCGCGAACTGCGCTTCATGCGCGAGATGGGCGGTGAATTCGCCCGCGAATTCCCCAAGATCGCCGGGCGACTTGGGCTCGAAAGCTTCGAGTGCGCCGACCCCTATGTCGAGCGTCTACTGGAAGGTTTCGCCTTCCTCGCCGCTCGGGTCCAACTCAAGATCGACGCCGAGTTCCCCACCTTCACCCAGCACCTGCTGGAAGTCATCTATCCGCATTATCTGGCCCCGACCCCGTCGATGACCGTGGTCGAGTTGCAACCCGACCTGGGCGAAGGGTCTCTCGTCGAAGGTTTCGACGTCCCGCGCGACACGGTGTTGCGCGGCAACCTCGGCAAAGGTGAGCAGACGCCGTGCGAGTACCGGACCGCCCACGCGGTGCGGCTCTGGCCGATGGAGATCGCGGCCGCCGAGTATTTCAGCCACACCGGACCCGTCGCCCGCTCCGACCTCGCCGTGCTCAAGCGCAGCAAGGCTGGCATCCGGCTGCGCCTGCGCACCACCGCCAACCTGACCTTCTCCCAGTTGGCCCCCGGCCGGCCGGAACGGTTCAGGCTGGTGTTGTTTTTGCAGGGATCGGACCGCTTGCCTTTTGAACTCTACGCACAACTCCTGGGCGACACGGTCGGGGTGCTGGTGCAGCCGACCGCGCGACCGGTGCCCTGGATCGAGACCCTACCGGCCACTGTACTGAACCCGCTGGGCTTCGCGGAAAACGAGGCGCTGCTCCCCTGCGCCCCGGCGTCATTCCAGGGATATCGCCACCTCCACGAGTATTTCGCCTTTCCGCAACGCTTTTTGTGCGTCGCGGTCGACGGTTTGGGACCCACCCTGGCGCGCGTCGCCGCGCCGGAGATCGACCTGATCCTGCTCTTAGGCGAGCGCTCCCCGGTGCTTGAAGGGGTGTTGGATGCCACCAACTTCACCCTGCACTGCACGCCCGCGATCAACCTCTTCCCCAAACGGTTCGACCGGATTCATCTCAACGACCAGGGCCCCGACTTTCACGTGGTCCCGGACCGCACGCGCCCCACGGACTTCGAAGTCTATCGGGTGGACAGCGTCACCGGATTCGGCTCGAGCGCGACCGTGGAGCGGGAGTTCCGGCCTTTCTACGCACCCGCCGAACTCGGTCCGACCGGCGATCGACCGGCTTACTACAGCATCCAGCGCGTCCCGCGGCGTCAATCATCCACGCCCCAACACCAGCGGCCCCGCTCCAGTTATATCGGCAGCGAGATCTTTCTGAACCTGACCGACGCGGCGGCGGCCCCCTGGTCCGCCGAGTTGCGGCAGCTCGCCTTGACCGGGCTCTGCACCAATCGGGACCTGCCGCTGTACTTGACCATCGGGTCCGGCAAGACCGACTTTACGCTGGAATCAGGCGCACCGGTGCGAGCCGTGCGCGTCCGCGCCGGTCCCACCCAGCCACGCCATTCACACGCCCATGCCGATACGGCTTGGCGGCTGATCGACCATCTGTCGCTGAATTACCTGTCGATCGCGGACTCCGACGGCGGCAAGGGTGCGGCCGCCCTGCGTGAACTGCTGGCCCTGTACGGTGATTTCGCCAGCGCCGAGGGGCGTAAGCAGGTGGAGGGTATCCGCCGGGTCTCGTCCCAGGGCATCGTCCGGCGCCTGCCCGGCGTGCGCCCGGTGACCTATGCGCGTGGTCTGGAGATCACGCTGGACTGCGACGAAGCCGCTTTTGAAGGCACCGGCGCCTTCCTGCTCGGAGCGGTGCTGGAGCGCTTCTTTGCCCGCTACTGCACCATCAACGGATTCACCGAGACCGTCCTGCGCTCTGACCGCGGGGAGTTGATGCGATGGCCAGCGACCATCGGCCGCCGCCCGGCCCTGTGAGTGAACCGGACAGCCGTCCGGCGACCGAACGGGCGGCTGAACCAGCGTCCGAACCGGCACCTGCGCCGGACCTGGCGGCACGGCAGCATGCGCATCAGCGCGCCGAACTGCTCGCCGGTCTGGCCCAAGCCCCATGGAACTATGGGTTCTGTCACACCTTGCGGCGGCTCGACAACCTCCAGCCGGATCGACCGCGAATCGGCGCCTCACCGCGCGCCGCCGATGATCCAGTGCGCCTGGGACAACAGCCGTCACTGCGCTTTGCACCGGCCGAACTCGCCGCCCTGCACCAGTCCGCGGCCGGCTACCCGCCGCGTCTGTTGGTCTATTTCATGGGACTGCTCGGACCCAACGGTCCGCTGCCCCTGCACCTCACCGAGTATGTGCGCGAGCGGCAGCGACACGCCGCCGATCCGACCCTGGCGCGGTTCCTGGACACCTTCCACCACCGGATGCTCGCCCTGCTCTACCGGGCCTGGGCGCAGGCCCAGCCAGCCGTCAGTTTCGACCGTCCGCGCGAAGATCGCTTCGGATTTTATCTGGGGACCCTGAGCGGAACCGGCCTGCCCGCCTGTCGCGACCGCGACGCCATGCCCGACCTGGCCAAGCGCCATTTTGTCGGCCACCTCTCCTGCCAGACCCGCCACGCGGAGGGGCTGCGGTCCATCCTTGGCGTGCTCCTGGGCCTGCCGGTGCGCATTGATGAATGGATCGGGCATTGGTTGACACTGCCTGATAACTGTCGGCTGCGGTTGGGAGAAACGCCGGACAACGCCGCACTGGGCCAGACCACGACCCTCGGCGGCCGCGTCTGGGACCACCAAACCAAATTTCGTGTCCGCATCGGTCCGCTGCGGCTCACCGCCTACCTGAGCCTGCTGCCCGGCGGGGCCGCCCTAGCGCGGGTCAAGGCCGCGGTCCGCAACTACGTGGGCGACGCGCTGGTGTGGGACCTCAACCCCGTGCTGGCGCAGTCCGAAGTGCCACCATTGCGACTCGGCGCCAGCCGCCTGGGCTGGACCACCTGGCTCACCAGCGGTGCGCTCGGCCGCGACGGGGACGATCTCAAACTCGATCCGCACACCCAGCGACCGGAGTCCGGATTGTAGGGTCCGCTATGCGGACCAAGGGTCGCTGTAACGCTCGCGCTGTGGACCGATGATCGCTGTTTAAGGTGATTTCCGGGAAAGGATCTACCGCCGTGTAGGGGCGAATTCATTCGCCCCTACAACCCAACAGGCTTTCTGCGCATGCGCAGTCGGGATGTCTATGCACGGAAATCGCCTAAGCTCAACGCTCTAGCACCACACCAACGCTCCAGGAGCCAGCCCATGTCCGAGATCAACCGCGCGGCACTGTTCGGTAAGCTCAACCCGCTCGCGTATAAAGCGATTGAAAGCGCTACGGTCTTCTGCAAGATGCGTGGCAACCCTTACGTGGAGCTGGTGCACTGGCTCAATCAAATCCTGCAGGGCCAGGACTCGGACCTGCACCGGATCATCCGCCGCTTCCAACTGGACCCGGCGGGCCTGGCGCGAGACTTCACCGAGGCCCTGGACCGCCTGCCGCGGGGCTCCCGCTCCATCTCGGACCTGTCCTCCGACGTGGAAGAAGCCGCCGAGCGCGCCTGGACCTACGCCACCCTGCTCCTCAACGAGTCACAGGTGCGCACCGGGCACCTGATGGTGGGCATCCTCAAGACCAAGGGGCTGCGCAGCGCTCTGCTCGGCATCTCCCGCCAATTCGAAAAGGTGCAGGCGGACGCACTCACCGACGGCTTTGCCGAGATCTGCGCGGGCTCTCCGGAGGAGCGCATGGCGGCGAGCGACGGCTTTCACCTGGGCGGCGGTGCCGCGCCGGGTGAGTCGAGCGACGCCATGGCCCCGGCCCAGATGGGCAAACAGCAGGCACTCAAGCAGTTCTCGGTGGATCTCACCGAGCGCGCCCGCAAGGGCGAACTGGACCCTATCGTCGGGCGCGATGAGGAGATCCGCCAGCTCATCGACATCCTCATGCGCCGCCGACAGAACAACCCCATCCTCACCGGCGAGGCCGGTGTCGGTAAGACCGCGGTGGTCGAAGGCTTTGCGCTGCGCATCGCCGCCGGGGACGTGCCCCCGCCGCTCAAGGAGGTCTCGCTGCGCACCCTCGACGTGGGCCTGCTCCAGGCCGGGGCCAGCATGAAGGGTGAATTCGAGAACCGGCTGCGCCAGGTCATCGAAGAGGTCCAGGCGTCGCCCAAGCCCATCATCCTCTTCATCGACGAGGCCCACACCCTGGTCGGCGCCGGCGGCAGCGCCGGCACCGGCGACGCCGCCAACCTGCTGAAACCCGCGCTCGCCCGCGGGACCCTGCGCACCGTCGCCGCCACCACCTGGGCCGAATACAAGAAATACATCGAGAAAGACCCGGCGCTTACCCGCCGCTTCCAGGTCGTCCAGGTCGATGAACCGAGTGAGGAGAAAGCGATCCTCATGGTCCGCGGCATCGCCTCGACGCTTGAGAAGCACCACCAGGTCCAACTTCTGGACGAGGGCCTGGAGGCCGCGGTACGACTCTCACACCGCTACATCCCGGCGCGCCAACTGCCCGACAAGGCGGTCAGCCTGCTCGACACCGCCTGCGCCCGGGTCGCCATCAGTCAGTCCGCCGAACCCCCGGAGGTCGAGGACTGTCGCCGCCGCATCGAGGGCCTCAGCACCGAACTCGCCATCATCGGCCGCGAGGCCGCGGTGGGTGTGGCGACCGCGGAGCGCGAGCAGGCCGTCAACGAGAAGCTGGCCGTCGAGCGCGAGCGCCTGGTGGGGCTCAATGCCCGCTGGGAGTCCGAGAAGGGCCTGGTGACCCGGATCCTGGAACTGCGCGGACAACTGCGCGGCACCACTGCCCCGGTCGAAGGGACCGGGAGCGACCTGGAGCAGGCGGCCGGGACCAGCGCGACGCCCGCCGCCACCGCTCCCGCCGCCCTCAGCGAGCCCGAGCGCGTCGCGGCATTGGAACAGATGCGCACCCTCCAGGCCGAGTTGGCGGACCTGCAGGGCGAACGCCCCCTGATCCTGCCGAGCGTCGACGCCCAGGCGGTCGCCTCCGTGGTCGCCGACTGGACCGGCATCCCGCTGGGCCGCATGGTCAAGGACGAAGTGAAAGCGGTGCTGAACCTCGCCGAGACCCTGAACAAGCGGGTCGTCGGCCAGCGTCATGCACTGGATGCCATCGCCGCCCGCATCCAGACCTCCCGCGCCAAGCTCGACAACCCCAACAAACCGATCGGCGTCTTCATGCTCGCCGACCCCTCCGGCGTGGGCAAAACCGAGACCGGGCTCGCACTCGCCGAGGCACTCTACGGCGGCGAGCAGAACATCATCACCATCAACATGAGCGAATTCCAGGAGGCGCATAGCGTCTCCACCCTCAAGGGCTCGCCCCCCGGCTATGTCGGCTATGGCGAGGGCGGTATTCTCACCGAGGCCGTCCGCCGCAAGCCCTATAGCGTGGTCCTGCTGGACGAGGTGGAAAAGGCCCACCCCGACGTGCATGAGATCTTCTTCCAGGTCTTCGACAAAGGCTGGATGGAAGACGCCGAGGGCCGCTATATCGACTTCCACAATACCGTCATCCTGCTCACCAGCAACGCCGGCACGGATCTCATCATGAGCATGTGCAAGGATCCGGACCTGATGCCGGATGTCGAAGGCCTGGCCCAGGCGCTACGCGCACCGCTGCTCAAGACCTTCCCCCCTGCCCTACTTGGGCGCATTGTCACCATCCCCTATTACCCGCTGAGCGACGCGATCCTGGCGACCATCATCCGGCTCCAACTCGACCGGGTGGTGCGGCGGATCAGCGACAACCATCGCGCCGTGCTCAGTTATGACGACGCGGTCGTCGACCTGATCGCCAAGCGCTGCGCGGAGGTGGAGAGTGGGGCTCGGGTGGTGGATGCCATTCTCACCAATACGGTGCTGCCGGCGATCAGTCGGGAGATTTTGAATCGGACCATGGAGGGGAAGAAGATCGAGCGGATCAGTATCGGCGTGGCGGATGCGGGGTTCAGCTACGGGTTCGACGGCTGAGGGCGCCTCGCCCTCCCGTCGCTACCCGCGCTGGTGATACCGCTCTAGCGGTGTCACCCATGTGTCAGGCGCTCTGTGCCGGGAAGGTGCGGTGTTGAAAATAGTTGGGGGGGAACCTTGCCAAACGGCAGCTATGGTCTAGACTAACGGCGATTGGCCGTCGGCGGGCGCGAAGCGAGATCTTCTGGTACTGCTGGCTGCTTAAGAATTCTGGCATCGCCGATACTCCAGGGCGCTACCTGCTTGCCTCCGGTGGGTTCATCTTGCGGGATTGCCCGCTGTTGGGAAGGTGGCGCGTGCCGGGCCGGGCTGCTTCCGCGAGGCTTCCGGGGCTTGGGTCTGTGCTCGGGGGTGTTGGAATGGGGATGTCTATGGAAAAGGGCTCTGACCCCTTTTCCGCCTTTCCGCTGACCCCTTTTCCGGACCCCTTTTCCGGGCTCTGACCCCTTTTCCCCTCTGACCCCTTTTCCCGCTGTCCCTTATTGGAGAGATTAATGGCCACTACTCCTGCAAAAGCAACGCTAACATGTGCCGAGATTCTGAGGGCTCCTACAAGATGGACAAAGTTGCAAAATCCCATCAATCAAAGAAAAATTGGCCCCTGGGAACTGACAACGATCGGATGCGAGACTCTCAAAGTGAATGACCATGTGAAGGCCGGGGTGTTGCTTGATGGCCTCACATACCAAAATAAATGGTATGCACATATCACAATAACGCCGGATTCCGACGGCACTTGGTCCTATTTTCATCTCACGATCGTTGGGTCGGCGGGCGGAAGCATTTATTTTAAGTTGATTCAGGATGAGGAGGGAACGCTTAAAGTCAAGAGAAGTAACCACACAGTGATAGCCTATGAGAAGAAATCTGTTATTAAATCTGAGTCGTTTCTTTCTTCGGAAGATGCAACTCAGGATTTGGCTGCCGTAATGAGGGGGCTCGTGAATAAGGATTTCATCTGAATCCGAAAAATAAAGGAAACGGGAAAAGGGGTCAGCGGGAAAAGAGAAAAGAAAGAGAAAAGGGGTCAGAGCCCTTTTCTCTGCTATACTTGAAGAATGGCTCCCAACAGAGAAAAGGGGTCAGAGCCCTTTTCTATGCTCCCCCTGCGCTGCCCACACATTGTTGAGACTTCCAGATCGGGGGTTGAGATGGCGAAGCTGGACCAACACTATTACCGGGCGTGTCGCAAGAAGAACTGGGCGACGGAAGACGCAGAAGTTTCCGAGGACAGCGGTATCGAGGAAACATTCCTCCAAGTGGACGGAGAGGGCGCACTGTACCCCAATATGGGATTTCGCGACAAGAAGACCTGGGAATGGAAGCGTCCGCCGGACGTCACGACCTATAAGTTCAATAACGAGCAATGGGTGAAGGGCGTCAACTCCGGAGTCGCGTATGTCGCCCAAGGGGTTTCCATTAACAACGAACCAGGCGTGTTCGGCTACCAGGACTCCTTTTATTTTCGTCTTACAAAGGGTACGACCGTACCCGGCGGCTTGGACGTGAGCCAGCAAGGGCGAAAGAACCACTTTGTTATTCGGAGAGAAACGGGGTCAGAGCCCTTTCCTATGTTCCCCCTGCGCTGCCCACACATTGTTAAGACTTCCAGATCGGGGGTTGAGATGGCGAAGCTGGACCAACACTATTACCGGGCGTGTCGCAAGAAGAACTGGGCGACGGAAGACGCAGAAGTTTCCGAGGACAGCGGTATCGAGGAAACATTCCTCCAAGTGGACGGAGAGGGCGCACTGTACCCCAATATGGGATTTCGCGACAAGAAGACCTGGGAATGGAAGCGTCCGCCGGACGTCACGACCTATAAGTTCAATAACGAGCAATGGGTGAAGGGCGTCAACTCCGGAGTCGCGTATGTCGCCCAAGGGGTTTCCATTAACAACGAACCAGGCGTGTTCGGCTACCAGGACTCCTTTTATTTTCGTCTTACAAAGGGTACGACCGTACCCGGCGGCTTGGACGTGAGCCAGCAAGGGCGAAAGAACCACTTTGTTATTCGGTGCATCAACGATATGCGGATGACCGATTTCAAGGGTCACCTCGACACCCTGGCACGGGAGGCCATTGCCGAGGCCGTCAAGTTGAAGGTCGCTTCTCTCGTTTTCGCGTGAGGATATTATGCCTACCATCAGCGAACTGGATTTGTCCGTCTTCATCTCGTTGCTTGCACGCAAGATTCGAGAGATGAAAATCGAACTGGAGGCATTGCAGACCCCGGGGCGCGATCTCAGTGCCGGCCAAGTCGACGAGCGCTGCGACCTTCAGGAGGGCCTAGAGTCTTACTTCAACCTGCTCGCGAGACTGCGCGACGATCACGAAGAGGCCATCCGCTCGGGAATCGAGCTGCCGACTTTCGAGGATCTGACCGGTGAGATCGGTCGCGAGATCTGATCTCGGTAGGCTGAAAAGGGCTCTGACCCCTTTTCCAACCAAACAACCTTAAGGTGGATATTTTCCAGATCGCAAAATAGAAAGAAAAAGGGGCCAGGAAAAAAGAGACAAGGAGCCAGAGTCCTTTCGCCGACCCTTTTTCGTTTCTTGCTCTGTTCAGACCATTAGGAGACTGCCGTGCCGAAGATGTCATTGGAAGAGGCGCTAAGCCTCAACGGTAATAACATCACTGCCCTGCTAAAACACTTCAGGGACGGAGATTTTAGCTATAGACGCCCTAATGGCGGACGCGCAACCTATAGCAGAGACGCGTTCGTTGAGGACTGGAAGAATGGCGGAAAACAAAAATGCGAAACCAAGTGGCGCGATGAAGCCTTTGCTAAGACAAAGCCACAAGTCATCGACGAGGACTTGGCCGACTTCTACGACGAATTGGAGGATGTTGCCGACTCGGATGAACTTATTTCCGGGAAGCACGAATGGATTCCGACAAACATGCTTGGTTATGTTGTAGAGCACTCGTTCGTAAAGCGACAAAATATGCGCTGGTTCTACCTCGCCGAAGTCCTGAGAGTGCCCACCAACATCGTCGTCATTCACCCGAAGTTTGCCAAGTATGCCGGACAAGGCGACTTTGGAATTTCGGGACACGTGGAAGCCGTTTTCATTAAACAAAAGAGTAAGAAAAGCGGGTACCAGAGTCGCACCAAAGGACAGCCGGGATTCCATGAGATGTTGAGGAAGATCCTCCGGGCTCATCTCAATGAAACAACTGACGACATTGCGGGGTTTGCCGGTTCCTTGGCGAAATTTATGAAAGCGAGCTGCTGGCTTGGCAACGATTGTCTAGATGAAGTCGCAGCAACCTGCAACATGACACGGACAGTCTTTTGCGCAGCACCGTGCCCGTACTTTTACAAATCCGGATCAGGTCAGTACACATCATGGGGAAAAACGATGCAAGATATGTCTTCCCGACTACAGCAGGAATGGCAAGTTAGCTTTCAATATCTAGAGAAGATTTTCAACTCGGTAAAATTCGTTAAACCTTAGCAAAAAGCTAAGGGAAAAGGAGGGAAAAGGGGTCAGTACCATTTTCATAGGTCTAAGCCCAATTGTTCCGCCCTTTCATCTATTACCTGGGGGGCGGAAAAGGGATCTCCCCCCTTTCCCTGAATCGGTCTGGCCTAAACTCTGAACATCGACTTTCGTTGTGTGCGGACGAGTGCGGCTAGTATGGTCTGCAACCGGTAGGGCGACAGGGACTGGGCGAGAGCCGTTTCGGTGTGGATTGGCGGAGCGGGGCTCTCTTCAGCGTATTCAAGATATTGGAAAATATGGGTAGATAAAGGCTCTGACCCATTTTTCCTCACAGTAAAGGCGTATCCATGCCATTGCCAGCAGAAGTAGTCGCAGGACTATACCTCAACGGCCTAAGCAAAGCCAGAGACGGACTTCCCGCGACAAAGAATCACTCCGAAATCACCGGAGTTAACGTAACCCGCGACGAGCAATTCTACAACCTCGCCTACGATCCTGGACCCGGCGCCCGCCGGCCGGGCTATCAGGTCACCGACAGCAACCCTCGCAACTGCCTATTCGTCAACAACATACCGAACGGCGTAGCAATCTCCGTGCTGCCGAGAACAGCCACCGATACCTACGTGTTCAGCGACAACTACGCCGGTTGTGAATTCCACGTCATTACTCGCGCTGACCACTCGGCAGCGGCCTTCCTGCACGTCTACCGAACCGGTGGTATTGCTCACCCCTATGTACTTGGCGGTAATTGGGTTCTTAAAGGGACGGTCCAGTCCGTTGGCTTGGCCGGAGTGAATGCGAGCGTCGTTTCCTACGCCTATGTACCAGCGGCGACATGGATAGCGGAATGCTGTATGCTCGTGCTGAACAACCAGGGAATGGTAACGGCAGTTCACAGGGCTGTCTCTATCGCTCTCTGAAATTGAACGCGCGTGCGGATGGCGTCAGGTCTTGACTTATTCCTCCCGGCACAAGTCAAGACCGGAGAGTAAGCCAGGTTCTTGCCGTCACTTAGGCTGAAGTTTGTGTTCTCTGTTTGCCGCCTGGTTTCCCGGCGGTGCCACGCTATCTCACCCATACGACGATTCGTTCCCGGCTCCTCGCAGAACCGGACTTGGAGTGTGACACCATCCGGCTCCCAGTTTGAGTCATTCCCGATAGGATGGGCACAAAGACCCATCGACTCCCGGCGCCCGCTTCCTCGGAACGCCGGTCGCTTACGTGCTTGCCCCAAGGGCACCCGCACGCCGACCGAGTGAAGCGTGCTTAACTTTGTTGCCACGGACGGAGTCCTCTCGGTGTAGGGCCGTGTATCATCCGCACGCTGTCTCAAACCGCCACCCCTTCGCTCCGCCCGCATTACCGGGAATCGACACTACTATAGGTGGCTCCGACTTCCGCACCCCGCCGCCCGCGTCCTCGCCATTTTCGCTTGTTCACGGGTGCCCGCATCCAGCGGACCGAGACACGGACCTCCTCGGTTACCGCGCATTCTCATTGTCAGGCTCGACATGGCCTAGGACCCCGGGGAGCGCCGACACCACTCGCCGTCGCGCGGTACCGGATGTTGCCTGCGAGCGGGCCAAAGCCGTCGGCGCTCTCCAACTAAAATTTTCGGGGCTCAACACCTTCAAGGTCGGCTCCACCCGTTACCTTTACACCTCGCCTGCTTTCGCGCCTACGCATCGACACGCCCGTTACCGTTCGCGCCGCAAGGCTCGATACTGGGCTCGTGGCTAGCGACTACCCAGGTGGGATTCGCACCCACTAGACTGCGCGACATTGCCAAGCCGCACTGACCCCATTTCCTTGGACGCCCAGGCGGTCGCCTCCGTGGTCGCCGACTGGACCGGCATCCCGCTGGGCCGCATGGTCAAGGACGAAGTGAAAGCGGTGCTGAACCTCGCCGAGACCCTGAACAAGCGGGTCGTCGGCCAGCGTCATGCACTGGATGCCATCGCCGCCCGCATCCAGACCTCCCGCGCCAAGCTCGACAACCCCAACAAACCGATCGGCGTCTTCATGCTCGCCGACCCCTCCGGCGTGGGCAAAACCGAGACCGGGCTCGCACTCGCCGAGGCACTCTACGGCGGCGAGCAGAACATCATCACCATCAACATGAGCGAATTCCAGGAGGCGCATAGCGTCTCCACCCTCAAGGGCTCGCCCCCCGGCTATGTCGGCTATGGCGAGGGCGGTATTCTCACCGAGGCCGTCCGCCGCAAGCCCTATAGCGTGGTCCTGCTGGACGAGGTGGAAAAGGCCCACCCCGACGTGCATGAGATCTTCTTCCAGGTCTTCGACAAAGGCTGGATGGAAGACGCCGAGGGCCGCTATATCGACTTCCACAATACCGTCATCCTGCTCACCAGCAACGCCGGCACGGATCTCATCATGAGCATGTGCAAGGATCCGGACCTGATGCCGGATGTCGAAGGCCTGGCCCAGGCGCTACGCGCACCGCTGCTCAAGACCTTCCCCCCTGCCCTACTTGGGCGCATTGTCACCATCCCCTATTACCCGCTGAGCGACGCGATCCTGGCGACCATCATCCGGCTCCAACTCGACCGGGTGGTGCGGCGGATCAGCGACAACCATCGCGCCGTGCTCAGTTATGACGACGCGGTCGTCGACCTGATCGCCAAGCGCTGCGCGGAGGTGGAGAGTGGGGCGCGGGTGGTGGATGCCATTCTCACCAATACGGTGCTGCCGGCGATCAGTCGGGAGATTTTGAATCGGACGATGGAGGGGAAGAAGATCGAGCGGATAGCGATTGGGGTGACGGATTCGGGGTTCAGCTACGGGTTCGACGGTTGAAACGCACCCGCTATTTCGATGCCATGCGTGCCCGCCCGGATCGGGCGGGTATCGCGGCGGCGTGGATTGAGCGGGCCATCGACTGCCCGGAGCGCGAGCAGATCCAGTCCGACGGCCGCATCCGGCGCTGGGTCCGCATCCCCGAGGCGGGCGGTCGCGTCCTGCGGGTCGTCCATCCTTGCGGATGGGGAGAGCGTCCATAACGCCTTCTTCGATCGGAGTTTCAGGCCATGACAATCAAGTACTTTCAGGATACCGATACGCTTTATATCGAGCTGCGCCCCGCGGCGGTCGCCGAGACCCGGGACCTCGACGAGGATACGTTGATCGAGTTGGACGCGAGCGGCGGCGTCTGCGCCATCACCGTCGAGCATGCCAGCGAACGGGCGGAATGTCCGGCGTTTTCGTTCGAGCAGATCGCGGCTTGAGCGGGGTTGGGTTAGTGGGGGTGCCAGGGTGGGGGGCAGGGGTTCCCGGTGTGGAGGGAACCCTTGCAAAGTGGCGGGGATGGACTACCCTTTCGCATGTCACCTTTTCGCGGATGAGCATTCGTTGTCGGGCGGGTTCTGCTGCCGTGAGGGGTGCGGGTGCCGGGCGGGGCGTTTGGGCGAGATCGCCGAGGCGTCGGCTGTCGCTCGGGATGTGGGGTGGAGAAAGGGGTGGAAAAGGGCTCGGAGAGTAAGCCGGGTTCTCACCGCTGGGTAGACAGACGTTGGTGTTCTCTGTTGCCGCCTGGTTTCCCGGCGGTGCCACAATATCTCTGCCATACAGCGATTCGTTCCCGGCTCCTCGCAGAAC
>Ga0247837_1004205_pt1 | contig 23511 bp, 19 predicted proteins | sample LaCtaG_2_FD_187115 | JGI IMG/M metagenome (GOLD analysis project Ga0247837, IMG submission 187115) | Freshwater microbial communities from meromictic Lake La Cruz, Castile-La Mancha, Spain - LaCruzMarch2015_14.5m | ecosystem: Environmental > Aquatic > Freshwater > Lake | place: Spain: Castile-La...
AGAAGCAGACTTCTCTTTCCATTGAGTGTAGAATTAACAGGTACCCTTTCTCTGCTGTCTGCGGATTTATTGCATTACTAGTAGCACTTAACTGGCTTTTGTGGAATTTGAATACATTTGAGTAGAGAATTTGAGAATATATACCAGAAGTTACCTTGTAAACAAACTTCATAGTGTGAAAATGTATTTGTACATCTGTCCTTGTATTGATTAGGCCATATATTTGCATTGATAGAATCAGGTCTTTTATATCAAAATTGAACCCACTAACACTCATTTCTTACCAAAGGTTTAGAGGAGAAGTACGCTGGTGAAAAACTGAACTGAATGCCCCATTCGAAGAGACTTACCTGTATTGCAAGGCCAAAGAAGAGCATTTCCATAAGAAAGCTGAAACTTCCGTTCCAACTATTGACTATTCAAGACATTGAAGGCTAGCAATCTCCCAACATCGCCCTTTCTTACTGTATATGCATCTCAGCTTCATCCGAGTAAAAATAGAGTCCTTCTGCCATGACGATTCCCTTGGTGATAATGAGTGATTCAGCAGTGCCCCTTTTGCCTCAGTCGGAAAAGGAGAAATTAGACTCAGAGGCGGTCGAGAACGGCCCTGCGTCAGATTCACTGGACGACCTGTTCCCCAAAGTGCTGAGTTGCATGCAGAAACCCAGTTTCCTCACAGTCGACATCGGGTCTATCCCGCAGGCAGTCATCGACTTCGAAGAAGGAGTTTTCATCGGAACGCAGAGTGGGGAAGTGTTAATACTTACTGTGGAGGGAAGGAAAACGCTACTTGGAACTCATCAAGCCGGGGTAAATGCGGTCGATGTTAGAGGGACTATTGGAACTTCTGGGGGAGTAGATGGGTTTTTGACTGTGTGGAATCTACCCCTGCGCAAAGAACTATCTTCTGAAAAAGCTCATGAAGGAGGCGTAGGGGAAGTTCATATCCTTCGGGATGGCGAAGCGCTCTTATCTGTTGGATTGAGTGGAGAGATGAAGCTTTGGACGACTTCTCCGCTGGAAGAAATGCATTGCTTTTCAGTCCCAGACTGCAAGATAGTGACGCTTTGTGTATCTTCTGATAACACCAAAGTGGTTGCGGGGAGTGATAACGGCTCTATCAAAGTATGGAATTTGGACGACCGGAGTGAATTAGCCACTTTCGCTGGCCATACAAGTAGAATTGTTCAAATCCTGGAAGTCGCTGCTAGTCATCAGGTGATTACCGGCGACATCAAAGGAAATGTGAAAGTGTGGAGCTTCGATAGTATGAAGGAAATCGCAACTTTGATTCCTTTCGGTAACAAACTTCGCAGTCTTTCAGTCACTTTTAATGAGGAGTGGCTCATTGGAGCCGGCGACAGCATGAGCATCTATGCCTGGAGCCTCAATAACTTCACTCAACTTGTCTATTTGATTGGACACACTTGGAGTAATTACTACTGCAAAGCACTAACCGACACTTATGTGCTTACTACTTCAGGAGACAAATCTGTGCGTATTTGGGATATGAGGACAAATACAACTTATGCGGTGTTGGAGGGACATAGCTGCGAAGTGAGGAAAGCGTTCGTTAACATTGGAGAAGAAAAGCTGTTTGCAGTGGTGGGTCAAACTGTGTGCATTTGGAACGTCGATGTGGACAAAAGTGAAAACATCCAGCATCACGGAAATGTGAAAGGCATCTGCGTATCAACCTCTGCGGAAAGCCTAGCGACTTGCTCTGTAGACTGCACCGCCAAAGTTTGGGATACGAAATTATTGAAAGTCGTAAAAACAATGCGGGGACACACAAGCAGCGTTTCCGCCGTCTGTCTGAGCCACAGCGGAAAGCGAATAGCCACAGGTGCTGAGAACGGGGAAATCAAAATATGGGAAGTCGATACTGAAACCGAAATCGAAAGTTATGCATCCCACAAAGCAGCCATCACCTTCATTGCCCGAGCTCCAAACAGTGACCTATTCTTCAGCGGCGACAGTAATGGACTAATAGTCGCGTGGAGTTTTCTCGACTGCAAGAAAGTTGCTGACTTGCGTGGCCACACTGATGCGATTACCAGGATAGTGCCTAGCGCAGTTAGCAACCACATTATTTCCTCAGCGAAGGACGAGCACCAAATTATCTGGAACGTCAAAACTTTCCAAGTAGAAAAGTCGATCCGTGGAAATATTGCATGGGGACTTGATGCGGACTCGGACTACATTGTGGTCGGGGATAATCAAAAGTTAATGCATCTCTACCGTGCAAGCAATTTCGAAGAAATAGGCAGCGAAAATTGCACTACCAGCAGTATATGGGCGGCTGCAATTCTTCCGAGGCGAGATATGTGCGTCACAGGGTGCTCTTCTGGGTATATTCATGTATGGGACTTGCAGCCACTAGCGTTATTCCAAAAGTTTAGTGCACATAACGCGGGAGTTAACATGCTAATGGCTATCAAAAACTCTCCTTTTTTCATATCGGCTGCGTATGATGACAAAATCAAAATCTGGAGTATTGAAGCCTTACAGTGTGTGGCTGTCTTCAAAAGCCATTCCGGCCATATAACTGGTATGGAGCTTTCTCCATGTGGGAACTATCTATTCACCTGCGGAGAAGATGGGAAATTATGCCGACATGATATTTTCATGTTTAACAACTCGCACACTCCCCCGGCTCATACGTACCAGTCCTACACTGGCAACTACCTATTTGCACAGTGCTTGGAAGACCTGAAACAGGGCAAATGTGAGAATAGGGGAGCGGCGGAACGCACAGTGCTACCTTTGAAAATAAACGCTCTGCATGTTTCAGCTTACTATAACCAGACCAAGCAGTTGTCCAGTTACCTGCGAGCTGAGGTGCCGATTGTGTATGGAGCTTTTGGAAGTCCGCTGAGTGTAGCTCTACGCAGAAATACCAAAAGATGCATTGATGAAATTGTTATGTGGGTGAATTGCTTACTGGAAAATGGCAAAGGATGGATTTCTATGCAAAACATCACAGACGACCTTCCCCACTTAATCAAAAAATCATCCCCTCATATACTCACTTTATTTACGAATATCCTTCGCAAATCACAACAAGTAGGCTTACCTCTGCAAATTGTGCCTTTAGGCGATTTGCCTTTGGTCCAATTCCAGTCTACTTGGCGGGTCACACCAGCCTTAATCGCGGAAATGGATAACGGACTTGTAGTGACTAAAGGCAGCGAATCTGTGGAATTTCTAGTAACTGAGTTCAGGTGGAACTTTGCAGCCGGCAGTCCTGACTCTGTGCAACTTCTTAGTGCACTGACAGAAGTGGAAAATACAGACATTTTGAAGACAAGATTCGTGCAGGAGTTGACAAGGTATAAGTGGAATCAATTGTGGACTGTGACGTTTCTTCATACTTTACTGTATACAGCGTTATTAGTCGTTCTTATCTGGATGACGTTTCTCAGAGATGCGACTTACGAACTTCCATCATGTCTTTTTTTGAGTCTGAACGGAATTTTCATACTGTACGAAGTGCTCCAGATGATAACCGGAGGGTTACTGGAGTACTGGAAGGACCCGTGGAACTACGTGGATGTAGTGCGCATGGTGTTCTCAGTGTGGTTCGGAGTGTCGAGCAACGAAGACTTGAATTTATTGGTGGTGGCGTTGTGCTTCTTCCGCGGCTTCACCTTCTTCCGCACCTTCAAAATGACGCGCATGTTTGTGCTCCTGATACTGGATGTAGTGTACGAGATGCACTCTTTCCTTATCATTTTAGCGTACTCCACGCTTTCCTTCGGCATGATTTACGCTGTGCTCTTTAACCTTTCCTCACCTGTACAGGCGTGGACTATGGGGTATATGGTTCTAATGGGCGACTACACGACTGAGGGCTTCGGCTTCATCCAGTGGCTGTGCTTCACAGCAGTCACACTAGTGAATATCATCATCATGCTCAATCTCCTGATTTCCGTCCTTGGTGATGCATACGGAAAAGCACAGGAGTGTGCATTAGTTAACGACACTTTGGCGCAACTGTACTTGATATTGGAGTACGAATCCTTGATTTTCTGGCAGCGTCAACAGAAGTCCCGCACTGTACTTCATATTTGTCAGTGTGAAGAACCAAAGGAAGAGGACGAGGAGAGGAGTTACTTAGATGGCCAGTTTGAAAAGGTTATCCAGCGAATGGACAGCCAATTTGACCGAGTCAACGGACAAATCGCACAGCTTCAAGGAAGGCTAGACACGTTCGAAGGAGTTTTTAGGGCTAAGACTCAGTAGTTAGGAAACAGACTCATTCAAGTCATGCTGCAGACAAATAGCCGCGGAAGTAGAAACATACCTGTGTGTATGAGATTTACAGGGTGTTAGACCTAAACAGACATGCGGACTTTCTTCAAGCAGCAATGAGGAAGTATAGCTTCTCTCGACATCAAAGTCTTCCAGTTGCTTTGGAGGGCTACGTGGTGCAGAAGGCAGGGAAGAGCCTGTCTCCCTCACTCGCGCCCTTACAAAAACTGCGCCACCAAGACGTGGCTTCGCGTGAGTTTTCCTCATCGCAGTATTTTCCTTACTCAATAGTTTCAGGCGACTAGATCCCTCCCCCCTTCCTATAAGCACAGATAAGCAGCGCACATTGATGGGAAATATGCAGGAAGTGCACGAGTCCCTGTCACTCCTGACTCAAGTGACAGAAGACCTACGCATACCCGCAGGAGTGAGTGTAGTCCTGCTCCTCCTTCTGTGGACTTGTTTCCGCTCAGGCCGCCGCAGTCAAGTCACAGTGGTGTTCAAGCGGCTTGATGCAGCGGGTCTGCAGCAACTCAGTGCAACTGTGGCGGCCGCAATGGCGGAAGCCAGGCCAAATGCGAATGATGAGGCGATGCAGAGAGTGGCAGATGCAGTGGAAAGACTCAAAACTCTCCAGTACCAGTTCCAAAACGATATCATCAGAGCGCATGAGCAGATTTGGCAGGGACTTTGCAATTTGAAGGAAAAGGCGGAGCTCGGCACTGCTACCCTGCAGCCGATGCTAGCCCCCATTCCCACTGAAGAACCACGAGTGATTCCTGAGCCGGCTAGACCTGATGAACCCCGCAAGCCAGCCTCTCGCAAGGTCAGTGAGACTTTACCGGAAGAACCGCTAAAGCCAGACATTCAACCAGTTGTTGAAGAAAAGCCTCGGCCTCCACTTCCTGCAAAACTACCAGTTCCCTTGAAGAACCCCGAAATCCCGGTGGCGAAGCTGCCAGTTCCTTTGAAGAACCAAGAAGTCCCTGTGGTGAAGCTGCCAGAAACTGCCTCCAAGCTTGAGGAACCGCAAAAACCGCTTATGAAGGCCCCGGAACCGAAGGCAGATGACTCGCCCAAGCCTCCGATGAAGCCTTTAGAACCTGCCAAGAAGGCTGAAGAAGCACTCAGGCCACCTATTAGACCGCCTGAGCCTGCTAAGGATTTCCCCAAGCCTCCAGAACTTCCCAAAAAGACACAGGATGTGCCTAAGCCTCCGAAGCCTGAAGAGATGAAGCAGCCTCCTGCCGAGGAAAAGAAGGAAGGCGAGGCTCCTACAGGCAGACCTACGCCTCCTACTCGCAAGCCCGGCCTAGTGCGGCCCAAATACACGCCTCCCACCACCCTGGGCAATCCCTTCGGTGCTAAGTAGGCAACATGGCGAGAATGGATAAACACCACACGTGATGAGCCTGCACCATGATAGGAAAGGCCGTCTGTCATTGATGACCCTTGCAAATCTGACTATACACATACTCCCAACCCTCTATAGACGTGTCTAGCCACTCTAGGACGTTTGCTTTCCAAGTGTCTAAGACTAGGCCTAGCTTTGCAGCTTCTTCATCTCCACTTCGAGTCGCTCGTACGCAGCTGAGACTTGAGTGGAGAATGTCAGGGAGTAGCCCCGCAGGAACTGGCAAAAGACTACAGGCGCCAGCACTGCCAAAGTACTGAGTACCCACTCGCTGAAAGACCCCATCCACGCATTGATGAGCCACGACTCCCGCTTGGTGTAGCTGTAGCGCCACTGCAGAAGCATCAGGATGGTCAGACCGATAGCCAGGACCACTAGCAGACGTAAGACGATGAACCACCGCCGCTCTGAGACGTTGTGTTGGCTTTGAGACCTGCTGATGCAGGAGTAGGCCAGTACGATCCAGAAGACGCAGCTGAGTGCGAGGCCCCAGACTGAGAGGGAGTAGAGCGGTTCGAAGGGTAAGACGTGCACTGCGTTCTTTTCGTCGGTCAGTGCTAGGAGTGGGAGAAAGACGCAGATGGCTAGGCCGAAGCCGAGCAGCCAGTTGCGTTCTTTGTCAGAGGCAAGTCCATTGAAGCGGGCGTAGTAGCCGATGAATACAAGAGGCAGTACAAGTGCATAGTATGTGCATGCGGCAATGAACAGTCTGTCATGTCCTCGAAAGCAGCCCAAATAAGCAGGGCCCGGCACGAACTTCTTGCAGTCAAATGTGAGCGAACAGGCCAGCAACAAATTCGCACCCAGTAGCGCCAGCATCAGCACGGCTACCACCAAAAAGGCTTTGGGGATGTTAATGACGAGCGCTGACTTCCCTCCCACCGAGCTCTGAGTCGCCAAAGGCATGGCAAAGGCAGCCCGGAAGGCTTTGTCGTTGGTCGCCATTTATACTCTAAGTATGCTTCGTCTTGGGCTTTTTGCGAGGGGAGTAGACGGGCGTGCAGGCAGGCGGGCGCACTCTCAACTTAATCGTTTGCTCGATGTCCAAGTGCTGTGTGAGCAAGTCGTCCACGACAGACACACAGCTCTGCAAACCGTACCACGGCTCGTAAGTGTCTATGCGCTTCGTGCAGGCTCGCAGCACATCAAAGCCAGCGAGCACGTCTGCAACTGCACTGAGAGTGTGCAGGTCTAGTTGTAGACAGTCTTGATTGCGGAAGGTGAAATCCAGCCACTCATCCAAGTCACTAGCATCACTAAGCCAATTGGCTCCTTCGGATTTCACGTGTAGCTCCGCTTTCTCGGGCTTGTCATCCTCCACTAGTTCCAGACTGTTCACTGGGCCTTGCAGGTTGAGGGTGTTTTCTAAGCATCCCAGCTCCAAAGCATTCAGCGCCCTGCCCATGTTGCACCCCTCGTACTGATATAAAGTCCTCAGGCGGCTGCGTAGCCGTGAGAACGACAGGCTGCTTCGACCTGCTGATAACATCGTTCACAGCTTTGTGGAAGCCTTTGTCACAGTCGAAAACCACGTCCACATCGTCTAATAGCACTAGGGAAGGCTTCCACATGGACTCGACTTTTCGGCTTTGAGTGGCTTCGCCGAGTAAACGCTGCAGAGCTTGTCCGTTGCGCTGGTCTTTGCAACTGCTTAGCACCACTGCTAGTCCTTCGGACTGGGCTATCGCACGCACAAGGGAAGTTTTCCCGCAGCTGCATGGTCCAACGAGCAGTAGCGCCTTTGGGGAATCAGGTGTAAAGCCTCGTATGTAGTCCTTGACTGCCCTCACCAACTCCACATCCAGCAGTGCCCACTCCGACTTCGGCTGGTACTTGACCATGAAGGGTCCGTTCCCCACAGGCCTCATTTCCTGCAGGAGGTCCAACACCTCCACAGCTGGCTTGCCGAACTGCGCCGCTACCGCAGTCACCACTTCCGGGGAGAGCTGGCTAGTGGAGTGCATTTATGGCCATAGGGATGGCGTGTTTACTAGAGATCCGACAAGTGCGGCAGCTCTCGATACTCCTTTGTTTGCATTTCGTTGAGGCGGGACACGGTTCGGTCAAAGGCGAAAACTTCGTCGAATTCGCTGGTCTGCCCGCGGAAAAGACTGTTGACACCGGTGCGGGCGGTGCAGCACAGCTTGACTTTGCGGTTGTATAGTTCGTCTATGAGGAGAATGAAGCGTCGCATCAGGTCTCGGTCTGCGATGGTGAACTCGGGGATGCCGGTGAGGACGACGTGGTGGAAGTGCTGAGAAACCGCGATGTAGTCTGCAGCGCCTAAAGCTCTTTCGCAGAGTTCTGAGAAGGAGAAACAACCCACTCCCTTAACTGCGTTACGGCAGGTAAGAGTGCGGCCCTGCATCACTGGCACAGTCACCGCTTCTCCCATCCTCACTCCTGTGAGTTTCTCAAACGTCTGCATTGCTTCGTCCTGCGAAAGGTCATCTAAAGGTGTGATCCAGGACCGGTACTCTTCGCCTGTCCCGCCATAGCGGTAGTCGATATCGCCGCTAATGCTAAGTAGCATTTACTTGATCACGTCACAGTTTTCCTTCAGTAGTGGGATGAAGGGCAGGAATAAGGCTCGCTGTAGGCCGTGGTAATACAAGTCGTCAGGAGGCCGATTTGATGTGGCCACTACACACACTCTCCGTTTCCAAAACGTCTCAAATAGCCTTTTAAGTATCATAGCGTCCGCAATGTCAGTGATTTGAAACTCGTCAAAACAGAGAAGTTTGATTTCGTCCGCCAACGCATTCGCAACTTCAGGAACCGGGTCAAACCCTGCCAAATGCGCCCGCGGCGTATTAACTAAATCCAGCGTTTTGCTTAGTTCATGTATATACCTGTGCGTTTCCAGCATAAACTTGTTGAAGTGAGTCCTCCGCTTTTCCTTGATGTCCACTGCATCAAAGAACAAATCCATCAAAAAGGTCTTGCCGCAGCCAGGCGCTCCATACACATAGAGTCCCTGCGTCCTGCTTCGCACAATTGCGGTCTTTTCCTGCACAGTTTCGCTCTTAAACCAGCCTGCGGACTTGGTCACAGTGCGCTCCACTATGCGCTCGTCAGACCGGACTACACTGGCTTGTATGCGCTCCATGTGTGTGAGGACTTGGAGCTGCTTGGCGTCTTCCTTGATGCTGCCCTTGGAAACCAGGGCGGTGTAGGCTGCGCGAAGAGAGGCAAAGTTGCGGCGCAGCCACATTTTCCCATTTAGAGGAGCGAGTCTCGAACTAGTCTTCGGGAGTGCTCCTGCGGACGTAGAAGAGGAGATATGCGTGCTTCGTCACCACTTCCCTGGCATTGATGGTCATCACTGCTTCATCGTCCATCTCGAACCAGCCCTTGCCTTTTCCTCGTACATAGGCGGTGTAGTGGCCTGCGAAAGCAACTCCTGCATGATTGGCCACTGCGACTAAATCGTACGTCTCCACTCCTGTCAGCGTTCTCACCTCTAGCCCTTCCAGCGGGAAGTCCACTCTCAGGTCTAACTTCTCGTATACTCTAGCTTTGAATCGCTTCAGGTGGAGCACTAGAAATTGAGGTACGGAGTAGAGTTCGTATTGCTTCGTGGCTTGGACGTGCTCTTGGCAGGTACTGCAGTACCATGTGTTTTCAGAGTCGAGGATTTCGGGGACGCTGGCGAGGGATAGACACTCTGCAAGGGTGGGGTTCAGACTTGGCTCAGTCAACTTAGAAGAGTCGGAGCCTTCGCATTGATCCAAGTAGCGTAAATTTCGAGTCTGTCTCGACCACAACACCACTAAACTCAGCTTTTTAGTCCTTTCCGCCAGTTCACCTACTGTCAGGTCATCCGGTAGAGGACAGCCTTTACAGCCTTTCACACTGCATAGTAGGCAGCTTTTCCCATCGCTGACTTTCAACTCATAGGACTCAGATGACGCTTGCATCTCTTCCAGGGACCACTCTAAAGCCTGTGCAACTTTCCTACCCAGACTACAAACAGGGTCAGTCCTGCATGGGAACAGCATCCTAGTCCAGGATAGCCAGGTTTCCCCTGCTCCGCTCTGTATCAAGGGAATTGCCATATCGAACTCTTCCTCCGTCTCATAGGCGAATATAGTTTGACCCCTTGCGTCTTCTAATGTATGTGCATCGCTCAATACCCGCTGCAACTTGCGGCCGGCTACTGTCCATACCATGACTCGAGTAGTGTGTATGTAGGGTTCCAGCAAGTCCTTCAATTTGCGAATAGTGGTGGAGCCTCTGAGCACGAAGCAGATTTTCACAGGCGGTCCGGGGTTTATTGGCACAAATAAGACGGAAATACGGCGGGCTTCGAAGTGAGCGAGTTGAAGAGTGTGAGTCATGAATGGGTCGAAAGTGATAGAGACCCGGGCGCATTGTGGACAAATCAGTGTCGATTTGCACTGTCCATGAATCAAATCCACAATAACGCTTTGATTGCGCTTGAGGTGGTTAGTCCAGGCTTCAGCAGCTACCCGTGCATCATCAGTGCCGTTGCCTTCCACCACAGGAGTGATAGGCTTGGTTATCACTCGATTCAGGTCTTCATGCAGGCGGTCTAGCACGAAGTTGAGAAACTCCTGGCAGTCGTGTTGCTGAAACCCTCCGAACTGCGGCTCCAACTTGATCATCACTTTCCGCAAATCGTAGGGCGCGATACTTCTTTCTGAGCCTTCCCAGAGACCTGCTAGGAGCGATGCATAGGCCCGGGCCAGCAGTCCTCCGCTGCCCAGTGGGTTTTGCCGATTAATATGAGCTTCGAATTCTCTTGTGAGGAAGTAGTGGGTGAGTGACTCTAGGTGGGAAAGACACTGTAGGGCGGTGTTCATGTAGCAGGTGTTGCCGATGTTGTGCAAGCCGCATAGGCCTTGGCGGGGAAGGGCAGGCGGAGCTGCTTCCTTTGGTCGCTTGCACAGCGGTTTATGAAGTCTAAAATGAGCATATTGGCACTCTCTGCTACAGTACCGAACCGCCTTACACCCTCCACATACATTAATAGCTCCAGGCCTGTGACATTGAATGCACAAGTCCTTAGGCTCCAGCGAAAATAGCCAGGCTCCAGTCTGTTGCTGAAACTCCAGTACCAACATTTCCTCTCCCTGCAGCTGCACGGCACTTTTCTCATCCAGCACTTCTGAAGTCTTCATCAGCACTGCACTGTTTAGTTTGTCTTTCAGTAAGTCTTGGTCGGATTTCGATACTTTCCACAGTCTGGCGACCTCTTTGACGGAGCTGAGGGAGTGAAGGGCTTTGGCGCAGCGCATTAGCCTATTCTTGATATCAGACACTGTGTCTGTGCGACTGATGGGTAGTAACTTCGGGGTGAGAGTCTTTTTGCCCAGTCCTGCTATGTCAGTTTTCATACTTTGGTAGTGCAATTCCACTTCTCCCTTAATTGCCTTTCTAGCGATTCTGTCCCCTTTGCAGCCGTATATCCGCTCCAAGTAGTCAAAAACCGGCCTAGGAACCAGCAAGAAATCCAGTCCTTCCTGCTTTTCCGGCCTAATAATCGCATGCATATGTCCCTGTGCAGGGTCGAGGTAGTATTCATCCGGACTCAGTGTCTGCATCAACGACGAACAGTCGATTTTTCCAGGTTTTTCAGCGTCCTCTCCCTTGGCAAAGCGCTGCCACTGGTCCTGCCAAGGCTTCGGCAGCACTGTCCAGTCGCTTTCTGATATATTCTCTCTGCGGAGTTTTTCAACGACAGCGATTTCATCTTGGAGACTGGAGTGGTCGGAAAGCCGCTGGGAAGCGAATTGGGACTTTTGAACTGAAGTCTGTAAATTGTTTGGCTCTGAATTCAGGACTTTCAGTCTTTCCGCTCTTTCCTTGCCTATCCAACTTCCTGCGGCTGCCTTTTCCAAGTCTTTCCCAGCCTCAATCGGCTGATTGCAGCGCATGTAGCAAATTGCTCGGTTCACTAAGGCCTTGGGCTGGAAGCCGAATTCACCAATAATATCTGAGTAAAGCCCTAAAGCCCTGCCAAAGTCCCCAGTCCGCAGCTGCACATCGGCCTTCTCATATTCCGACTGCAGTCTGCACCAGTCCATTATGGCCCAGCCCGCCACCCAAGATGGCTTGGCGCGAAGTAATACTTCGAATGCTGGTGCCGCTCAAAGAGCTGGTGGACCTGTACCGCCGCATGCAGCAGGACGCGTCCTCACTCAAGTCCTCTATCCTTATCCTGGCGGCTGCGGACGTGGACTCCCTCGCTGCACTGCAGATCCTTACTGCACTCTTCAGGGCGGACTGCATGCAGTACGCAGTCATTCCGATGCTCAGTCTGTCACAGATGTTGGAAACGCTGCAAGCTCTTGAGAAATCTGCGACAACCCCCACTTCTATTGTGTGTCTGAATTGCGGCGCTACATGCGATTTGAGTGCAACTTGGCCGATTCTGAACGAACTCAACTGCTACATACTCGACTGCCACCGACCTGTGCACCACAGCAACGCTCACAGTCAAAGAGTCAAACTCGTAGATGACCAGACAGACCGGAACCTTGATAATTTGCCGCGTCCAGGGGAGTTCGAGGAAGCGAACCAGGAGGACCAGCCTGTGTCTTCTGAAAGCGAATCTGAGGCCACGGCAGAGCCCCGCAAGCGTGCACATGCAGAAATCGAAGAAAGAATGCAGAAAAGAGTCAAAATCGAAACTTACTACAGCGGAAGCTACTTCGGGACTTCTGTGGCTTGGCTGATGTTCGAGCTTGCGAAGCAAATGAACAGGGAAAACAATGAAATGCTCTGGATGGCGCTAGTCGGGATCACCGAGCAACTAGTCCACTTGAAGGTGGACAAGTTCCAATTCGAGCAAAGATGCAAAGAAGCTCAAGCGGACATACTGCGACTTAACCCTCAACTAGATGCGGAAGAAGCCGCTTTCCCGGAACTAGGCCGAGTGTCTATCGAGCTAAAGGAACTGCGAGTAATGCTCCTGCGCCACTGGACTCTATACGACAGTCTGTACTACAGCAACATCGTCGCAGCCCGTCTCGGCACCTGGAAGCAACAAGGCAGGGACAAGTTCCACGGCGTCCTCGTCAAGCTCGGCGTCTCCCTGAAAGACGCACAGCAACTTTACACCTTCCTGCCTCACAAGGCGGAGTTAAAAGCCAGGGCGATGGAGTGTCTGCCGCAGTTCGAACTGGATGAGTTGCTGTGCACTTCCTATCTTAAGCAGTACGACCTGCGCACGCAGTTCTCGAGTGCGGATGTGGTGTATGCCGTGGCTGCGTTGCTGGAAAGCCCGGAGTCGGAGGCGAGTGCAGGGTTCTGGCAGGCACATGATGCACTCAGTAGTTTGGAGTTACTGCAGAGAGGCGCACAACTGGCGATTGACCTGCACAAGGCTGTGTTCGCACTTGGTACAAGTCTGATTGAAAAGAAGGCAGTGAACCCAACCAACGACTTCAGATACGCAATAATCAACAACGACTCTTGGGAGCAAGCCCGGTTCTTCCACTTTCCCTACGCCCTCAAGCGCCTCTGTGTGTTCCTCATGGAAGCCTACAAACACCAGCGCACGAGCATACGTGCGAAGCCTATGGTTCTTGCCATGGTCAACTCCAAGCGCAATGTCTACCTGGTCATCGGCGTCATGGACTATGAAAGCGCGGGCAGGAACACCTTCAGAGCCCGATTTGACGAGGCAGTGGAAGCATCGCAGGCGCAAAATCGGACTGACTTCTTCGAAGGGGAGTTAATTGAGGTCAGCAAGGACAACTTCCCTGCCTTCATGGACGCTTTGACCAACGACCGCGACCACTACTAGTGTAGTAATCCTAGCTGAGGAGTCTGCTATAGCTGTGCATGAAATGGATTTGGAATTCAACAAGTGGACTTTGATGGTCTGGAAGATGAGTGTTCAGTACTTTGTGGATGTGATCAGTGCTGTATCATACTTCCTTAGCAAACACTTCTCATTGATTAGGATTTTAAAAGCGGAAATTTCTGAGACCAGACTATCTCTAGCGTTGAAAGGAAGGAAAGCTAGGGTGTTCGGGCAAATTTAGGGAGAACTGGGCTCCAGGTTTACAGTCTGTTGCAGCGTGAGAGCGTCAAACTAATGAAGGGAAGGCGAAAATGTCCATATGTATTTCTAGAACAAATAATTCAATGAGACCAACTTTAGACCCACTCAACAGCCGATACCGACTTGGGGCGGACTTGGGCCGAGGCTCCTTCGGTGAAGTCTACCATTGCCAAGACTCCGTCTCGGGTCAGCACTACGCTGCCAAGCTCGAGCCTGTCAAGGCTCCCCTACCTCAGCTCACCATGGAGAGCAAGGTCCTGGGCTCTCTCCAGTCTCTTCACGGTGTTCCCAAACTGATTTGGGCGGGTGCAGAGCAAGGGTACTCCGTGCTGGTCATGGAACTGCTAGGGCCGAACCTTGAAACTCTACTGCAACTTTGCGGAGGCAAATTCAGCCTGAAAACTACGCTATTGGTGGGCGAGCAGATACTCGATCGACTTGAAGATCTGCACCATTCCTCCTACGTGCATCGAGACTTGAAGCCTGAAAACTTTGCAATTGGTCAAGGCCAGGCTTCACAACTAGTGTACCTACTGGACTTCGGTCTGGCCAAGAAGTACAAAGACCAAGGCAGTCACATTCCCTATCGAGATCACAGAGGCTTGACCGGCACACTCCGCTACGCCTCTGTGAATGCTCACTTGGGACTGGAACTCAGTCGCAGAGACGACTTGGAGTCGCTGTGCTACCTCCTCATTTACCTGGCCAAAGGAGGTCTGCCCTGGCAGGGAGTAGTGGCTGCGAAGCAGGAGCGCAGCGACAGAGTACTGGAGATGAAGTTGAGCTCCGGCTTCGATGCTCTATGCCGAGGACTGCCCAGCGAGTTTGCCGCGGCTTTGCGCTATGTCCGCAGTCTCCACTTCGAAGCAGACCCAAACTACGCCTACCTCCACCGTCTCTTCCGAGACTGTCTATCACCCCAGTCTGCCACTCCCACCTACGACTGGTCCAATCTCCCCCTGGAGCACTTGCAACTGACCGCATCTCCCTCCAGTGCATCCCAGTCCACCGACTCCGGCCCCGGCCCTGCTTTCCGAGCAGGACTCAGAAACAAGATTCTAAGTACTAGTTGTTAATGCGCGCTCTTGGCTGACTGCTCCATCATTTGCTTCGCCTTGGCCTGCAGTCGCTCCATGAGGAATTGCTCGGAGTCGAAGTACCGCTCGACACAGGTGGACAGGGACGACTTTTCGGAGTCGGTGAAAGAGGAGGTGACATTGGAGTCGAGCTTGTCCACGCAGAAACAAGCCACTTTGGAGAGTTTGGTTAGCAGGACCAGTTGCTGCTGCATCTCCATGGCTTCAGTCTGCCTAGCCATTATTACGAATAGCTTGGGGGAGGACTCACTTATCAGGGTATAGTCAACTTTTGTCTATATTGAGGTCGAGAGGACTTTAGAAAAGAGGCAATACAGCTTTTAAAGTCCCGAAATTGCTTACTTCCAGCAGGATTCAGCCCTCCACTCGCATTAATTCGCAAGTTAGTTAGTAGGAGTGACAAAGCCTTCTCCCTGTCTCTAATCAACAGAACAGCGCAAGCCCTCCTTTAGGCGTTTCCTTCCATACTCACACGCTGTGGCTATAAATGTCTGAAAAGTTCCAAGCCTTCGTGCGGAAGAACCTGCCAGTGCTGAGTGCTGAAGCAGAGGAAGAGTACGTGCAGGGTCTGCTGGCCAGCAACCGAACTACCGAAGGCTTGGCGCGCATCACGAGTGCTGTCTTTGATGTCGCTGCCGGCCTTTTCGAGAGTGAGCATGATAAGGCGATTTTGGTGAATGTCAAGCGGATGATCCAGTTGGCCGAGAGCAGAGTGATGCAGCCAGTGCCCAAGCTCAAGGAAGCGCTGTTCTTCCCGTCTCCTACCAACGAGCAGAAACTGGTTCATCTTCTCGACACCGCGCAGCAGACAATGCACGTATGTGTATTCACCATCACCAACAATGCACTGAGAGATGCACTCGTAAGAGCTCACGACCGCGGCGTGCAAGTCAAGGTGATTTCAGACGACGAATGCATGAAGCAGCAAGGCTCTGACATCTACGATATGAAGGCGTATGGAATTCCTTGTGAGAGCGACACGGACCCTGAAGCCCACATGCACAACAAATTCGTAGTGATTGACGGACAAGTCCTGATCACTGGGTCGTTCAACTGGACAGTCGCTGCGGCCGGCCGCAACCAGGAGAACCTCGTTTTCCTGCAAGATGCGGAGCTGTCCGCGGCCTACATTCAAGAGTTCGAGCGGCTGTGGAACAGCTTCATCGAGGTCAACGCTTCTGGACATAGTCGGTGGACAGAAGGGCGTAAAGGACGGTAGTAAAAGCTAGGCTCAGACATGGGTGGCTTCGCAGTCTCGCTGTTTTGCTACCTATCACTCGGCCTGCACGCCCGGTACATTCGCTCCTCCGCAGTGCTATACAGCGAAGACCACTCCGTCATGATCGCTGGCTTCGGCCTGGGACCAGGCGAAGGAAGGTGGGATTTGCGAGTCAAACTGGTAAATGCGGAAAAGCACTCCGGACCGTTCCAATTCGCATTAATGGGTTTCAGCAGCGATTTCCCACCTTCCGATTTCTCTTGCGCTGCCAAGAATTCGACAAATTTGCAACTCATTCCCTTCCAACTTCCCTCCGATTTCGTCTACACGCCTACTTTGGAGGCACAGTTGCCAGTTCAGTCCCAAGCAGTCCACTGGACTTTCTACCTCTTAGACTGTGAGCAGACCCAAAGTCCGATAAAGGTGAGGTTTACCTTTATTATCAAAGGAGCGCAGGATCTTCCTGTGTCTATTGAGGAAATTTCACTTGAGGATGTATATCTGTGCCTTGCGATTCTATATACCTTTGCACTCCTATATGCGTTGTACCTGTTTCTCGTGTCGATGATGTCTGACCAGGGGGAAGAGACGGAAGGAATACTGATATTTCAGGCTTTTAGCCTCATATTGCAGCTAATTGGCCTTGTCTTCGCCTTTATTCACTACTCCAGAGCCTCCGACGACGGTCGCGGCTGGGTGCTATTCCGCTTCTTCGGCCAAATCCTCGAGCTAGCAGGGGAGCTATGCATCCTAATCTCTATGCTCTGTGTATCCAACGGCCTTCTTCTCCCTTCCAAGACAGTCCCCTCCATGCAGTGGGTGTCCATTCCCAGTCTCGCCTGCTGTCTCACCTTTGTATCTTTGGTGATGTTCGAGCAAGTATGGGAAACTACAGATCTAAAGAGCCTGAATATGCAGGGTGTTAGGGGACACCTGGATGTAGCTTTGAGAGTAGCGATGCTGGGGTGGAATTTGAGACTGTCGATGACGAGTGTGCAGTTTCAATCCGTGCACGCACAAGTGGAGATGAAGAAAATGCGCAAGGCGAGTGCAGTGGCCTTCACAGCACCTTTGCTTGCGGCTGGTTTTAGCCTTTTCCGCCTTCCGGAAGACCGATTGAGGACGTTTTTGCTACTTTCTCGATTGATGTTTTTAGGTGCGGAAGTGTGCTTTTTACGCATACTTGCCTCAGTCTCACAGCCATCTGCCGGGAAGACAGATGTACTGCCCTCCTCCAAGCCTCACATAAAGTAGTTATATGGACAGTCTAAATGCACTTCCCTTGCAGCTTGCGCGGCCTTACTTCTCCGCCCGCTCCAGCCCCTCCCCAGCCTCCCGCCAGTCCCGCATCCGCTCCGAAATGCAAGCAAGAGCGCACCTTCGTTTTCAATCCGAAGTCCAAAGGCCCAAGATGATCATCGAGGATGTCGGAGTCGGCAGGCCAAAGACCGCCTCTCAGTACATCAAGGAAGCGAAGGAAAAGTACTCCAGAAGGACCAGTTCCTGCGTGAGCAGAGGCAATAGTCCTGCACGCACAGTCAGCTGCAAGCGACGAAGAGAGAATTCGCAGGAAATGTCTGTGCGGGAAACTTGCAGGGCCGGGGAAGTCAATGTGATTCCGGACTGGGTACGGGACAGGGCAGGCTTCGGTCAGTACTATGACCGCGTCAAAGTGACCAGACTGGCGGACATGGAGGCTATCTGCAAGAAAGACGTTTCCAGTCGTTCCGAAGCTGAAAAGGTGAGTCTGTATCGCTGGGCTGCCCACTGTCCAGTGCTGTCCTCTCACCCTTTGGAGTTGCTGGACAGACTGCAGACTTTACTCCTCAGTGATCACTTCAAAGAGGCAGAAAGTCTGTTTATCGTCCTGCGCGGCTCTTTTGAGCATCAGATTGGTCCGGGGAAGTGGAGGTCGGTGCAGGCGGGCAGCTGGACTGATGGCTTCTCCGACATTGTAGGTAAAGCAGTGGGAGAATGTGCTGTTTTACGCTTAAAACAAACCGACATCGACCAAGTTTCTATGTCTCTCTGGGCGAAAGAGCATCGCTCCTGTCTGCAATTCCTGTCCGAAGCGCACTACTTCGACCTTCTCTCCACCCTCAAACTGCAGCGCCTGAGTCGAGCTGCAGAGAAGGTTGCATACGAAAAAGGAGCAGTTATATACCAGCAGGGGAGTGCAAGTAGTGCCTTTTATGTGGTGAAAGAGGGAGAAGTGGCTTTGCAGCTTCCAGTGAATGTAGGCCAGGGATACCGATTTCCCATAGGAAGACATGCGTGGGAGGTAAACAAGCTGGATATTCTATACAACCTGACTTTAAAGACCTGTTCGCAAGGCTTATTTTTCGGAGAAAGCGAGTTATTGCCCTATTCCAAGCGACTTACATTAGCCAAAGCCCTCGTTTCCACTGTCTGCTATGTAGTGCCACGAGAAAAGTTCCTTGAAGTCTTCACTCCGAAAGAGGTTGCAGACCTGAAACTGCATGGGAACCTTATGATTCCCAGTGAGACGGAGTGCACGCATCAGGTTTTGCAGCAATTTCAAGCGCATAAACGGCACCAGAGGGCGTTGGAGCAGTGCTCGAGTGCGGACCACTCCTTTTCGGAGGTTAGAGATACACTGCTAGACCGGCCTACGAGGAAACTACAGGGCTGGATAGAATCACTCAGGCGCAGAGGAAAAGCGGCAGAGGAGCAGGTCCGGAGAGACGTTGTAAAGCTGCAAAAAGACAAGGTAGTCGTCAGATCCGCAGACTTGCTGCATCTCGCAGAAAGAGTGGAATAGATACCCAGCCTTTGCAGGCTTCAAATAGCCTTCCATACGTATATATGGCTTTGTACTGCAAAAGTCCATATTTACATATATGAGAAATGAGTCTACTGACAGGTCGGCTAACCTGCTCTGTGCTAAGTGTGAACTCCGGTACACCCACGACACTGTAATGCTGGGTGTGATGTTGTCCTCCGTCACTTGAGTTTCACGTCTGCTTCTAAGGTCAGGTTATTGGTCTTGCAACAGTGTCTGCGCACCTTCCATCGCACTGTCTATCGCCTTGTACTGAAACATCGTTCCCGACGGGTCTATGTGGAACAGAGCAGCGCCACTCCGTAGAGCCAGACCATTGGCTTGCACCTGGAAGCACTATCTCCCTAGCCAAAGTGCAGGGCGCGGTCACATACACTTTGGGCGATTGACACCACTTTTCTCTCTTCGAGGAAGGTAAAACGATGGTTCTGAGTCCCAACCCTCGCATATAATCCACCAAAGTATACGCATCCGCCAAATCCCACTCCTCGCACATCCTTATTTCCATCAATTTCAAATATCTTCTGCACACCAGAGAGAAGAGAGTCGCTTTTCCACCGCCAACACACTCCCTCAGCAGTGACAATGCCTAGCGTAGAAGACCCCAGCTGTGTGCTGGCTTCGATAGCGTATTCTATTTGGGAGAGTCGTCCCTCGGGTGAGAAGGTGTTCACTCCTCGTTCTTTGTGAGGAACATTATAATAAAGTATACGTATATAAGGGTAAAACTGCTGCTATTTACTCCAGTGCATCAAAAGTCTCTAAATTCCTTAGAAACTGCTTCAATTCCCACATCTCCCTCCCACCTCTCCCAAAAATGGAAGCCAAGAGCGACAAGTGTGGCTGGGTGGAAAAGCGCTCCGCCTACCTAAAGCAGTGGAGGACACGCTGGCTAGTACTCGCAAACAGCTGTTTGTGCACGTATAAGACTCAAAACACTGCGGAAACGCCCACGGAACGCATACTTTTGGACTCGGTGGTGGAAGTTGCACTGATGGGAGATGCACAAAGGCCGCATTGCTTCAAAATCAACACGAAGACCCGGCTTTTTATTCTTTCGGTCCATCAGGCGGCAGTTGCACTAGAGTGGGTGGGAACGATTCAAGGAACTATTGCCAACCCCAGTAGTCAACTAATAGAGAGACAAAGACAAAGCCAACAGACGCTCACAGCCTCCTTCGCAAGTCTCCAGTCCCTTCTTAAAGACCGAGAAAACTGCCTCTGCTCAGAACTGACCAGCAGCCACGACAGGGCCCTTTCCAAAGCTCGAGAGGAACTAATCGCCTTCAATGCCGCAGCGAAGGAGATTGAAACCAGCTTCGAGGCTTTGAAGGCAATTGAGGGGAAACAGGAATTGAGTGCTGTTCAGAAGTTAGTGCTTGTGAATGCTTTGAGTCAGGAATGTAGGGGTTTCGCAGAATTCGACCTGTTAGTGGATAGCGCCGTAACTGTATTTCTCCCGACCAAACAGCGAATAAACGACTTGATGACTAGTTGCATTTCTATTGCACTGGAAAACCCTTTGGAGTACCAAGCCCGCAGGACGTCAATTACCCGGGCTTTGAAGTGGATGTATGACGGAGAGCGAATAGACGCAATTACTCTATCTGTGTCGAAGGCAGTTCTACTCACTGGTGTGGGCTTCTGTCGGCCTTGCAAACCTAATGGACGCATTTTGACCAAGGTGTTGAAGGTGGTGCAGGGAACGACGACTGGAGGGACGGTGGTGTATACGCATCCTGTGCAGTCAGTGATAGAGTCGGACGCTAGGGACAGTGTGCAGAAGATCTCCCTGAGTCCCCCCGTGCTTCTAAAGGGCCGCGCAACCTACACCCTCACAATGAAGATGGACGGCAGCGCTTCCTACAAGTGTGTCGACTGTACTCGATCCCTGCTCACAGAAGGGGAAGTCACCTGGACTCTAGCCACCTCAGTCTTCCCACCCACAGACCAAAGCAACCGCACAGACGTGGTCTGCGGGCCTATAGCGGACTTCTACTATATGTTGGTAGGCGATAGATAACGCTTCCTAGGCTGGAAGTCGACACAGCGTGGCTCCGAGAGAGGGTGTGGGGAGAGGAAGAGGCACACTCACTCGGAAATGTTCATTGAAGGTGAAGGACGGACAGGTAGCTTTGGCAGTAGATGGTCGCTTTGCCTTCTTTTCAGCTTTCTCCACTTGTGGTTTACTCGGAAATTGCATTTCTGGGCATTTTTCGGTATGCAAATTTAACGATTTGCGCAAAAATGAGGTTTTTCTTTGTTGGGACCGTAGATGGTCTGCAGCTCGAATCACAGATGTGAAACTGATCATAGGCGTAATGCCTTGCCGGGGTGTTTGCGGAACCGTCGTGTCTTTGTTATGGAAAGTGCTCGGCCTCGACACAGGCAAATTCCTGCTTTCAGAACGCGACTCTGTATGCATAACTCTCCGTTTAACTTCCCTTTGATCAGGCATTTCCACAGATTCTCGCTTGGGAGTCGGCAGGACGATCCTCCAGTCTTGCTTCCTGCCCCTGTATATCTTCTCCAAGACTCTGGTAGGGATGTTTGGGATGCGGATAGAAAGGAGCAGTTTGTCGGAAAAGCAAGAGTCGGTGCGATGAGTGTGTCTGCGGTGGCGGGGGGAGAGAGAAGAGGGGGAGGGCAGAGTGTCGTTTATACCCATTATGGTAAGGAGTTGAGTATGGCTGACATCTCTGTGCAAGTCTCCCTGCCCTCTCTCCGGTCCTCCCCCCTGCCCAGCCTTTCCTGCCGTCTCGCCCTCCTTTCCCTCGCCCACCACCCTCTCCTAGTCCCCATCCTCGCCAAACTCTGGACTTCCCTGCACTCCCACCCCTCTTTCCGTCTACACCTAGACTCACAGACCTATGCAGCCGCGCTCAAAGGCATCTTTGCCACTGCGGAAAAGGTGCTCGACAGTCCTGGGCAACTGTCTCTTCGGGACCTGCCGGTAGGGACGGGAGTGGCGTTTGGACGGTTTTGCTATGATGTGGTGGGAATTGTGGGGGTGGGAGGAAATGTAGAGGAGGTGGAAAATAGGGTTAGGAGGCTGTTTAGAGCTTGTACTGAGAGTGTGAATAGGACGATTTGTCTAAGAAAGGACCTGGATAGCCCTGGGAAGCTGGAAATTGCGACTCCTAGCAGCCTTTGGCTGCCTGATATTAGAGCGAAGTGGATAGAATCGCTCACAATAGAGGGGAAAAGGACCCGTCCTGTGATGAGGGAAAAAGTGCGATTTCACCCCGGCCGCACCTCTATCCTCCTTCCCAAGACTCTGAAAAGTCCCACCTATTCCGAGAAATCAGCCATTAATATCCTCAACAGCCTTTAACCTGGCTTTTCGACCTAGACTGACAGCTTTAGACCTAGTTAGGGGAATAAGTAATGAGAAAAGACGGATACGCTGTATTTGTTTCATAGGTAATGTACACCTCTGACCCTCCTGTTTTCCCCTTCACACTGTCGTAGCATCTGCCCTGCTTTCCAGGCCGGGGAGGAGGCATCCTTAGAGCATTGTTGGGAGAGAGATCGATGGATTCGCCTATAATCACCATAGCGCAGAACATCTGCTTGGGTCCGTTTGGGTCTCCAGCGATCCAGTGCGCATAGCTGTCTGAGTAGCTGGCATTAACAGCGAAATACGCTCCTAAGCCCCACCTTCCTTCATGACTCCAGCGCGGGTCAAAGCCAGCTGCGGAGTGGATAATTGCCTCAGGGGTGGTCTTTTGAGTGCCGTGAAAGAGCATACGCAAAGCCACAGGTCTGCCTTCATTGTGGCTCAAAGCTTCGTGCTTGGCAGCAAAGAGGTTGTACTGTTCGTAGTTCTTCACTCTTTGTATAGAGAGAATGTAGGAATTTGGGAGAGTTTTGAGGAAGAAGCCGCTGATTTCTCTATACCGCTTGTGATTAGTGGGCAGTGGGTTGGCGAGTGAGGTGGGCTGGCGAGGGAGAAGGAACCAACTGGTAGGGATGTGATATTGAAAGCGCCCTGTGGAGGGCGGCGTTGGGGGCGGATCGGCAGCATGGAAGCTCTGTTTATTGCCCATGAAAAGTGTAGATTAATGGGAAAAGCCGTGCACTTATTTTGCTCAAGTCCTAATAGATAACTTAAATTTATCTATAGGGTCGTATTGTCTGTACAACTTTACTTTTGCTGATTTCTCGACTTAATCTTCGTCTGAAAAGACGCTTAAACCAGGAATATGACACTATGTCTACTTAATAAATATACAATATAGATTGCATGGTCAAGTAAGTCCAGTTCAATTCGAGGCACAGGCCAATTTGACGGCTTGCCTCCCTCATTCTGGCTGCTGAATAGACAATTTCTCTTAACTGCATCTCATTAGTTCATACCAAAGTCCAAACTATCCCTATTTTACTTTGCCAATATCTGCATCAACTGTTCAAGTCAGACCACTTTACGGCGAGTAACAGGTTTGGAAGAAGTAGATAGTGCTAGAGGTGATGCATACTTCTCCCACTGTATGACAGCCTAAAATTACTAGTTTCTAGCTCTATATGCGCTTGAGATGTGCATAGACATACCTCAAGAAATAATCAGCTGCGAAGTGCCCTATCGAGCCAAACACCAGAAAACACCCGAATCCCGCTAGCCCGAGATAGCCCATGTAGATGCTCCAAGGAAGCCAACCACTCATCCTAAACCTGTTCGCGACAAGC